>Ga0351880_1002_pt1 | contig 115822 bp, 92 predicted proteins | sample BONcelFGM3001E13_FD_206766 | JGI IMG/M metagenome (GOLD analysis project Ga0351880, IMG submission 206766) | Enriched cells from coal bed in the Powder River Basin, Montana, United States - BONCAT cells FGM rep3 HSBNCT.FGM.300.1.E13 ...
AGGGAAAAACCTAAGACCCCTTCTTACGCCTGTCAAGGTGGAGAGGCAAACCCCATGCCAGGGCCGTGCCGTGCTTGACAGGCCCCGGGTGGGCCTTATCTTTCTAAATGGTAGGTATCAACATAAATTTGCCCCGGCAGGCTGGGGGGTCATAGGGGGACCGCGCCCCGCCCGGCGGCCCCGAAGCGGGACTGGAGGCGCATGGCGGTTGTGCCTGAGCCTGGGGCTTGCCCACCACTATGAAAAGGTGGTACGGTGACTTTTGTGCCTGCCACGATCGTGAAGCAGTGCGCCGTGCGCACCCCACAACCATGGTCCATGGATCGCCACCGGGGCTGAAGCACCATGGCCGTTTGGGGCCACCCCCAATCATGAAATTCCTTGTAGGGGCGGTTCGCGAACCGCCCCTACGGGTGGACTTTCACGGTAAAGCAGCCCGCCAGGAGGAAGTGCGACATGCCCGAGACCCAAAAGTTGGAGCACCTGAAGAATCTGGCCACCCTGATGCGCTATCATATCCTCACCATGACCACCCAGGCCGGGTCCGGCCACCCCACCTCGTCGCTGTCGGCCACCGAACTGATGGCCGGCCTCATGTTCGGGGGCATCTTCCGGTACGACCTGGATAACCCTAAGCACCCCAACAACGACCGGCTCATCTTTTCCAAGGGGCACGCCACACCGCTTTTTTATACGTTATGGGCCATGGCCGGCAAGCTGACGGCGGCGGAACTCATGACCTACCGTCATTTCGGCAGCCCCCTGGAAGGCCACCCCACCATGAGCTTCCGCTACACCGAGGCGGCCACCGGCTCCCTGGGGCAGGGCCTGTCCATCGGCTTGGGCGTCGCTTTGAACGGCAAGTATCTGGACAAGCTGCCCTACACCACCTACGTGCTCTTAGGCGACAGCGAGATGGCCGAGGGCTCCCAGTGGGAGACTATGCAGCTGGCGGCCCACTATAAGCTGGACAACCTGGTGGGGGTCCTGGACGTCAACCGCCTGGGACAGCGGGGCGAAACCCTGTACGGCTGGGACCTGATGGCCTATGAGGAACGCATGGCCGCGTTCGGCTGGGAAACTATCATCGTTAATGACGGCCACTCGTTTCCCGAGATTATCGCCGCTTACCAGAATGCCATGATGGTGGCTGACAAACCCATCATGATCATTGCCCATACCATCAAGGGCAAGGGGGTCTCCCTGGTTGAAAACCAGAACGGCTGGCACGGGGTGGCCTTGAAGCAGGAACAGTTGGAGAAGGCCCTGGCGGAATTGGGTCCAGTAGATAAATCGGCCCGAGGCCAGGTCGCCACGCCCGAAGACCTGAAACCCGTCGAAGTCAAGCCGCAGCCCGCGGAAACCATGGCCTATAAGTTGGGTGATTCCCTGGCTACCCGGAAGGCCTACGGCAACGCCTTGAAACGGCTCTATCCCCAGTTTCCCCACCTGGTGAGCCTGGATGCCGAGGTGAGCAACTCCACCTATGCCGAGATCTTCGGGGACGCCTATCCCCAAAAATTTTTCGAAATGTACATCGCCGAACAAAACATGGTGGGCGCCGCCCTGGGTCTGGCCACCCGGGGCAAAATCCCCTTTGTCTCAACCTTCGCGGCCTTTTTCTCCCGGGCCTTCGACCAGATCCGCATGAGCCAATACTCCGAGCCCAACCTCAAGTTTTGCGGGTCCCACGCCGGGGTTTCCATCGGCGAAGACGGGCCGTCCCAGATGGGCCTGGAGGACCTGGCCATGTTCCGGGCGATTTTAGACAGCGTGGTGCTCTACCCGGCCGACGCCGTGTCCACGGAGCGCCTGGTGGAGGCCGCCCTCCAGCACCGCGGCATGGTCTATCTCCGCACCAGCCGGCTGGCCACCCCCATCATCTACGGCCCTGAGGAGGAATTTCCCCTGGGCGGCTGCAAGGTGGTGCGCCAGAGCAACAACGATCTGGTTACGGTCATCGGGGCCGGCGTCACCCTGTTTGAGGCCCTGGCCGCGTACGAAGAATTACAGCAAGAAGGCATCAACATCCGGGTCATCGACCTCTACAGCGTTAAGCCGGTGGACGCGGCCACTTTGATGACGGCCGCCAAGGCCACCCAAGGCCTCATCACCGTGGAGGACCATTATCCCGCCGGCGGCATCGGCGAGGCGGTCATGGCGGCCTTGGCTCCCAACCCGGTGCGCCTCTATCGCCTGGCCGTGGCCAAAAAGCCTAAGACCGGGAAACCGGCGGAACTTCTGGATTACGAGGACATCTCCCGGAGGGCCATAGTCAGGCTGGTGAAGGAGATAAAACAAGAGGGATGATTGCTGCAAGGGCGGTTCGCGAACCGCCCCTACGGACATTCCTGACATTTGTATGAAATAAGAGGAGACCGCCATGCGAGTGGGCGTCGCCGCGGATCACGGCGGCTTCGAATTGAAGGAACAACTGCGGCAGGAGCTCAAGGCCCTGGGCCATGAGGTGGTGGACTACGGCGCCCATGAGTACATCCCCCAGGACGACTACCCCGATTTGGTGGTGCCCCTGGCCCGGGCGGTGGCCCAAGGCGAAGTGGAGCGCGGCCTGGCTTTTTGCGGCAGCGGCGTCGGGGCCAGCGTGGCGGCGAACAAGGTGCCGGGAGTGCGGGCGGCCCTGATCACCGACCCCTACTCCGCCCACCAGGGGGTGGAAGACGACGACATGAACATCATGTGCCTGGGGGGCCGGGTAACCTGTTATGCCCTGGCCTGGGAGTTGATCCAAACCTTCCTGAAGGCCAGCTTCAAGGGGGCGGACCGGTTCAAACGCCGCCTCGATAAGATCAAGGCCCTGGAAAAACACCAGAAACCGGCATGATAGCCACTCGTGGGAGATAGAGATCGGCGGAGATTTTTTATGAGCGAGCAGGGTTGCGACATCGGCTTGATCGGGCTGGGGACCATGGGGCGCAATTTTGTCCTGAACCTGGCGGATCACGGGTTTGCCGTGGCGGTGTATAACCGCTCCGCCGAGAAGACCAGGGATTTCATGGAAAACGAGGTGGGCGCCCGTCCCATCCAGGCTGGATATGACCTGCAAGAGTTTCTCGGTCTCTTGCGCCGGCCCCGGGCCCTTATCCTGCTGGTGGCGGCCGGCGACCCGGTGGATGCGGTGCTCCGGGAACTTTGGCCGTTGCTGGCGGCCGGCGATCTCGTTATTGACGGCGGCAACTCCCATTTCACCGATACCAACCGGCGCGGCAGATTCCTGTCCGGGAAACAACTCAACTTTATGGGTATGGGAATCTCCGGCGGGGAAGGCGGGGCCCGCTTGGGCCCCAGCCTGATGCCCGGCGGCTCCCGGGAGATGTACGACCGGGTGGGACCCATGCTGGAGGCGGTTGCGGCCCGGGTCGAGGGCGAGCCCTGCGTCAGCTACCTGGGGCCGCGCTCCGCCGGCCACTACGTCAAGATGGTCCACAACGGCATCGAGTACGGCCTCATGGAACTGATCGTCGAGACCTATGATCTGTTCAAGCGGGGCCTGGGGCTGACGCCGGCCGAGCTGGCCCCCATCTATGACCGTTGGAACCGCGAGGAACTTAACTCCTTCCTGGTGGAAATTACCGCCAAGATCTTTACCCGGGCCGATGACCGCACCGGCAAGCCCCTCATCGACCTGATCCTGGACAAGGCCAAGCAGAAAGGCACCGGCATGTGGACCTCCTGGGATGCAATGGACCTGCAGGTGGGGACGCCCACCATCGACGCCGCGGTGGTCATGCGGGACATGTCGGGCTACAAGGACGAGCGGCTGGCGGCGTCCCGGGTCCTGGCCGGGCCTTCCCAAACCTATGAGGGAGACCGGCAGCGCTTCATCGGCCAGGTGAAAAACGCCCTCTACGCCGGCATGATCGCCACCTACGCCCAGGGTTTTGCCCTGCTCCAGAGGGCCTCCGCCACTTATGACTACGGCCTGGACCTGGAGGCCGTGGCCCGTATCTGGCGGGGCGGCTGCATCATCCGGGCGGCCCTCCTGGAGGATATCCGTACCGCCTACAAGACCGACGCGAGGTTGCCCAACCTCCTTATGGACCTCGACTTGGGCAATGAATTTATCAGCCGGGCGCCGGATTTGCGGGAAGTGGTGCAGTCGGCCGCGGCCCTGGGGCTGCCGGCCCCGGGTCTGATGGCGACCCTGAGCTACTTCGACGCCTACCGCAGCGCTGTGCTGCCGGGCAATCTGATCCAGGCCCAGCGGGACTTTTTCGGGGCGCATACCTACGAGCGCCTGGACGCCCCCGGCGCCTTCCACACCGAGTGGGAGGAGGAGGGATAACTTGATTGAGACCGGATTGAGACCTCTGCGGAAGTCTCATGTAGGATAGCCGCCCTCGGCTGTCCATACTGTATTTGGGCGCAGGCGAGGGCGCCTGCGCTACATTTTGATTCGGAGGAATAGAATTGGAGACTTTCGCAGAGGTCTCAGATTGGTATGAGCCGGCTATAGCGGTTGAGCCATGATCGAAGTCTATCCCGACCTGGAATCACTGAGCCAGGCTGCCGCCGCTTTGCTCGTGGAGCAGGCGAATCTGGCCGTGGCCGCCCGGGGCCGGTTCAGCGTGGCCTTGGCGGGCGGCGCCACCCCCCGGCGCACCTATGAACTGCTGGCCGCCCCGCCGTTGGTTGATCGGGCGCCCTGGGACCGGGTGCACATCTTCTGGGGGGATGAGCGCTGCGTGCCCCTGACCGACCCCCGGAGCAACGCCCGCCTGGCGAAGGAGGCCTGGCTGGACCGCGTCCCCATCCCCGGCAACCAGATTCACCCGATGAACTGCGCCTTGGACCCGGCCGCCGCGGCCCGGCATTACGAGGCGCAGCTCCGGGAGTTCTTTGCCGGGCAGCCTCCTATCCTCGACCTGTTCCTCCTTGGCCTGGGGGATGACGGCCACACCGCCTCGCTGTTCCCGGGAACAACGGTGCTGGCGGAAACCGAGCGCTGGGCCGCACCGGTCTATGTGCCCGGGCAAGACCTCCACCGGGTCACGTTGACGGCCCCGCTGATCAACCAGGCGGCGGTGGTGGCCTTCCTGGTGGCAGGAGGCGCCAAGGCCGGCGTCTTGCGGGAAGTGCTGCACGGTCCCCGGGACCCGGCGCGCCTGCCGGCCCAACTCATCCGGCCGCACCACGGGGAGCTGCGCTGGCTGGTGGACCTGGCGGCCGCAAGCTCTTTAACCCGGGACGCCAGCGCGGTCCAGGCCTGAACCGGGGAAGGTAAGCGTTCAGCTATCAGCATTCAGCAAAAACAAAAAAGTTGGCCGGACGTCATTCCTGCCTTGATTTTTTCCCGTTACCGGGAGAAAGTTGACCTTGAGACCGTAGCTTTCGGTGTGCATGAAAACAACTGGAGCCCTCATGAGAAAACTTTCAGCCTCGATTTTATCGGCGGATTTCGGCCGGCTGGCGGAGCATGTCCGTGAAGCGGAGCAGGCCGGGGTCGACTGGATTCACGTGGATGTCATGGACGGGCATTTCGTCCCCAATATCACCATCGGACCGGCCGTGACCCGGGCCATCCGCAGGGCCACCGCGCTCCCCCTGGACGTCCACCTGATGATCAGCAATCCCGAGCGCTATGTCGAGGCCTTTGCGGAGGCCGGGGCCGATTGGCTGGGCATCCACGTGGAAGCCACCGTGCACCTGGAACGCCTCATCCAGCAGATCAAGGATACGGGCGCCAGGGCCACGGTGACCCTGAACCCCGCCACGCCCCTGGACTGCCTGGAATACGTCCTTCAAGACGTGGACATGGTCCTGTTGATGACCGTGAACCCCGGCTTTTCCGGCCAGAAGTTCATCCGGGGCGTCCTCCCCAAGATTCGGCGCCTGCGCCGGATGATCGACGAACAGAACTTGGACGTCCTCATCCAGGTGGACGGCGGGGTGGCCACCGACACCGTCAGCGAGATCGCCGCCGCCGGGGCCGACGTCCTGGTCTCCGGCTCCGGCCTCTTTAACGACAAGCCCGTGGCGGAAAACCTGCGGCAGTTAAGGGAACTGATGCACTAGTATCATGTCCCACAGATACCTTACAAAATATAGGCCTCAATAACTCCCCCTCCCCTGGTGGGAGAGGGGATAAGAGGAAATAACTTTTGGCAAACGCTATAAGTAATGCCCCCGCCCTCTCCTCCAACTACCCTCCCAATCCCACTCCCCCCAGGGGAGAGCGGAAGAGGAGGCAATTTCCCGATTACTCCCCTTATCAAGCAGCCGCGACGCCGGGTGGGCGCCGGGGCCAGTGGTGCGGCAGCCTAAGGCATCGGATGCGGATGGAGGGGCTTGTTCACCGCCTCCAGGAAGCGGCGCTTGTGCCTGGTCCGGTTTTCCACCAGGGCGTGAAGCCTCAACTTGGTGAAATCCTGGATGATCATCCAGAAGATGATGTAAACCCAGACGTAGCCGATGAGGTCCCAGGGCAGGGGCGGCACCAGCCAGCCGAAGCCGCACATGAGCACCGCCACGATCTGGGTGGTCACAATGGCGGTCACCAGTTGCCAGGAGGGGTACGGCGGCCGCCAGAATTCTTTTTTGGTGCGGGTAACGAACAGGAGCAGATGCCCTCCGGCCGCCAGCCGCAGGAACAGGAGGGTCTGGATTTGGGGCAGGGCCAGATTGAGCACGCGGTGGCCCAGAAAAAACAACAAAAAGCTCTCGATGGTAGCCAGAAAGCCCAGGACCGTGGACACCGTGAGGACCCGGTTCATCTCCCAGCGCACCGGTGTGGGGCTTAGGTAGGTGTTGTCGTAGGCGATGGTCATGATGGGAATGTCGTCCAGGAGCGCCAGGATGATGATCATCATGGCAGTGAGGGGAAAGACGTTATAGGCCAGCATGGCCGCCACCACAAAGACCATGATGCTGATAGTCATGGAGATGCGGTAGACGGTGTAGCTCATCATGCGCTCGAAGATGCGGCGGGCTTCCTCCACGGCGCGGATGATCACCGAAAGCCCGGGCTGGGTGAGAACCAGGGCCGCGGCGGACTGGGCCGCGTTGGTGGCGCCGGAGACCGCGATGCCCACTTCCGCCTGCTTCAGGGCCGGGGCGTCGTTCACCCCGTCGCCGGTCATGGCCACCAGGTGCCCCCGGTCTTGCAGGGCTTTGACGATGTTGTACTTGTGTTCAGGAAAGACCTCGGCGAAGCCGTCGGCCTTCTCGATCTTGTCCATGGCGGCGCTCCCCAATTCACAGGTGCCGGCCTCGGAAAAAATCTCGGTGGCGGGCTGGATGTTGGTGCCCAGCCCCAACTGCCCGGAGATCTCCCGGCCGATGGCCGCGTTGTCGCCGGTGATCATCTTTACTTCAATGCCGTGGGCCTGGGCCTGGGCGATGGTTTCCGCCGCATCCAGCCGGGGCGGGTCATACAGGGGCAGGAGGCCCAGGAATCGCCATTGGCCGCCGTTGTCGGCCCGGGCCACCCCCAGGGTGCGGTACCCCTTGCCGGCCAGTTCGTCCACCGCCTTCCGGGCCTGAGCCTGGAGGCCGCCTTCCAGGCCGCAAAGCTCCATAACGATCTGGGGGGCGCCCTTGGTGACCTTGAAGGTTTGGCCGCCTTCCTCGATGGTGGCCTCGGTGCGCTTGTGGATGGGGTCGAAGGGTACGAATTTGATCAGGCAACCGGCCTTAAGGGAGTCTTTATCCTTGAGCCCCTCCATCACCGCCTGGTCGATGGCGTCCCGGTTCTCTTCCTTGGAAGCCAGGCAGGCGGCCAGGATGACCGCCTGGGGATCGGCCAGGCCGAAGGTCACGGGATCACCCATGGTTAACTGGTTCAGGGTCAGGGTGCCGGTTTTGTCGGAACAGAGCACGTCGATCCCCGCCATCTCTTCGATGGCCTGGAGGCGGGAGACGATGGCCTTCATCCTGGAGAGCGCCAGAGCCCCCAGGGCCATGGTCACGCTGAGCACCGCGGGCATGGCCACGGGAATGGAAGCCACCACCAGGATGAGGACAAACTCCATCAGGTCCAGGAGCGGCAGGCCCCGGTGGAGTTCCACCACGATCAGGACGGCGCTGAGTCCCACCGCGATGACGATCAGGAAATCCCCCACCCGCAGGACCGCCTTCTGGAAGTGCGAGACGGCGCCGGCGGTCTCCACCAGCTTGGCGGTGCGGGCGAAGAAGGTGTTGGCCCCGGTGCTGGTGACTAGGGCCACCATCTCACCCTGCTTGGCGATGGAGCCGGAATAGGCGATGTCGCCGGCCTCTTTGTTCACCGGCAGGGACTCCCCGGTGAGGGCCGCCTGGTCCACGCTGAGGTATTCCCCCTCCGCCAGCTTGACGTCGGCGGGAATGATATCCCCCAGCCGAATCCGGATAACATCCCCCGGCACCAGGTCCCGGGCCTCAACTTCCTGCCACTTGCCGTCCCGGAGGGCCCGGGCCTTGAGGGCCAGTTGTTCCTTCAAGGCCTCCAGGGCGTTGCTGGCTTCGTGTTCCTCCCAGAACCCGATGACGGCGTTGAACACCAGCAGGAAAACGATGATGGCCAGGTCGCCCCAGTGCTTCACCAAGGCGGACAAGATGGCGGCCACCTCGATCATCCAGGGAATGGGCCCCCAGAAATAGCTCAGGAATTTGAGGAGGGGGTGGGCCTTTTCCTCCTTCAGGGCATTAGGGCCATACTGCGCCAGGCGCGTCCCGGCCTCGTCGCTGCTTAAGCCCTGGGGGCTGCTGGCCAGCGCCGCATAGAGCTCCTCGGGGCTCTGTTGCTTCGCCTCCTCACCGCTGATGATGGTGGTTTCCGGCATAGTACGCAGTCCTTCTTTGCGCAAGATTGACGGTGACGCTATGGTTTCCAAGGGTTCTCATCCGGGATTGTTCATTACAACATAGGCCCTCTGGAGAAATTCGTCCAGCAGGAAATTTTCCCCGTTCGGCGCGCCCTGCTTTTCGGCCACGAGGGCATGGGACTGAAATGGGCTGCTGCCGCTCTTCCCAAACCAAATCGAGACCTCTGCGAAAGTCTCATGTTAGGACAGCCGCCCTCGGCTGTCCATGTTGTATTTGGGCGCAGGCGAGGGCGCCTGCGAGAGGTAATTCTGGCTTTATACTCGTTGCCAAAAGTTTTTTCCGCCCCCCCTCACCCTAACCCTCTCCCCCCGTTGGGGGGAGAGGGGATAAGAGGAAAGAATTTTTGGCAAACTCTATATGTCGCATCCGCCGTAGGGGCGGTTCACGATCCGCCCCAGTTAGGATTATTCCTTGTTTGACGGCAACTTGAGACCTCTGCGAAAGTCTCATGTAGGATAGCCGCCCTCGGCTGTCCATACTGTATCTAGGCGCAGGCGAGGGCGCCTACGCCACATTTTGATGAGGAAGAATAGCGATAGAGACTTTCGCAGAGGTCTCAAGTTGTATTAGAGACTTTCGCAGAGGTCTCATATCGGCCTCAGAAGTCGGCCTCCAGGTCCGCAGCCACCTCGTAACCTTCCACCAGGTTCTCGGCCAGACGGGCCACCTCGGCCGGGAACAGCTGCAGTTCGGACGAAAAGAAATAATATTGGGGCAGATAGCGCAGGATCAGTTCGGCCAAGGCTGCGGCCTGGACCCGGTCCCGTTCTCTATCGGCGGGGCCCCGGTCCTGGCGCCGGCTCAGCCGGAGCCAGTGCAGGGAGAGGGCCCGGGGATCGGGAACCACCATGGTTACCGGGTCGCCGCGCCGGCCGATAACCACCTGGGAAAATTTGGGCGCGGCCAGAAGCGCGGCCAGGCCGCCGGATGTAGCCGGCGCCGTGCCCCCCGGGGCGTCCCTGACCACTATCCGGGGGCTGGAGGGGGCGGTTGGGGGTCGCAACAATCTGACCCGAAAGCCGTGCTTATTGACGGCCGCGAGGCCTTCGCCGGGGAGGATTTTATAAGAGTGGGGTGGGTCATCTGATTGCCCGCCAAGGGGTGGGAGCGCCGCGCCGCCGTCGGCCGGGACGATTTCATAAGAGCGGTCCGCCCGGCGCAGCAGGCGCAGGAACGCTTCCGGCCCCACCGGGGCGGCCGACGCCAGGGTGAGTTGTTGGGCGGCGCCTTCGATGAGGGCCGAATCCCGGGGCGTGTCGATAAAGACCCCGGCGGAAAACTCAAAGGCGTGAAGGGCGTGGGTGCCGATCACCATGAGGGGTGGGGCGGTGAGGTCGCCCGGGGTCAGGCGCCGCAATATCCGGGTGACCGGATCAGGGACCCGGTGGATCAAGGCCGCCCGGCAGAACCGGGCCGCTTCGGCCAACTGCCGGCGCCGGAGGCCCAAGAGGGCGGCCATCTCCCGGCGCTGGCGCCCATATTCGGCCCAAAGGCCCTCGGTGTGGGGCGACCGGGGCCCCAGGGAGGAGCCGTGCCCGGAGCGGTCCCGGTATTTATATAAATATTCCCTGCCCTTGATCTTCTTCCAGTGCATACCGCCCTTGAGGGGCCGGCCGGCCTCCACGGCCTCGAGATAGGCCTGATATGCCTCTGCGGCTTGGTTCAGGGTGCGCGTCTGGTTGACCTGAAATTCCCGGAAAGAATATTCGGCTGCCATTGTTATCCTTCATTACATTAATACAAATTATATGAAGGATAATTATGGGCGTCAAATGAAAAATAATTGCCAAGATGCATTGAATTTGCGATAAAGAATAATCAAATTGGTGCAGTTAGCTATTTTTTATCAAGGAGAGTGCCGTCATGAGACCCAGCACCGAAATCGATACCTTGCGCCAGCAGCTCCCCTACCACCGGCTGCGGCAAGTCAGGAAGGGCAAAGTCCTCCCCATTGACTGGCCCACCGAATGGGAGCGCTTCGACGCCAACGAACTCTTTGCCTTCGATATGGCCACCATCCCCCCAACCTTGCTGGAAAATATGCGCAAACGCCAGGAGGTCTTGATGGATGGCAATCAGGCGGCCATTTCGGTGCTGACCCGCCTGGTGGACGGTCTCTGCGGCTACCCCATCACCCCCTCCACCCCCATTGCCGAAACCTTCGCTAAGGTGGCGGCCCACGGCCAAAAGAACCTCTTCGGCAACGAACTCATGTATTTCCAGCCCTCCGACGAACTCTCGGCCATCGCCGCGGTGGAGGCCATGGCCTGCCAGGGCGGCCGCTACGCCGACAACACCTCCTCCCAGGGCCTGCTCCTCAAGACCAAGAACCTCTTTTCCGTGGCCGGCAAGCGCCTGCCGGTGCTGATGACGGTCATGGCCCGGGAGGTCAACAAGGGCTCTTTGAGCATCCACTGCGGCCACACCGACTTCTACGCGGTGCGCAATTCCGGCTGGGCCCAGTTAGTGGCTGAGGACAACCAGGAACTGCACGACCTGTTGCCCGTGGCCTTCAAGGTGGGCGAGCTCAAGCAGGTGATGCTGCCCACCATGGTCATCGGCGACGGCTTCATCAAGAGCCACGCCATCGAGAACATCAAGGCGCTCTCCGACGCCTTCCTGGAGTATTACGTCGGGCCGCCCAACCGGATGTACCAGCCCAACTTCGAGCACGGCACCCTTACCGGCACCTTCACCGATACCGACCTGACCATGGAAGGCCAGGTGGCCCAAGACCTGGCCTACCGCTTTTTCAGGCGGGGCTTCGTGATCGCCATGAACAATATGAACCGGATTCTGGGCACCAACCTCAAGGTGGTGGACTGCTACCGCACCGAAGACGCCGACATGGTCGTGGTCATCCTGGGCTCCGCCGCCGGTGTGGTCAAGGACGTGGTGGACTACTACCGGGACGTGAAGGGCTACAAGATCGGGGTGGTGCGCCCGGTGTTGTTCAACCCGCCCTGTTACGAAGAACTGGCCTACGGCATGCGCAAGGCCAAGGTGATCTCCGTCCTGGAACGGGCCGGCACCACCCACAACCAGCTCCTCCTGGCGGACGTCCAGGCCTCCCTGCAAATCTCCATCCGGGCCGGCCGGGAAGGAAAGAAACAGCACCGCATCTATGGCCGCGAGGACATGCCCACCCTGTTCCATGGGGTCTACGGCCTGGGCAGCAAGGACTTCAACAAGTATGACGCCGCCGCGGTGGTGGAGAACATGCTCTCCTTTTACGAAAAGAAGCGGCGCTTTCAGCGGGATTTTTACGTGGGGATCGAAGGCCCCATGACCCTCCGGCCCACCCCCCTGCCCGGCTACCTGGAGCGGGAGTTGGGCATGACCTTCATCGGCGTGGGCGCCGAAGGCGTCAAGACGGCCCTGGAGTCCGCCGCCCTCGTCTATGCCCAGGACATCGGCACGGGCAAGAAATACATTCAGTCCGGGGCCCGCTACGGCGCCGCCCGCAAAGGCGCCCCGGTGTTCATGAACCTGCGCATCTCGGGGCAGCCCATCCGCAACAGTTCGGAATTGACCGAACGGGACGTCCTGGCTTTCTTCAATGAGAAGTTCCTCTCGGACCAGATTCTTAAGGAGTATGTGGGCGGTCTGAAAGAAAACGGTCTGCTGGTGATCAACTCTTCCAAGAGCTGCTACGATATCATGGCCACCTTTTCGCCCCAGGTGCAGTCCCTGATCAAGTACCGGCAGATCAAGCTCATGACCATCGACGGCACCCGGGCCGCCCTCCAGCACCTGAACCGGAACCTCCCCGGCGCCGCTTTCCTGGGCCTGATCAACCGGGAGATGGGCATTATCCCCGAGCGCGAATTCGAGCAGCGCTTTAAGAAAATCCTGGAAAAGAAACTGGGCACCAAGAAACGGGAAATGCTGGAATCCAACGTCTCCCTGCTCAAGTACGGCGCCGAGCAGGCCTCCGGCCACGTCAGCGACAAGGCCCCCGGGGCCCTGGCCCTGGACCCCACCACCCCGGTCTACACCCCGCCGCTGCCGGAGAACTTCGGCCAGGGCAAGGGAACCGCAGGTCTGCCGGTGCTCCTCAGCGAGAAAGACCAGATGGGCATCATCAAACCGGTGAACCTGATGGAGAACTACCAGGAGGTCTTTTACGAGGATATGATCAAACCCATCCTGGATGGCAAGAAAGTCCCCTGGGACCGCTTTCTCCCCATCGTGCCGGCAGGCACCAGCCGCTACCGGGATGTGAGCTACATCGGCGCCATGCTCCCGGTCTATGATCCCGCCAAGTGCATCGCCTGCGGGATTTGCACCGCCTCGTGCCCCGATTCGGCCCTCATCTCCACCGTCACCGACCGGCCGGTGGACGAAGCCGCCCGATACTTCAAGAAGTTTAAGAATCCGCCCAAGGGCATCCCCTGGGACCGTTTCTCCCTGAATATCAACGCCGACCCGGCCGCCTGCAAGGGCTGCGGCGTCTGCGCCCAGGTGTGCCCCACCGACGCCTTGAAAATGGCGGACAAAACCGCGGTGAAAGACGAGGATTTTCTGCCCGCGGCCTGCCGGGCCTGGGACAACACGGTCAACCTGGCCCCGTTTGTGGACAAGCTCTCCCTCAATCACCAGGTGCTCTTCGTCTATTCCAAACTCTACCCCGGCAAGCACACCCTGTGCCCGGGCTGCTCCGAGGGGGTTATCAACCTGCTGACCTTCTATGCGGCGGAATCCCTGCGCAACAACCCCCAGGGCATCGCCACCTTCTACCAGGGCTTGAAAATCCTGTCGGAAAAGAACAAACGGGCCATCGAACACATGCTGGACTACGGCTTCAACATTTATTCCATCAACGCCACCGGCTGCGACCAGGTCTCGGAACTGGTGAACCCCTTCAATACCCGGATGTACCCCTCGGGCCACTACGGTTTCGGCACTGCCTCCGCCGCCGCCCTGGGGGCCAAGTTCAGCCTGGACCAGGCCTATCAGAACCGTTACAATAGCGTGCTCACCAAGATCATCGTCTTTGCCGGGGACGGCGCAATCTACGATATCGGCAACGGCCCCTTCAACCATGCCCTGGGCGAGAATTTCGACATCACCTGGGTCGTCTTCAACAACGAAGGCTACATGAACACCGGGATGCAGAAGTCCGGGGCCACCCGCTTCGGGACCGACCGCTCCACCTCCCCCATCGGCAGGAAGTTGGCCGGCAAGACCACCCTGCACCGCCGGATCATCAGCCAGGCCATGGCCATCTCCCACGTCTATGCCGCCAAGCTCACTATCGACAACCCTTTCTACGCCATCAAGATCCTCAAGGAAGCCATCGCCTACAACGGTCCCTCCCTGGTGGAGTTCTTCTCGGCCTGCCCCACGGGCCATGTGACCAGCGACTGGGCCGGGCCCATGATCTCCCGGATGATGGTGGAGTCCCGGAAATGGCAGGTGGCGGTGCGGCGGCCCTTCCAGCGCATCGACATCTCGGGCAACCCGGCCCCGGACCTGATCTACCCCAAGGAGGGCAAGTCCTTCAAGCGGGGCATCAAGCGGGACGCCGCCACCTTCTACGACGTGGTGTCCATGCTGGGCCAGTACAACCAGCACATCAAGACGGTAAAGGGCGGCGACATTCCCGAGATCGTCCGCATCAACGAAACCGTCAGCCTCTTCCGCTGGCTCCGGAACCAGTACATGGCGGGTTACCGGGACAGCATGCCCTCTGAAGAGGAAGTGGAGAAGATCGTGGAAGAGCGGTACCGGCTGTAAAATCGGCTCTGCCGGGCTGGTCATCGGGGTCAGGGGGTTCCCTGGCCCCGATCTTATGCGAAAGCTCTTGCTGACCGCGGATCGCTGATAGATTCTATGCCCTACCTCATCATCTGCCTGGCGGCGTTCCTGGCCTCGGGTTTGACCCTCTTTTCCGGCTTCGGTCTGGGCACCTTGCTGCTCCCGGCCATGGCCCTGTTTTTTCCCATTGACCTGGCCATCGCCCTAACCGCGGTGGTCCACGCCCTGAACAATCTTTTCAAATTCTGGCTCCTGGGCCGCCACGCCGACAAGGAAGTGGTGGTAAAATTCGGCCTCCCCGCCATCCTCAGCGCTCTCGCGGGGGCCTGGGTGCTCCTGTGGCTTTCGGAAATCCAGCCACTCCTCATTTACCAGTTCTGGGGCCGGGAGGCGCAGGTCACCACGGTGAAGCTGGTGGTGGCCATGCTCATGGCGGTATTCGCCCTGGTGGAAATGGCTCCGGGAGGGGCGCCGTTTTCCCTGCCTCCCCGGTATCTTCCTCTGGGCGGCATCCTCAGTGGCTTTTTCGGAGGTCTTTCAGGTCACCAGGGGGCGCTGCGCAGCCCTTTTCTTCTCCGGGCGGGGTTGACCAAAGAAAGTTATATCGCCACCGGGGTGGTCATCTCCCTGATGGTGGATATTCCCCGGATCATCATCTATGGCCTCAGCTTACCCGCATTGCGCCTGGAGGGAAATTTCGGCCTCCTGACCGCCGCGGTCCTGGCGGCCTTTAGCGGGGCCTGGCTCGGCAACCGCCTGCTGAAAAAAGTTACCTTGCGTATGGTGCAACTTCTGGTGGCCGCCATGCTCCTTGCCATTGCAGGGGCCTTGGGCAGCGGCTTGATTTAGCTGTCACGCTGAGCCCGGCGGAGTGAAGAATCCCGGCGGTTCCAAAGGAGAGATTCGTTCCCTGGACTCACTATGACCAATGCTCATAGGGCGAATAACCTGAAAACTCTGGACATCGAATACCGCGTGAGCCCCCGGCGCCGGAGCATCGGCATTCAGGTCACCACCGAAGGCAAGGTGGTGGTCACCTTGCCCCGGGGCGCCACCCAGGACAGCCTCGCCCGGGCCTTGGAGAAGCACCGGGCCTGGATCGAGGCCAAGGTGGCGGAAAAACAGGCGGCCTGGGGGCGCCTCAAGGCCGGCGAAGCCTACCTCCTGGGGGAGGCCTTCCAGCTGACCGTGCTTAAGGGGGCGTCAGGGGCCGTAAATCTGCATGGCAAAGAGATTCGCGTGCCGCTGCCGGCAGGGGCCGATCTCTGGTCCCGGTTGGTGGCCTGGTACGCCGAGCGCGTTTTTGGGCTGCTCCATGAACGGGTGCGCCACTTTGCGGTAACCATGGGTCTGGCGCCCGGCCCGGTGGAACTCAAAGGCTGGAGGCGGCGCTGGGGCGAATGCCACCCCGACGGCACCCTTAAATTCAACTGGCGCCTCATCCTGTGCCCGCCGGCGGTCATCGACTACGTGGTGGTGCATGAACTGGCGCACCTCAAGGTTGCCGGGCACAACCCCCGCTTCTGGGGCCAGGTGGCCAAGGTATTGCCGGACTACGCCGCCCGGCGCCGCTGGCTGAACCGGGAGGGCAGCCCGTTGCTCCTGTGGCGGGCGGTTGTTCCTGGGCCTTCGGGCCAGCCGTAAATCATAAAAAATGCAGTGGGGCGGGCGTCCCCGCCCGCCACCAGCCAGCCAAAAGGTGCGTAATACCAAGTTGAGACCTCTGCGAAAGTCTCATGTAAGATAGCCGCCCTCGGCTGTCCATACTGTATCTAGGCGCAGGCGAGGGCGCCTACGCCACATTTTGATGAGAAAGAATAGCGATAGAGACTTTCGCAGAGGTCTCAAGTTGCAGTCAGAGGGCAATAAATAATCTTGTCATTCTGAACGCAGCGCAGCTTCGTTGCGAATCTCAGCGGCTTAAAAAAAAGAGATTCTTCACTGCACTCATACCAAGTTGCAGTCTAACGACAATTAATGATCCAATCGAAGCCTGTAGTGGATGCTACCAAATCTCTGTCGTTTTCCAAGGCGACTAACGCTTCCACCAGGCGATCTTCCACGGCATCCAGGCTGTTAAAAACTTCGTTGCCGAACCACTTTTCCCTGATCTCATCCCAGATATGCTCCACGGGGTTAAGTTGGGGACTGTAAGGTGGCAGCGCCTCAAGCCGCATATTTTCCGGTACTGCCAGGTCATTTGCCCGGTGCCAGCCAGCCCCGTCCAGGAACATCAGGATAAACTCTTCTGGGTGACGCCGCGCTACTTCTTCTAAGAAAATGGACATGGCTTCTGCGGTTACTACCGGCAAAACCAGACTGTCAAAATTGCCGTCATGTGGGCTTACAGCTCCAAAGGCGTAAGTATATTCCCGGACAATCTGCATCCCCACTTCCGGCCGAAAACCCTTGGGAGCCCAACAACGTCGGGGGTCATTAATCCGGCCAAAACGTGCCTCATCCTGAAACATCAGTCGGAGCTGCCGTCCTTTTTGCCCCTGCCGCACAACCTCTTGTTCAACTATTCTCGTCAGTTTTTTTAAAAGCCGCCTGGGTGGCGGCATCGGATTTGGGGTGGCGGGGCCGGGGCACGACCTTGCGCCAGCCATGACGCGCTAACATCCGATACACTGTAGATTTGGGAACCTTGCGACCCAGGGCTTGTTCATAGGCAGCCTTGACCCGGCTTACTTCCAATATTCCGCCTTTCTCGGATTGGGCCAGAAATCCTTGGAGTAACTGCCGTTCTTCTTCTCGGGTCAAATTTTGATAATAACGCCCTCCTTTTCCGCCTCTTTTTAGGGCCGCTTCCCCTTCTTTGAAGTATCGAGCTTGTAGCTTACGAACCGAATTAGGATGCCAGCCTATGGCGGTGGCCACCTGGTCCGCAGAAAGCTTCAAAGAAGCTCGCAACCAGAGACACTGTACACTTTGAAACTCGGCCTTGGTCGTAGCCTGCTTCAGCCCCATTGCCAAACTCTCAAGAGCGCCTTCCGGCAATTCTTTGGGTTTCCGCATGCCCTCTCCTTTCAGAGAAGAGCATATCATAAGTTGTCAATAGACTGCAACTTGGTATCAGAATGACAAATAATAGTCGTTCGATTACTCTTTGGTATAAGACGTACCAGGGAACATTTCGGAAGGCAGTGGTCTAAGCCAGAAATTATTTGGGGGAAATCTGGTGCGCGGCGATGACGATCAGGGCGCAGGCCTCGGCATCGGAGGCGGCATGATGGTGCTTCAGGGTTATGCCCAAGTGATCGCAGACGTTATTCAGTTTGGTGGGATGAATGTTCCAGGTTTGCCGGGCCAGTTGCACCGTACAGCGGAAGGGAATCCGGGGCGGATGAAACCCCGCGGTCTCACAGCATTTCTGCAACACCGAGCGGTCAAACGAGGCATTGTGGGCCGCCAGGAAATCGGCGCCCTCCAGAAACGGGTCCAAGCTCGGCCATAGTTCGGCGAACGTCGGCTGGCCGGCCACGTCTTCCCAGGTAATGCCGTGCAGATAGGTAAAGGCGAATCTACGGCGGGGCGGCCGGATGAGGTGATAGGTGCGCCGGACAATCCGGTGATTTTCCACCCGCACCAAGCCCAGGGCGCAGGCGCTGTCCCGGGAATAGTCGGCGGTCTCAAAGTCCAGGGCCACAAAGGTCGGGCCCCGGGCCTGTTTGACCAGCCGCTTGACCAGAGTGGCCTTCCGGCCGGAGGCCTGCACCCCGCAGGCGGCGCACACGGCCTGCAACTCCGGTTCGGTCAGGAGCGGCAGCAAAATTTCAACCGAAACGGACTCCTGGGGCAGCAGACGGCGCACCATGGCCGCCTTGGTCCGGCAATCGAGGTCGACCCCCAGATGGCCGCAGACCTCTTTCAGGGCCTCGGGGCTCAGGAGAGACAGGATGGCTGATTTAACCTGCATGCGGCTCCGGTGATCAAAGCTTTATGACTATATGAGCCCAATCTTAGCACCAAATGGCCTCGGGGGCAAACTACCCTCAACCCGGCTGATAACCATCGACAAATTCTGAAAAATCGATTAAATAGAAGTAAACCATCCATATAATCAGCGTTCTCCGGTTTCTGAACCACCTTTTGCGGAAGAGCGTCTTGCAGGAGAGCCCCACCATGCACGAACACGCCTCGGCCCGCGCGGCCGTTGAAACCATGATTCGCAGCTGCGACCTGGAAGGGTTGCTGCGCCATTCCGAAACCATCCACGGACACCGCTGCCCCTTCCTGGCCCTGGGGGTCAAGGCCGGGCAGTACGCCATGGACTACCTGGACCAGGAGAACACCGGCATGGAGGAGGTGGTGGCCATTGTGGAATGCAACAACTGCTTCACCGACGGCATCCAGGTGGTCACCGGCTGCACCTTCGGCAACAACGCCTTGATTTATAAAGACCTGGGCAAAACCGCGGTCACCGTGGCCCGGCGCCAGAACGGGGCCGCAGTACGCCTGGTGGTGCATCCCGATTACCGGCAGCGCCTGTTTGCCCGCTATCCGGCGGCGGGGCCATTGTTTGAGAAAGTGGTGGTGCAGCGCCAGGGTACTCACGAGGATCAGCACCGCTTCCACCATCTGTGGGAGGCGGTGGCCCGGCGGGAGTTGGAAGAGGTGGACCTCTCCGAGCAGTTCCTGATCGAGACGTGCACCATCCAGATGCCGGCCTTTGCCCGCATTTTGGCCACGGAGGTCTGCGAACGCTGCGGCGAAGGGGTGATGGAGTCCCGCATCCGGGTCCAGGCCGGCCAGAAGGTCTGTCTGGCCTGCGCCGGGGAGGAATATCACCTCCTCACCGGCCAGGGGATCGGCTGCAGCCGGGAAATTTGAGGCCGGGACCGCGCCCCAGGCGCGACAGTTAAGCCGCTGCAACCGACCTGCGGGGTTCGAAGGCATCCGTTCACCGGCCGCCGGGACATCCAACCCCCCGACAGTCCAGGGAGATGGAGGAAGCGTTATGGAGCGGATCAGAAAAGTTAGGGGCCAGTGGTTGGGGTTCTGGGGCTTGCTGCTGATCCTGACGGTACCGGGAGCGGCCTGGGGAGCGGAGTTTTCCGCCTCGATGCTGGTCAAGGATGACGCCAAAATCATGCCGGGAAAGATTCAGGTCAGCAACGGCAAGCTGCGCCAGGAATTTACCGATGAGCGCGGGCGGACCATCACCATTGTGCGCCCGGACCTGAAGGTGGTCTGGGTGATCCTCCCCCTCCAGGGGAGCTATATGGAGATGCCTCTGACCATCAAGCTGCCCGGCCAGTTCATCCAGATCCCCCCCCAGGCGGTGGGCAAGCGCCCGGTGGGCCAGGAAAGGCTGAACGGCTACGATACCGAAAAAGTTGAAGTCAGCGTGCCCGTGGGCCGCGGCATGGAAAAGCAGACCTACTGGGTGGCGGCAAAACTGGGCCTGCCCATCAAGATGGAGTGCCGGGAGCGGCAATTTTCCCTGGAATACAAGAGCATCCGGGAGGAAAAGGTTCCGGACCGGCAGTTCAATCTGCCCCCGGGGTTAAAAAAGCTGCACTCCATCGGCGGCTTTGCCGAAAAAGTGGAGGAATGAAGCACCGGCTCCACTCCGGGGCGAACCGGCGAGAGCCCCCAAGGCGCTCCGCTTGATCTCGCGCCAGGCCGGGTTGAGACCGGGCTTTGCGACCGGCTTAACTTTGAGGGGATTTCCACCAAGTTGGGGAAGCAATGGACCCCCGGCCAGATACACGGCATCCTGAACCGGAGAAAGGGCCTATGAGGAGAATCATCGCCATTGGCCGGGCGCTCCTTTAAAGAGGCCCAGGGGCAAACACGGTGGCCTCCCCTCCCTAACGCGTGAAGGTAGACCTGTTGGCCTGGTCCAGGAGAATGAACAGATGAGTCAGGGAGCAAGATAAAAGACCGACCCACGGTGTTGAACAGCATGGGGGCAGCCACCCCGGCCCCCTTATCCTCACCACCACCAGCCTGGCGGAACAAGGGGCTGGCCAGCTTGTCTGTGAGCAAAATAGGGGCTTTGACCATCCATCGAAGATAGTCCGCATTCTCGCACTCCATAAGGGAGAATTATTGAAAATCCTCCTCGTCCAACCGAAATCTACCGGATTTATGGGGCAGGTTTCCAAAAGTGGCAAGGCTAGCTTGGCCAGGGTGACCTTAACGACCATAGCGGCCCTCACACCGCTTCAACACGAAGTCGTCATCCATGATGCGCGTCTGGGCGATCCTGGTTTTGATGGGAACTGGGATCTGGTGGGCTTTACCGGTATGACCTGTGAAATTCCACATGTGTACCAGATGGCCAACGAATTCCGTAAGCGGGGCAAGACCGTGGCTATTGGAGGTTATCATGCCACCGCGTTGCCAGAAGAAGCCGCCAAACACGCCGACATCGTGGTCGTGGGCGAGGCCGAGGGACTGTGGCCGCAGATCCTCTTCGAGTTGGAGCATGGTGGACCGCAACATACCTTTTACCAAAACGAGGCGCTTATTGATATGCGGGATATGGCGATCCCGCGCCGTGAACTGCTCAATCGTAATATGTACACGGTCTTTAATACCATCCAGGCCACCCGCGGCTGTCCTTTCAACTGCGAGTATTGCTCAGTAACGAAGTTTTTCGGCCGTGATTTCCGCTGTCGTCCGGTCGCGGAAGTCGTGGCCGAAATAGCCAGTCAGCCCGGCAAACGCTGGATGTTTCTGGACGATAACCTCATCGGCCACGATAAATATGCCAAAGAGTTGTTTCGGGCTTTAATTCCTTTGAGAATCAACTGGGGTGCGCAGGTTTCCTTTGCGCTGGCGAAGGATGCGGAGCTCATGGACCTTTATGCTCAAGCGGGAGGGAAGTTTGCTTTTATCGGTTTCGAGAGCCTGTCTGCCAAGGCGCTTAAGTCAGTTCGCAAGGGGTCCAATCGTCCGGAAGAATACGCCGTAGGGATTCGTCAATTACAGCGACGCGGCATTACTATCATGGGTAGTTTTATGTTCGGCCTTGATGGAGATGATCTGAGTGTGTTCAAACGCACCGTCGATTTCGTCAATGCCACCAAAATTGACTTGGTGCTCTACCATATACTTACGCCCTTTCCTGGCACTAGACTTTACGAGAAGATGGACCGCCAGGGACGCATCCATGATCGTGACTGGTCTCATTATGATACCGGTCATTCGGTCATCCACCCACAAGGGATGACCTCCGAAGAACTTCAGAATGGCTGGTATTGGGCTATTCATGAAACCTATAAACTGCCCCACATCTTAAGGCGCATAGTACGGCTGAACCCAGGCTGGAAGGTTCGCCTGGCAGCCAATTATTCCCAATTTCGCAAAATGTCTAGATATCCCCAGCCGCTCCACCCGGAAAAGTACAGCAACCTACCTATTTTTTGAGTTATTCTTTCAGACTTCTTCAATCATGGGCACCTGAGATCATTCCCCCACAAATATCCACACAAGATATGTGGATCAGATCGATAACTATTAAAAATTGATTAAGCGTTCAAGATCATGGCAAGGTGTCGTTTTGGAGACTGACCAGCGTCACCCAAAGTATTTCGATTTACTTCCCAACTTTAACCCTGGTAAAATCGCTCGGGGGTAGGTCAAGATGTCTAGGCTTTTCAGCTTAACCGTCGAAGCGGCATTAGTGGCCGTAACCGTGATCCTCGTAACCCTTATAGATAGGATTGAACGGCATCTACCGGGCCTCGGTGGTGTGCTAATGCCCTGCCGCCGAGGCCCAGGACGAGGCAGTGGGTAGCCTGGTGACAGGTGAGTTTCACAGGAGAGCGTCATGAATACCTCTTTAGACCAGCTCCAGCAGATTTGGTCCCAAGCCCAAGTATACTTTTCTCAGCACGTGCTTTCCTGGGCCATGGCGGCCCAGATCGTGGTTATCGGCGGCGCTCTTCTGTTAGCCTATAAGATAAGCGGGGGTATGCGCGCCTGGTTGCGCCGCCAACAGGAGCAATACGCCACAAATCCAGAAGCTGGTGCCGACCTGGTCATACTCCTGGATTTCGTCAAGGTGATTGATGCCTTTCTCGCCTTTATTCTCTTGGCGATTGCCTATAGTATTGCTGACCATTTCAACTGGCGCCATAATGAACTATACGCCGCAGGCATGTTGTTGGTTGGCCTGACCCTGGTGCGGTTATTCACCGACGAGATGAAAAACCGCTTCTGGGCCAAAATTCTGGCCATGGCTATTTGAGACCTCTGCGAAAGTCTCATGTAGGATAGCCGCCCTCGGCTGTCCATACTGTATCTATGCGCAGGCGAGGGCGCCTACGCCACATTTTGATGAGGAAGAATAGCGATAGAGACTTTCGCAGAGGTCTCTATTTGGTTTTACGCCGTTCTCTTGGCCTCTCTCGGTCTTTTCAATTACATTGACTTATGGTTCCGTTTTTTGCAGGGTGTTGATTTTCATCTCGGGCAAGTGCACTTTTCCCTCTTACAGGTTAATCGGGCCTTTTTCCTGGTGTTAGCGCTTTACTGGGTGTCTAAAAACCTGCGGATATTTTTTCATTTCTGGCTGACCATAAAATCAGGTGTGACTTCTGCAGTCCAAATCCTCTTATATAGGCTCGGCAGCATTTTGCTCGTTTCCACCTGTGTCGTCATAGTCTTACATTACCTGGGGCTCGATCTCACCGTCTTCGCCCTCTTCGGCGGCGCCCTGGGATTGGGCCTGGGTTTCGGCCTGCAAAAAATCTTTGCCAACCTGGTGAGCGGTTTCATCCTTCTGGGGGACAAATCCATCAAGCCCGGCGATGTGATCCAGTTAAAGGACACCTACGGCTGGATCAATTTCCTGGGAAGCCGCTATGTCTCCGTGGTCACCCGGGACGGCATCGAGCATCTTATCCCCAATGAAAACCTGATAACCGGCGAAGTGATCAACTGGTCTTACAGTCAGAACCTCGTCCGGTTAAGGGTTCCCGTTGGCGTTGCCTACGGTTCTGATTTGGAGAAAGCCAGGGAACTGATGTTGGCGGCGGCTGCGGATACCATGCGGGTACTCAAAGATCCTAAACCCGCCTACCTTATAACAGGCTTGGGAGATAATGCCGTCAACCTGGAAGTACGGGTATGGATTAACGACCCGCAGAACGGCATCGCTTCTGTCAAGAGCGATCTCTTCAGGGGCATCTTGCAGCGGTTCCGGGACCACGGCATAGAAATGCCCTATCCCCAGCGGGACGTGCACCTTAAATCTATTCCTGAAATACCTTTCCGGACCGGGCCGGAGGTGCGATAAGCCTCTTATCCCAAACCGAAAGCCATGCCTAAAACCAGCTGGCAAGCGAGCTTTGCTATCTGCCCTATCTCCGCTACTTTGGTCCTGCGAAATGCTTCGATATTCTCCCGGCTATTGCGTCATAAAAACCTCCAAACCACCGAACGGTACCTGCAAGCTATCGACCCGCGGTTCCGGGATACCATGAGGCTTTTGGAGGGCGATCGGCTCAATGCTCCATCGATACCCACTCGAAACTTACTCGAAAACCCACTCGAACTTGAGAATAGAGTCAAAAAATTTTAACCCCCAGTCCTTGCAAACCTTCGGTATCATGTTAAATTAAGCTATACGGAAGTGCGAGGTTCACTGGTGGGGCCCCCGGACTTCAAATCCGGTGTGCCGTCTGCTGAAGGCGGTAGGTGGGTTCGATTCCCATGCACTTCCGCCAATTTGTTCCAAAAGGCGCGGCCGCCGTGCCCTATAGATACCCGGCCATGACCACCTTGCGACTAACTAATTGACAAGGCGGAAAAGTTTTATAAACTTTAAGAAAGCACCAGGCTACAGGGCCTGCAAGCCTTTCCATGGGGGGAACGGTTTCCGGTCGTTCCCCTTATACATTTCCGGCCCTGCGGCAACTGATCCTGAGCCGGAATCCTTGCAGATTGAGGTTCCCTGCGAGTAAGAGGCATGGTCATCTGGTGCCGTGATTCCCTGGGCCACGGCTTTCGTCCGGAACGATGGGCCCGGTTTTTTTTACTCAGTAACATCACAGGCGAGGGCTTCCGCAGCTGAAGGGAGCCACCGCCTTGGTTACTATCAAGCAACTGGCGCGACAGGCGCGACCCGCCTGCCCCCAGAACCACAGGAGAAGTTATGAGCAAAGTTAAAAATGGCGATTTTGTCCAATTGCACTACACCGGCACCCTGGAAGACGGCTCGGTCTTTGACAGCAGTGACGGCCGCCCGCCCCTGGAGTTTCAGGTGGGCGCCGGCGGAATTATCCAGGGCTTTAATGATGCGGTTATCGATATGGCTCTCGAGGAAGAGAAGAAAGTGGTTCTCCCCCCGGACCAGGCTTATGGCGACCCCCGGGAGGATCTCAAACGGGATTTTCCTGCCACGATGCTGGAAGGACACCCGGTTGAGGTGGGCCAGCAGCTGCGGTTCTCCAGCCCCAACGGCCCCGTGTCCGGAACGGTTTTGAGCATCGAGCCCGAAAAATTCGTGGTGGACTTCAACCATCCTTTGGCAGGGAAGACGCTGGCCTTCATGATCAAAGTCGTGGGCATCAGCGATGCACCCACCCAGCCCCAGGGCGGGTGCGGTTGCGCTCCCTCCTCCTGCTCTTCCGGCTGCGACTCCTGCGGTTAACCTATCCGGTTGACAGGGGGACTGAACACCCTATAAACTCCGTCAATAACAAGGGGTTAGGACATATGAGCCTAACCCTTTGCCTTTGTTTCCCAAGCCTATTGCCAACCGGCACGTTGCCTCAGCCTTGTAAAGATGTGTCAGTTTTGGGTTGCCGCATACGCGAACGCCTTCCCCAATGAGCAATCAAAAGACTATTTATGTCATTCTGAGCACCGCGAAGAATCTCTCTTTTAAAGCCGCCGAGATTCGCAACGAAGCTGCGCTCCGTTCAGAATGACATGAATTTTCATGGTTTTTTGGCTGCAACTTCGTCTCATACCAAGTTGCCGTCATAGAGGTAATTCTGGCTTTACGGTAGCACCCGTCGTAGGGGCGGTTCGCGAACCGCCCCTACAATTATGATTATTACTTGTTTGACGGCAAATTGAGACCTCTGCGAAAGTCTCATGTAGGATAGCCGCCCTCGGCTGTCCATACATTATCTAGGCGCAGGCGAGGGCGCCTACGCCACATTTTGATGAGGAAGAATAGCGATAGAGACTTTCGCAGAGGTCTCAATTTGGTATCAGGATGCCATTTTTGCGGAGGACGGGGGCTTGGCAGGGCTCTAACAAAAAAAAAGCCACCCCCTCCCAGGGGGGAGGAAGAGGGGGCGGCGTTTGTTACAGCGTTACGTTTGAGGTTATTGGGTCGGGGGCGCCGTGGGCTGGGTGTTAGTCTGATTGGCGCGATTACCGCCCTGGGGGCCCCGGCGCCCGGTGTTGGCCTGGGGGTTGTTGCCTTGATTGCCCTGGCCGCTCTGGTAGGCCGGGTAAGCGGGACAGGTACCGGACCCCGCTCCCTGGCCCTGCCCGCAGCCCCAGCCCTGGCCGCCCTGGCCTTTGCCGCGCCCTTGGGCCAGAGTCGGCACCGCCCAGAGCATTACCACCGCCAGGGCAAGAGCCACGCTGATCGTCAACCATCTATGGTTTTTCATCTCAATCCTCCTCTTTGTGCCTGCTATAAAAAATCCGCTTCATGATCCCCTGATTAGTTGCCGGGATACCCTACGGTCTACCCCGGTGCTCCCTACCGGGGCCCGTTCCCATGCCGGGTCCCCGCCGGCGGCCGTCGGGGCCGCAGACTCCTTCCGGGCCACAGCCCAGACGGTTTTGCAGCAGGGTCAAAAAAGCGGCGTGTTGTTCGGGATTCAAGTTCTTTTTGAACTCCAGCATAAACCGCGCCATCTCTTCTTCCAGGCCCCCTTGCAGGGTGCTGATCTCCTGGATCTTGGCCTGGATGGCGCTCCAGGGGGTCGACTCCGCCTTCATCAGCTCAAAGAGCTCCTGGCGCTTTTGAGTCAATTGCTGTCTGACGGCCTTCACCTGCTGATGGTGCTCCGGGAACAGGCGGCGCAAGGTCTGGCGCTGGGACTCGTCCAGCTTCAACTCCCGCCACAACTCCTTGGGGGGCAGCGGCGGCCGCGGCCCCGGGCCGGCGGCCAGCCTCTGTTGGTCCTGGGAGCGCAGGTAGACGATGGTGCCGATGGTCCCCAGGTTCAGCGCCAGGGAAAATATTACGAGGTAGATGAGCCAATCCCGCTTCACTGCTGGTTACCATTCCCTTCTTCCGGCTGATAAGAGGCCACCACTGCGCCCAGGGACCCCTGGGGGAAGTCGTGGAAAACCTCCAGGCTGGCCACTTCCACCCCGGCTTCGTTGGACGCCGCCCCGCCATAAAAAGTCCGGGCCATGGTGCCGCCCAGGGCAATGCCCAGGACCAGACAGGCCGCCAGGGCGGCTGCCTGCCACCCGGACCGGCGGCGGGGCTGACGCACCCGGAGGACCACCTTCTCCGGCAGCCCCATGGGCGCCGGCGCCGCCAGGTTGCCCAGAGCGGCGTCCAGGGCCGCCAGCTGGCGCCATTCCTCCCGGCAGGCCTCACACTTCCCAAGGTGAGCCGTAAGCATGGCCCCGGTGGCCTCGGACAGTTCACCGTCCAGCCAGGCGGACAGTTGCGCTTGTACTGCTTGACATTCCATGGCGGTTTGTGGTCCCGAAAAATTTTGTCCTTTACCCATTACAACACCATACGTGAGGAAATCCGGCGCGCCAAGCACAATTTTTCCCCAAAGGGGCACGCGGCAAACCCCCAACCCCGTTCTGCCTTGACGCTGCTGGCGGCCGTGCTTATGTTTCAACCAAACCGACCATACACCACACGCCCCAGTCAGGGGTCAAGGGAGGAAGTTTATGCTATCACAACTGCCGGCGGATTTTACCAAAGTCCCCAAGGCGCATCTTAACCAGGAAATCCTCCGGGCGGCTATCATCGCCGAGCTGGACGCTATCAACTTCTACGAGCAGATGGCGGCTCTCACTGATGATAAGGACATCCGGGCCGTCCTCCTGGATATCGCCCGGGAAGAAAAAACCCACGTAATGGAATTCCAGACCATGCTGTTGCGCTTCGACGCCGAACAGGTCAAGGAAATTGAGCACGCCAAAAAGGAGATCCAAGAGCTCACCGGGAAATAATGTCACCTTTGGGTCAGCAGTGTCCGGATAGAAAATTGCATGCGAGCCTTCGGCCCCCCTCACCCCAACCCTCTCCCCCCGAAGCGGGTGGAGAGGGAGTAGAGAGGAGATGTCGCCGGGTTTAGTGACCATAAGGCATTAAATCTGTTCCACATTATCCCCTCTCCCCAATGGGGGAGAGGGTTAGGGTGAGGGGGAAGTAATTTTCTCGGATCAAGAAGGGCTCTTAGTAAATTTATCCTTTCTTCGACTGCGTATAACAAGCATCCTTATTCTGCAAAAACCAAACCGGACACTGCTGCCTTTGGGTGCGTTATAGGGCCAATCCCCTGGCGAAAACCGGGGGATTCTTCATTGCTCCTCCAGCCCTTGGGCAACCAGCGCGGTAGGCATCGGCCCAAAATCGTTTTTCAGCCCGCCTGGGCGGCCCGCCGGGTCGCCCCTACTCCAGATAATCCTTGAGGGCATTTTTCAAGGTCTGCCGGGCCCGCTTCAGCAGGCCGTCCACCGCCTGGGGGCTGAGGCCCATTTCCTCGCCGATCTCCTGGTAGGAAAGCCCGGCGAAGCGCTTCAGGACCAGGGCCCGGCGCTGGTTTTCCGGCAGGGCGTCCAGGAGTTGTTCCAGCCGGCGGCTCAATTCCTGCTCCTCCAGGTGCTGGAGGGGCGTGGCCCCGGGATCGGCCGGGCTGGGAGCGCCCTCCTGGTCCAGGGATTCCTGGGGGTGCCGCCGCCTCAGGAGGTTCAGGCAGTGGTTGGCGGTAATGCGGTGCAGCCAGGCGCTCACGGTCGCCTGGGGCTCGAAGCGGTGGGCGTGCTCGTAGACCTTGAGAAACACCTCTTGTAAGGCGTCTTCGGCCTCCTGGGGGTCTTTTAGCAAGCGGTAGGCTACCTGGTAGAGACGCCCCTGGTGGCGGCGGATGAGCTCCGCCAGGGCGGCCTGGTCTCCCCGGGCCACCCGGCGGAGCAGCGCATAATCAAGGTCGGTGGGCTCGGAGGTCAAAACAGGATGAGGTGGATGACATCGTCCTTCTTGCAGGCCCGGAGCTTTTCCATGTGGCGCAGCGGCGCGAACTCCCGGCGCAGGTCGTCTTCGTTCAGGCCCAGGTGGGCGCAAGCCTCGGGCATGGGCACCTCGCCTTTTTCCTTCACCAGGTCATAGAGCTTTTGCTGCATCGGGCTCAAGGCGTGTCCCCCCGGGAGATCCTTGAGGCTCTTGGCGGTGTACACCGCCCAGGGGTCGCAGACCTTGGCGGGACTAAGGGCGTCCATATAGCAATCTTCGCAGAGCATCTGGCCCTGGTGTTCCCGGGCCTCGGCGGGATCATAGGCGCCGCCGCACTTGGCGCATGTCTTATCGGACATTCTGCGTTTCCTCCTGACGGTTAGAGGGCTGAAACCGCGAGGTGTTAATACTATTTCGCAATCATTTGGTGGCACAGGCGTCTCGCCTGTGTAGGCGCAGGCAAAACCGCCATGGCCATTTGGAGCCACCCCCGATCATGAAATTCCTTGTAGGGGCGGTTCGCGAACCGCCCCTACGGGTGGACTTTCACGGTAAAGCCTGCGGCTACCATAAATTGCTTTTTGATTGCACCTCGATATAAGGCGCCACCCGCCGGGATTATCACCTGGCCGGCCCGCGAGCGCCAAATAGGCAGGGGCGGTGCGCTCACCGCCCCCACGGCCTCCCCCACCCAAAACCTCTCGGGGGAGAGGCTGGATTGGGGGGACGCCCACCAGGATGGCGCTTTATGCCAAGTTGCCGGCATAAAGGCAATTCTGGCTTTATGATGGCAACCCATGTAGGGGCGGTTCGCGAACCGCCCCCTACAATTCGTAGGTCCCTTCCATATCCAGGACAAATTCGCCGTGCTTGTCCGAGGGCTTGACCACAAAGGTGCCGGACCCCTTGAGGGTGCTCAGCTTGCCGATGCCTTTGTAAACCTCCCATTTCCCCGTGGTCGCAACGCCCTTCTTTTCCCCCTGAAAGCGGGAGTAAACCGCGCCGTTCTGGTAGATGGTGGTGGCATAACCCGTCATCGGCCCGTCACCTTTGACGCGATCGTGGAAGCCGACGCTGCGGCGGGAGACAAATTCCCCGGCCACCCCGGGGGTGTAATTGACGGGCTCGCCTTCCATCTCGGTGAGCATCAGGCTGTGGTCCGGGACATCGCCCACCGACAGCATTTCCCGGCGGGTGACATAAATTTTAAAGCTGGCCTTGCGCTGCATGTTGGTTCCTCCTTGAGCAGTGAGGGGTTATGGATGCAAGCAGAGGTCTCGCTCCTGGTTACCTTAGATATTAAATATCAAGTTCGTTCAATTCAAGGACGTTATTCTGAATAAAATCGCGCCGGGGCTCCACCTTATCCCCCATGAGGACGTTGAAGATATAATCCGCTTCCCCGGCATCGGCTATATTCACCTTTAAAAGAGTCCGGGTCTCGGGGTCCATGGTGGTTTCCCAAAGCTGTTCCGGGTTCATCTCTCCCAGGCCTTTGAAGCGTTGGATAGTTATCCCTTTTTGCCCTTCCTCCATGACGAAGGTCAGCAACTGGTCCAAGTCGCCAAAATCCCAGGTCTTGTCCTTACCCTCCAGGCGATGGGGCGGGGCCTTGAAGTCGGCCATGTCCTGCTGGTCCAGGCGCACCAGGGCTTGAAAGTCGCTGCTCCCTAAAAGCTCCCAGTCAAGGCGGATTTCCACTGCTTCGCGCCCGTGGGTCGTCACGAGCAGGGCCCAGCAGGTGTGCTCCTCATCGAATTCCAGGCGCGCCGATAATTTATCCGTGGCGCTCAGGGCCTGAAGCACTGCCTGTAGCCCTTCTTCCTGGCGCAGGCTCTCTTTGGAGACCACCCCATGGTCCAGGAGCAGGCGCACCACTTTCCGGGCCAGACCGCGTTTTTCGAAACGGTTTAAGTATTCCTGAAAGGCAATGACCTTTTCCAGGGCCTGGGACAGGGGCGCGCCTTCCAGGGTGCGCTGGGGGCCCAGGCGCAGGCGCTTCTTTTCAATGCCCCGGGCCAGCAGGTATTTTTTGAATTCAGCGTCATCTTTGAGATAGGTCTTTTCGTTGCCCCGGGTCAGGCGGTACAGGGGGGGCTGGGCGATATAGAGGTAGCCACCCGTCACCAGGGCCTCCATCTGCCGGTAGAAAAAGGTCAGCAGCAGCGTCCTGATGTGAGCCCCGTCAACGTCCGCGTCCGTCATAATGATGACTTTATGGTAGCGCAGGTCATCCATGTTGACGACTTCCTGGGAGAGGTCGGAGCCCAGGGAGGAGATCAGGGTGCGAACCTCCGAGTTCTCCAGCATCTTCTCGAACCGCGCCTTCTCGACGTTGATGATCTTGCCCTTCAGGGGCAGGATGGCCTGGAAGCGCCGGTCCCGGGCCTGCTTGGCGGAGCCGCCGGCGGAGTCGCCCTCCACCAGGTAGATCTCCCGCCGGGCCGGGTCCCGTTCCTGGCAATCGGCCAGCTTCCCCGGCAGGGTCATGTCCCCCAAGGCCCCTTTTTTGCGCACCAGATCCCGGGCGCGGCGGGCCGCTTCCCGGGCTCTCGCCGCCTCCAGGAGCTTGGTAAGGATTTGCCTGGCCAGCGCCGGATTCTCCCCCAGAAAGGTCAGGAGGTGCTCATAAAGCATATTTTCCACCAGGCCCTTGACCTCGCTGTTGCCCAGCTTGGTCTTGGTCTGGCCCTCGAACTGGGGATGGGGCAGCTTGACGCTGATCACCGCGATGAGCCCCTCCCGGATGTCTTCACCCTGGAGGTGGCCGTTCTTGAGATTCTTGGGCAGGTCGCTGGCCCCCATGTACTGATTGATGGCCCGGGTGAGCCCAGCCTTGAAGCCACTCAGATGCGAGCCGCCTTCCCGGGTGTTGATATTGTTGGCAAAGGAGAATATCTGCTCGTTGTAGGTGTCGTTGTATTGGCAGGCGATCTCCATCTGGATGCCGCCCTTGGCCCCGGATAAATAAATCGGGGCCGGATGAATGGGCGTCTTGTTGCGGTTGAGATACTCGACGAAGGAGACGATACCGCCAGCGTGATGAAATTCGTTTTTACGGCCCGAAAGCTCGTCCACCAGATTGATGCGCACGCCGCCGTTGAGGAAGGAGAGCTCCCGGAGGCGCTGGGCTAAAATGTCATAGCTGAAATTGGTCTCGGGAAAAATTTGTCCATCGGGGAGAAAGGTCACCTTGGTGCCCCGGCGCTTGGTCTTGCCGGTGACGGTCAAGGGCGTGGCGGTCTTGCCCCGTTCGTAGCGCTGGTGATAGACCTTGCCGTCCCGGCGGATCTCCACCTCCAGGTAGGCGGACAGGGCGTTGACCACCGAGACGCCGACGCCGTGGAGGCCGCCGGAGACCTTATAGGCGCCGGAATCGAACTTGCCGCCGGCGTGGAGACGGGTCATGACCACCTCCACCGCGGGCAGGTTTTCCCCGGGGTGCAGGTCCACGGGAATGCCCCGGCCGTTGTCCTCTACGGTGACGCTGTTATCCGAATGGACGGTGACCTTGATGTCGTCGCAATACCCGCCCATGGCCTCGTCGATGGCGTTGTCCACCACCTCGTAGACCAGGTGGTGGAGGCCTTCGGGGCCGGTATTGCCGATGTACATGGACGGCCGTTCCCGCACCGGCTCCAGGCCCTTGAGGACCTGGATCTTATCGGCGTCGTACTCGGCGTTTCTTTTCCCTTCACCGGAAAGCACTAGGTTACCGCTATCTCCCTTTGAATCGTTTTCAGGCAAAGGTTACTCCTTATAAAAAATCATCACTCCTGGGGAATCTTTAAGGTTCCCCGGATCAAATCATTCATGGTTTGGGTCGCGGCCAGGCTCTGGCACAGCAGCTCTTTGACCCCTCGTTTGAAGCGGTCAACATCCGCCGGTTGATGGGTCCCCATCACGATATTTATACCAGGAAACTCACGTTTTATCAATGCCGTATAGGGTTTGATAAAGGGACATAGGCTCACCATGCAGAAGGACAGGTGCAGGGCGTCCAGGCGGAACTCGGCCACCGCCCGGACGCGTCTGAGGATTTTTTCCGGCGCCGCCAGCGTAGGGCAGCCGGCGCAATTAATGATGCCGATTAAATCCAGCGGCTCATCTTTGGGGTAAACCTGGAAAAAACCCCGGCGTTTCCGCATATCGCCCAGACAGACCACGGAAGCACAGTTACTATCCTGGGTGCAATTGGAGCAGGTGAGAATTGCGACACGGGCCATGAGGTAGCCTCCGGTGGGCGGAATAGGCGGTGGGCAATGCCCACCCGAAGTTTGTCAAGGGCGCGGCTTCGACTCCTTAACCCGGGGCACCACCTTGACTTCGAACCGCACCTCGCCGTAGCCGCCGCAGGCCACGCCCACGTCCAGGCAGCGGACCTGGTGCATGAAATGAAACTGGTTGGGGTCCAGGCCTTCGCTCAGGCGTTCGTTGATGAGGGCCACCGGCACCGCCAACTGCGAGATGGCGTACACACACAGTCGGGACGGACAGAACTTGGGGATGAAATTGCCGTCCACGTCCAAGACAAACTTATCGCCCGCCTGGTAGCCGGAATTGCAGTTCCGGGCCTTGACCACCTCGACTTGAATGGAATACTTGGCCGCGGCCCGGCCCAACCGCTCCATCTGGCGCACCCGGGGGTCTCCGGCATGGAATTGTTTCAGGTCCGCCTCGGTGTAACCGACCAGGTCGCCGAAACGCTTTAGGGCTTGGTTGTCTTCCAAAAGGTCCTCCTATGCAACGCCAGCCGTCGATGGTGCGTGGAACGCACCCTGCTTACTGCCGCTTGGTTTTCAAGGCTTCAAAAGAAGCCTTGGCCTCCGGCGAAAACTCATGGAACTTGATGAGTTTTTCACACGGCTGCTGCTCGCAGATGACGCAGTGTTCCAGATCTTTTTCCAGGCAGCATTGCCTGATCTCGCAAACCTTGCAATAGCCGATCTGTTTGCCGCCGCGGGTGCGGCAACCGTCACAGTTGATTTCTTCAGGCTGCAAAACCAAACCGAATTTTTTCGCGTACAGGGCCGCGGTCTCTGCCCTGGCGGCGTCATCATTGTTTTGGGTTGCCAGGAAGGTGGGACAGCGTGAGCAGTCTAGGCCACAATAAGCGATCATTTCAGACAACTTAAGACTCCTTTCCTGGTCATTGATTTAGTTCCGGAATGGTGCGCTCGGCACACCCTCCATGTTTTTACGAAAAACTGTCTTTTACAGGCTCATGGGCATAATAATGCTCAGATAATGGGGGTCCGTCTGGTCCACCAGGCAGCAGGGGCGGTCCTTTTCGTTGACCTGGAGGAGCACCATGTCGCTGGCGATGGCGTTCAAAGGCTCCAGGAAGTACCGGGCGTTAAAGCCGATCTCCATGGGGAGGCCCCCGGCGTCGCCCTGTTCCATCAGCAGGCCCACCACTTCCCGGCCTTCGCCCACCTCCGGGTTATTGAAGGTGACTTCCAGGTGGTCGGGCATGAGCTTTAAGATCACGCCTTTAAAGCGCTCGGTGGACAACAGCGCAATCCGCCGGATGGTGTCGAACAAGACCCGCCGGTTGATGGCGAAGCGGTAGGTGAAGCTCTCGGGGATGATGCGGCGGTAATCGGGAAATTTCTTGTCCGTTAAGAGCCGGATGAAGAGGTAGCGGTCGTCCGCCTTCAACGCCAGGCTCTGTTTGCCCAGGCCCAGGGAGACCTTTTCTTCCTCGGCCAGGAAGCGGATGACTTCCGCCATGCCCTTCCGGGGGATGAGGATGCCTTTGTCCATGGGAAACTGGCCGGACTCCGCCAGGGGGCGTTCAATCAGGGTGAGACGGTGGCCGTCGGTGGAGATCAGGCGCAGCCAGTAGTCCATTTCCGGTTCCACCCCTTCCTCCAGGGGTTGTTCCGGCGCCGGGTCAACACGCGGAATTCCCACCCGCTCCCAAAAGATGCTGGAGAGGTGGTACTGAAGGTCGTCGGCCGACACCGAAAAGATGGTCTTTTCGATCATCTCCTTGACCATGCCGCTTTCCACCTGCACCAGTTCCTGGTCGGTGATCTCGGGCACCGGGGGAAACTGGTCCGCCGGCAGGCCGTGGAGCTGGTACCGGGCATCCCCCACCTTAATCTTCAGGTTGGAGGTATCCGTGCCTTCCAGGTCCAGGGTTTCTCCGGGCAGTTCCTTAATGAGATTGAAAAAGTAGTGGGCCTGAACCGTGAGGGCCCCGTGCTCCTGCACTTCCGCCGGGTAGAAGCCCCGGAAGCTCACCTCCAGGTCGGTGGCGGAAATAACCACCCGATTTTCATCGGTTTGGAGGAGAAAATTACCCAGGATGGGCATGGTGCCCCGGCGGTCCACTACCCCCAGGGTTCGTCCCACTGCCTTCAACAAGGTTTCCCGATCGATCTTCAGGCGCATAGTGCTTTTCTCCTAAAGGATTAGAAATCTAGTCGTTGTAATAAGTAGCCCGCGGTTGGTTGATAAGTAAAATAACTAGCTGTTTTTCCTCATATACTTATCTACAGAGAATCGTTCCTATCTGGCGGCGGTCATTGGGTTATCCGCAGTCGATGCCGGACCGGCCCCGGGGCCATGTCGAAAAGCGGGTCAGATGGACATATTTTTTTCATTGTCCGGTTGAAATCCAAATTTTAATGCTTATAAATAATTCGTTAGGGGGCGGCCCAATGGGTCGCCCTGGTATTTTTTATTCTGCTTTCCAAGGTTTGTCCTAAAAAGTTAATTAAGCATCTGGTGGCACAGGCGTCTCGCCTGTGCGGACCGCCTGGCGGGCGGGGACGCCCGCCCCACCGGCTTTACTGGTTCTCAAGTTCAACTTGGGAACCGAAAAAATTGGCTCATTTACACACCGCCCCCCGGCTCCCGGAGCTCACCAAACGGCTGTAGCGGGACAGATACCCGGATTTGATCTTGGGCTCCGGGGGCTGCCAGGTTTGCCGGCGCTGCGCCAGTTCGGTGTCGTCCACCAGCAGGGTCAGGGTCTTGGCCGGGATGTCGATTTTGATCCGGTCGCCTTCGTTGACCAGGGCGATGGGGCCGCCCTCCGCGGCCTCCGGCGAGATGTGGCCGATGGCCGCCCCTCGGGTGCCGCCGCTGAAGCGGCCATCGGTCAACAGCGCCACTTCTTTGTCCAGGCCCATGCCGGCGATGGCCGAAGTAGGGGTGAGCATCTCCCGAATACCGGGGCCGCCCTTGGGACCTTCGTAGCGGATCACCACGATGTCGCCGGGCTTGATCTTGCCGTTTAGGATAGCGCCGGTGGCGTGCTCTTCCGAATCAAAGACCCGGGCCACCCCTTCGTTGACCAACATCTGGGGGTCAACCGCCGATTGTTTGACCACTCCGCCGTCCGGCGCCAGGTTGCCCCGGAGAATCGCAATGCCGCCCTGGGCGTGATAGGGATTGCCCAGGGAGCGGATGACGTTTTCATCTAAGACATGGACGGTGGCCAGATTGTCGGCCACGTGGGAGCCGGTGGCGGTGAGGGGCGTGCCCGAGACCAGGCCGCCCTCCCAGAGGACTTTCATGACCGCGGGGACGCCGCCGGCCGCATCCAGGTCCTCCAGGTGGTGGGCCCCGCCGGGGCTCATGGAGCACAGGTGCGGGGTCTTGACGCTGATCTCGTTGAACAGCTCCAGGGACAACTCGATCCCGGCTTCCCGGGCGATGGCCGGCACGTGGAGCACGGTGTTGGTGGAGCAGCCCAGGGCCATGTCCACCGCCATGGCGTTTTTGAAGGCCGCGAGGGTGGCGATGTCCCGGGGCAGGATCTGTTTGGTGACCAACTCCATGATCTTGAAGCCGGCTTCCTTAGCCAGGCGGTAGCGGGCCGCGGCCACCGCCGGGATGGTGCCGTTGCCGGGCAGGGCCAGGCCTAGAGCCTCGCTTAGGCAGTTCATGGAATTGGCGGTGAACATGCCGGCGCAGGAGCCGCAGCCGGGACAGGCGCACTCCGAGAGCTCTTTGAGCTCGGCTTCGCTGATTTTCCCGGCCTTCACCGCCCCTACGCCCTCAAAGACCGTGATCAAATCCACCGCCTGGCCCTTGAAGCGGCCTGCCAGCATAGGCCCGCCGGAAATCAGGATGGCGGGGATGTTGAGGCGCAGGGCCGCCATGAGCATGCCGGGGATAATCTTGTCGCAGTTGGCCACCAGGATCAGGCCGTCCACGGGATGGGCCGTGGCCATGATCTCGATGGAGTCGGCGATGATCTCCCGGGAGGGGAGGCTGTATTTCATGCCAGCGTGGTGCATGGCCAGGCCGTCGCAGACGCCGATGACCCCGAATTCCAGGGGGGTGCCCCCGGCGCTGCGCACCCCGGCCTTGGCTGCCTGAGTGATTTTGTCCAGGTGGATGTGCCCGGGGATGAACTCGTTATAGGAATTGGCCACGCCGATAATGGGCTGGTCGATCTCCCGGTCGGTCAATCCCATGGCCTTGAGGAGGGACCGGTGGGGATATTTTTCCAGGCCTTGTTTCATCAAGTTGCTGCGCATGCACCTGCTCCTTTAAGGGGTGTCGGACTTTTCAGGCTCAGGCCCGGGAACGCCCTCGGGCTGGGCTTCCGGGGTTTGCGCTTCGGGCGAGCCCTCGGGCTGGGCCTCGGCCTTTCCCGGTTCGGCTGCGGGTTTCTTCCTGGATCGGCCTGAGCGTCTGGGCCGGCCGGCCTTTTTCGGCGCCGGCGCCGGTTGGGGTTCAGCGGATTGGTCAAGCCCCGGCCCGGGTTCACCGCCGGGCTGGCCTTCCTGGGTCTGCGCTTCGACTGCCCCCTCGGGCGGGGCTTCAGCCATTGCCATTTCGGGTGCGGGTTTTTTCCTGGACCGGCCCGAGCGTCTGGGCCGGCCGGTCTTTTTCGGTCCCGGAGCCGGTTGGGGTTCGGCGGACGCGTCAGGCTCAGGCCCGAGTTCGCCACCGGGCTGGGTTGCAAGGGTTTGCGTTTCTGCTGCCCCTTCGGGCTGCACCTCTACCTTTCCCGGTTCGGGTGCGGGTTTCTTCCTGGACCGGCCGGAGCGTCTGGGCCGGCCGGTCTTTTTCGGGGCCGGGGCCGATTGGGGTTCGGCGGACTTTTGGGGCTCAGGCGCACTCTGAGTTTCGGCCGCCGGTTTGGCCTCGGGGCCGGGTTTCCCCTCCGAGGGCTCCCGCTTGATATAATCCACCAAAATCTCTTCGGGTCCCAGGCCCTCCTTGGGGAGCACCACGATCTTGAGATGATAATGCTCTTCCAGGTTGAGGATGTCTTTGCGTTTCTTGTTGAGCAGGAAATTGCTCACTTGAAGGGGCACCGAGGCCCGGACCTCCTGGATCTGCCCTTGAGCCACCTGGGTGGAGATTTGCCGCAGGAGGCTCAGGCTCAGGGTATCCACCCGTTTAATGCGGCCCCGGCCCTGGCAGGCCGGGCAAATCGTATAGGCGCTGACCTCGGCGGTGGGGCGCAGGCGCTGGCGGGAGAGTTCCAGCAAGCCGAACTTCGACAAGGTCCCCACCGTGACCCGGGCCTTGTCCTTCTTTAAACTGTGTTTCAGGGCCTGCTCCACCTCTTTCTGGTGCTTCCGGTCCTTCATGTCGATGAAATCGATGACCACCAGGCCACCCAGGTCCCGGAGGCGAAGCTGCCGGGCGACTTCATCGGCGGCCTCCAGGTTGGTCTTCAAGGCCGTGTCTTCAATTTCCTTCTGGCTGGTGCAGCGCCCGGAGTTGACATCGATGGAGACCAGGGCCTCGGTGGGGTTGATGACGATGGTGCCGCCGGATTTCAGGGGCACACGCTCCGAGTAGATGCGGTCTATCTGGTCTTCCAACTGGAAGCGGGTGAAGATGGGCAGGTTGTCTTTGTAGAGTTTCAGGGTGTGGACGTGCCGGGGGGACATTTCCAGGATAAAGGTGCGCAGCGTCTGGAAGACCTCGACATTGTCCACCAGGATGGTGGTGATATCCGGGGAAAAATAATCCCTGACGGTCCGGGTGATCAGGTCCAGGTCCCGGTGGAGCAGGCAAGGAGCGGGCTGGCCGGTGGCGTTCTGGTTGATCGTTTCCCAGAGTTTCAGGAGATATTTCATATCCTTGCCCAACTCCAGGGTCTTGGCGGTCTCGCCGGCGGTGCGGACGATCAGGCCCATCTCCGGCGGCAGTCCCAATTTCTGGGCCAATTCTTTGAGGCGCTGGCGCTCTTCTTCCTTTTCGATCTTGCGGGAAACCCCCAGGTGGGTCTGTTGGGGCAGGAGCACCAGGCGGCGTCCGGGAAGCGAGATATAGGTGCTGAGGTAGGCGCCCTTGGTGGCGGACTCCTCTTTGTAGACCTGGACGATGAGCTCCTGGCCTTTGCGCAGCACCCGCTGAATCTTGGTCTGGGCCCGATTCTGGGGCTTTTCCTGGTAATAGTCGGGATGCACTTCCGACAGCGGCAGGAAACCGTGGCGCTCCCCGCCGTAGTTGACGAACGAGGCCTGGAGGCTGGGCTCGATATTGACCACGATGCCTTTATAAATATTGGCCTTGGTGGGTTCCCGGGAGGCGGACTCCAGGGCCAGCTCTTCAATATGGCCTTCTTCGACGATGGCGACCCGAAATATCTCCGGATCGGCGGCGTTGACAAACATTTTCCGTGGTGGACTCATGATTACCCCTGGTGACACTGTTGGGCGAATTCTTTAAACCCGGGCTGGCAGTCCTGGGCAAACATGCGATTAATCGCCAGGGGTAGAGCCGCGGGACTTTTTAAATTGCGGATGGGGCGCATTTCCTGCCGGCGGAAGAATGCGGTTTTCACCAAAAAATTGATATCTCCCTGGACCGGCTGGAAATAGAGGAACCCTTCCTTGACGGCGATGGGCATGGGCAGGCCTTGTTCCTTGATGCGGCTCCAACATACCCAGGGACGTGGATAATGATTGAAATTGCGGTTCAAGAACTTGATGTCCCGGTTCTCGATGTCGCCCAACTGAAAGCTTTCAATCATTACATCCCGCTTAAGCTCCGGGTCCCACGCCAGCATCCCGCCTTTCTGAGGTTTGGCGGGGTTGTTGGCCATCACTTCCATGACCATGTTGTACCCCTGGTCCCCCAGCTCCAGGGCCAAGCCCAGGCCGTGGAAATCCAGGGACCCGGTCAGGTAATCCAGGTCTTCGATATTATAAGAAATTTTATCGGCAAACCCCTGCAGCCAGTCGGCCACCTCTGGCTGGGAGTGATACTTCTTGTCCCAGGCATGGGTCCCCACCAGGGTGAAAAGCTGGCGCGCGGCGGTCTGCTGCATCACCATCTGCCCGTGGTTGTGGAGGCGGCGGGGGCTGTTGGCATCGTAGAAAAATTTCCCGGCCTCGAGGTTAAGGCCGTGAAAGCTTTCCTGCACCATGAAATAGACCTGGGCGGGGTTGAAGCCGAAAAAATGCCACTGGTAAAAATCTCTTTCGACGTGGGCCAACATTTCCCGGCCGATGACCACCAACAGATGCTGGCGTCCGAGCACCTCCCGGGGCGATTCCCCCAGGTCCCGGGCCAGGTTTTGCAGATCAAAGGCGAGCTGGAGCATGTGGCGGGCCCCCAGGGACAGCGGCAGGAGCTCCTGGGGGAGGCAATCCAGTTGCGCCGCCACCTCCCGGGGGGCAATAATCCGGCCGGCTTCCTGGCTCATGAGGTGGGCGGTGCGCTCGACGGTGATTTCCTTGGAGATGTCGAGAAAATATTTGGAACCCAGCATCAAGCGGGTGCCCTCACCCGCGGCGGCGTGTTCGAAGAGAATTTCTCCCCGGGCCACCGCGGCCCGGGCCCGGGCCAATGGTTCCGGGCGCCCGTCATGTTCATCGAGCACCAGGATTTGCCGGGGCTCCGAAAGGCGCTCCAGGCGGGGGTACCGGTTGAGGTCCTTTTCCCGGGCGGCGATTTCGGCCAGCGAGGAGAAGCGGCGTAAATTCTCTTGAGCCAGGGCCACGCAGGAGCTGATATAGGGTTCGAGGCTGCCGGGAGCAATGACGGCTTTGGTCGCTTGGGGCATGAAAAACCTGTAATATTGCGTAATTAAAGAAATAATTTATCATGTGCGCCCATGATTGTCAAGGAACAATGCGCCGCTAGGCGGGCAAAGAGCCGGGGCGGGGCAAGCGATGCTGTAAAAAAAGCCGTACCTGGGGAAGGCTTGGTAAGATGGAGGGCGGCGCAATCCCTGCCGATCTCTACGCCCCTCATCCCGGGGCGCAGGTTGAGAGACGAGTTGTCAGGGTTGGACCTGAGTTTCCGCCCTGATCCTATAGGCCGCCAAGAGGTCGGCCCCCACGAGCCGGGCCAGGCGCTGCCGCCTAAGTTCAGGTTTGATCCCGGTACACCAGGACCGGGCGGGTGGAGAGGCGCACCAGGTTGAGGGCCTCGTCGCTGATCATCTTCAGATACTTGGGCCGCTTGTGCCCATAGGCCCCCAGCACCAGCAGGTCATAGCGTTCCACGGCCACGGCCTTGAGGATTTCGTCCACAAAGTCGCCCTGGGCCATTTTTTTGGTGGGGCTGTAGCCGTGTTGTTTTAAGGTGTCCTCCCCGGTGAGCAGGCAGGCCTCGGCGATTTCCGGGGTTTCGCCCAAGGCGGTTTCCTGGACGTGGAGGATGGTGATTTCCGGTTTCTGCTTGGCAAAGAGCGGGGCGATGAATTCCAGGGCCCCCTGGTCGCACCGGGACCCCCGGTAGGCCACCAGGATTTTCTGGATCGGCCGGAAATTGCGCATGATAAGCACCGGCTGCAGGGCATGATGGAGAATCTTGGCGTGCACCGTGCCCAGCAAAAAGCCCCGGATCGAGGAGCGGCCCTGGGAGCCCAGCACGATCAGGTCGTACATGCCTTCGTTGGCAAGGTTCAAAATCTCGTCGGCAGGGTCGCCCACGGCCACCAGGGTCTCACAAGGCACTTTCCCTCCCAGGCAGATCTCGCAGGCCTGGAAAATTTCCTCCACGGTTTTGTTCGCTTCGGCTTCGATGGACCTTTCCACGTCCTTTCGGGTCGTGAAGGGGGCATAAGAGGTTTCCGCCACCGAATCTATAAGGTCCGGTTTGACGTAGAGGGCGTCAACGTCGGCCTCGAAGTGTTCCAGGAGATGACAACAATAGCGGAGGGCTTGCTGCGACTCCTCACTTTTATCCACTGCGACCAGGATTTTCATAAATCTCTCCTCGCGTGATAATGAGCGTTCATAATAAAGGGTAAGTATTCTGGATTATGGTTTCAAGCCGGGATTAACGCATCACCAAAACCGAGGTCTGGCACTTGCTCACAAAACGTCCGGCCCAATCCCGGGGAAAGAACCGGTTCAGCAAGGATTTCTTCCCCATAAACAGGGCCAGGAGATCCTGCTGCAGTTCCTTACCGATGAAGTCTTCAAACTCGGCGATCTCGGTTAGGCGGGTGGCCACCTTGATCTGGCGGTCTTCGTAGTAATCGCCGATCTCGATGAGCCGCCGGTACACGTCTTTTTTCATGTCGCCTCCCTGGGAAAGCCCGATCAACTCCAGCCGGGCCTCGTGGATCGTGGCCATCTGGTTGATCATCTCCAGGGAATCCTGGCTGATGTAGCTCTGGTCCAGGCAGGCCAGGATGCGGCTGATGGGCTGCTCTTCTTTGACCAGGAGCACGGAACAGCCGGCGTCGTTGACCACTTTCTGGGGCACCGGGGCCGAGCCCTGCCAGATGCACTGCGCCCCCCGGGTGCATCCCAGCACGATCAGGTCGCTGTCTTCATCCCGGGCTGCCGACAGAATCTCCTGGGCCTCGTTACCGTACCTCAGGCGCACCGTCACGTCCTTTTTGGCTCCCCGGGTCACCAGCAGTTCTTCCCACTGGCCGCCACTCACGGTAATCCACTCAAACCGCGGCGCCCCCGGGGCATAAGGTGAGCCCTCGCCGCCGGCGCGGTCAAGAAAAGTCTCCCGGTACCCATGTAAGGCCCGGCCCAGGGTATGGTCCTCGCCGGGCTTGGCCCCGGTGTCGGCGGCGGCTACCGCCAGCAGGGTCACGTCGGCCCAGGTGTTGGTGGCCAGCCGGATCACTTCATTGAGCGCATAGGCGCTGTAGGGATGTTCATCTCCAGCGAATAAAATTTTCATGGTTCTTCTCCTCCCCTTATAGCATTTGCCAAAAATTCCTTCTGATCGCTGCTTTTAGAATCCCCCTAAATCCCTCTTTTTCAAAGGGTGACTTTCAAAGGAATTTCGCTAAGTTCCCCCCTTTGGAAAAGGGGGGTTAGGGGGGATTTGGGTTTCTGGAGTATGTGTCATAACGGAAAAACCTTTTGGCATTCCCTATAATTTGCGCCGCCTGCCGCGGCCCTCAGAGCCGGTCCGGTCGGATAAATCAGACTTCCGGGCTACCCGCCGGGCTCAATACGGCACTAGCATCAAAGGATTCTTTACCTGGGCCAGCCAGCTAAGGAGGACATGATCGGTTTTTACCGCCCGCGGCAGGGGCACCGCCACCAGACCGTAGTCCTTCAACGTCGCAGGAGCCGGCCCCCCGGAGGACCAGTCAGCTACTTCTTTGACCTCCACGGCACACCCCGCGGCCTCCATGGCGGCCAGGGCTTTCCGGGCCTCCTCTCTCAGGGCGTCGCCGGGACCGCCGTAGCCTTCCTGGGGCGGCAGGGCCAGGTGGACCGGCGTTGAGCACCCGGCCCAGAGTTTCTGCATAGCCTGCAGCACCGCCCGAGTCCCAGCCAAATCCGGGCAGACCACCAGGACCCGGTGGATCTGGCGCAACACCCGCAGCCAGATGAGCGGACAGGCGAGCTTCTGGTAGAACTTGGCGTGCAGGCGCCGCTGGATAGTCGCCGGGTTAAAGGGATAGGGCGCCCCTTCGACGTACAAATCGTAATTTTCCTGCGCCTCGATCTTGACCAGTTCGTGATCGCGATCCCCATAGATTACCCGGGGTGTTTGCAGCATGGGGCAGGATTCCTGCTCGGAGGCCAGCATTTCCTGAATCTCCTCCTTGCCCATCTCGACGATCTCCCGTTCCCAGGTATGCCGGACCCAACCCGTGCCCGTGACCGGCACTTCCGGCGGCGGCGCCTTGACATAGACCGGATACAGCTCCATGGGAATGAGGTTCCCCAGGTCACAGGCATAGCGGATAGCAAAGCTGGAGGCCAGGTCCACTTCAATGGCTACCAGGGTTTTCAGCATATATACTTCCCCCTTAATCGATGTGAGGTGTGGCAAGGGACGCCGGCTGCCCTCAAGCCGCAGCACCGCGAATCTTGGCGGCCGCCCGGTTCACTACGTCCTGAATCTCGCTCAATTTGAAGGGCTTGGCGATGAAATCGAAGACGCCCTTCTGGAACGACTGCTTGGCGGTTTCCATGGTGGCGAAACCCGTAATCACAATTACCTCGGTTTGCGGCCGCTGCTTTTTGACTTCCTCCAGGAAGCGCATGCCGTCGATCTCTTTCATCTTGAGGTCTGTGATCACGATGTCGTAGGCGGCCTGTTGCACCTGATGCATGGCCTCGACGCTTTGGGTGAAGGTGTCCACGGCGAATCCCAACTTTTCCAAGGCCGGCTGCAGGCGTTTGCAGACAATGGGTTCATCGTCCAGCACCAATATCCTGAGCTTATTTTCCGTCATAACTTCCTCCTTCCGAGGGCTTCTCCCCTAAGTGGGGATTTTGGTGAAAAAATGCCTCCACAAAATCCGGGACGTCGTCATCGCGGCGCAATTGAATATCCAGCTGGCGGGTGAACCCGATCAACCGGCCCAGGAGCCGGAGCCGCTGCTCCATATCTTCCCGGGGCAGATGCAGCACCTTGGCCACCACCAGATCGCCCTTGGTGTCCACCTTAAAGTGGAATTGGGACAGAATCTTTTCCAGCAGTTGCGCCCGCCGGGAGCGGCGCGTGAGGTCGGTAACCCCGCCCACAAAGCGAAAATAGATGTGGTTGCGGGGAGCCTCGGTCTCCATGCGGGCATCCACCAGGTTGAAGTGGTAGCCCAACCGCAGGTGCAGATTCAGGTAGTTTTCGCTGATCACCGCCAGATTGAAACCCGACACCGCGGTGGCGCCGGAGGTAAAAGCACCGGTCTTGGTCAGGCTGGACATCATCCCCTGGAAATCCACCGGCACCGGCTCGGTGCTCCAGACCCCGGGGCCGGACAGCCCTTCCCACAGGGCCTTCATAGGCGCCGACCGGATGTGCTCCGGCAGGAGCCTGGTCCCCTGGGCCTCGGGGGCGATCCCGCCGCCCAGGTCCAGGACCTTGAGGCCCAGAGGGATGTCGGAGACCAGGGTGAAAATCCTGACCCCCTTGAAACGCTTGACAAACCGGGGCAGGTCCATCAACTCTTCCACGGCCTTTTCGTGGATGAACCGGATGACGTCGTGGACGGATTGACAGCCCTCGGGGGTAAAATTCGGGTCCTGGGGATCCAGCAAATGGAGCGGGGCGATGCGGGCCAAAATCCGCCGCAGCAGCCGGAATTCCGGGGCGTCCTCAAAGGCCATGGACTGGACCAGCTCATACTGGAGCAATTCTTTCACCCGGCCGGCATAGACCGTCCGCTGCTTGGTGTCCACGGTGACCTGCATGCCGGCCGTCAGGAGCTCCATGGCGCCTTCCACCCCCACCAGGGTGGGTACCCGGAATTCCCGGGCGATGGTGGCCAGATGCCCGGCGGCGGAACCCCGCTCCGCCACGATGGCCGCCGCCTTGGGCACAATCCGGGCCAGCCACGGGGCGGTATATTTGGTCACCAGGACGGCTTCCTCGGGAAACCGGTCCAGGTCGGCATCGGTGTTGATGTGGGCCACGACGCCGGCGCCCACCCCGGCATGGGCCACCACGCCGGTGTCCTGGATCAGGACGGGGTACGCGGCGCAGGTCTGGCAAATATCCTGGGGCAGAGCGACCTTGGGCCTGGGGAGCTGCAAGGCCCGGGCCTGCAGGACCCAAACCTTCCCGCCGGCATCGATGGCGCATTCGATCTCCTGGGGGCGCTTGAAGTAGCGCTCCAGGATCAGGGCCCAGCGCCCCAAGGCTTCAACCGCGGCCTCGGAGAGGGTGTCCCGGCTCTGGTCCTCCGGCGGGACCGCGGCTTCCTCTTCACCCCCGCCGGACCTGGCCCGAACCAGTTTGGCCTTGCAAGCAATTTCCTGGGACCGGATGCGGTGGGGAAAATCCCGTTCTACCACGTAGCGGTCCGCCGGGCCTTTACCCTCTACCACGGTGCGCCCCAGGCCCCAGGCGGCAAAAATGACCAGGCAGTCGCTCTCCCGGCCGCTGACGTCCAGGGTATGCACCACCCCGCTGGCCCGGCTGGGAATCATCTCCTGGCACAGTACCGCCATGGCCGCCTCTTCCCCCAGCATCCCCATCTTCTGCCGGTAGACCAGGGCCTCAGGGGCATAGAGACTGGCCAGGACCTGTTTATAGGCCTTGATGACGCCCCGGGCCGGAACGTGCAACAGGCTCTCATGCAGACCGGCAAAGGACAGTTCCCCGTCTTCGCCGTAGGCGCTGCTGCGGATGGCCCAATCCCCGCCGCCCTTCTCCGCCTGGCGCCTTATGTTCCCGGCCACTTCGTGGGGCACGACCCCCGCCAGGATGCTGTACTGGATCTGGCGGGAGACCTGGCGTTCGTCGTACTCGCCCGCGACCCAGGCCTCTAACAGGGCGTGGATCCGCTCCTGCAGGTGGTTGTGCTCCAGGAAGAGCCGGTAGGCCCGGGTGGTGATGATGAAGCCGCCCGGCACCGGCAGGTTGAGGTTTTGGATGGCCACCGCCAGGTTGGATGCCTTGCCCCCGATGAGTTCGGGGCGGTCCTGGGGGGCCTCGGCCAGCGGGATCACCAGGGGCATCTCCTTGGACAGGATCAGCCGCCCCCGGAGCTCGGCCCCCAGGGGAATGAAGATGCGGTCGATGGCCTGGTACAGGTCCAGGTAACGGTTCGAGGTGATGAGATTGACGCCTTTCACCATGCGCAGCAGCAGGGTCTGAATTTCTTCGCTAACGTCGATAAGGTACTTGCGGTCAAAGATATATTCTCCGCCGGATTTCTCGCCCAGGTCGGCAATGAGCTCCATGACCCGCTGGTGGTCGGCCAGCAGCGACTGGAAATGTTCAAAAATCTCCGGAAAGGCCACCAGGTGCTGCTTGGGTCTGTTAATCCGGTTCCAGAGATTTTGTAGCGCTTGCCACATGGGGTATTCCTTAACAGAACCCGATCTCACATCCCGTACCGAGATGCATTCAACTTAGATAATTGCTCGTCGGGGGGGACCCATGTGTCCCCCCTTTAGGCCTGATAACCAAGATAAACACGGACAACAGGCCTGGCAAATTAACCTCAAACTGAAACCATCATGGCCATTTTGGGCCACCCCCAATCACCGAAATTCCTTGTAGGGGCGGTTCGCGAACCGCCCCCACGGGTGGACTTTCACGGTAAAGCGCCGGAGCCTCAATGGCCGCCCCCGCCCTTGAAGATAAAACCCATGGCAAAGCCGGTGACGATGGCGATGACCACTGCCAGCACCCCGTAGGCGGCCCCGTGTTGGTAGGCCAGCGTCGCCAGCCAGGCCGGGAAACCCACCAGCGCCACCGTCAGGCCGGCGCAGTCATGGCTCACCACCCGGCCGTCCCGAATCACCGACAGGCAGACCTTATAGTCACCGGGCCTGGTGTTGGTGGGCAGGGGGAAACTGGCCGTCACGGAGCTTTCGGCCCCGGTTGCGGGCGTAAGCTTAATGGCGCCGGGCCAGGAGGCGTATATCTGTTCACTTTCCTTGAGTTCGAGGAATTGCTGCAGAAACTCCGGGCGCTCCGCCGGCTCGATATTGCCGCTGAAGGCCAGGCGCTTCTCCAGGGCCCGATAGCCCCAGGTGGCCTCGGGCGGCGCTTTGGTGAGCAATTCCTTGGCGGTGCTCATGACCAGGTAGAGGGAGGGGGCGTCCTGGACCTTGATTTCGCCCACGTTCATCCATAGCCCGCCCCGGCGCCCCTTGCGCATGAGGTGTTCATCGGTGCTGGCGCCCATCACCTCCAGGACCGCCTGGGTCCCCGCCGGGATGGTTCCCGAGACCGTCACGGTCTGGCCGTTGAAGAAGGCGCCGATGTTGACCGCGGCCGGTGAGATCGTCAGCCCCGGTTCCGCCCCCCGGGCCGGCAGCGCCCCGGCCAGCAGTAATCCCAAAATTAAAAGTGCCCTCGTGCCGGGAAAGACCGCCCAGGCTCTCATCTCAGTGCCCGCCTTTGGGCGCCAGCAGGAGATGGGGCGGCAGCACCAGGCTCACCAGCATTTGCACCATCACCAGCAGGACGATGGAGGCCAGGAGAATCTTGAGCTGATCGGCCTTGAGCCGCCGGCTCAGGCGCACCCCGAACTGGGCCCCCAGGGTGGAGCCCAACAGCAGGATGATGGCCAGGATCATGTCCACCGTGTGGTTGGAAACCGACTGCATGATGGTGACGTTGATGCAGGTAAACAGGATTTGCACCAGGCTGGTGCCCACCACCACGTGCATGGGCATGCGCAGCATATAAACCATCACCGGCACCATAATAAAACCCCCGCCCACCCCCATGATGGCCGCCAGGATGCCCACGAACACCCCCAGGACCAGGGGGAGGATCGGGGAGAGGGTGACCCCTGATTTCTCGAATTTCATCTGGTAGGGGAGGGCCTGGATCATGCGGTTGTAGAGGGAGACTTTGGCGGGTGCTTCCACCCGCACGCTTTCCACCGGATTTTGGCGCATACTCTGGAGGCTTTCCATGAACATGTAGAAGCCGATGACGCCCAGCATGACCACGTAGGTGATCTTGATGACGAAGTCGGCGTTGCCCATGGCCCGCAGCTGCTTGATGAATTGCACCCCCACGGTGCCCCCCAGCACCCCGCCCATGACGAGGATGAGCCCCATCTTGAAGTCCACGTTCCCCAGGCGGTAGTGGGCATAGGAGGCGGAGGTGGAGGCCGCAACAATCTGGTTGGAGTCCGAGGCCGCGGCCACCGTGGACGGGATTCCCACCATGATCAACAGCGGGGTCATGAGAAAGCCGCCCCCCACGCCGAACACCCCGGAGAGAAAGCCCACGGCCCCCCCCAGGCCAAACAGAAGCAAGATGTTGATGCTGTTGCCAGCCAGTGGCAGATACAAATTCCAGAACATGTGCCGCTCTCCCCTCCTTCACGTGGCGTTATGACGATTGCCCAGCTAATCCTGCAATATATTTGGTGATTGCGAAAAGTTCCCGTAGGGTGCGTCCTACGCACCAATTGATGACCGGGAACGGCGGGCAGTGCCCGCCCTACACATCTTTTCATGGTTTTGAAAGAGCCAACGGCTCATACGCGACGGCTCTGATTTCCTGACCCAGAACCCAGAACCTGAAACCCAGAACCTGAAACCTGAAACCCGCCTCAAAGGTCCGTCAATCGGGTCACTTTTCCCTGGCCGCGCACCAGGAGAATTTCCGCCCCGATGTGCTGGTGCAGGCCCTTTAAAGCCGCGGCGCACCCGGGGTACTGTTCCCGGCGGGCCTCCTCCGGCCAGCCCATAACGATGAACTGCAAGGCGCTCTGGGCCCGGGCGAAGGCCAGGACTTCATCGCAAAAAGCGCCGGTCGCCAGGAAGATCTCCAGGTTCACCCCTTCCTGCTGGCACCGTTCCCGTACCTTTCCCAGCCACAGGCTCTGCTCTTCCGCCAGGCCCCCCAGGGAAATATCGGCGGGGTCAGCGGGGTCGCCGCCCCGGGCCGGGAACACCGCCATGAGCACCAGGGATAATTTCAAACGCGCCGCCAACTGCACCGCATAAGAGGCGGCTCGGGAATCCGGCCGGTCCAGGTCGATAGCTAAGAGCACCCGCTTGTTCATGTCCCCTGATAGGGATGCACCAACCGGGCCATCGCTGAATGTATTGGAAAAACAGTGAGATAGGCTAATGGGGCGGAGGACGGTGTTTCAATATGGAACGGGATATTGGGGAAAAAAGGCTGGAAAGGCGGGAAATAGGGGCGATAAGGGTTATTTCATTTTGAAACGGACCTTTGGGGGCGCGTTTTGGGCATAGGAGTGATTATGACTTTCCACTTTATAGAAAATGCGCTAATGTAAACAATAATCCTTAAGTAAGCCTTCTCATATTTTCTGGAAGGCGGAGGGGGTGGTCACATGGGAAGGGTGGCCATCAATGAAGATGTTTTGCTATGGGCGATAGACCGCGCTGGGCTGACGCCAGACGGCCTACAGTCCAAGTTTCCGAAAATCCGGAAGTGGGTAGATGGCCAAAGCCAACCCACACGCCGGCAATTGGAATCCTTGGCAAAAGCCACGCTTACGCCCCTTGGATTTTTCTTTCTCTCTAAACCACCTGAGTTGCGGTTGCCCATTCCTCATTTCCGCACACTTGGCGATAAAACCCCAAGCACCCCCAGCCCCGATCTTATTGATACCATCCAATTGATGCAACGCCGGCAGGAATGGATGCGCGAATTCCTAATCGAGGAAGGTCAGGAACCATCGCCGATAGCATGGTCTTCCCAACCGGACGCCTCCCCGGTATCGGTCGCCGATCATATTCGACATGCACTGAAGTTAGATGAAGGATGGGCCGCTCAACAAAGGACTTGGGAAGAAGCCCTGCGTGTTCTCCGGAAAACCATGGAAGATGCTGGGATCATTGTTATTGTTAACGGGGTGGTCGGAAATAACACTCACCGCAAGCTCAATCCTGTAGAATTTCGCGGTTTCGTTCTCGTAGATAAGTATGCGCCGCTTGTATTCGTCAATGGCGTTGACGCCAAAGCCGCGCAGATGTTTACGCTCGCCCATGAGTTGGCCCACGTCTTTTTTGGTAGCAGCGCCGCTTTCGACCTGCGGGAAATGCAACCGGCAGACGACCCGATTGAACAGGCGTGCAACCAGGTAGCTGCTGAATTCCTTGTTCCAGAACGCGAGTTACGCCAAGTTTGGCCTTCTGTCAAAAATGATCCAGAGCCTTTTCAGACAATCGCCCGCCAATTCAAGGTCAGTACCCTTGTGGCGGCCCGTAGGTTGATGGATTTACAATTAATTCAAAAAGAGGTTTTTTTCGACTTTTACCGTGCATATCAAAAGGACGAGCGAGAACGACGCGCTGCTGCCCCCCCATCAAAGGGGGGCGATTTCCATCTCATCCAAAATCTCCGTGTTGGTCGGCGATTCGCCTCCGCCGTGGCACGGGCGGCTATAGAAGGGAAGCTGCCTTACTCTGAAGCCTATCGCCTCACCGGACTTTACGGAAAAACCTTCGATAGCTATGTGAACTCTCTCAGAATCGGCGGGCAGTGATGGACGACCCTCCATTTGTCCTTGATGCCAATGTGTTTATTACGGCCAAGAGGGATTATTATGCATTCGATCTGGCTCCTGGGTTTTGGCAGAGTTTGAAATATCTTGCAGAAAACGGGCGGATTCTGAGTATTGATTACGTAAAAGGGGAATTAGAAAAAGGAAAGGATCAGCTTACACAATGGGCAAAAAATGACTTCTCGCATGCGTTTATTTCGACCGATGAAGAAGACGTTAAAGAATGTTACAGAGAAGTTATGACTTGGGTACAAGCCCAAGATCAATATTCAGATGCAGCCAAGGCCGATTTCGCGAGAGGCGCTGATGGTTGGCTGGTAGCTTATGCTAAGGCCAAGGGATGTATTATCGTAACTCTTGAAGCCATAAAGCCTGGCATCAAATGGAGGGTCCCGATTCCAAATGTTTGTCAAGCCTTCGGTCTGCAATTCGTCAACACTTTTGAAATGCTTAGGCGTCTTGGCGTGCAATGGACGAGTTGATATAGTTATCATATTTGGCTTTCGAAACCTGCCGGAATAGTTGATTGTAGCACTCAAAGTTAAAAGTACTCTGATCTCGATTTATCAAGCCTCAGGCTCAAGTCTTGATCAAACCGTACTTCTTCATCTTGCGCCACAGGGTGGTGCGGGGGAGGTTTAGGATGCGGGCGCTCTCGCCGGTTTGGTGATTGGTGAAGGCCAGGATTTTTTGGATATAATCCCGTTCCTGGGCCTCGAGGGTGGGCCAGGAGCCGTTGCCGCTGGGGGCCAGTTCCTGGAGGTCCGGCGGCAAATCCGCCAGGGTCACCGTGTCCCCCTCGGCCAGGGCCACGGCCCGTTCGATGATGTTTTGCAGTTCCCGGACATTGCCGGGATAGGCATAGGCCTGGAGCACTGTTCGGGCGGGCTTGTCGATGCCGGCGAGGCGCTTGGCGAACTTGTGGCTGAAGCGCTTTAAGAAGTACTGGATCAGGAGGGGAATGTCTTCCTGGCGTTCCATGAGGCTGGGCAGGGTGATTTGCACCACGTTGAGGCGGAAGTAGAGGTCCTCCCGGAAGCGGCCCTCGGCCACGGCCCGTTTCAGATCTTTGTTGGTGGCCGCAATAAATCTCAGGTCCAGTTGCAGGGGCCGGTTGCCCCCCACCCGGGTAATCTGGTTTTCCTGGATGACCCGGAGGAGCTTGCCTTGCATGGACAGGGGCATATCCCCGATTTCGTCCATGAACACCGTGCCCCGGTGGGCCGTTTCCAGGATGCCGATCTTGGTGGCGATGGCCCCGGTGAAGGCGCCCCGCTCATAGCCGAACAGTTCGCTGGCGATGAGCTCCTCGGTAAAGCCGCCGCAGTTGAAGGCCACGAAGGGCCTGGTGTTCCGGGCGCTCTCGCGGTGGATGAGGCGGGCCACCAGCTCCTTGCCGGTGCCGCTCTCCCCCTGGATGATGACGTTGCAGTCCAGAGGGGCGACCTTCCGGCTGATCTGGAAGACCTCCTGCATTTTCGGGCTCACCCCGATCATTTCCCCCCAGCCGTCCAGGGGTTCCAGCCGGGCCTTAAGCCGGCGGTTCTCGCTGGCCAGGAGCTTATGCTCCAGGGCGCGGCGGGTCAGGTTGCGGATTTCCTCCAGTTTCAGGGGCTTGGCCACATAGTGAAAGGCGCCCTGCTTGATGGCCCCCACCGCGGCGTCCAGGGTGGCGTGGCCGGTAATCAGGATGACCTCGATTTCGGGCCGCCGGGCTTTGGCCTGCTGCAAGACTTCCATGCCGCCCAGCCCGGGCAGCACCACATCCAAAAAGACCAGATCAAAATTTCCCGGCTCCAGGTCCAGGAGAAAAGTCTCCCCGGCGCCATAGGTCTTGACGCTATGGCCGTCTTTTTCCAGGGCCGCCTGGAGCCTTTTCTGGACGATAACTTCATCGTCAACGATGGCGATGTTCATGGCACTCCCGATTGAGGTCCGGCGCCGGCTAGACCTCAAGCTTTAAGGGCAGGGTCACGGTGAAGGTGGCGCCCGCCCCTTTCCGGCTCCTGGCCTCGATATGGCCGCCGTGTTTTTCTACAATGCCGTAGGTCACCGACAGGCCCAGGCCGGTGCCCCGCCCCACCTGCTTGGTGGTGTAAAAGGGATCAAAGATCTGGGGCAGGTGCTCGGGATCGATGCCCACCCCCGTGTCCTTAACGTCAATGACCATCCACTGGCCGTCCGGGGACGGGTGGGCGTTGACCTGGAGGGTGCCCCCATCCAGCATGGCCTGGATGGCGTTGATGAACAGATTGAGAAAGACCTGTTGGAGGCTTTTCTTTTCGCCCCGGATGGGCGGCAGGTCCGCAGCAATATCCTGTTCCACATTGATGCCCGAAAGGACCAATTGGTTGCGCACCAGCTTCAAGGTATCATGGATGACGCCCCCGATGGACAGGGGGCCGAATTCCGGGTGCTCGGCGCGGGAGAAATCCAGGAGACCTTTGACGATCTCCGAGGCCCGGTCGGACTGGATCAGGATATCCTGGATCAACCCCATGGCCTCCTCCTGGGACAGGTTCCCAAAATCCTCCTTCAGGGACTCCGCGGTGAGCACGATGTTATTGATGGGGTTGTTCAACTCATGGGCGATCCCCGAGGTCAGGGTGCCCACCGCGGCAATCTTCCGGGATTGCACCAGTTGCTCCTGATGCTCCTCCAACTCGTGAATCATGCGGTTGAAGGCCCGGAACAGGGCGAAGAATTCCTCCGACGAGGTTGGCGGATCCGGGAGCGGGGTGAAATCGCCGTGGGCGATCTTGTCCATGGCCTGCTGCATCTGCAACAGCGGTTGCACCAGCATACGGGAGAGGTAGAAGGCCACGACGATGCCCAGGGCCAGGAACACCACCACGGAAATAATGAAGAGGATAATGGCCCGTTGAAACAACTGGTCAATCAGGAGCCGTTCTTCCTTTTCCCAGTTCTCCGTGATGGTGAGCAGTTCCTGGCCCTGGTGGCGCAAGGATTCTTCCAGGGGAGCAAAATTATGATTGGCCAGGTCCGGATCGACTCGATCAACCTGTAGTTTAATCTGGGTGAGAATTTCCCGGTAGCTGGCCAGGATACGGCCAAATTCCGGCTGCTGGGGACTTTTCTTTAACCGCAGGATTTCACTTTCATGGCCCTGGAAAATTTCTTCCACCCGCTTCAGATAAGTTTCGGCCTCATTAAGGCTGGCCACCTGCCGGTAGAGGAAGAAATTTTTCTCCACCCGGCGCAACTCCAAGATGTTGTGAAACATATCGTCGGTGAGTTCCAGAAGCCGCAGGCGATGGCCGATTTCCCGGTGGACCTGAAAGCTGAACGCCGAGAAAATCAACACCGACAGCAGGCTGAACAGGAAAGCCAGAATGATCTTGCGCCGAATCTTAAAGGTGGTTTGTTGCATAACCTGACCGGTTCAGGGTGAAATTAACCGCGCACGGCCTTTTCATCATAACAAGAACCTGCCGGGGATTAAAGCAGAGAAAATCGGCGCCTGGCTGAGGCCGGGGTTTTCCCCATTCCCGGCCAGGCCGGCAGGAATGCGGGACCAAAAAGAAAAGGCGGGTTTCCCCGCCTCTTGCCTGGTCGCGGCCCGGTTAGGATAATGAACTAACTGCCGTCCTTCCGGGTTTCCTGCATTTTTTCCAGGGCTCGCTGCAGGTTGGTTTTGGCTTCCTGGTAGAAGGTGGGCCTGAGTTCCAGGGCTCGCTGGAAACATTTGGCGGCCTCCTCGTAGTGTCCATCCATAAAGAAGAACACCCCGATGTTGTTATAGGCCTGAGCCTCGTCACCCGCCTGCATGAAGGCCTCCAGGGCCTGGGGATACTGCTTTTGGGCCCCCAGCGCCTGTCCCATCAGCTGGTTAATCTTTTGGTCTTTCGGGGCCAGGGTTTGGGCCTGCTTGAGGCTGGCCACGGCATGCGGAAAATCCTTCTGCTGCAGGTAGGCTTGGGCCAGGGCGACGTGGGAGGATAACTGGCGAGGGTCCAGCTCGGTGGCTCTTTTCAGCGCCGGAATGGCGCGATCGGGCTGGCCGGCCTCCAGGAAGGAGACGCCCAGAAGATGCTGGGTCTTGGCCCGCTTGGGATCCTGAGCCAAAACGTGCTTAAACTCGTTGATGGCCAACGGATACTGTTTGCCCTGGAGGTGCACCAGACCCATGGCCTCGTGGGCCTTGAGCATCTCTGGTTGGTGCACCAGGACCAGGGCCAGTTCTTTCTGGGCCGCCTCCAACTTCCCGGACAGGAGAAAAATGATCCCCACCTTATAGTGCAGATCATAGCGCTCCGGGTGATCCCGCAGGATTTGCAGATAATTGACCAGCGAGTTTTCGAAGTTGCGGTTTTTCAGGGCTAAGTCGCCCAGGGCCTCCAGGCGGTCTTCGGGCACTTGTTCCGGCGGCTTGAACTTCTGGTCAGGCCAGGGGTCATGGAGGGCCTGGAATTTTTCCGCCTGATCCTGGTTCAGGCCCCGCACCGCAGGAGACTCAGGTGATTTCTTGGAACACTGGCTCAACAGCAGAGGCAAAGCCAATACCAAAACTGCGGCGGCCAGCCTCCGGAGAGGAGGTAAAGCCGCCATCAACTATCCCCGGCAGCCAAACGCGCCATCAGTTGCGGGCGTTTGAGGAGATCAGCGCCCAAGAGGATCTTAATATCCATACCCTTCTTGAGCTTCAGGTTTGGTTCCAGCGCGGCTTGCGGGAAAACCGTCCGGCCCACCGTCCGGGCGACTCTTTCCGCCTCGGGCCGATAGTAAATTATGGTTTTTGCGGCGCCGAAATCCACGTGATTGCCGATCATGGCCACGAAGAAGCCTTCCTGGCAAAGCCGGGAGCGGGTCTGACGGGCCAGATTTTTAGTCCAGGTGCCGTTCCTGACCTCGATGGCCGTGTCCACCAGTTCGGCGGCGGTCAGGGGCGTTGGGGCCGGTGAGGTGAGGGACGGGGCCGCAACTTCCCCGGATTTGGGCGCTAAGGGCGGCTGCCCGGGCTCGGCCTTGGCCCGGCTCGCTTCCAGAGGTTCCTGGTGGCCGGCGGCGGGCTGTTCCGCCTCGGTCTTGGCGGCCACGGGGGTATCGGTGGCGGTCGGGGTGCCCTGAGAGGTCCGGCCCGCCACCTGGGCGGCTGGGGCCGGTGTTGCGGCCGCAGGGGCCTTTTGGGCAACGGCAGCCTGCTTCCGGGCCTCCGGCCGCGGTTTGGCGGTGGCCGGAACCGGCTTCAGCGCTGGCGGTTTGGCGGCCAACTGAGTGGCGTATAGTTTAGGAGTTATCGGTTGAGCCGGGGTATCAGGCCTGGCTGGAATTGCGGCAGACAACCGGGAAGCGGCCGCCTTCGGGGTTGGGGCTTGGTTTGCCCTGGCCACCGGGGGAGCGGGGCCGGGCTTCCGGGCATACACGGCGCTTTCCGGCATCCCCAGGACTGCCAGGGCCTGGCTCATTTTGGCGTCAGCGGCCGCAACCCCTTCGGCTTCCTGCCAGAGCCGGTGGGCCTCGTCCTGGCGGCCGAGCCGGCAATAGAGCAGCCCCAGGTTGTTGCGGGCTGCGACATTGCCGGGATCACGGGTCAGGGTTTGGCGAAAGCACGTCTCGGCTTCTTCCCAACGGCCCTCGTTATAATAAGAGAAGCATAAATTATTGGCCAAAACGGCATTCGGGCCCTGCCGGGTGAGCGCCTCCTGGTAAAGCTGGCGGGCGGCCTCGAACTTCCCCAGCTCTTCATAGTTCTGGGCCAGTAAATCGGTGATCTGGAGATTGTCAGGATTTTGTTGATGGGCCAGTTCCATTTCCTTGAGACCCAACTCGGGTTGCCCCATCAACTTGTAATAGTGCGCATTCCGCTGCAACCGGGAAATTTCCTCGGGAGACTGACGCATGTTGGCTAACAAGGAGCCGGGGGATTTTGCTATCCGGGCGTAGTCCGACCCTGGAACGGAGCAGCCGACCACTGCCAAAGACCAGGCGCCCCAAAGGGCCAACACCGCCAGAACGCCCAGCCGATATGCGCCAGAGGGCCTGCGGCTGGCAGATCGAGGCAACCCCGGCCCGGTCCGGCGTCCACGGCGGGGGCCGTGAGGCCGAGCCTCCGTGGTTGTTTCCGGTTTTTGTGCTCCCCCATAAACCATGGCGCTCTCCCCCTATGCCGAATCTCAGGTCCTCTCCGTCCCCCTGGTCTTGCGGCGGGTGCGGTTTATTGACTTTGACTCTTCATTTGATATTCTAATTGTTTCCCCATCGCCTTCGGTTCTTCCTTAAAGGTCTTGTCGTACCTCTCCATCTCGTTGGCCGCGGCCTGGGGCGACAGCCCCACCGCGGGCTTCGGGTTGTAGCCGGCCCGGGGGTTCACCACCTGTTGGGCGATGTTGTTGCGCACCGCATTGCCGTAGTCCATCTCCACGGCGCTGGGCGGGAAGCACCCGGCCAGCCCCAGCAGCGCCACCCCCAGCGTCAGTCCTCTCAAGGCTTGGGAAGTATTCGTGTCCTTTGTGTGCATGGCTCTCTCTCCGGCGCCGGGCGCCTAGTTCAGGGGCTGGCGCCCAAACTGCGGTGGCAGCGGCGCCGCGGGTGCGGCCGCGGGTGCGGGCGCTGGCCCCGCCGCCGGCTTCTGGCGGCCCTGGTCCAGCCCCAGCAGGTAGAAGTCGACGTCTGTGGGCTCGATCCACTTATCTGTGGGCAGCCGGGCTGCTCCAGGCGGCATGGGCTTCACCAGGTGGGGGGTCACCAGGGCCACCAGCTCCGTCAGGTTCTTCTGGTATTCGTCGGAGCGGAACAGGACCCCCAGGACCGGGATATCCCCCAGCACCGGAAATTTTTTCATGATGCTTCGGGAGTTGTCCGACAGCAACCCGGCGATGGCGAAGGTCTGACCGTCGCCCACCTCCACCTGGGTGTTCATCTCCCGGGTGCGCAGGCCCGGCACCACATAGCCTCCCTCCAGGACGAAGGTCTGCCCGAAGGTATTATCCAGTTCACTCACGATGGGATGCACCTTCACCGCGATCTTGCTGTCATTGAGCACCGTGGGGGTGAATTCCAGCTGCACCCCGAATTTCTTATATTCCACCGTGATGGTGGTGCCGCCGGTGGCACTGGACTGGGGCACCGGGATGGGAAACTCGCCCCCCGCCAGGAAGGAGGCCTGCTGGCCGCTGGTGGTTACCAGGTTCGGCTCCGCCAGCACCCGGCCCAGGTTATTCTGCTTCAGCACGTCCAGGAACACGGTCCACAGGGTTCCGGCCGCGGTCCAGCCCCCCATGGCAACGAGGTTGGTGCCGAGACCCTGGGTCCAGGTGGTGGTCGAGACGGAGCCGGTGCCGGTGAAGGCCCGGGCCAGGTCGGAGACGCTGGCCAGGCTGTTGATTTGTTGGACGCCGAAGTTGCCGCCGGGGGCCAAGGCGTTGAAGTTGACCCCGATGCGTTCGGCCACCATGCGGTTGATTTCGGCCACCCGCACCTCCAGCAGCACCTGCTGCACCCCGCCCACGTGCAGCAGGTTCACCACCTTGGTGTCTTTACCCTTTCCCTCCGAGGAGGTCTTTTCGCCCAGAAAGGCCCTGGCTATGGCGATGGCGGTGCTCTGGGCCACCGGCCCCGAAACCTCCCCGGACAGGACGATGGAGTCCCCCGCAGCCTCCGCCCCGATCTTCTCCTTGGGCAGGATCTGGTGGAGTTTCTCCTTCAGAAGGGTCAGGTCGGCCTCCACCGTGACGGTGGCGGAGGTGAAGCGGGATTTGCCCCACATGCTGATATTGGTCGCGCCCGGGGCCAGGGCGTTGATATAAATCTCCCGCTCGCTGATGAGAATAAGGTCGGCAATGTCCGGGTCGGCGACTGAGATGCGGGTGAGGGCAAAGGGCGTGCGCAACACTTTGGAGCGGCCTACCTTGAGGCGCAGCACCTGGTTGATCTCCTGGTTCTTCACCCGATCCAGCAGGTCCACGGCCTGGGCCGGCGCCGCACCCAGAAGAACCAGAACTATCCCCCACCAGAGCCACGTCCAGCGTCGGGCTGGCTTTTTCACGACTGCATCCCCCCTGGCGGCCTGAAAGTTTTCCCCCTCTTTCAAGCCACGTAACCTCAAAAGCAGTAGTTTTTGTTTGTACTCTAAAGGTTGTATTCTATTTGTCAACTGTTTTTTTGTAGTCGTGGAGATAAAATTAATAAGAAACCTATAATTCTTCAAATTACTAACCAGTATCAAGATCGAATTGCCTAAGATTGCCACTTTTGATATTCCGAAGGTCCACAGCAAGGTGAGTAATCCGGACCCTTGAGCTGCGGCGCCAGGCGATACGGCAAGCCTTAACGGAGAACCACCTAATAGCTTGAGAGGCAGCATAAAAATCCCCCTGACACGGCGTCCTAATACAATGATACTGTCCCCAAGTCCAGGTCCCGATGTTGTCGAAACAGTTGCGCCACAAACATATATTCCGGAAAAATGCTCCCGCTCCATCAAGATTTTCAGTCACACCGGGTTTTGTGAAAAGACCTTAAACCGGTCACCGGCCAAGCGCCATCGGGAACACCCTTATATCAGCGGTCAATAACCCTGTTTTTTGCCGGGGAAAAGGAAAAAGATCGCCGCGGGGCAGAGCCGGTAACCACGGGGACGGCATAAATCCGGAGGAATAAAATCGATCCAAATAACAGTCAGGGCAGGGGATAGACGATGATGCGGCCCCCCCCGTTTTTTACCCAGATCCGCCCTCGTAACCAGGGCAAATTTTTCCTAATACTTTCTTCTTGCCGTGTTGTGACCCCGGGCTAAAAGAGTAGACGGGTGGTAAAACCTGTATTATAATGACCTATTTAATAAAAAAATTCTAGGCGAAACTTGGCGATGATGCGTGGCGTGCAAGCCGTGTTGGGGCTCGGATTGGCCGGCTTCTGGCTGGTTTGGGGCGCGGGCCCGCTCGGAGAACGCCGTCCGGGCATGATGGGAGGCCGGAACTGCTCCCGGCTGGCCGAGTCCGTCCCCGTGGCCCCCAAGGCCGAGACCGCAGAAGAGTTTGGCAGGCAGGCGTCCCGAGCGCTAGTGCCCCAGCCGGGGAGTGAACGGACCCCCCCCGGCGAGACTTTGCCGCTAACGGGCCGGGAGGGAAGCAGTCCGCCGCCCCGTTTACCGGCTCGGATTGCGCACCTGGTCCAACGCCAAAACCTGGTTAAGGTTATTGAGAAGTACGCCCAGCAGTTTGGTGTGGACCAAGACCTGGTGTGGGCGGTCATCCGCCAGGAGTCAGGGTTTAATGCCCATGCCGTCTCCCCCAAGGGCGCCATGGGACTCATGCAGTTGATGCCGGGGACTGCGGCCATGCTGGAAGTAGCCGACGCTTTTGATGTGGAGCAAAACATTGCCGGGGGCATTAAATATCTGGAACGGTGCCTCAGCCAATTCAACCAGGATGTTGGTCTGGCCCTGGCCGCATACAACGCTGGGCCGGATAATGTGGTGAAATACCAGGGTTGCCCGCCGTTTGCCGAGACGCGGCATTATGTCGCCAGCGTCCTTTCCGCCTATGCCGGGGAGCCGATTCGGGAAGACCTGCACCACCTCGGTTTACCTCCGGTCATGGACGCAGATATCCCCAACCCGGTGGAGCCCCGGGGTCTAGCCTGGAGGGTCCCCCGAGCCCGATGGCATATTGCGGTCCCGCAATGCAAGTTGAGCTCTCCCCGCTGGAAAGTGGCCCTGCTGCCTTTCTGAGCGTTTAAGAGTTCGCCCCTCTCGGTCGACTGGCTTTCAGCGGACCCCAAAGGGTCTAATATATTTTGAGCACCTGTGCCGGGATAGATAGAATTTCGGTTTCCGATCAAAAACTATAAAAATACTTTAGGTTATGGTTGTATATGGTCGCGTTGGGAATAGCACTTGGGATAATTATTTCTTAAGGAAGGTTCGAAACGTCATGGAGAGACAACCGTGTTCCCCGCGTAATGCAGCCGTCTGGTTACTGTTGTTGGTGGTGGCCGTCTCTTGCTGCGCCTGCAGCAGCATGGAGGAAAAACGGGATAAATTCCTGGCCTCGGGGCAGGAATTATATCAGCAGGAAGACTATGTCCGGGCGCGCCTCCAATTCCAGAACGCCTTGCAGATTGACCCCAAATTTGCCCCGGCCTACCTGTGGAAGGCTAAAACGGAGCTCAAACTCCACAATCCCCGGGGCGCCTACGGGGCCTTGAATGAAGCGGTGGAACTCGACCCCAATCTCACGGAGGCCCAAACCCTCCTGGGGGATCTCTTCCTGATGGCCAAGCAACTGGACAAGGCCAAGGAAAAGATCGAGCTCGCCCTTAAGCAGGAACCCAACAATACCGAGGCCTTACTGTTGTCCGCTTCTTTAGCTATGGCCCAATCGCAGCCCCAGAAGGCTCTGGAAGTGCTGGCGAGAGTGCGCCGGCTGGACCCCGGCAAGATCTCCGCCTATCTCCTGGAGGCCTCCATCCTGGCGAAAGAGGAGAAACTGGATGGAGTTGCGGCCATATTGGAACAGGGCATTAAGGCCAATCCCAAAGCCTTGCACCTCTATATTGCCAGAGCCGGTCTGGCTGACAACCAAAAGCAGTTCGAGGCCGGAGAGTCATACCTGCTGCAAGCCATCGCCCAGGAACCCAAGAACCCCGGCCTTTACAACCAATTAGTCCGCCATTACGTCACGGCCGGGCAACCGGATAAAGCCGAGGCTGCGCTTCGCCAGAGCGTCAGCCTGGAACCGGACAGCGAGAAACCGGTTATCATGCTGGCTCGCTTCCTGGTCAGCCAAGGGCGGCGCCAGGAAGCCGAGACCACGCTCCAGGGGTTCATTAAGGGACATCCGCAAAATTATCCGGCTCGCTTCAGCCTGGCAGAATTTTATTCAGCCCTTAAACGGCAAGGGCAAGCCGTGCAAGTGCTGGAGGAAATCATCAAACTGGACCCCGATGGACCCAAAGGGGCCCAAGCCAAAAACGAACTGGCCCGGCTTAATTTGGCCCAGGGCCATATCGAGGCAGCCGAGAAGCTGGTAAACGAAATCCTCAAGGCTTACCCCAAGGACATGCAAGCCACCGAAACCCGGGGGCTCATCGCCCTGAATAAACAGGACGGCTTGACGGCGGTGAACAGTTTCCGTCTCCTCACCCAGGACCGGCCCCAAGACCCTCAGGTCTGGCTGCTCCTGGCCAGGGGCCACCTGATGAATAAGGAAGCCAGACAGGCCAAGGAATCGGCCAAGAAGGCGCTGGAGATCAAACCGGATTTTCTGGATGCCAGGAAATTCCTCTACGGCATTTTTCTCCAGGATAAGGATTATGACGGCGCCATTGCGACTATCCAAGGTTATCTGCGCCTCAACGACCAGGATCGGTTTAATCTTGCCACCCTGGGGGAGGTTTATGCCCTTAAGGGTGATTCCGCCCAGGCCAGGGCCACCTTTCAGAAACTCATTGATTTGGAGCCTAAGGACCCCCAGGGGTATTTTCACCTGGCGCGGCTGGGATTACAGACCAAAAAAACGGCTGAAGCCCTCAAGTACGCCGGCAAAGCCCTGGAGGAAAACCCCGATTTCCTGCCCGCCTTGAAACTCGAGGTGGACATCTACCAGGATCAGAAGCAGCCTGAAAAGGCCGTGGCCGCAGTGCGCCGGACTCTGGCTCGCAGTCCCCAAAACCCGCAGTTGCACCAACTGTTGGGAGAACTGCTGTTGGTCCAAAAGCAGCCCCAGGCCGCCATCGCCCCCCTGGAGGCAGCCCTGAACCTGAATCCCCGGCAGATACCGGCCCTGCAACTATTAGCCCTGGCCTACCAGCAGATGCCCGATGCAGACCAGGCCCTGAAGCAGTTGGAAGCTAAGGCGGGCGATCCCAAGTCTTCCCCCATCTTCTCCCTGGTGCTGGCTACGGTCTATGAGCAGCAGCAAAAGGTTGACCAGGCTATTAACCTCTATAACAGCTTGCTGGCCCAAAAACTCTTTACCTCCCTGGCTCGTAACAATCTGGCCTACCTGATGGCGGAACACCGGCCCACCGCGGACAACCTCGCCCGGGCTCAGAAACTCTCAGCGGAAACCCTGGAGGATAACCCCGAAGAACCCGGCTTTTTGGACACTATGGGCTGGGTCCTGTGTAAACAGGAGAAATACGCCCAGGGCAAGACCTACCTGGAAAAGGCGTCGGGGCAGGCCCCCGGTCAACCTGCCGTGCTATATCATTTGGGATGGTGTGAAGCCAAACTGGGAGACACGGCCGGGGCACGGGCGGCACTCCAAAAGGCGCTGGACAGCAAGATCAAATTTACGGAGCGGGACGCGGCCCAAAAGCTGCTGGACAGTCTCCCCGCCGGAGGGAAATAGCCGGGTCCCGGTCAGCTGCCGGTTGGGGAACCCCTGGCCCCACGGGCGGCGAGACCCCGATTGTCCCCGAGGCCGGGGATGGCGGTGTCTTTTGCCTATCCCGCCTCACGGCGACCCTCCCGGAAGCCAAGACTCTTCCAGGCCATCTTAAGGGGTTAGCACGACTAAACCCGTTTTTCAGGAAAGTCATTCATGGGCTTTCGGCCCACCCGTATGTTATAAAAAGATTTGGGCTTCTTTTCATAGGGCGCGGTTGGCGCCTTCTATGAACTTTGAACCTTTCGAAGCAGGGAACGACCATGGTTGATGCCGCAAAAATTCCACTTTATGGCGTAATTCTGGCCGGGGGATGGGGGACCCGGTTTTGGCCCCTGAGCCGCTCCCAATACCCCAAGCAAGTCCTGCACCTGCTGGGCTCCGAATCCATGCTGCAAACCACCGTCGAACGCTTGCTGCCTCGGATTCCGGCCCCGCGCCAGGCGGTGGTGACCAACGCCGCCCAGGCCGAACTTATTCACCAGGAATTGCACCGCCAGGGCTGGGACGAGGTCCGCATCTGGATTGAACCCGAGGGCAAAAATACCGCCGCCGCGGTGGGGCTGGCCGCGGTGTATCTGGGAGAGGCGGCCGAAGATGCCCTCATGGCGGTCTTCCCGGCCGATCATTTCATCCGGGACCAGGCCAGTCTGCTCCAGGCCCTGGACCTGGGCGCCCACTGGGCCCAGGCCGGCTACCTGGTGACCTTTGGCATTCCCCCCACCCGTCCGGAGACGGGCTATGGCTACATCAAGCAGGGGGCTCCCCTGGATGACCAGGGGAAAGTTTACCGGACCGACCGGTTTATCGAAAAACCCCCCTTGGACCGGGCCCGGGAGTTTGTGGCCGCAGGGAGTTACTACTGGAACAGCGGCATCTTTGTCTTTCGCCGGGACGTCTTGCTGGCCGCCATGTCCCGTTATTTGCCCGACCTTTACCGGGAACTGGCCCGGCTGCAGGTCAAGGAGAACCGGCCGCCTCTGGCCGAAGTTTATAAACATTGCCCCAGCATCTCGTTGGATCACGGCATTCTCGAGAAGGCCGAGAACGTGGCGGTGGTGCCGGTGGAGATGGGCTGGAACGACGTGGGGACCTGGGAAGCCGTGCACGAGCTGTTTCCCCGGGATGAGCGGGCTAACGTGCTCCTGGGCCGGGTGCTGGACCAGGATAGCCAGGACTGCATCCTCTTTGCCCAAAACCGCCTGGTGGCCACCATCGGTTTAGAGCGGATTATCGTGGTGGATACCCCGGATGCCACGCTGATCTGCCACCGGGACCGGGCCCAGGAGGTCAAGGACCTGGTGACCGAATTGCACCGGCAACAACTGGTGGAGTCGGTGCAGCACACCACTGTGGAGCGCCCCTGGGGACGGTATACGGTCATGGATGAGGGGCCGAATTTTAAGGTCAAACGGATCGTGGTGGACCCGGGCCAGAAGCTTAGTCTCCAGGTGCACCAGCACCGGGCGGAACACTGGGTGGTGGTCACGGGCACCGCCCGGGTCACCATCGGCCAGGAGGTCAGGCTGGTGGCGAGCAACCAGAGCGTCTACATCCCCCAGAAGACCCCGCATCGCCTGGAAAACCCCACGGTGGAGCCCATCCAACTCATCGAGGTCCAGACCGGGGCCTACCTGGAAGAAGACGATATCCAACGCCTGGAGGATGACTACTGGCGCCCTGATAAGGGCTGAACTAAAATCCGCAGGGAGCGTCTCACGCGCCGTTTTTGGTGCTGCGCTTACACAGGCGAGACGCCTGTGCCACGGATTTTTACCTGTTTGAGCGCAGATTGGTATTATGATCCGCCAGGACCAGGCGGCGAATTATCCTGATAATATGGGCAGCTAAATGACGGATCACACCGCTGAAATAAGCCATAACACCTTCCTGGTCACCGGCAGCGCCGGGTTCATCGGGTTTCATGTGGCCCGGGCCTTGCTGGACCATGGGGCCCGGGTGGTGGGGCTGGACAACTTCAACGACTACTACTCCCCGGCCCTGAAGCATGACCGGGACCGGGAACTGCGCCGGCGCCCCAATTTTGTCTCCATTGCCGCCGACCTCACCGACCTGCCGGCCCTGGAAGCCCTGTTCGAGGCCCACCAGCCCCGGAAAATCTGCCATCTGGCGGCCCAAGCCGGGGTGCGCTACTCCCTGGTCAACCCTTTTGCTTATCAGAAGTCCAACCTCGAGGGTTTCGTCAATCTCCTGGAACTGGCCAAACGCTTCCCTCCGGAGCGGTTGGTCTACGCCTCCAGTTCCAGTGTCTACGCGGGCTTGACGGCAATGCCCTTCACCGAGACCCAGCGGGTGGATACGCCCATCAGCCTCTATGCCGCCACCAAAAAGGCCAACGAGCTCATGGCCCATGCCTACTCGCACCTGTTTGGCCTCCCCACCGTGGGGCTGCGGTTTTTTACGGTCTACGGCCCCTGGGGCCGCCCGGACATGGCCATGTGGCTGTTTACCGAGGCCATGCTGAAGGCGCAACCCATCAAGGTGTTTAATTACGGCCGGATGCAGCGGGATTTCACCTATATTGACGACATAGTGCAGGGGGTGGTGGCGGCGCTGATGGCCCCGGGCCTGGACACCTACGAGATCATCAATCTGGGAAACCACCGGGCCGAAGACCTCCAGCGGGTGATCGGCATCCTGGAGCGCGAACTGAAGCTGACGGCGAGGCAAAACCTCCTGCCCATCCAGCCCGGGGATGTCCCGGCCACCTATGCCGATATCACCCGGGCCAGGACTAAACTGGGTTTCGAGCCCCTCACCCCCATTGCGGTGGGGATTCCCCGCTTCATCCAATGGTATCTTAATTATCACCGCCTGCCGCGCCGATAAAGGAAACACCAGCGCCCCGGTTCACAATCATGACCATAAGGTTTCGACCGGCAAAGAAATTAGGGGAGTAAGTGGGGCTGCCGTCCCTGGCCGCCATATCGGTTGGCGGGCGGGGACGCCCGCCCCACTGCACGGAGGCCCGCCCCTACGGTTAATTTTCAGAGCAAAGTGGAGCATACGATGGAATTACTGGAAAAAATCAAGGCAAAGCAGGCCGTAGTAGGGATCATCGGTTTGGGCTATGTGGGGCTCCCCCTGGTATTGCGCTTCTGCGAGGTGGGGTTCAAGGTCCTGGGCTTTGACACCGATGCGGCCAAGGTGGAACGTCTCAACCGGGGCGAGTCCTATATTAAGCACATCCCGTCCTCCCGGCTGGCCGCCTTGCTCACGCCCCGGAAGGGCGCCGGGCAGTTTGCCGCCACCCACGACCTGGGCCGTTTGGGGGAACCGGATGTTCTAATTATCTGCGTGCCCACCCCGCTCACTTCGAAGCGGGAGCCGGACCTGCGCTTTGTAGAGCAAACCACCCGGCAGATTGCCGCCTGCCTGCGCCCCGGCCAACTGGTGTCGCTGGAATCCACTACCTACCCCGGCACCACCGCGGAACTGCTGCTGCCCATCCTGAGCCAAAAGCACAAGGTGGGGGAGGATGTCTTCCTGGTCTTCTCTCCCGAACGGGAAGACCCGGGCAACCCCACCTTTCAGGTAAACACCATCCCCAAGGTGGTGGGCGGCGTGACCCCCGCCTGTCTGGCCCACGGGGTGGCCCTCTACTCCCAGGTGATCGACCGGGTGATTCCCGTGTCCTCCACCCAGGCGGCGGAAATGAGCAAGCTCCTGGAGAACATCTACCGGGCGGTGAACATTGCCCTGGTCAATGAGCTCAAAATGCTGTGCCTGAGGATGGGGGTGGATATCTTTGAGGTCATCGAGGCCTCTCGTACGAAACCCTTCGGGTTCCAGGCCTTCTATCCCGGTCCGGGCCTGGGGGGCCATTGCATCCCCATCGACCCGTTTTACCTGACCTGGAAGGCCCGGGAATATGATTTTTCCACCCGTTTTATCGAGCTGGCCGGGGACATCAACAGCTCGATGCCCTATTTCGTGGTGCAGCGGGTGGCCCGGGCCTTGAGCGACCACCACCGGGCCCTGAACGGCGCCAAAATCCTGGTATTGGGGGTCGCTTATAAAAAAGATGTGGATGATAACCGGGAATCTCCGGCCATGAAGATCATGGACCTGCTCAAGCAGGAGGGCGCCGAGGTCAGCTATAACGACCCCCACATCCCGCGGTGCGCCGGGATGCGGCATTACCCCCACTTCGACCTGGCCTCGACGCCCCTGGACGAGCGCACCCTGAAAGAAGCCGATCTGGTGCTCCTGGTAACGGACCACTCAGCCTACGACTACGCCTGGATCGCCTCCCAGGCCCGCCTCATCGTCGACACCCGCAACGCCTTTAAGGGGATAAAAGGGGATCATATTTTCCCGGCCTGAGCGTGGCGCGGGAAGGGAGTGTTTTGAGGGGAGGGCCGGGGGGCCTTATTATTAACTTTCATATGAAAGTTAATAGAAAAAAAGAATACGTCAATATATAGCAGTGAGTGATCTTGCAATCGGGCAAAGTGCTATGATACAAAAAAATGAGGGTTTGCAAATTCTGACCTCTGCACCCCCCTTGTTTGAAGGGCGCCTGCGCGCTTGCTTGGCTAACAAAAACTCGATCTGACGCCAGAATGCGCCTGTTGCATTTCGCTGAAGTCCTCTGCTGGGATGGCTTATGCTTGGTGTTAGGTATCGAGCAGGGAGGCTGCGCATGAATTACCGCAAAACGGTCTTGATCGAAATCAAATCTCTTTACGACCAGATAGGACCACCGCCAGCGTGGGGACTTGCTGATAGCTTGAATTTGTACAAAAACGCCAATAGCCCAGAGAAAAAGCAACGGGTCGAGGCAGCTATCCGCCAACTCGTTAGCGAAGGGCTAATTCTGCAAAGTCCAGAACACAAGAGGCTGGCGGTGAATTTGAATCCCGACAAGATCAAACGTATCTTGGCTGAAATTAAGCCCTGGTACGCGGACCCTAAGTGGGTAATTGGCACCATCATTGCATTTCTGGGACTTGTCGCAGTGTTCTTGAGACTATATCTCTCTAAGTAGAAGTGGCAGCCAAAATTGGCACCCTTGCTTACTCAGTCAAGAACAATACCTATCAAGGCTCTCCAGCCCACGTCCTTTCAGTTGTTTTGCAGCGTCAAGGACGCGGCTGAGTTTGGGCGTTATACTTCGTATCTCTCCCGCTCTTGCATTTCTTGTCCACGTATACATGCACTGATACCCATTACCAGATAACTTGGCACTAGCAAAACCTTAGGGTTCCATGATTTTAACGTTTCAATAACTTTCCCCCCAAAGTGAATATACGGCTAATACACCCGTGGCCCCCACGGCAGTCTAAATTTTTTCCGGGAGTCTCGAGCCGGATAGTATTGGTGATAGCTATAGGATAATTCTCTGGGGTCGATTTTATTGAGCACAAACCCCAGAACCGGAAATTCTTGGAGCATTTCCCGGGCGCGGGTGATTTCTTCCCTGGGAGTGCTGCCGGCCTCCACTACCAGAAGAATGCCGTCCACCAGCGGGGCAAAGGCCAAGGGGTCGGCATAGAGCAAAGGGGGCAAATCAAAGAGCACGTACCGGTCCGGATAAAAATGTTTCAGCTCCCGGACCAAATCCACCATGAGGGGAGAACAGAGGAGTTCTACGGAATGGGTGGTAGATCGGCCCGCGGGGAGCACCACCAGTTTGGAGAGTCCTTCGGGATGCAACAGGGAATCCGCAATGGGATACCCCGAGGTCAAATAATCCACCAGTCCCGGTCCCGAAGGCAAATCAAGAAAACGGTGAACTGACGGATTGCGCAGATCAGCATCCACCAGGAGCACCGTCTGGCCAACCTCACGGGAAATGGCCATGGCTAAGTTGATGGCCGTCAGGGTTTTGCCTTCGTTGGGCAGCGGGCCGGTAACCATCAAGGTATTCCGGCTTTCCGGCTTGGTGCGCTGCAAAATGTGGGTCCGCAACAATTTATAGGCTTCCACCAGGGTCTCGTCACTGCCAGCCACCATCAGGTGATTCCGGCGCAGACGCTCCATGCCCACCGCCACCGTGCGAGTATAGGTGTAGTGAATCTCTCCTGAGGTCCCGGCAAAGCCGGTGGCCGCATCCACGTGAGGCAAAGGCGGCGGCGGTGAAGCCTGGCTGAGGCCAGGATCGGGCTTCACCGGCTGGCGATGCAAAGATTTGGCTTTTTCTAAAGCTTTATTGATGAAACTCACGGTCTTAACTCCCCAGGTTTAGCTTGGTTAGTCCTCGGAGCGGAAGAGAGCTTCTTTGTCGCTAGCCCGCTCCTCCAATGGAGGAGAAAGGAAAAGTCTAGTGTTGCGTCCCAGATATATCTTGCAAAAAAATCTTGCTTTTTCGGGAGGTTTTCGTAGGGGCGGTTCGCGAACCGCCCCTACAACTCGGATTAACCGGTGAATTCCCAACCGGGCTCCGGCCAAAATCACCCGGATCAGGTGTATTTATCCACCAAACGCAGCAGCCTGGCGGTGAACACCCAGAGATCCATATAAAAAAAGTGGAACAGGGCCAGTCCCATAATGAGGGTAAAACCGGTAACCGCCCAGATCAATTTCCGTTTCCGGCGGACCCGGGTGATATCTTCGCTGGTCTGAATGCGAATGATCGATCCCAGGACCGGCAGGCCGGTGAGCCGGGCCAGTTCGTCGCTGCTTTTTACCGAATGGTCCAGATGTTCGGTGAGAGCCACGGCGCCAAACCCCACCCCCAGGCTCAGGATGACTCCGGCCAAAAGGATCAGCAACCTTTTCGGGGACACCGGTTTCTCCGGGAAACTCGCCGGGTCAATGAGGGTGAATTTCTCGCCTTTCTGACCCTCTTCCATGCCTTCGGAAATGCGAGCCTCCAGGATTTTGTTCATGACCTCCTGGTGCTTGGCAGAGGCATTTTGATAATCCCGCGCCAGGGCAAGGTATTCCTGCTCCACCTTCGGGGCGTCTTCGAGACGCTGCCGGTACAGCTGCAGTTTATCTTTCAGGCCGGCTTGCTGGGTGCGCAGGGAGGCGATTTCATTCTCGGCGCCCTTGATTTGGGTCGTAAGGCTGATGTAAGCGGGGTTCTCCGGTTCAGCCACCGGTCTGGAGGGACTCGCGGTTGCCGGGGCTTGTTCCAGGCGGGCAATCTCGTTTTTCAGCTGCTTCACTTCCGGGTGCTGGCCGGAATATTTCCCTTGTTTCTCGGCTAATTCCGCCTTCAATTGGGTGAGCTTTTGGCGGCGGATAGCGGTGCTGCCACCGGTTTGGCCCACTATTTTTTGGAGTTCGGCGATTTCCCGGCGGGCCTTCTTAACCTCCGGGTGGTCGGGCGAAAACTTGGACTGGAGGTCGGCCATGGCTACCTCCAAGGTCTTGAGGCGGTCGGCCGGGGCCATAACCCGCTCCCCGGTGGCGCCGATGAGCGGGGTATCGGGCTTCACCGTGGCTAATTGGCCCTCGATATAGATTCTGCGATCCTCGGCGCTCCGGATGGCGGCATCCAACTGTTTACTGTCCATCTCCAGGCGAGCCGCTTGTTGCCGGTTAAACTCCTGCTGTTCCGGGAGCAAACCCTCATGCTGCCCTTTGAAGGCGGTAATCTTTTCCCCGAGGCCTTTGAGGCGCTCCTGCAATTGTTTCAGTTCCGCTTCTAAGAATTGGGTGGTGGATTGGGCCTGAGCCTCCCGGGTCTTGAGATTTTGTTCCAAATAAAGGGAGGCCAGGGTGCCCGCCACCTTTTGCACCATATCCGGATTTTTGCCTCGATAGGCGATGGAGAAGGCAATGGTTACCGACGTCGTCTGGGTGGGCCGTCGTCCTCCCTTCTTATCGGCGATCTCGGCGCTGATGGTCTCCAGTTTAATATCATCGCGCATCTTTTCGGTGATCTCTTCCCGGGTAAGTTTTCCCCGCAGGTCCGGGTAGAGGTTAAATTGATTAATAATTTCCCAGAGCTTCACCCGGGAGAGAATCTGTTGCGTCAGGCTCTGGATGCGCTGGTCGGCAAAGCCGGTTACCGTGGACCTGACAAACTCCTGGGGAATCTGCTGTTCTTCGATTAAGATAGTTGAACTTGATTCGTAGATGGAAGGCAGGAGTCCGGCGACCAGGATAGCCACCACCAACACCGCTACGGCTGAAATAATAAAGGACTTTTTTCTGATTTTAAGGATAGTTATAAATTGAGCGATACCGGCTTCTTCACGAGGCATCATTTTTTGCCTTCCCTGGCGCCGAAATTGCTTAATCCTACCAAGTCAGGTGTTGAACCCTACCCAGCCGTCAGATCAATTCCGGTTGATAAATATCATGGATCCGAATCAGGCCCAGGCAACGTTGGCTGGGCGAGTCCACTACCGGGAGGACGGATATCTGGGAGGGACGATCTTCCATCAGCCGGGTAGCATCCCTGAGGCTGGCCTCCGGGGTTATGGTAATGGGCTGCCGCATCATGCAGTCGGAGGCGTGCAGTATACGAATATCTTCATGGGTCAGAAGGGCCCGCCGCAAGTCACCGTCGGTGATGATCCCCAGCAACTGAAACTGTTCATCCACAACGCACGCCGCCCCTAAGGGGCGCTCCGACATGGCGATGATCACCTGACGCAAAGGGGTTTCCGGCTTGACCCAGGCCACGGCGTCATTTTCGTGCATCACATCCGCCACCTTTAACCATAAATTTCGTCCCAACTGGCCGGCGGGGTGGTAGCGGGCAAAATCCTGGTCGGTAAAACGGCGGGCCATCATCAAGGCTACCGCCAAGGCGTCCCCCAGGGCCAGGGCCACGATAGTGCTGCAGGTGGGCGCCAGATTCAGGGGATCAGCCTCCCGTTCCACCCGGGCGTCCAGAACCACGTCAGCCTGTTTGGCCATGGGTGAGTTCAAATTCCCCACGATGGCGATCAACGGCGACCGGAATTGCCGCAGGACCGGGATGAGCCGCAGCAATTCCGCCGTACTGCCGCTCTTGGAGATCAGGATGCTGGGGTCGCCCGGGGTATAGATCCCCAGATCGCCGTGCACGGCCTCGGCGGCATGGAGAAACACCGCCGGGGTTCCGGTGCTGGCCAGGGTGGCGGCGATTTTCTGGCCGATATGGCCGGATTTGCCGATGCCGCTGACCACTACCTTGCCGGCATGGGCCAACAGCAGTTCCACGGCTTTGGTCATGGTATGATCCAGACGATCCGCCGCCGCCGTCAGGGCTTGAGCCTCGGCCTTGAGCACCGCTTGGGCAATTTCCCGCCAGTCCTTGGCAGGAGGGCCCTGGGGTAAATTTGAGGGAGAAGATTTCACTTGATTATTACGCCCAGTAACATGAGATATAAGCCCGTTCCGGCCTGAGCAGCGAGCTTCATTGTTGATAATGTATCGGATAATTATAACTTAACATTAAGTACGCCGAATGCGCCTGGGCCGCCCGGTCCCCGGTCAGGTCATCATACCGGCTATATCGGTAACCTGGGGTTACGGACAATTTTTCCGTAATTTTATAAGCCAACAGCGCCGTGACCGTATAGTAATTATAATCCTGATTATTCGCCTGAGAAGCCTGGGAACTTGAAGAAAAACTGCCCGCCAAGGTCCCGGTCAGGCGCTCCGTAAAGGTATAGCCCACCGAGGCGTAAACGCGGGTGAAGTTTAAGACGTACCCATAAGCCGAGGGGGTTTGATCCCGGGAAAATCCGGCCATGAGATTCAAATTGGTCCAACGGCGCGTGGTGGATACCTTGAAATATGGAGTCCCTTTGGTGTGTTTGACCCGCTTTTGCACCACCGTGGTGAAGAAGGGAAACTGAGAAATATCCTCCACTTGCGTGTCAAAGTCAGACTTATTGATGTTCAGGCCGCCCAGGAGGTCGAACTCCCAGTTTTCCGTGAATTTATGGTTGGCGCCCAGATAAATCCCCAGAGTTTTATAGGTGTTACCTCCTGGATAGAGTGTTTCCCGGGCAACATTGTTGTTGGTGAGGGTGGTCCGTTCATTGCTTAATAAGTAATTGAAGGTCAACCCCATCTGATGGGTGGAATAATCGGTGAACTGGGAGGCCTGGTAGAGAACTCTGGTAAAATTATAGTTTATCGTGCTCGACAGACGTTCGGTCATATTGTACGTCATCCCCGGGTTTGCCAGGATTGAGGTGCGCGGCGAGCTGCCGATGACCAGACCGGAAGCCAGCAATTCCTCCAGCAAGGTAGTATCAACTATATAGGAGGTGTTCAACGAAAGATTGATTTTAGGAGTTGCCTGATATTTGGCATTTATCTGGTAATTCTGGTCGATATGGTCCAGGTTGCTATTATTGAGGTAATGCTGCCCATTCAACCCCAAATGCCCCTGTAACTGGGTGATTTCCGTGTTGTAGTTGAAGTCCGCGGCCGGCGTCAGGGAAAAAATGTAGGCGCTGGTCGGGTTGGTAAAGGCCAGATTCACATTGCTGTTAAACTCGGATTTCTGCGTCACCGAAGGCACCAGGGACCAATCAGCCGCCACCCCGAGGTCAGCGGTCCACAGGTTCATAATTAATGCAAGTCCCACCCAGGTTCTAGTGCCCATAAATTCCCTGTTTTCCTTACAGTCAGGGCACTACCACAACATCTCCCGGCAACAGCGTGCGATTCTGTTCCAAAAATTGGCCCCTAGCCACCTCTTTATAATTGAAGGGGAAGACCTCCTCTTTGCCGCCTATGGTCCTGAGGACCATGATGGACCCGGGTGAAGCGAAGGGGGTCAGGCCGCCCGCCATGGAAATGGCCTGCATCACATTGACGGGCTTGCCGATGACGAAATCACCCGGCTTGCTGACCTTGCCGGTGACATAAATCTTATAATTCTGCGCCTTGAGCAGGATCACGGTAACATGGGCGTCCGTCACATATTTCTCGAGACGCTTCAGGATTTCTTCCTGCAGTTGCTTGACGGTGCGCCCGGCGGCCTGAACCTCCCCGATTAAGGGGTAAGTAATCTTGCCGTCCGGCCGTACGACCAGTTGCTTGGTCAGGTCGGGTTCTTTCCAGACGGAAATTTCCAGGGTATCTTCCGGTCCCAGGAGATAGGTTGCCTGATCGGGGGTGGCAACCGCCGCGGCCGCGGCCGCGGCCTGGGCCTCGGTGAGATGGCTCACCGGCGGGGTACAGCCGCACATCATTAAGCTGAGCACCACCATGAGGGGGCACATCAACCGTCTCCAGTGCGCCTGCGCAGGCAATCCAGTCAAACCCATACCCTCCTCCTTGAGGTTACTTCGGGTCTCTATTTTCCAACATACCCCTAATCATTAAAGGTTTTCAACAAAAAACCTTAATTTATTTCAGAAAGTTGAACAATTTTATTAGAAAGTTAATGTTTTGTAGGCGCCCTCCTCTTGATTAGGCGCCGCCGGTGATCTTGTTGACGAGAACCGGGAGATGGCATAAAGGCGGGATATTGAACCGCGGCTCGGACACAATGACCCTGGCTTCGACCGCGTTCCGGCCGCGTGACGGTTTGCGAACCGTGCCGGCGGATGGACGTTCACGCCAAAAGCTCAAAGCTGACCACTGACTACTGACTACTATCTCAGGGTCCCTCAAGCTTTACGGACGTTTCCATGCGGAGCCGGTATTTGTCGATTTTGGACAAGAGGGTCGGCCGGGAAATGCCCAGGAGCTTGGCGGCCCGGCTGCGATTGCCGGAGGTCAGGTCCAGGGCCTCGCTGATGATCAGACTGGCAAAGTGATCCATGCAGGTCTCGAAAACGTCCTTGCCTTCGCCGGCGGCCAGGGTTTGCCGCACCCACTGCCGGACAATCTCCTCGGTTTGCTGGTCACCCGCTTCCCTGGCTTGACTTTCGCCGCCGATAGCCCGGGAAACGTCATCCGGGTCAATAGGATACCCCCGGCTGAAGATCAGGGCCTTTTGCATGGCGTTGGCCAGTTCCCGGACGTTGCCGGGCCAGGGATAGTTTTGGAGCAACAGCCTGGCCTCGGCCGTGGTGCCGGGATTGCTCAGGCTCATTTCCTTGGCAAACCGGGCCAGGAAGTAATCCGCCAGGAGGGTAATATCCTCTGACCGTTCCTTGAGGGGCGGCAGCCACAGGGTGACGACCTTGAGGCGGTAATACAAATCCTCCCGGAACCGCCCTTGGGCCAGGGCCGCTTCCAGGTCCCGGTTGGTGGCCGCGATGATGCGCACATCCACCGGAATAGGTTCCCGCCCCCCCAGCCGTTCGATGCTCCGCTCCTGGAGCAGACGCAGGATCTTGGCCTGAATGGAAAACGGCATGTCGCCGATTTCATCCAGGAACACGGTGCCGCCGTGGGCCTGCTCGAACTTGCCCACCCGGCGGTTGACGGCCCCGGTAAAGGCCCCTTTTTCGTAGCCGAACAGCTCGGACTCCAGCAAGGTCTCGGGAATGGCTACGCAGTTAATGATCAGAAAGGGTTTGGCCGACCTCAAGCTGTGTTGATAAATGGCCCGGGCCACCAGTTCCTTGCCGGTGCCCGACTCCCCCCGGATCAGCACCGTGGCGTCGGTGGGGGCCACCCGGCCGATGGCCTTGTAGACCTCCTGCATGGGTTTGCTCTTGCCGATGATGGCATCCGCGGCAGTGGTATCCGGGGCCACGTCCAGTTCCACCCGGGAGCGCATGAAGCGCCCCGCCTCCAGGGCCTGGGAGATCAAGGCCAGGATATCCGGAATCTCGGGGGGTTTGAGGACGTATTCGAAGGCCCCCAGCTTGGTGGCCTCGATGGCGGTGTCCGTGGTGCCGAAGGCGGTCATAATGATGACCGGCAGCTTGGGCTCGATCTCGTGAATGGCCCGGAAGGCTTCCAGGCCGCTCATCCCCGGCATGCGCACATCCATGATCACCAGGTCGGGGACTGCCGCCTGGACCAGGGCAATGGCCGCCTCGCCGCTGGACGCGGTCTTCACGGTATGCCCCTCAGCGTTCAGGAGTTTCTCAAAACTTTGCCGTAGCTGCGCGTCGTCGTCCACAATCAGGATGTGGCCCATAATTCATTTCCCGAGGGGCAGGGTAATGATAAACGCCGCCCCTTTATTGGTTTTGGATTCCAATTCCAACCGGCCGCCGTGGTCTTCGATGATCCGGGTGGCAATGCTCAGACCCAGGCCGGTGCCTTCCTCTTTGGTGCTGAAAAAGGGCTGAAAAATCTTGTCCCGGACGGACTCGGGAATGCCGGGGCCATTGTCGCTCACCCGGATAACCACCGCCGGTCCCAGGGGCGGCACCAGGTGCTCCTCTTCCCGGATGGTGATGACCCCGCCGTTCACCATGACCTCGACGGCATTGACCAGGAGGTTGGCCAGGACTTCCTTCAACTGGTCCGGGTCGGCCCAAATTTCGGGCAGCCGGCGGCTCCGGATGAGCTTCACTTCCACTCCGTAAGACTCCAGGCGGTAGCGCAGCAACGCCATGGCCATGTCGACCACGTCCGAGGGGCTGATCCGCTGCATCTTCAGCTTGGGCGGCCGGGAAAATTCCAGGAAATTGCGTAAGATGCTGTCGATGTGGCGGATTTCTTCGGAGATCACCTGGAAATCATCCTGCTGGGAAGAAGACATCTCCAGGGAGGTCTTCAAGGAATGGAGCCGAAAATTTACCGAAGTCAAGGGGTTGCGGATGCTGTGGGCCACCCCGGCGGCCAGTTTGCCCACCATGGCCAATTTGCCCGATTGCAGGAGATGTTCCTGGCTGCGTTCCAATTCAGTCTGGGCCTGGTCCACGTTCTCGATGAGGCTGTGCACCCGGGAGCTCAGGGCCGTTACCTCATCCGGCACCCGGGCGCCCGGTTCGGGCGGCGCGGTGGAAAGGGCCAGTTGGCGGATCGGGCCCAGGATCTGCTTGATGAGGATATACGCCAGCAATACTCCCAGAAGCGCCACCGCGGGCATGGCCACCAGGGCGAAGGCGTTGATAAATCGCGCCCGGGCCTGGCTCTCGGTCCGCACCCGGGAGATGGCGTATTCATGGGTGGTTTTATATCGTTGACAAAGATTGAGAATCCCGACGTACTGGTGGCGCACTTCCCAATGCAGTTTAGCGCCCGCGTCTCTCTTGCCCTCCCGGTAGAGGCTGATCACCTGTTCCCGGTGGATAACATATCGATGATATTCTGCATCAATCTGCCCGATGATCTCTTGCATGGCCTCGGTGTAGGCCGATTTCCGGGCCTTTGCGAGCCAGTCCTCGAAGGTGCGGTTGTAGCGCTCGATTTCCTGGAGCCAGGCGGGGTTGCCGTCCAGGAAGTAATAGGTCAGGTAACCTTTCTGTTGCAACAGGGAATTTTCCAGTTCTTCGGCGGCGTGGAAGGAAGCCACGTTTTTGTCGATCAGGGAGGTCAGGAGGGAATCCATAGCGGCATTGTGCCACAGGGTCACTACCCCGCCGCCGATGGTGGTGAGCACCAGGGCAATCAGGAGCACCAAGATGCGGACCCGCAGGCTGAGGCGCTTCCACATGGGCTTGACAAGACTCCTTGAGGTCAGGCGCGGGAGACCAGGTATCCCGCCTTGATGGGTTGGTCGCTGGCTGCCTGGGCCACCGAAACCTTTTGGTTGCAGACCTCCACGGTACCGCTCCCCACCTGCTGGCCCCTTTCATCATAAATGGCGACCCGGGCTCCGGGACTCATTCCGTGGGCCGTGCCCAGGCCGAACCGAATTTCATAGCCGTCGTCTCCCCGGGTCACTTGGTAGACTTCGGCCTGGCCGGTTGCGGCCAAGAGCGCCTCCCGCTTCCCGGACAGCAGATAGACGGCGCCAAAGGTCAGCAAAATCCCCGGCAGGCAGCCGGCCGCCACGGCGAAGGCTGAGACCCCAAACCATCGCCGGACTAACGAGGTGGAACTCATCCGAAGGCTGAGAGCCTCGGGGAAGACCAGAATGCGGAAGGCCGGCGCCTTCCGGGACGAAGCGCTTCTCCTGGGCAGAACCGACAGGTTGTATTCCCCCGGCGGGATGTCCGGGCCGACGATCAGCCGCCCGCGCCACATATCTCCACCCAGGAAATAACCCTTGTGAAGCGCCTCGAAAGTCACGGTAAGCTGGTTTGAATCGCTCGTAATGGTCAAATCCTCAACCTGGCGGGCCTCGTCGGTCAGTTCCCCGTTAATTTCGAGGCTCGCTCCCGGCAGCACCTTGACGAGGTTGGCCGGTTCCCGAAAATGCACCAGTAGGCCATCCACCAGGACCAGCAAGGCGATGACGCAGAAAACCGCAGCGATTTTGCTCGCCAGGTCGCGCCATCGAGTTGCCTGCCTTAAATCCATCATCCCTTCCCTGCCGCAGGAGGCCTTACCGCAATTGCCCTAAAAAGCCTCGGGTAAAAGTGTCTTTCCACCGGGAACGACCTTCAACACGCAGTTGCACGTGTCACAACCTCTTTCTTTTACCACAAAAACAAGAGAATCGCCCGGGGTTTGTGCTTATGTTACCCCAGGGCGACTCTCGGAAGGCACCTGAACCGGCGGAAAATTTATTTCTTGAAAATGTCCGTCCTGGTGATGTTCATAAACCTCAAGGCCTTGCCCGGCTCTTTGTAGTAGACGCGCACTTCGTCCCCGGCTTCCCAGGTAGAAGCCGGCAGGGCCATGTATTCCTCGGGCACCGAGAACGTCACCAGCAATTTCTGCCGCCCGGAATACACCGTGATGGCCTTCTTGTCTTTGTCCACGATGGGGAACTTCTTTTCCACCACCAACGGGCTGTTCTTGCCGACGTTTTCCTTCTGGTCGATGAGGGTGTAAGTGATCTTCTTCATGGCTTTCGCGGCCGGATCGTAAATGACGATTTCCCGGGTCTTGGTGTCCAGCTTCATGCGCAGGCCGGGTTTGGGGTCTTCGCCCCGCTCCGCCGGGTCCGTGGGTAGCGCGAAAGTTACGGGCGCACCGCTGTAATCGGGATTGGCGGCGTCATGTTTGACATCGTTGATTAAGGTCACGGTTGACTTATCTTTATCGAAGGCGATCACCCGGCCCTGGTCGACTTTGCCTTGTTCGCCGCAGCCGAAACCGCCCAGCAATAGGGTTGCCGTTAAGGTGGCGACGAGAGCCCACCAGTTAAGTTTCTTACCCATCAGCTATCTCCTTTCCAGATAATCCATTCCAGCTGCTAACCTGCCGTCGCGATCCGAGCTTTTTTGGCCGCGAGCTCTGCCTTAGCCCCGATTATCATCCGTATCCCGATGTAAAGGGACATGGCTGCCACCAGGCCCAGGATGAGGACCGTGGCGCTGCCGTCAAAGGCGCCGCCCCAGGCGGGAAACCACTTGGCCATCATCTTGAGGAGGATGGACACGGCGCAGCCGACGACGGCCAGGCCGAAGGCGATGCGGATGCCGTAGCCCTTGATGTACTTGGTGGCTACGGTGCCCATCTGGGCGCCCACCGCGGCCCCGCACAGCATGATCATGGCGGCCACCAACTCGGTGCGGCCTTTGTAGGTATAGGTGCCGGTGCCGTACAACCCGGAGATCATGACTTCGAAGAGGTCGGTGCCCACCGCCACGTGGGTGGGGCAGCCGATGAAGTAGATCAAGGCCGGCATGCGGATCAGACCGCCGCCGATCCCCAGGATGCCCGCCAGCCAGCCGGTAGCGAAACTGATAGTGATGGGCAGCCAGGCGGTGCAGGTAAGTTGGGCCTGTTTGAAGGTGATCATCGGGGGAATCTTGATCTTGTGCAAAGTCTTGTGCCATTCAATGCCGGTGGATAGGGCGTCTACTTCCCTGCCCGCCGCCACCGCCTCCCGGTCCTTGCGCTTCTTTTTGGCCACGTCGGCGAAGACCGTCCAGGCGATGATGGACAACAGCACCAGGTACAGCAGGCGCACATATTTTTCCACCTGGCCGATGCGCTCCAGCCACATGACCATCTGGGCCCCGACTTCGAAGCCCACCACCGTGCCCACCAGCATGATGAGGCCCAGTTTATAATCGACGTTGCCGAATTTGCCATGCCGCATGGTGGAGATCAGCGATTTCCCCGCCATGTGGGCGATGTCGGTGCCGATGGCGAAGGCCATGGGAAAGCCCAGGATATTCAGGCCCGGGGTCACCATCCAGGCGCCCCCCATGCCGAAGAAGCCGCCGATAATCCCTACCCCCACCCCTAAAATGATCAGCCCCGGCCAGAATATGGTAACTCCCGCAATGGGCATGAGAACATAAAAGAAATCCATGACTATCCTCCTAACCCTGTGGTCCTTAAGATCCTAATGTTCCGCCAGGTCCCGATGCTTGAGGTCGATGCCGATCCAGTTCATGACCACGTCGGCGATTAACCCGAACAGGAGACCCACCAAGGGAATAATAGCGATAGTAAGGAGAGCGAAATAAAGATGGCTCTCGTTATACAGGTTGGTCCACCAGGCCTCCCAGCCGGTAAACTTCCGGGTATCGGCCACGATCACCAGGGGCGCCGCCTTGGGCCCGGCGGCCAGGACTATTTCAGGCAGCAGCAAGCCGACCATGATCACCAGCCCCGTGAGTTTTGCCCACCATTTACGCATTGTGACCTCCTTGAAATTCTTGGCTATCTAACCACCGTGACTTCGCAGGGGGCATGCGCCACCACCTTGGCGGCGGTGCTGCCCATCAATATCCTCTCCAGGGCGTTCTGCCCGGTGCTGCCGATGATGATGCGGTCAAACTTGCCATCTTGTGCTTTGCCGATGATTAAGTTGGCCGGCACCAGCCCTGCTTCCATCACCGTCTCCACCGGCAGGCTTTTGGCGTCAAAAAGGGCTTTAGCCTTTTTCAACGCCGCCCTGGCCTCGTCTTCCAGCTTGTCCTGGATGTTGGGCGGCATGCCTTCCAGATAATCCGAGACGTAGTAGGCCACCGACATCAAGGTCACCTGGGCCCCTTGCTTTTCCGCCAATTCCAAGGCTCGTTGCACGGCCTTCATGGAATGCTCCGAGCCGTCTGTAGCCACCAATACTTTCATACAAGACCTCCTCGGCATGACTTAAGGTGCTTCACGGTTAAAGAGAAAATACACGTGCGGCAGTTTGACGGGGATTTGCGCCGGCGCCTCATGTTCCTGATATTTCCTCAATTAATGACAGATAAGCCCGAAAAATCTTTTCCCGGTTTGATACAATTGCACATGAGCCTTTTCACCGCCCCACTCGTTCACTAATGCCTAAAGCAATGCCCGTGCCAGGGACGGCTGACAACCCGCAAATAGGGTAACTTGTTAATAAACCAACATTATCAGACATCAGCCCGAAATCCCGGCTCCTGGCTGAACCGGTAGTCTGTCAGCAATTTTTACAGAGTGTAAAGGAGGTATCAGGGGAAGCTGCGCCGGGGCTTCGCTTTTTCGCCACCCGCCGATTTACCTGGGGCGTATGATTAAATCGGTTTCACCTTTTCCCCTCTCGCTAATGGGGGAGAGGGCAGGGTGAGGGTGAAGTGATCTTCCCCCGGAGGAAAAAGTGCGTTAGCAAATTTTTCTGGTATGATTCTTGTTAGATGATAAAGGAGTCACGCATGGGCCTGTGGCCGGCCATTAAAGCATGAAAATATCGGTGGGGCGGGCCCGCACCCTGCGGAAAACCTTGAACTTTGAACCTTGAACTTTGAACTTTCGGCACAGAGCGACCGGCGATGGAAACCCTCAATTTATTCCGGGAAATTTACCGTAAGGTCACCGGCCGCCGGGGCCGGCCCTCCCGGGATGACCTGGCCGCCGCCTTCCGTTTCCGCTATGCCTGTTTCAAGGATCTGCTGGACTCCAACACTCAACTGTTGAACATCATTGCCGACCTGGAGGAGAAACTGAGCGGCCGGCACGTGTTCGGCATGTCCTATGTCAGGTCCCAGGCGGCCCGGGCCGCGTTCCACGCCTTTCGGATGATTAAGAGTCTGGATGTCCTCTCGGGCCACAAGTATCCCGTCCTCTACGGGGTGCTGGACCGGATCAACGGCAACATCAAGGACCGCCTGGGTGAAAAAAAGGAACTCCCTCTCACCGGCCCGGTCCTGCCCCTGTCGGCAGTGGACCGGGACATGGTGGATTGGGTGGGGGGCAAGAATGCCCACCTGGGCGAGGCCATGAAGCTCGGCCTGCCCATCCCCGCCGGTTTTGCCATCACCACCCGGGCGTATGCCGACTTCCTGGCCTTTAATGATCTGGTGGATGAGATCAACAAGCAGAAGATGGAGATCGACCCCGCCGACCCCCAGACCGTCAAGCAGGTGAGCGAGGCCATTCAAGCCATGATCATCGGCGCCCAGATGCCCCCGGCCCTGGCAGAGGCTATCACTGCGGCTTATGCCCGGATGACCTCTGAGGCGGGTGAATCCGCGGTCCGGGTGTCCATGCGCTCCAGCGCCATCGGGGAAGACAGCGAACTATCCTTCGCCGGGCAATATCTCACCATCCTGAATGTGCCGGGCGATGAGTTGCTTCCGGCCTATAAAAAGATCCTGGCCAGTCTCTACACGCCCCGGGCCATTTCTTACCGGCTCAACAAGGGCATCCGGGATGAAGACATCGCCATGAGCGTCGTCTGCCTCCAGATGGTGGACGCAGTGGCCAGCGGCGTGATGTATTCCCATCATCCGTTTAACGTCCGGGATGACAATATCCTCATCAGCGCGGTTTGGGGCCTGGGACCTTATGCGGTAGACGGAGTGATTACCCCGGACACCTATCGGGTCGCCAAGACCGGCGATCTCGGTATCCTGGATATGAAGGTGGCTCGCAAGGCCGTCCAGTTGGTGGCCAATCCCATTGCCGGCCTGCATGAGAGCCCGGTGCCGCAGGAGCGGCAGGATCAACCCTGCCTGTCTCCGGACCAGATCAAGGTCCTGGCGGGGTACGGCGTCAGGCTGGAAGAGCACTACCACGGTCCCCAGGATGTTGAATGGGCTTTGGATCAAGCCGGCCGCCTCATGGTGCTCCAGAGCCGGCCCCTGGTCCTTCAGGCCCCCACCGGCAAGGAACTCCAGGACATCCCGGCGGTGACCGGCTATCCGGTACTGGTGGAGGGCGGCGCCGCCGCCTTCCCCGGCGCCGGGTGCGGCCCGGCCTTTCTGGTCGGGAGCGACGAGGACCTGCTCAATTTCCCCGAGGGCGCGGTGCTGGTGGCCCGGCATTCTTCCCCCAAATTTGTCATGGTGATGGCCAAGGCCCAGGCCATCGTCACCGATTCCGGCAGCATCTCCGGACACATGGCGTCGCTGTCCCGGGAATTTTCCCTGCCCACCCTCCTGGATACCAAGGTGGCCACCCAGGCCATTGGACCGGGCCAGATCGTCACCGTGGACGCCTACACCTGCCGCGTCTATCAGGGGCAGGTGCCGGAATTGCTGGATCACCAGCCTCTCCGGGAATCCCTACTGAAGGACACCCCGGTCTATGAGACCCTGAAGCAGGTGGCCGAGTTTATCCTGCCCCTGCACCTGGTGGACCCCAGGTCCCCGGAATTTTCCCCGGATTTCTGCCGCTCCCTCCACGACCTCGGGAGATTGGTGCACGAATTCTCCTATACCGAGATGTTCAAGATCAGCGACCTGGTATCGGCCCGGGAGGGGTACGCCCTGAAGCTGGAGGCGGCGATTCCTCTGGACCTCTACCTCATCGACCTGGGCGGCGGCTTGACCGGGGCCGATCCCGAGGCCTCCAAGGTAACCCCGGACCAGGTGGCCTCGGTTCCCCTCCAGGCGTTATTGCAGGGGATGCTCCGGGAGGACGTGCGGGCCAGCGAACCGCGCCCGGTGCAACTCTCCGGCCTCATGGCGGTGATGCGGGAACAGATGTTGGCGGCCCCGAATGTGGAGGAACGCTTCGGCGAGCGCAGTTACGCCATCATTTCGGACAAATATCTCAATTTCTCTTCCCGGGTGGGCTACCACTATAGCGTCCTGGACGCCTACTGCGGCGCCACCGTCAACAAGAACTATATCACCTTCTCCTTCAAGGGAGGGGCCGCCGACGACGTGCGCCGCAGCCGCCGGGTCCGGGCCATCGCCATTGTCCTCATGGGCCTGGATTTCTCCGTCGAGGTCAAGGGCGACCGGGTGGACGCCCGCTTGCAAAAATACGAGTCCCCGGTCATCCAGGAAAAGCTCGATCTCATCGGCCGCCTGCTCATCTTCACCCGCCAGATGGATATGCTCATGACCACCGAGGCCGGCGTCGAGGCCGTGGCCCAAAATTTCCTCCAGGGCAATTATAGTTTGGATATGGGGGCTATTGCCGCCTCCGGCCAGGAGACTGCGCCGGGCAGTCCCGCGGCCGGCGATTAGCTTTTATAGGGCGGCCTGCGGCCGCCGGGATTCGGTTACTATGGCGGCACAGGTTTCCAGCCGGTGCAAGAATAGGATTCGCCTGGGCACCCACATGGCGGGCGGGACGCCCGCCCCACGAACTTTCTATATTTGCGGGTGGGCTGCACGCCCATGAATGACTGCCTTCCCCGTTAGCTCTCCGCCCGCCCTTGCTCTCAGACGGCTTCGTTCTTAGCTTCAATTCCAGGATGTTCCATTCATGACTCAGTCTCCTTCCCCCTTTAACGGCCTCTGTGCCGTGGGCTTTCTGGCCCGCGCCTCCTACGCCCTGGCCCGCACCCCGGTCCTGGCGCTGTTTGCCGCCTCCCTGGGGGCCGGACCCGAGGCCATCGGCTTTTGCGTCGCCATCTCCACCATCACCGGCATCTTTTTCAAGATGCCGGCCGGGGTGGTGGCGGATGTCCTGGGCAAAACCCGGACTCTCTTCGTAGGGTTGGCCTGCTTTGCCTTTATCCCTTTCGCTTACCTGCTGGTCTCCTCTTATGAGGCCCTGGTGGTAGTGCGGTTCTTCCACGGCTTCGCCACCGCGATTTACGGCCCCGTGGCCATGGCCGTGGTGGTCCAGGTGGCGGGTAACCGCCGGGGCGAGATGCTGTCCTGGTTCTCTTCCGTCACCATCCTGGGCAATCTTCTGGGCGCGCCCCTGGGGGGATTCCTGCTGACCCGCTTATCCGCCGGGGACGCGACCCGCCTGAGCCACTTCCACCTCATCTATGGCGTGGTGGCAATCTTGGGCCTGGCGTCTTTCCTCCTGGCCCTCTGGGTGCTGCGCCGCCAGACCCGGGAACCGGCAGGCCCCCAGACGCGGACTTTGGCCGGGGTCCTGGCCCAGTTCAAGACCGGGGTGCGGGAAATTCTCCTGGACCGGCGGGTTTTCCTCACCAGCAATATGGAGGGGGTGCAAAACCTGTCCCTGGGCGCCCTGGAGGCCTTTCTCCCCATTTATGCCGTAACCATGGCCCACCTCTCGGCCTTGCAGGCGGGTCTCCTGTGGGGGGTGCAGATGGTGGCCACCATCGCCTCCAAACCCATCATGGGGCGCATCTCCGACCGCTATGGCCGCCAGCCCCTGCTCTTCTGGGGCATGTGGGTCTGCGCCCTGCCGTTCGCCCTGATCCCCTGGTTCCAGGATTTTGGCGTGCTTATGGCCCTGGCCGCGGTCTTCGGTTTAGGCGAAGCCGTGGTGACGTCATCGGCCGCGGCCCTGGTGGCCGATTTCTGCCGGGAGGACCATCTGGGGTCGGCCATGGGCGCCTTCGGCACCATCTTCGACATCGGCCACGCCGCCGGCCCCCTCCTGGCCGGGGCCCTGATCGGTTTCTGGGGCGGGGCGGACTACCGGGCCCCTTTTGGCATCATTGCGGGGCTGTTAATCATTGCCGCCTTACTTTTTAGGGGGTTTATGGGGGGTGCAGGAACCAGGAGGAACTGAACGATTCTCGGGTGAGTTGGATGGTTGCGGGCCCAGAAATTGGCTTGCGGGACATGCGCAACGTTTTTCATTACCGCCTTTTCCTTGGAAAAACACTCGTAGGGCGGGAAAGTGAAACGCATCCTGCCGCTGCTCTCTTTACCCCTTTCCTAATGCCGCCGCCTCAGCTATTAAACCTGAGCACGATCCCGGCCGCGGCCTGGGGCCTCCGGAGGGCCAGGGTGCATAGGCTGACCGCGTCGGCCCCGAGGTCGAAGTAGCGCTGGACGTCGGCGGCGCAGGTGACGCCGCAGCCCATGATCAACAACAGGTGCACTTTTTGGCGCAATTCCTCATTGTACTTCAAGGCCAGGGGGAATGACGGCCCCCCGGAGACGCCGCCGCCGCTCACTGCGTTCAGGGGGGAGCGCTGCAACGGAAAGACGATATTGTAGGGGATAGTGTTGACCGCGTGGAGGGCGTTGACCCCGATGCGCTCCAGTTCCTGGGCGAACTCGTAGGGGTGGCAGATGCTGAGCTTGGCGATGAGAAACAGCCGGGGATAGAGGCTGCGCACCTTCCGGGTGGCCTGGAGCGCCTGGACCACGTTTTTGGCGATGGCCTCCTCGGAGTTGGGGCAGGAGTAGTTGAGTTCCAGGGCCTGGAAATACGGCCCCAGGCTCCGCTGGTAGATCGAAACCGCCTCGACGGTCTCCCGGATGGCCATGGCCGTGCCCTTGATGAATTCGGGATAGATATTGGGGATGATCCTGAAGCCCTCGTCACCGGCCCGCCGGATATCGGCGGCGCAGACTTCGACCCCGGCGTTGGTGAGGCCGTAGGCGTTGAGCATGCCCAGACCCGGGAGCCTCCGGATGTATTTCCAGGTGAGGGGGTTGACGGGGATGAAGTTCCCCCGGCGTTTAAAGCGGGTGGCGGATTTGGTGCACACCGTGGTCCCGGTATCCCTGACCGCGGCCAGGAGCCGGCGGTAGCCGGGGAGCAGAGTATAGGGGAAGATGCCCCGGCCGTCATGCCCTAAGGCCGTGGAGATGACCACAGGGGAAATTTGCCGTTTTGGAGAGGCGATCATAAGAGCCGGTGAGGTTGAGCCGTGAGCATTGAAGGGTCCATTAACGCAACTATAGTCAAATATAGCCCCTCTGGCAAGTGATTAGGCCGGGGCCGTACTAATTAAGTAATGCTTGTGGTTACCCGGCGATTTATCGCAATAGCGGCACCGGCCTTGGGGCCGAGACTGAATTCCCCTTGACAATTCAGTAACGCATGATACATAAAAGCCACTGGGAGTGGCAAGTAATGTCACAAAAAGAAGTGTCATCAACAACATTGCGGATCAGATTAGGCAATGTTGTTAAAAATATATTGGTTTTGCTGATAAGTTTGATATTGGTTTTGGGTATCTGCGAAATTATCTTGAGAGTTTATAATCCCTTGGGCTTCAGGATCAAGGGTGACAAAATAATCCTGCCTGTCAATAAAAAGGAAATCATCTATCACGAGGGCTCCGGCAAGTTAGACCGGGTGGTGGTTCACCAGAGGAATTCCCTGGGTTTCCGGGGGCCTGAGCCTCCCGGGAATTTTGCCGGCTGGCTCACCATAATTACCGTCGGCGGCAGCACGACCGAGTGCTATGATCTCCCCGAAGACCAAACCTGGCCGCATCAGTTGAAGGAGAGATTACAACCTGGGTTCAAGAACCCCTGGGTCAATAACGCCGGGTTTTGCGGCTATTCGACCTTTGGCAATATAATTTTGGTGAAAGACTTCATCGTCAAGCTGAACCCCAAGGTCCTGATTTTCCTGGTGGGAATCAATGACCTGGGGGTAGGCGAGGCCCGGGAATACGATACCAGGCTAAAAACCCTCAATTTCCGGTCCCTGGAAAGAATGCTGGCCTCCCTGGCCAATTATAGCGAGTTGGCGGCAGCCTCCTTAAATCTTTACCGGTATTATTTCCCAAAATCGGTAATGGCCGTCGCAGCCAGAGATATGGGGGAAATAGATCTGAAAAGTTACGGCAGCCTTGAAGTAACTCGGGACCGCCAGCAGGCCATAAAACAGTTACACCGGGAAAAATATCTGAAGCCGTTTGGAGCAAGAGTCCAGGAGTTAATCGCCCTGTCCCGCCAACACGGTATGGAGCCGGTGTTCTTGACCCAACCGGTGCTCTACGGCCCGGGGGTGGATGCCCTCACCGGGATTAATCTGGCGGCTCTCAGGGTGACTCCTGACCTGAATGGCGCCCTCGGTTGGGAAGTGCTGGAGTTGTATAACGACGTGGTGAGGCAGCGGGGGAAAGCGGCCGGGGTCCTGGTGGTCGACCTGGCCCGGGAGATGCCCAAAAACTCCGCCTACTATTACGACCTGATGCACTACACCAATGCCGGCGCCGCCCTGGTGGCGGATATCGTCGCCGCCCAGTTAACGCCGTTTCTGGCCCGGAAGTTCCCGGCGTATTATAAAGGCCCCATCTCTTCCCTGATTCCAGCTCCGTAACTCATCAAAGTCCCTGCCGCCACCCGGGTGCAGCCTTCCTATACTGTGGTGTGTTCAATATTTAAGATTGACCTGTAGGGGCGCACCTGTGTGTGCGCCCTTGGGGAGGACACGCAGGTCCCCCCCTACAAAAATTGCTCATTGCGGCCTCATGGTCTCAGATTACCTGAGTGGGCGCTCCCTGAGAAACTCTTCCACCTGCCGGGCGTCTTCCGGGGTGTCCACCTCCCGGGTATCCCCGGTGGTCTCGACGATGTGAATGGCAAAGCCATGCTCCAGGGCCCTGAGCTGCTCCAGCTTCTCGGCGGCCTCCCAGCGCCCGACGGAAAGGTGCACGAACTCCTGGAGGAACTGCACCCGATAGGCGTAGATGCCGATGTGCCGGTAATAAGTGGGGTGGCCGCCGTCCCGCCAGAAGGGCAGGAGGCTGCGGGAGAAATAGAGGGCGCGCCCGGCCCGGTCGAAGACCACCTTGACGGTGTTGGGGTTGGCCGCGGCCGCCGGGTCGCTTAGGCGCTTGACCGGGGTGACCATAACCACTTCGGGGTCCCGGCGCAACACCGCGGCCAGCTGCGAGATGAGTTCCGGGGGAAAGACCGGCTGGTCCCCCTGGATGTTGATGACGATATCCTCGGGGGCCAGGTTAAGGAGCCCGGCGGCTTCGGCCAGGCGGTCGCTGCCCGAAGGGTGATCCTCCCGGGTCATCAGCGCCCGGCCGCCGAAAGCGGCGACGCACTCCCGGATGCGCCTATCATCGGTGGCCACCCAGACCCCGTCCAAATCCTTGACCTGCAAGGCCTGCTCATAGGTCCACTGGATCAGGGGTTTCCCCAGGATCGGCGCCAGGGGCTTGCCCGGAAAGCGGCTGGAGCCGAAGCGGGCGGGGATGATGGCGATGGTTTTCATAGTGGGCTCTCAAGGAAGTTGGCGGCGGAGCTAACGGCGGTTTTTGCGCCGTGAGGCCTTGGCCATCTTCTTTTTTCTCTTCTTCTGGGGTTTTTTGTTCTTGGCCTTGGGGATTTCCGGGAGGCTGGCATCGGGCTCCCATCCCGGTTCGCTAAAGCAAGGCCACGCCGATATGACGCCATGCAGGTCGTCCAGAGAGCGCCCCTCTATCTCCTGGCGGACTTCATTCAGACAATCCTCGACGGAGGTGGGGAGGACATTGACAAAGTCCTCTTCCACGAGATAGCTGCCATTCAGCAAACCCCGCTCGTCCGCTTCCTGGATCAGGGGCATAAGCTCCCGGGGGTGGAGGTCCAGGATGCCTTCAGCAACCAAGCCCCAGAAAGCCGATAGCTTCTCGGCCTCGTCCCCGGTAAACAGAGTGCTGAAAAAGTCCAACACCTCCTCCCGGGGCAGTTGCCCCGTCGCCACCCCGTAAACCATGGCCCGCGCCGCCTCACCACGGGCAAACTCATCGCTACGGCGATTAACAATCAACTTTTTTATCAGGTCATAATTGCCGCCGCAGGTGTTGAAGAGCACCGTGGACAGATGTTCGGTGATGAGGTCGCCGAAAAGTTGTAAGGCGCGATCGTCGGGGAGGCCAAAGACGTCCACAATGGCCCGGTGCGCCCTGGGTTCCCGAAAATGCCCCAGGAGCATGACAGCGTAATTATGCAGGAAATAGTCCTCATCTTCCAGGGCGAAGGTAGGTTCGGCGGCGATTTTCTCCAAGCTGTCGATGAGACGGGGGATGATTTCCTCCCGCTGGGCCATGGCCGCGTTGACGGCCTCCCAGGGATAAATGCCGTCATAGGCTTCTAGATCCTGGAGGATAGCGGCAATTTCGTCACTGGGCATAGGGGGATTCCAATAGTTTGTGCAATGATAAGATCGTCAGCCATATTACCAAAGATTGGCTCAAGAGGCCACATTTAGGGATATGCAGCATATCAATTATAATCACATACTCACAAAGGCTTGACAGGCTCCGGGCGATGCTTATTTTTTGTTAAGTAATTTCTAACTGTTAGGCACATTAAGCGGAGGTTTAGACATAATGGCAGTGAGAATGGACAAATTAACCTACAAAGCTCAGGAGGCCTTGCAGGGGGCCCAGGAACTGGCCCGGCAGTTGGGGAACCCCCAGATCGAGCCGGCCCACCTGCTGCGCACGCTCCTGGCTCAGGAAGACGGCCTGATCCGGCCTCTCCTGAAAAAACTGGAGATCGATCCCGGCACCGTAACCCAGGGAGCCGATGACCTCCTGGCCCGCCTGCCCAAGGTGAGCGGCGAGGCCCAGGTCTATATTTCCCCGAGCATGAATAAGGCCCTGGACGACGCCTTTAAACAGGCCGGCCAGATGAAAGATGATTACATCTCCACCGAGCACCTGTTCTGGGCCCTGGCCGCGGACAAGGCCAGCGACACGGGCCGGCTGCTGAGGGCTCAGGGGCTGACGCCCGAGGGTATCCTCAAGGCCCTGGCCGATCTTCGCGGGGCGCAGCGGGTCACTGACCAGGCCCCGGAAGAGAAGTTTCAGGCCCTGGAGAAATACGGCCGGGATTTGACTGAAATGGCCCGGAACGGCAAGCTGGACCCGGTGATCGGCCGGGACAGCGAAATAAGGCGGATCGTGCAGGTGCTGTCCCGGCGCACCAAGAACAACCCGGTGCTTATCGGCGAAGCCGGGGTGGGCAAGACCGCCATCGTGGAAGGCCTGGCCCAGCGCATCGTCAACGGCGACGTGCCCGAGGGCCTCAAAAACAAGCGCCTGGTGACCCTGGACCTGGGGTCGCTGATTGCCGGGGCCAAGTTCCGGGGCGAATTCGAAGACCGGCTCAAGGCGGTGCTCAAAGAGGTGACCGAGTCCGACGGCCAGATCATCATGTTCATCGATGAACTCCACACCCTGGTGGGGGCCGGGGCCGCGGAGGGCGCCATGGACGCCTCCAACATGATCAAACCGCCCCTGGCCCGGGGGGAATTGCATTGCGTCGGCGCCACCACCATCAACGAGTTCCGCAAGTACATTGAAAAAGACGCCGCCCTGGAGCGCCGCTTCCAGCCCATCATGGTGGCCGAGCCCTCGGTTGAGGATACCATCGCCATCCTTAGGGGGCTGAAAGAGAAATACGAAGTGCACCACGGGGTGCGCATCAAAGACAGCGCCATCGTGGCTGCGGCCACCCTCAGCCACCGCTACCTCACCGACCGGCAGCTCCCGGACAAGGCCGTGGACCTGATCGACGAGGCGGCGTCCAAACTGCGGATGGAGATCGATTCCCGCCCGGCGGAGATCGACGTGGTGGAGCGGAAAATCACCCAGGAGGAGATCGAGCGGGAGGCCTTGCGGAAGGAGCAGGATTCGGCCTCCCGGGACCGCCTGGAAAAGATCGAAAAATCCCTGGCCGACCTGAAGGAAAAGAGCGCCGCGCTTACGGCCCGCTGGCAGCAGGAAAAAGAGGCCATCACCAAGATCCAGGCCACCAAAGAGCAGATTGAGAAGGCCAAGACCGACGCGGCCCACGCCGAGCGGATCGGCGACCTGGCCCGGGCGGCGGAGTTGAGCTACGGCACCCTGCTGAATCTGCAAAAGGAGTTGGAGGAGGAAAACCAGAAGCTGGTGGACATGCAGGCCGAAGGGGCCATGCTCAAGGAAGAGGTGGACGCCGAGGACGTGGCCGAAGTGGTGTCCAAGTGGTCCGGCATCCCGGTTACCCGGATGCTCGAAGGCGAGAAGCAGAAACTCCTGCACATGGAAGAGCGCATCGCCAGGCGGGTGGTGGGCCAGGAAGAGGCGGTGCGGGCCGTCTCCAATGCGGTGCGCCGCGCCCGCTCCGGCCTACAAGACCCCAACCGGCCCCTGGGCTCCTTTATCTTCCTGGGTCCCACCGGGGTGGGCAAGACCGAACTGGCCCGGGCCCTGGCCGAATTCCTGTTTGACTCGGAAGCGGCCATGATCCGCCTGGACATGAGCGAATACATGGAGAAGCACACGGTGTCGCGGCTAATCGGCGCCCCGCCGGGGTACGTGGGCTATGAGGAAGGCGGCCAGCTCACCGAAGCGGTGCGCCGCCGGCCTTACGCGGTGGTGCTGTTTGACGAGATCGAAAAGGCCCATCCGGAGGTGTTCAATTCGCTGCTCCAGATCCTGGACGACGGCCGCCTCACCGACGGCCACGGCCGCACCGTGGACTTTAAGAACACCATTGTCATCATGACCTCCAACATCGGCAGCCAGTATATCGCCGAGGTCAGCGACGAAAAGGTCCTGCGGGACCGGGTCATGGAGGCCCTGCGGCTCCACTTCAAGCCGGAGTTTTTGAACCGGGTGGACGACATCCTCATCTTCCAGCGGCTCACCAAAGAACAGCTGAGGGAGATCGTCACCCTGCAGATGGTCCGGCTGCAGCGCCTGCTGGCAGAACGGCATCTCACCCTGGAGTTGAGCGACCAGGCCCGGGACTTCCTGGCCGATGCCGGCTACGACCCGGTCTATGGCGCGAGACCCCTGCGCCGGGCCATCCAGACCTACCTGCAGGACAAGCTGGCCCCCATGCTCCTTTCGGGCGATTTCAAGGAAGGCGACATCATCCGGGTGGACGCGGATGAGAAGGGTCTGACGTTCACAACCCAGGAATGAAGCCGGTGGGGGCGGGTTTTAAACCCGCCCCTACAGCCATGGCCCAAGAGCAGGCCATTAGGGTGCAGGGCCTGGTGGCACAGGCGTCTCGCCTGTGAAACCTTCCCTCTCCCAACCCGTATAAGTGTATGGGCGACCTGCGGGTCGCCCTTTTTTATGATTTAAGCGTTTTTGCCAATAAGGCCACAGACCAACCTTTAACCTTTTTCCAGGCTTCCGGCTCAGTCTGATTAGACCATTTCACTTTTCCCTTCTACTGAGCCATTCTTTGATAAAATGTATAAACTCATGAATTCCCATTGCTTGTATATCTTTCTGTTCATAGCCTTGAGCAGTTGCTTTAAGTTCGAAATCTGTCAGAAATAAATTAAAATTATCCCAAATTATTGTTACGCTGTCTGTCATAATTCCATCATTTTCAACAAACCAATGTCTTAATTCTTCCACTATTCTTCTGGGCTTGTTATTATGAGCCTTTATGTCAAATCCAGATAAATCTGACAACGCTCTCTGATAACTATATTTATCTTTTTCAAAAATAATACATTGTTTTTGCCTAACCCGATCATTGCCAAATAATCTACATCCAATGTCAATACCTAATTCGAAAGGCATATTTAATCGGTAATACTCTGATTTTTTCGATGCCCTTAATCTGGAAATATCATGGATGCTAAATTTTGATTCAATGACCAATTCACAAATTTTGGTAAATCTTGATTCACCAGAATCAGATCTTTCTGAAGCTATGCGAGGATTATACCCCAAATAGATAATTGTAAATAAAATTGTCCTAAGTGATTTAATATATTTTGAGTCGAATGGACAATTAATGAAAACATTTTGGGGAAAATCCTCGCCATCTGAGGTCATTTATCTTTTTTCCCCTTTTCCCATCCTTGTATAGACCCGTCTTTTTTATGAACAATTACATCATGACCTTGCTCAACGAGCTTTCTTGCCCCCTTAATTGCTGAATCCTTATTCTGATAGATTTTAGTGGCTTTTGTATTGCCTTCTATTTTTATAGCCCAACCATCATCCCGTGATATTATATGGGCTCGTCTGGAAGAGCCACTCTTTGTTGAACTCTTAGACATTTTAGCCCCCATGTTAAGGTTTGTGAGTAAAATATAATGCTTTAAGATAGAATCGTCAAATATTTAATTCGATAATTAAATTAGAGAGTTACCCAAATCTGTTTAATTCAGCCAATATATCTGGCCACACCTCCCCGGGTTTGGGGGGGTTACCTCGCCCCTTAATAGCGCCGCCCCGGGTTGCATTGAAAAAAAACTCCGGAATGGTCAAGGGGCCTTATTTCGCCTTGGGAACCTGGTTTACCCTCTTGCCCTCCAGGTCCCTGGCCTTCTCCACCAGGTCGGCCAGCGTGACGGCTTCCAGCCGGTCAAACATGGCATCATGGGCTTCTTTCCATAGGAGGCGAGTGGGGCAGATGTCGGCGCGCTCGCAGGCCGTGAGGTCCTGAGCGCACTCCATCAGCCCGGCGCCATTCTCCAGAAGGGCCACGATCTCCCCCACGGTGATCTCTTCAGGAGGTTTAGTCAGGGTGTGCCCGCCCTTGCGTCCTCGCACACTCTCAATATAGCCTGCCTTTTTCAAAGGAATGATGATCTGTTCCAAGTACTTCACGGAGACTTCCTGACGTTTGGCGATGTCCCCCAACTGGAGGGGTCCTTCACGGTAATGTTGGGCCATATCCAACATGAGACGGGTGCCGTAGCGACTGCGGGTGGAAAGCTTCATACTCCTCCTTCTGAGACCAATGAGAGACCTCTGCGAAAGTCTCTATTGCTATTCTTCCTATCAAAATGTGGCGTAGGCGCCCTCGCCTGCGCCTAGATAAAGTATGGACAGCCGAGGGCGGCTATCCTACATGAGACTTTCGCAGAGGTCTCAATGAGCCATCAAAACACTATTATTTGTCATTCTGAGCGTAGCGAAGTCTCTCCTTTTTAAAGCCGCCGAGATTCGTAACGAAGCGGCGCTTCGTTCAAAATGACATGCCGTCATTTTCTTGTATCACCCTGAGGAGAAAGAGCCTGGTGTCACCACCGCGGGCAGTAACTTTTCCAGGGCCTACCCCAGTTACCCTAGTTGGGAATTATATATTGATTAATTGATGCACTGCAAAGAGAAAGACAGGCTTATCCGGGAAACCAGGAAAAATTTCCTTGGGCCTTGACTCATTGGTTAATTATATATATTATAAATATAGATTAATAGACTTGTTTGGGGGACAACCCTTTACGGGGTTGCGGCAGTAAAAACCGCCAGATGGCAGAGGAGGTGGCGCTGAAGGTTTTAAACCGATCCGAAGTGAGAGGTTGGGTATTTATCCTGTGATTTCAATCTGTTTTATTACGCGGACTGTTTTCGCGGCTGTCTCTTCTACCCAACCGACGGGCTCCAGGCGGAAACTCCCGGGCCTCCGGGGCCGGAAAGAAGATGGAAACCTTTTTAAAGATTTTGTTGGGAGGATGCCATGAATCGCACCGAGTCCCTTGAAACCTCGTCATGGGTGAAGGGAGAAAAGAAGCAATGGTCTCCCAAGGCCAAAATAATATTGGCTTTCATCATTGGCGTGCTGGCGCTATCACCGGCTATCCTGGGCATTTACTGGGAACTGCTCCTGCCCCGCTGATGCTATCGGGATTTAGGCCGGCAGGGGGGGAATATATCGTCCCGGAGATCCTGGCTGTGTAAGCCTCCGGCGGGATCTCTGGGATGGTTAACGTTTTTCTGGACGCAGGCAATTAAGATATTCTTGTTCACCTCTTATCTTCCAGTTGGATACCCCAGATATTATAGCCGTATCAACCAAGGCACCGGTCCCTAAAGCTTCTTCAAAGCCAGCGGCAGCAACCTTCCGGCCGAGCCCCTCAGGAAATGGTGGGCCAGGGAGTAGGTGAGCCGCGTGGGTTCCAGGTTGATCTCCACGATGACGGCGTTCCATTCGTTGGCGATGGCCGGGATGTAACTGGCCGGGGCCACCTCGCCGGAGGTGCCGATGACCAGGAGCAGGTCGCAGCGCTGGGCCAGTTCCTCAGCCTCGGTTTGGGCCGCCGGGGGGATGGCCTCGCCGAAAAAGACCACGTCGGGCCGGATCAGGCCGCCGCAGAGGCAATAGAGCGGGGTATGGGAAAAATCCAGGGACTCCCGGGGATGATGGCCGCGGCAGGTATCGCAGACGAAGCGCAGGGCGTTCCCGTGGTACTCCACCACCCGGGTGGAACCCGCGGCCTGGTGCAGGTTATCCACGTTCTGGGTGATGATGCCGGTTAAAAACCCCCTGGCCTCCAGTGCGGTCAAAGCGTAGTGGGCCGGGTTGGGCCGGGCCCGGGTGATAACCGCGTCCATTTCCTTGAGCATGGCCCAGACCTTGGCCGGATTGGTGCGGAAGGCCCGGATATAGGCATATTCCATGGGGTCGAAGCGGGACCAGAGGCCGCCGGCGCTGCGAAAATCCGGGATACCGGACTCCACCGAGATGCCGGCCCCGGTCAAGGCCACCACCCGGGGATGGCGGCGGATAATCCCGGCCAGCTCCTGGGGGGTAATCTCTTTGGCTTTGGCCTTCATGGGCGTTTCATCCCCTTTTATTTTTCTGAGTGTTTTGAAAAGTTCAAGGTTCAAAGTTCAAGGTTCAAAGTCAAAAGAAAAGGCAGGCATGAACTTTTCATAACTTATACCATTTTCACTTTGTAATGAAACAAATTGATCAGATAACCTGTTGAAATCACTCGTAGGGGCGGGTTTGAAACCCGCCCCTACAAACCGAAACCGGTATTACAGGTGGGCCGAAGGTTCGTGAGGAACTGCTTCGAAAAGTCTTTGCTGACACCGGCATCTTGCCGGTGCTATGCACAGGCTGGAAGCCTGTGCCAAAGGCGGCGGGCGAGGACGCCCGCCCCACGGTTTTTCAAAGTTTCCGGTGGTCCCATGGAACAGGGAGTATTTCTTGTCAACCTTTGAAAAAACCGGTAGTTTCCAAACCCCCGGCGGATTTGTGGCAACCGTATCCTAGTTTCGACCCGGTTTAACCATCCACCCGGATGCGGGCATCCAGGGCCAGGAGCCCTGTTTTCCCCGGGAAGACCCGCACCGGGTTGAGGTCCACCTCCCGGATCCGGGGGAACTGCAGCATCAAGTGGGACAGGGCCGACAGGGCCCGGCTCAGGCTGTCCAGGCCGGCGGGCGGCCGGCCCCGGGTGCCGGCCAGGATGCGGCCGACGCGGGTTTCGGCCATGAGGTCCCGGGCCTGGGCCGGGTCCAGGGGGGCCAGGCGGAGCGCCACGTCATCCAGGGTTTCGGTATCGACACCCCCGGCGCCGAAGGCGATTACCGGGCCGAAGGAGTCGTCCCGGCGGGCTCCAAGAAGCAGTTCCAGGCCCCCGGCGACCTGGGACATGACCACTACTTGCCAGGCCTCGCGGGGCGGCAGAAAGCTCCGGGCCAACTGGGCCAGCCGGCCGAAGGCGTTTTGCACCGCGGCCGCATCGTGCAAGTCCAATTCCACTGCCCCGGCGTCGGTTTTGTGAATCAGGCTGGGGGCCGAGAGTTTGAGCACCACCGGGAATCCCAACCGGCCGGCCGCGGCTGTGGCCTCTTCCGGGGTGGCGGCCGCCTGCCAGGGGGCCAGGGAGATGCCCAGGGACTCGATGACGCTGAGGGCCTGGGCCAGGGGGAGAAAACCCTCCGGGTTGGGGCCGGTCAACGTCCCAGCAATGGTGGCGGCCGCAGGCACAGTGGGCGGGGCCGGAGGGCGGAGGATTTCTCCCCGGGCGGCCAGGTCGCGGCTTACCGCCAGGGCCGCCACCGCGTCCTCGGGAAAATGAAACACCGGCACCCCCAGGGTGTCCCGGAGATAGTCCTCTTCGTCCGGGGAGCAGATCACGGTGACCGCCAGCGGCTTTTGCGCCTCCCGGGCCAACTCTACCATGCGCCGGGCCATCTCATGGGCGGCTTCCTGTTCAAACTCGGCGATGGGCCCGTAATGGAACAACACCGCGTCCACCTCGGGGTCCCGGCACACCGCGGCCATGATATCCGAATAAACGCTTAAATCGAAGATATCCCCCAGGTCGATGGGGTTGTCGGGGTGGATGACCCCGGCCCGGGAACGCTCTTTAATCTCCTGCACCAGAGCTTCGGACAGGGGCGGCAGGGTGAAGCCGAACTGGCGGCATGCATAGGCCGCGATCACCGCCTCGCCGCCGCTGCGGGAGAAGACCACCAGGCGGTTGCCGTTAACCGGAGGCTGGTCCACCAGTTTGACGGCGTTCAGGAACTCGGACTGGGTCTTGACCCGGATGATGCGGCTGTGCCGGCAGGCGGCCTCCAACACCCGCTCATCGGTGGTAAGGGAGGCGGTATGCGATTGGGCGATGGCGGCCGTCTCCGGCCCCACGTTGGCCAGATGCAGGTAGATGGGCTTGGTGGCCTTGGCCGCCACCTCCAGGAGCCCCCGGCCATCCTGCATCCCTTCCAGGTAGATATAAACCGCGGCGGTGCCCGGGTCCTCCAGGAGGTATTTTAGGGCCTCGTTTTCGGCCACGTCGAGTTTATTCCCCAGACTCAAAAATTTATTGAGGCCCAGGCCTTCTTTGGTCATCCAGGCCAACACATGGGTGGCCACCCCGCCGCTCTGGGCAATGATGGAGATGCGGCCCGGCCAGGGAAAGGTATGCATCTGGGCAAAGGGCAGGGCCAGGCCGAGTTCCAGGTTGACCAGGCCCAGGCCGTTGGGACCGACCAGACGCATGCCGTACTGTTTAAGGGCGGCCCGCACTTCCGCTTCCAGGGTCAGTCCTTCCTCGTGCAACTCCGAGAAACCGGCCGATTCCACCACGACTCGGGAAATCCCCAGTTGGCCGCATTCCCGTACCAGGGAGGGCACGACCCGGGCCGGCGCCAGGATGACCGCCAGGTCCACCGGCTCGGGAAGGTCGGCCAGCCCCGGGAAGATCGGCAAGCCGAAGGTGGTGCCGGGGCGGCGTCCCACCAGGAAGATCTTCCCCTGGTACTTGAAGTGCAACATATTGGCGACAATTCCCTGGGCCAGGTTGGCAGGGTCTTCGGAGACTCCCACCACAGCTACACTGCGCGGATAGAAGAATTTTTGCATATCCAGCCTAAGTGAAGTATTTAGTTAGATAGGTAATATAAATAACTATATCATGATGTCAAATCTCCAAAACCTTCTAAATTGAGCGTGACCGGCAATGCATGAGGGGAAGCGGACGTTGGGGTTCTCGGGTCCGGGTGTTTCAAGCCTTAGGAGGAGGAAATTTGAAGCCCGGGCTGCGGTGGGGACTATCTCTGGTTGGACGCCGGCATCTTTCGGAGGTCGGATATGGCGTATGAACAATGCATCGATGTGAGCGAGGAGATCTGGAAGGAGTTCGAAGACCGCGAGCCCGGGGAAATAACCGGCCGCACCGGCGTTCTCTTTCATGAGGGCGGGTATCGGTTGCCGTTTCTGGACCGGACGCTGCTGCTCTTCCCGGCCCGGCGGCAGGTGCAGGTAGCCGGGGCGCCGGAGGCGGAGCCGGGATTCCGGGTCTGCCTCACGGCTTTGATGTACATGCTGCACCTGGACCCGGCGGGCCTGGGGCCGGGCATCAGTCCCCTGGAATTGCCGGGTGGGGCGACGTTTTTCCGGGGCCACCACGGCCTGCCCCACGGCCCGCTGGAAGAGCGTTTCGGCCGGGACGGGGCCGGTTTTTTGGCCGCCGGGAAAAAGCTGCATGGTGAGATCAAGCCTGCCGGCGATGCCGCGGTGGCGCTGGAGGTCTTTCCCAGCCTGGTGGTGGAGGTCATTTTATGGCAGGCGGACGATGAGTTCCCCGCCCAGGTTTCGTTTACCTTGCCGGCCCACCTGGACCGGTTCTGGTTCCTGGATGCAGTCTGGGGCTTGTTAAACCTGGTGACCCAGGAACTGCTCCACGCCGCTCCTAAGGAACCATCCTGATTTTGTTGGAAAATCGGCAAATTAACGCGATACTGCTATTAATAATTTATAGATTACACTGAATCGACTGTAGGGGGCGCAAGCAAGTGGCAGTGCAAGAAAATGTGAGGGCGGGCCCCGCCATGAATATTTCTCAGGCTGATTGCCGGGCGATTTTCGATGCCATGGGCGATGCCATTCTGATCTATGAGGTTTCGACCGGTGAGATTCTGGAGGTTAACCGGGGGATGTGCGAGATGTTGGGTTTCACCCCGGAGGAGGCCCGGCAGCTAAAGGTGACGGCCTTATGCGGCGGATCCGGGTCCCAACTGGAGCCGTGTTTGAGCTTGCTGGCCAAAGCGGCGGCCGGGAATCCCCAGATCTTTGAGTGTCAGGCCCGGGATCGGGCCGGACGAATTTTCTGGGTGGAAGTGCACCTGAAACCCATCCGGTTAGGAGGACGGGACTGCGTCCTGGCCGTGCTCCGGGATATCGACCGGCGTAAGCAGGCGCAAAATGCCCTGAAAGAGAGCGAGGCCCGCTACCGCGCGGTCACGGAAGGGTCTTTGGCCGGGGTGTACGTTATTCAGGACGAGGGGATCGTCTATGTGAATTCCACCCTGGCGCAGATGTTCGGCTACCAGCCTGAAGAAATCATGGCCGGGGCGGTGTCGCCCCAGGACGTGGTTCACCCCGGCGACCTCCCCCTGGTCCTGGAGAACGTCCGCCGGCGGCTCTCCGGTGAACTGGAGGCGGCGCATTATACCTTCCGGGGGCTGCACCGGGACGGGACCGTGATTCTATGCGAGTCCTTCGGGCGGGCGGTGGAATACCAGGGCCGGCCGGCCATTGTGGGCACCTTGCTGGACATTACGGAACGGCTACGGGCGGAACAAGAACTCCAGGACCAAAAAAACCTGGTGAATGTGGTGTTTTCAGCCACCCCCGACCTCCTGTTGCTGAAAGACCGGGATTTGGTTTACCGGGCCGTCAACCCGGCCTTCTGTTTTATGCTGGGGAAAAGCGAAGAGGAGATTATCGGTAAGACTGATTTGGATCTTTTTCCGCGGCTGGAGGCCGAGAGGTATAGGAGTGATGATCGCCGGGTGATGGCAACGGGTGTAAGCCTGGTGCAGGATGAATACGCCACCGGGAAGGGCGGGGCGAGATGGTTCCAGGTTATTAAGACCCCGGTCAACGATGAGCAGGGGAATCCCTCGGGGCTGATTTGCTCGGTGCGGGATATTACGGACCGCAAACGGGCGGAAGAGGCTCTGCAAACCCAGACCCAGGTGTTGGAGAGCATGGCGGAAGGGGTCACGGTGACTGACGCCGGCGGCAAGATCATCTATTCCAACCCGGCCTTCGATACCATGTTCGGGTTTCAGCCGGGGGAATTAATCGGGCAATCCGCCTCCAGGCTCAATGATTTTTCGGCCGCGGAGGGCCTCAGGTTTGCCCAGGAAATGGTCGAGCAGTTAAAGACCAAACGCATCTTGTCCGGGGAGGTCAGGAACCGCCGGAAAGACGGAACCCCATTTTATACCCAGGCCCGGATCAGCGCCCTGGAAATCGCCGGGAAGCAGTGTTGGGTTACCGTTCAGGAGGACATTACCGAGCGCCGGCAGGTGGAGGAAGCGCTGCGGCAGAGCGAGGCCAGCTACCGGATCGTCACCGAAGGGTCTCTGGCGGGTGTCTATGTGATTCAGGATGGCAAATTCCGCTACGTCAACCCGATGCTGGCCCAGGCCTTCGGCTACACCCCCGATGAATTGATTGACCATTTGGACCCCTCGGACCTGGTAGATCCGGAAGATCGCGACCGCATCGCTGGGGTCATTAACCGCCGTCTGGCTGGCGAAGGCTTACCCTCCCGCAGTTATTTTAGGGGCCTGTGCAAAGACGGATCGGTAATCTACGTCGAGACCTTGTCCCGGCGGGTGGAATACCAGGGACGCCCGGCGGTCATGGGGACCTTCCTGGACGTCACCGAAAGGCGGCTGGCGGAGGAGGCCCTCAAGGCCTCGGAGGAGAAATACCGGACGATTTTCGGGGCGGTCAACGATTCCATCATTGTTATAGATCCCAAGACCGGCGCGCTGCTGGAGGTCAACGACAAGTTCCTGGAGTCCGGGTATCAGATAGAAGAAATTGGCCACCTCAATGTGCAGGATCTGTGCAGCGACAATCCTCCCTTTACGATCCATGAAGCGCGGGAATGGATCAGAAAAACCGTGGAAGAAGGTCCCCAGGTCTATGAATGGTTGTCGACAGATCGGTATGGGCGTCGCTCCTGGATTGAGATAAATTTATCTTTGACTCCTTTGGGAGGCCAGGATCGTATACTGGCGGTGGCCCGGGATATTTCCGAACGAAAGCAGGCAGAGGATATCCGGCGCCGGGCGTATGAAGAACTAGAGGGATTGGTGGCCGAGCGCACGGCCGGATTGCAGTCGGCCAACGCTCAACTGCGTTGTGAAATCGAGGAGCGCCAACGCAACGAGGCGATCATCCGCCTGCAGCGCGACTTGGCCCTGACGCTCAGCGGCAAGATGGGGTTGCAGGAGACTTTGCGGTTATGCGTGGAAACCGCCATTACTATTTCGGGCCTGGACAGCGGCGGGGTGTATCTGGTCGACTCCGCTTCCGGAGACCTGGATCTGGCCTATCACCAGGGCATCTCCCCCGAGTTCGTGCGGCAGTCGGCGCATTACGAGGCCGATGATATCAATACCTACCTGGTCATGGCGGGAAAACCCCTGTACGCCCGCTTAGAAGATCTACCGGGGATAATGGATGAAGATGGCCTGAAGGAGGGTTTGCGTTCAGTGGCGATCATCCCGGTAGTCCACCAGGACCAGGTTATCGCCTGCATCAACGCCGCTTCCCACCAGATTGAAGAGGTGCCGGCCACGGCCCGGGCGGCCCTGGAAACCCTGGCGGCCCAGGTGGGCAGCGTCATCGCCCGGGTCCAGGCGGAAGAGGATCTGCGCCGGGCCAAGGAGGACCTGGAAATCCGGGTGGTGGAGCGCACCGCGCAATTGCGGCAGGCCAACGAGTCGCTGGAAGCCGAACTCCGGGTCCGCCGTGACATGGAAAAATCCTTGCGCTATAACGAAGCCAAATATCGCACCCTGGTGGAGCAAATCCCGGCCATTACCTATACCATCTCCCTGGCGGCCGGGGTCGACTTCCTCTATGTCAGCCCCCAGGTCGAGACCTTGCTCGGTTTTTCTCCCGAGGCCTGGCGGACTGATGCGGAGAACTGGGAAAGGCAGATCCATCCGGACGACCGGGAGCGGCTGCTGGCCGAGATCACCTATAGTTTGGAAACGGGCGAGCCTTTCTCCACCGAATACCGCCTGCTGGCCAAATCCGGGCGGGTCGTCTGGTTCCGGGATGAAGCCCGGGTGGTTTATGACCCGGAAGGCCAGTTCCTGTTCCTGCAAGGACTGGCCCTGGACATCACCGAGAGAAAGCGAGCCGAGGATGCCCTCAGGCAGACCACCCAAATCTTGCAGACCCTGATCCAGGCGTCCCCCCTGGCAATTATAGTCCTGGACCTTGACTTTACCATCCGGCTGTGGAACCCCGGGGCGGAACGCATGTTCGGCTGGAAGGAATCAGAAGTGCTGGGGGGTTGTCTCCCCTGCGTTCCCCCCGAACAGTTGATCGAGGAAGACGCCAGGCTCAAGGTGGAAATGGCGGGAAAGGCGCAATCCGCCCTGGAACTGAAGCGAGCGCGCAAAGACGGTTCAATTCTAGACGTGCATTTATGGACGGCATCGTTGCTGGATGCCAACGGCAGGATTATCGGCAATATGGGGATTCTTGCCGATATCACGGCGCGCAAGCGGACCGAGGAAGCCCTCAGGGCCTCCGAAGCCAATTATCGCACTATTTTCAATGGAGTGAACGACGGGATTGGCGTAGTGGATATGGCCACCGGGAATTTTCTGGATGTCAACCGGAAGTGGCTAGAGATGACCGGCTTTACGGTGGAAGAGGCCAGAGGTCTGAACGTCGGCGCCCTTTGTCTGCCCGGGGCTGAATTTACCCCGGCAGACGCCTACCAGCGCGTCCAGGCCGCGGTGCGGGAAGGCCCGCAGCTCTTTGAATGGCTGGCCCAAACCAAGTATGGGCAGCCCCATTGGGTGGAGGTTAACTTGAGGCGCGCCGTCATCAACGGCCAAGACCGCCTGCTGACGGTAGTGCGGGATATCACGGCGCGCAAGCAGGCCGAGGAGAAATTGCGCCGGCAGGCCGAACTTTTGGACCTGGCCCACGATGCCATTATCGTCCGGGACCTGGACAACCGTATCGTCTTCTGGAATTCCGGGGCCGAGGAAACCTATGGCTGGGCCAAGTCCGAGATGCAGGGGCAAGAACCCCATCAAATTCTGAAGACGGAGTTTCCCCAACCGCGGCAGGATCTGGAAGCCGAGCTTTTCCGCCAGGGGCAATGGCAGGGTGAATTGTCGCAAACCAGGCGGGATGGCCGGCGTATCATCGTAACCAGCCGCTGGGCTTTGCAACGGGACAAGGAAGGGAACCCCGCCGCCATTTTGGAAATCAACCGCGATATTACCGGGCAGAAGCAAGCCGAAGCGGGGCGGGCGCGCCTGGCCGCCATCCTGGAGGCGACATCCGACCTGGTGGGCAGCTCCGACCGGGAGGGCAGAGTCCTCTATCTCAACCGTGCCGGCCGGAAGATGATGGGCATCGGGGTGGATGAGGATATCTCTCGTCTCACGGTGAAAGATTTGCACCCCGAGTGGGCTTACCGGCTCATTCTCGAGCAGGGCGACATCGAGGCCCCGGACCAGCAGGTCTGGAGCGGGGAGACCGCCTTCCGGAGCCGCGGCGGGCAGGAAATTCCCACCTCCCAGGTGATCATTGCCCATAAAGACGCCTCGGGTAAGGTGGAGTTCTTCTCCACCATAGCCCGGGATATCACCGCCAGCCAGCAAGCGGCGCAGGCTCTGCAGGAAGCCAACAACCGGTTGCGGACCCTGGTGCAGGCCTCTCCCCTGGCCATTATCGCCCTGGATCTCAAGGGGCGGGTCATCAGCTGGAATCCGGCGGCGGAACGCATGTTTGGCTGGAGCCAAGATGAGGTCATGGGGAGGGCCTTGCCGACTATCCCAAGAGAACAAGAGCAGGCCTTTAACGCGCTGCGGCAAAGTAACTTTCAGGGCACTGCCCTGTTGGGCCAGGAGGTGCACCGGCAGCGGCGGGACGGCTCCGTCATCGACGTTAGCCTGTCCACCGCCCCTCTCCATGATGGCGCCGGCGCCGTGATGGGCAACATGGGCATCATCGAGGACATCACGGAACGTAAGCGGATGGCGGCAACCCTGCGGCAAGCCAGCCGCGCCCTCAAGGCCATCACCGAATGTCACCAAGCCTTGATTCGCGCCACCGATGAGACGGAATTATTGGGCGAGGTGTGCCGGATTATCGTGGAGGTGGGTGGTTATCGCATGGCCTGGGTGGGCTATGCCGAGGCTGATGCCAGCAAATCGGTGCGCCCGGTGGCCCAAACCGGGTTCGATGCGGGCTATGTGGAACAGCTCCACCTTACCTGGGCGGATAAGGAGCGCGGTCGCGGTCCCACGGGTAAGGCCATCCGCCGGGGAAAACCGGTGATTTGCCGGGACACGCAAGTTGACCCCGGCTTTGCCTTCATGGCCGAGGAAGCGCGTATAAGAGGTTACGCTTCGGTTCTGGCGCTGCCGTTAAACGATTTTCACACCTTTGGGGCCTTAAACATCTATGCAACGGAACCCGATGCCTTTGACGATAAGGAGATCAACTTGCTTTTAGGCCTGGCCAACGATTTGGCTTATGGTATTATGGCCTTGCGGGGCCGGGCCGAGCGGCGGCGGGCCGAGGCGGCCCTGAAGGAGTCGGAGCAGGAACTGCGGCGGCTGGCGTCCCAACTCCTGAGCATCCAGGAAAAGGAGCGCCGGCGGGTCGCCAGGGAATTGCATGACGAACTGGGTCAGGCCCTGACGGTTTTAAAAATCAATCTGGTGGCCATTGAAGACCAACTGGCGCCGGATCAGCAGCACCTGAAGGCAAATTGTGAACACATGCTGTCTTATATCGATACGGTCATTGAAAATGTCCGCCGGCTGTCCTGGGACCTCAGTCCCTCGAGCTTGGAAGATCTGGGCCTCTCTGCGGCGCTGGGATATTTGGTGGATGAGACCTGCCGTAATCATCATATGGAAAGCGCGGTGGTGATGGACGAAATCGATAATCTTTTTACACCTGAAATCCAGATCAATATTTATCGCATTTTTCAGGAATCCTTGACTAATGTGGTCAAACATGCCCGGGCCAGCCTGGTCTCGGTGAACGTTACCCGAGAGAACGGCAAGGTGTCCTTTACGATCCGGGATAATGGCCGGGGGTTTAATGTGAAGCAGGCCATGTCCGGCAAAGTCGCCAAAAAGAGTCTGGGTTTGACCGCCATGAATGAAAGGGCCCTCATGGCCCGGGGCTCGTTCCAGCTCTCGAGCCGGAAGGGCCGGGGCACCACCATTGAGTTTTCCATTCCAACAGCTAAACGCGGGAAGTGATTAATGTATAAAATTGTCTTAGCCGAAGATCATGTCCTGGTGCGCGAGGGGATTAAGAAAATCATTGAGGCCTTACCGGGACTGCACGTCGTGGGCGAGGTGGGGGACGGCCTCCAACTGCTGGAACTGCTCAAGGGCCTGACGGTGGATATGGTGATCCTCGACATCTCCATGCCGTCTCTCCCGGGGATAGAAGCCACGCGAGAGATTAAGAAGGCCTACCCGGCCGTCAAGGTGCTGATCTTGACCATGCACAAAAAGAAAGAATACCTGACTAATGCTATATCGGCCGGAGTTGACGGTTACTTGTTAAAAGAGGATGCTCCCAAGGAACTCCTCAACGCCATCGACAAGATCAGGCAAGGGGAGACTTACGTGTCTCCTCTCCTTTCCAATGACCTGATCAACCTCTATGTCCAGGGACAGCGCCAAAACGACACCGAACCGTCCGATCCCCTTTCGCCTCGTGAAATTCAGATCATCAAGATGATCGCCGAGGGCAAATCGAGCAAGGAAATTGCGGAAACCCTGTTTCTCAGTTTCCGCACCATTCAAAATCACCGGACGAAAATCATGAAGAAACTTAACCTCAAGAAAAATACCGACCTGGTGCGGTACGCCATCCGCAAAGGTTATACGGTCACGGTCGCTTCCTAACCCCTGCCGTAGTCCCCCCAGGCCCGAATAGGGCAATAAATCCAGCCAGGAAGGTGGCATAAAGAGTATTTTGCTCTATAAAATAGAGTACTTTCCCTCATTTTCTTTTTTAAGATAAATTTGGTATGGTTAAGCCATGTTTAGTTTAAACAGTAACTTAATATTTTAAAGAAATGGAATAACTATGGCACATTTATACAAAAAACTGAAAAAAGGTCACGAATATTTCTATATTCGGGAAACCCAGCGGGTCTATGGCAAGCCCACCACCATTAACCAGGTGTACCTGGGCACCGCCGATAAAGTTGAGGCGGCTTTGGGAAAAGGCGGGTTCTCGCCCAAAGAATTCGGGTCGGTTTTCGCCCTCAACGAACTCGATCGGGAGGTGGATCTGGCCGGCATGATCAATGAGATCCTGCCACCCAAAAAACGGGTGCGGGGGCCTTCTCTGGGAGAACTGGTCTTCTATGCCGCCCTGAACCGGGCCATCGCCCCCACCAGTAAAAGACAACTGGCGACCTGGTACGAGACCACGGATATTCAGAGAATTCGTCCCCTGAGGCTGGAATCTTTGAACTCCCAAAATTTTTGGAACCACTGGGATCGGATCAGTGATACCGACCTGGAGAAAATCAAGACGACCTTTTTCAAAAAGATCCACGCCCTCTTACCGGATCAGAAACATCGGCTGGTCATTGAGACCGCCGATATCTCCGCGCCCCCCAAGCCGTCGGTCTTCGCCGGCATGCCCCAGCCGGATCAGGATTTCCTGGCGGAACACCTGGCCCAGCAGAAGTTAGGATTGGCCCTGATTACCGAGTGGAGCCATGGGATCCCCTTATATTACCAGAGTTTTTCCGGCGGTGTACCCACTACCGGTTTCTATGATCACCTGGAACACCTCCTGAGCAAAGTCTCCAACCTGGGGGTGGCGATTGAAGATGTTACCTTGCTGGTTAATCAAGACATGGATGCCGCGCCCATTATCGAGCAAATCGACACCAAAGACGGCATGCATTTCATTGTCTCCTACCCCCCTGATTTTGCCCCCGAGTTGACGGAAATCTCCTTGAAGGATTTCCGGCCCCTCCCGGGCAATCGCGGCGCTCAGCTCTCTCCCGTGGCCAAGGAAGATGAGAAGATCCTGTTTTATGAAACCAAGGCCACCTTCTGGAACCAGCCTCGCCGGGTAGTCATCACCTTTGACCCCAAGAGCTTTCATAAGAGCTACCAGGATCTGGGCAAGAAGGTGCAAAGAGTGCGCAAGGAGATCCTGGCGTTGGCGCAGCGCCAGGCTCAGGAAGCCGACCAGGCCAAAGCCATCGAGTCCGTCAAGACTCACCTGGCCCAACTCTGCCTGCGCCTCAAGATCAGTCCGGACCTCTTCCAGTTAAATTTTGTGCCGGAAAAAGGTCAGTTCCGCCTCGAGTTCCAGCTGGATCATCGCCAGATGGCCGGCGTTGTACGCCACTTCGGAAAGAATATCCTCATCACCGATCGCGAGGATTGGGGAGTGGAGGAGATTTATGACACCTGCGTGACCCGGGCAGTCCTGGGACCCGAATTGGGCGATGCCAAAAGCGCCAATGGGAACCGGCCGTACGGGATCGCCAAGGATAACCGCAGTCTTTTCCAAAAAGCCTTGCTGCCTTTATACCACTGGACCGATTCGAAAATTCGGGTTCACCTGTTTGTCTGCGTGGCGGCGCTCAATTACCTCACGCTGCTCAGCCAGCGTCTGGCTGCCGCCGGTATCAGCATGACCCCTAACGAGGCCATGGAGGAGTTGCGGGAACTGCGGACCGCCATTTACGCCAAGGATCCCGAAGGCAAGCTGAAACGAGTCCTCGAGGAGGTCAACGACCAACAGGCCGCCATCCTCAAAACCCTGGGGTACGTGGTCGAGGATGGCAAAGTCGCCGCCCTCTGATCTGAAGCGCCCGGGGCGGGACTGCCTGCCAGTCTAAGCCTTGATTCAATCCCCGGTGGCCGGGGCCAGGACCCTGCCACCGGGACCTGCCGCTTCACCTTCTGCCGTTAACCCCAGCCTCAAAACATGCAGGGGCGGGTTTAAAACCTGCCCCTGCACGGGCTATCCTTCATGGGGTGGCTCATGCTTCGGCCATGAATATATAGCCATCTTGCCCCTTCCCTTGCCAAGATCACGTCAGGGTATTACTTTATGACGGGATTGGCTGGCGCCCTTCAGAGCCGAGCCTCTGCCCTCAATAAACGCGGCTGTTGATCATCTGCCTGGTTATGAGCGCCATGATCGTTACCGACAATCTGGGTAAGCACTACCAGGACCTGGTGGCCCTGGACGGTCTATCTTTGCAGATTCCTCCGGGAGAGATCTTTGGCTTGCTGGGCCCCAACGGCGCCGGCAAAACCACCACCATCAAGATTTTGACCACTCTGGCCCGGCCCAGCCGGGGCACGGCCCGGATTCGCGACTTTGATGTGGTGCGCCAGCCTTTGGCCGTGAAAAAACTCATCGGGGTCTGCCCCCAGGAAATCAACCTGGACCGGGAACTGACCGCGTACGAAAACTTGTGGATCTACGGCCGGCTCCACCGGATGCCGGATCTTGCCGCCCGGATCGCCGAACTCCTGAGGTTCGGCAACCTGGAGGAACGGGCTCATAGCCTGGTGCGGGAGTTCTCCGGCGGGATGCAGCGGCGGCTCCTGATCCTCCGGGCCCTGGTGTCCCGGCCCCGGGTGCTCTTTTTGGACGAGCCCACCGTGGGCCTTGACCCCCAGGTGCGGCGCCAGCTGTGGAACCTCATCCAGGAACTCAAGCTTTCGGGCATCACCATCATCCTGACCACCCACTATATCGAAGAAGCGGAGATGCTCTGCGACCGGGTGGGGGTCCTGAACCGGGGGCGGCTCATCGCCCTGGACAGCCCGGCCGCCCTGGTGGCCAAGGTGGGGGGGTATGTGGTGGAGACCCTCAACAGCGGGCGGCGGCAGTATCTGCTGGTCCGGGACAAGGACGAGGCCTATGCCCGGGCCCAGACCGAGCCCTCCGGGGTCATCATCCGCCAGGTCAACCTGGAGGACGTGTTTATCCAGCTCACCGGGGAGCGGCTGACCAATTGAACTGGTTTCCCATCTTCTACCGTGAAATCCTGCTGTTCCGGCGCCGGCTGCTGCGGCTGGGCTACGTCGTCTCCGCCCTCTTTTCCCCGCTGCTCTATCTCCTGGCCTTTGGGCTGGGATTGGGAAAACGCGTCACTATTTCCGGGGGCACCTATCTGGACTACCTGCTCCCCGGCCTCATCGCCATGACCTCCATGACCAATTCCTATACCTGGATTGCCACCAGCATGACGGTGGGCCGCCTTCACTTCCGCACCTTTCAGGTCTATATCCAGGCCCCGGTGACCGCCACCGACATCGTGGTGGGCCAAATCCTGGCCGGCATGGTCCGGGGACTGTTCGCCTCTGGCATCCTCCTGGGTTTGGGGCTGTTTCTGGCCACCGGCTTTCACCTCAACCTGATGTTTTTCCTGGTCCTGGTCCTCAATTGCCTGGTGTTCGCCGCCTTTGGGGTGATTGTGGGGATGAAATCCCGGTCCCATGAAGACACGGCCACCTTCACCAACTTTTTTATCATGCCCATGGCGTTTTTCTGCGGCACGTTTTTTCCGGTGGACGAAATGCCCTGGCTGCTCCGGGATATCATCAAGGCGTTGCCTCTGACCCATACCAACCACCTCCTCCGGTTTCCCTTCTGGAATCTGGAGAGCCTGGGGTCCGTGGCCATCCTTTCGGCCTACGCCTTGGTCTGCCTGGTTTTGGGGATCATCATTATCCGCCGGTACAGCGAGTAGGAGATGTCAGGATGCCCCTTGAAAGTCCTCAACTGGAAACCTACCTGAACAAGCTGGAACAACTCAAGACCGTGTTCCCGGTGCCGGTGTCCAACCCGGTGTTGGATGGGTATTTTGTCCATACGGTGTCACGGTTTCTGGACCTGGTGGATGACCTGAAATCATCGGCGCCCCTCCTGGGCCAGATCCGGCCGGAGCATTATGAAAGCGGTCCGGCGGCCGGCTTCCCGGAGGGTATGAGTTCGGTGGCCGAGGTCACTCGCGATCTGGCGGATTACTGCCATGGCATGACAGTCTGGGCCCACCCCAATGCCCAGGTCAATGTGATTCCACCCACCAGCATCCCCAGTATCCTGGCGTTTATGGTCGCGGCCATTTATAACCCCAACATCATCTGGGACGAATACTCGGCCCGGTTTGCCGAGGCCGAGATTCAGTCCGTGGCCATGCTCGCCGATCTCATCGGCTATGATCCCCGGGGCGCCGGCGGGGTTTTTACCTTCGGCGGCACCGGCACCATCCTCTATGGCTGCAAGCTGGCCCTGGAGAAGCTGTCCGGCGGGCGCACCATGCGGGAGGGCATCAGGGAGGACGTCAAGATCGTTTCGTCCGCGGTCTCCCATTACTCCCGCCTCAACGTGGCCGGCTGGCTGGGACTGGGCACCGATAATCTGGTGGCCATCCCGACGACCCGGGACCACGAGATGTCTCTGGCCGGCCTGGAGGATTACCTCCGGCAGGTCCTGGCCCGTGGGGAGAAGGTGGCGGCGATCATCGCCACCCTGGGAACCACGGACGCCTTTGGGATAGATGACCTCACCGGCATCGTCCGCCTGCGGGACCGGCTATCCCAGGAATTCGGCCTGACGTATCGCCCCCACGTGCACGCCGATGCCGTCATCGGGTGGGCCTGGGCCGTATTCCGCGATTACGACTTTGCAGCCAATCCCCTGGGCTTTCACGCCCGCACCCTCAGCTCTCTGCAGCATTCCCTGGGCCGGCTGGGCGATTTATCCCTGGCCGACAGCATCGGTGTTGATTTTCACAAAACCGGCTACACCCCGTATATTTCCAGCGCCTTCCTGGCAAAAGAGCGTCAGGAATTGGCCCTGCTGTCCCGCCATCCTCTGCAGATGCCCTATCTCTACCAGTTCGGCTACTATCATCCCGGCATTTATACCCTGGAGTGCTCCCGTTCCGGGGCCGGGGCGCTGGCCGCTTATGCCAACATGCGGTTGCTGGGCAAGGAGGGTTACCGGATTCTCATCGGCCACACGGTGGAAATGGCCGAGATGCTCCGGGAGCGGCTGGAACAGCATTCCTGCCTTCTGGTGCTCAATGATGGCAATCTTGGGCCTGTGACCCTGTTTCGGGTCTACCCTCCGGGAGTGGAGGCGGATGCGGCCTTCCAGCGGGAGATCAGCGACCATTCCTATGAAAATGCCTTGAGCGCCCACAACGCCTACAATCGCCGGATTTTTACCTTGATTCATGAACGGGCTATGCGCGGGGAAGGGGTGCTGCTGTCCTGGACCGATGCCTATCGGCACGCCTCATATGACGGGCATGCCGGCCCTCCCATTCCCGCCTTGAAGTCATTTATCCTGAGCCCCTGGACGGATTTGGCGGCGGTGGACCTGGTGGCTCGCCAGATCCTGGATGCCAGGGAGCAGGTGGCCGCGGAGCCCGTTGGAGGGTAAAAGAGAATACCTATGGGGTAGCTTTGCTAATATCATTTTGAGACCTCTGCGAAAGTCTCTGACTCTTTTCTCCGAATCAAAATGTGGCGTAGGCGCCCTCGCCTGCGCCTAAATACAGTATGGACAGCCGAGGGTGGCTATCCTACATGAGACTTTCGCAGAGGTCTCAAAATGCGATGCCAGGCAAGCGCCTCCCCTGCCCATGAACACCCGGAGGCGGCAGTTCACCATTTTCTCCGGGAGCAATTGCTTAATCGGTTTGAATTCCCTTTTTCCCCAGCGCCTTCTCCTCCGGATGGTCAAACCGCCTGATCCAGCCGTAAACCGGCTCCCGGTAGTACCACAGGACCACAATAAGCACCAGACAGAGGCCCAGGATGATCAGGGTGCTGTAATAGTCGCCCTTATAAACCTTAGCCCCCTGGAGGTTCAGGAGCAGGGTGCCGGGAATCCGCCCAATGATGCAAATCAGGAGAAATAATTTAAAGGGCATGCGGCTCAGGCCCAGGATGAAGCAGAGGTAGTCTTTGGGAAAGCCGGGCAGGAGGAAGAGGATGAACGCGACCAGGGCCCCCTGGCGTTCCATCAGAAAGTCGAACTTCTGCAGGATTTCCGCCGGAATCCACCGCTTGACGTAGTGTTCTTCCAGCCAGCGGGCGATAAAAAAAGCCCCCACCGAGCCCAGAGTCAGGCCGAGGGTGGAGTATAGCAAGCCCAGGGGCGCCCCGAACAGGTAGCCGCCGATGAAACCGGTGGCCTCCCCGGGGATGGGGGCGAAGACCACCTGGAAGGCCTGGATCACGATGAACACCAGGGGCGCCAGGGGCCCCGCGTCTTTGAGGGCGGATTTGATCCAATGTTTGTCGGCGCAGAGGCCGGTTATATGGCACACCTGGCCCCATAAAAAGCTGCGATACTGAAATGCCCAGAACAACAGCCCCAAGGCAAGAAGGGCCAGAACCAGCAGTCCCCAGAGCCAGGGCCGGTTCTTGGGCGAGAAAATTCCGTTCGCTTCTTCAGTCACTTATCCAAAAACTCCTTATGCACCATCAACCCAAGCCCTCCTGTTTTGGAAGGCAAGCGAGATTATCTTCGGGTGATTATCCGGCGTTAAACCAACCTGGCCGTTTGGGGCCATCCCCAATCATGAAATTCCTTGTAGGGGCGGTTCGCGAACCGCCCCTACGGGTGGACTTTCACGGTAAAAGGCTGATCCACAACGGGCCGGCAGGCATTAGCATATCACAACCCGAAGGAAGAACCCGTTCTAAAATTCCTCAAGATACCAGGCTCTGTGGCGGCTCAAAATGACCAGCATCGCCTCAATAGTGATTTTGATAAGAATGCATCCCACTTATGAATGAATCCTTATATGATGAACCGACTCCCCTGGCGAGTCTCCCGGCGCAGGAATTCTTCCCGGATACGTTTCATAACCCGGGGTTTATCCAGGCACCAGGCCGGGGCCACCAGCTCTCTAGCATGGGGGTCGCCGGTCAGGCGGTGAATCACCAGGTGGGGCGGGAGCCGTTCGATGAAGTCCACCACGGCGCTAACATACTGATCTTCGGTGAGGCAGACGTACTCCCCCTGCTCGTGGAGCCGGGCCAGTCCGGAGCCCTTGACGACATAGAGCAGATGGATTTTGACGCCCTGCACCGGGAGCCGGGCAAGAAACTCAGCGGTGGCCGCCATCTCCTGACGCCCCTCTCCCGGTAGCCCGAGAATCACGTGGGCCACTACTTCGATCCCGCGAGCCGCGGCCCGGGTTGCGGCCTCGCGGAAGCAGGCCGCGTCGTGGCCACGGTTGAGACGCGCCAGGGTCGCGTCATGGGCCGACTGCAATCCGAGTTCCAGCCAAACCAGCCGGTCCCGGGCGTAGCCGGCCAGGAGGTCCAGGACGTCACCTTCCAGGCAGTCCGGGCGGGTGCCGATGGCAAGGCCCACCACCTGGGGAGGCGCCAGGGCCGCCTCGTAGAGTTCCCGGAGGGTCGCCAACGGCGCATAGGTATTGGAAAAGCTCTGGAAATAGGCGATGAACCGGGCCGCCCCGTAGCGCCGGGAGAGGCGGGCCATACCCGTCTCCATTTGGGCCGGGATGGTTTGGCCCCGGCCCCAGGCGCCGGTCCCGGAACCCCGGGCATTGCAGTAGAGGCACCCCCCGGTGGACAGCCGGCCGTCCCGGTTGGGGCAGGTCAGCCCGGCATCCAGGGTGATTTTCTGGACCCGCTGCCCGAACCTTTCTTTCAGGTAAGAATTGAGGTCCCGGTAGGGGAGATCGGCGGCCATCAGGCCAGGTCCCCCCAGGCATACTGGATCAGGGTAATGGCGGCCAGGGCCGCGGTGGGGACCTTGAGGAGGCGGGGGCCCAGACTGACCGCCTGGAAGCCGGCCTCCCGGGCCAGGGCCGCCTCGCTGGCAGAGAACCCGCCTTCCGGTCCGATGAGGACCCTGACGTCCCGGGGCCTGGGGAGCTGGAGCAATGGCCTCAGACCCCCACCCTGCTCCTCTTCCCAAAAGATGAGCTTGACTTCCTCCGGGCCGACCAGCGCCGCGGCAAAATCCCGGAGCGGCTCAATTATGGGGAGCATAGACCGCTGGCAGGACTTGAGGCTCTCCCGGGCCAGGCGCCGCCAACGCTCCAGGCGCCGGGCCGCCCGTTCCGGGGTAAGCCGTTCCGACCGCTCCGAAATAAAGGGGAAAATCCGGCTCACTCCCATCTCGGTGGTCCTGCGCACCACCTCGTCGGCGGCCTCCCCTTTGGCCAGGCCGACCCCCAGGACCAGGGGCAGAGGCGACTCTCCCCAGGCGTCCAGCCGGCCCAGGATGCGGAGCGTGACCCCCCGAGGTTCCAGGCCAGCTACTTGGGCCGCAAAATTTCCCCCCTCGCCGTCGCAAA
>Ga0351880_1003_pt1 | contig 110490 bp, 99 predicted proteins | sample BONcelFGM3001E13_FD_206766 | JGI IMG/M metagenome (GOLD analysis project Ga0351880, IMG submission 206766) | Enriched cells from coal bed in the Powder River Basin, Montana, United States - BONCAT cells FGM rep3 HSBNCT.FGM.300.1.E13 ...
CCGATTCTTGTGCGGCAACTTGACCTTGCATGAAACCCTGGAGGATCGACTGGCCGCCTTTGTCGGTAAGAAAAAGGCGGTGGTCCATGCCACCGGGTTCACCACGAATCTGGGGGCGATTGCCTGTATGCTGACCCCCCAGGACATCATCGTGTGTGACCGGGAAAACCATGCCAGCATCTTTGAAGGGTGTCAGGCCTCGCGCGCCCGGCTGATTCCCTTTGGCCACAACGATGCGGCCGCGGCGGCCCGCAAGTTGGCGGCGGCGCGCCAAAAGAACGCCAACGGTTGCCTGTTCCTGGTTACTGAAGGCGTGTTCAGCATGTCCGGGGATCTGTCGCCCTTGGACGAATTGGTCGCGCTGAAGCGAAGTCATCCGGATCTGCTCATTTATCTGGATGACGCCCATGGATTAGGAGTGATGGGCCGAGGGGGAAGGGGAACGGCCGACCATTTCGGACTCACACCTGAAGTTGACTTTATTATGGGCACCTTCAGCAAGGCCCTGGCTTCCATCGGTGGATTCATCGCCGCCGATGACGAGGCGGTGTTGGAGTATCTGCGGCACCATTCCAAGCCGCTCATTTTCTCAGCCGCCCTTCCCGCCAGCAATACCGCCACCGTCCTGGCCTGTCTGGATATCCTGGACGAGGACCCTGACCGGGTTACCCGGCTCTGGGATATTACCCGCCGTGTCCATGCCGGATACCGGGAGATTGGTCTCATCACCAAGAATTCCAAATCCCCCATCATCCCCATATACATCGGGGGGGAAGAGAAAGCGGCCCTGTTTGCGCGTGACATGTTCGAGCACGGTGTTTTTGCTTTGCCCGCCATTTATCCGGCCGTTCCTCGGGGGCAAGCGGTAATCCGCACCGCCTATATGAGCACCCATAAGGATAGTCAGATTAAATACGTCTTGGAGATCCTGGAAAAATTGGCCAAAAAACATCGTATCCGGGCTTGTGACTTCACTCAGCCGGACTCTTTCCTGGAGGAAAGCGGCTTTACCACAACTTATACCGGTGCCAATGGCACTATCGCCAGCATGTTAGGCGACTGATTGGCCAACCAGGGGGAAAAGGCGCCTCATGCAGTTTAACGACCTCATGCGGGTTAGCGTGCGTCAGGTGATACGCCATCGCCGCCGCTATATAGGGGTGGTTTTGGCTATTGCCTTGGGCGTAGCTGGGTTCCTGAATATTGTCACCATGAGCCGGGAGGTCAAAAACAACTTTAACGAAAATCTTGACCTGATCGGCGGGGTTACCGTCCTAAGAATCTATTTCGACAATCAGCGGTCTTACCGGCCCCAATGGTTCCGGGAGCAAACCCTCGCCGCCCTCAAGCGCCTCGACGGCGTCAAAGAAGTAACCCTCACGGCCGTGAGGCATGGTCAGAACAGCAGCTTTAGAGGCCAGCGCTTCGCCTTTATGGTCATGGCAGTGGATGAAGGTTTCTGGCAGGTCCGCAATTTTTGGCCTCTCACCGGGAAACTCTTCGGCCTTGACGCCGTCAACGAGCATAAACGCGAATGCGTCTTGGGGGCCGAACTGGCTAAAAGGATGTTCGGCGACACCCAGGTCAGAGGCAAAGACCTGGAGATCAACCAGGAGATTTATCGTATTTCCGGAGTGTTGGGGGGAGTTACCGATAGCGGGTTAGCAAACTCCGTGTTTATGCCCCTCACCACCGCCACGGACCGGTTCCCGGGGCGGTTGCTGGCCGACCGGCTCTATCTGCGTTGCGCCACCTGGGATGATGTGGGCGCTGTAGCCGCGGCGGTTCCCGAGATTGTAAAATCTCACCAATCCCCCGAGGAGCTTCACGTCGAAGTCGCCTGGGAAGCTTTAAAACGGGTTCAGATGCTGGCTTGGTGGATCGAGTTTTTGGTTTACCTGGCCACCAGCGCCACCTTTCTTTTGGGAGGCGTCGGCATCTGGAATGTAATGATGGCCGCGGTCAGCTCCCGAACCCGGGAAATCGGGTTGAAGAAGGCCATGGGCGCTGAAGATCGCGATATTTTGGCGCAATTTCTCTCCGAGGCTCTCTGTCTGAGCGTCGGCGCGGCCCTCTTGGGAGCCGGAATAGGCCGCATCCTGATGGAGATTTTGAGTCACATCATCGAGAGTCGCCCGCCGGAGAACCTCTTTTTATTCGGAGTGACCCTGGCCTTCCTGTTCGCGGTGGTGATTGGTGTGGGGGCTGGCCTCTACCCGTCAATCCGGGCCAGTCGCATGGAAGTAGTATCCGCCATTCGCTATGAATAAGTCTGCTTCTTCCAGCCCGGGCAACGGCGCCTTGATTCGGGTAACCGACCTGTGTAAGACCTATGACAATGGTGTCGACCTGATTCAGGTGCTCCGCAATATCAATCTGAAGGTCTATCCCGGAGAAATCGTGGCGATCATGGGCCCTTCGGGATCCGGGAAGTCCACCCTGCTCTTTATCCTGGGAATTTTTCTCCATCCCAGCAGCGGTTCGTATTTTTTGGGCGGTCAGGATGTGCTCAGCCTGGACCGGAACGCCCAGGCGGAATTTCGCCGCAATCGGGTGGGATTTGTCTTTCAGAGCTGTGATCTGTTGGAAAACTCCACCGTCTATGAAAACCTGGAATTTCCTTTAATCTATGCCGGAGTTGACCGGCATGACCGGCCGGAGCGTATTGCCGTCGCCCTGGAACGAGTCAACCTGGGGCATCGCATCCACCACTCTTCTAATCGCCTTTCCGGTGGTGAGCGCCAAAGGGTGGCAGTAGCCCGGGCCCTGGTCAACCAACCCCAGGTCATCCTGGCGGATGAACCTACCGGCCAGCTCGACCGGAGCCATGGGCACTCGATCTTGGACCATTTTGCGGAAATCGTCAGTGACGGAAAGACTTCGATTATTGTGGTTACGCATGATTCTGAAATTGCCGCCGGTTGTACCCGGATCAGCTCGATACGAGACGGTGTTCTGTATGAACAATGAGCCTCCCTACCAGGAAACCCCAAGCTCGCCTGACTATGATAATCAAGTTGGCTGGCTTCTCTGTGAACACCATGGTTGACCCTGCCGGAACGGGACGGGGTCCCCGGCAGATATTGTCAGGTTCCACCTCCTGGATTGCCGCCATGCAGACCTGCCTGATCATTGCCATGCTGGTGATGGCTGGTGGGGTTATGGGCTGGTGCCGGCTGGCCCAGGCCGCCGACCCGGCTCCCGCGGCCCCGGCGGTGACCCCTGGCAGCCCGTTGACCTTTGAGGAAGCCGTCAAAATCGCCCTGACCCAGTCCCCTGCTTTCACCAAAAGTTCCTTGGAAATCGATATCGGGCGGCTGGACGAAACCGACAGTCGTTATGCGATGATTCCCCCGTTGACCTTTCGCACCTATTATTATGTTAACCGCCCCTCGGGGTCAGGCTACGGCAAGCCCTACAGTTTAAATTTTTCTACGGAACCCTATAACCCCTTAGGGTCGTACTTTCTCCTCCAGGCCCGGAAATTGGCCACTCAAGCGGCGATTGTTACTCACGTCGGTACAATTTCCAAAGGTCTGCTCCGTCTGGGAATATGCTTCCTGCAACTGGAATCCGTCCACAAACAGACAGCAATTCAGAAAGACCTGATTAAGGTAGCCCAGGAAAACCTCACCTTCGCTGAAAACAGGGTGGCTATCGGAACGGGCACCTCTCTGGAAGTCAAGATGGCCCAGCAGCAATTGCAACTGTTCCGGGGCGAGTTAGAGGGAATGGCCCTGCTCGAAAACCGGGCCCTAACAACCATGAAGTCTCTTCTGGGGTGGCCAGCCAACCAGGATATCACCCCGGCTTTTTATGACAGCCGGCGACAGGTATTGGGCAGTTTCGATCCAGCCACCGTTACGCTGGAGCAAGCCAAAACCAATTCCTACGAACTAAAGGTTTTCGAGATCTATAAACAGCTTCAGCAGTATAATGTCCGTATGGCCATCGCCAAGTCCTTGCCCTCTATCATCTATACCGCCCAGACCCCCGATCCCTTGAATCAAAACTCGAGTTATGGCCTTTATGTTGGCTTCGGTCTCGATATCCCAGTCTGGGATGGGTTTACCCGGATCCGTAACGTCTCCCGGCAAAAAGCCGTCTTAAAACAGATTGGGGCTAAAAAAGGGGAAAAAGAAAGTCTCTTAGATGGTGTTTGGTTCGAAATCCTGGAAAGTAATCAGGAAAATCGTGTACTCCTGAAAGCTGGACAATCCGTGGAAGAACTGGCCCGGCTCAAGGCCCAGCAGCAAGAAGTCCGCTACCATTCCGGAGAGGTGCCCCTCTCGGTGTTCTTGGAGAGTCGCACAGAGGTTCTAAAAGCCCAAAAGAACGTGTTAAGTAAAAGCCTGCTGTATGACATTTCGGTTCTAAGGCTTCGGGAGATTACCGGAGATTTAGGGAATACTTATGTTGATGCGCGTGCTTGGCAGAAGTAAATGGGCAGTCTTAGGGGGCTGGAGCTTAGGCATCTGGCTGGGATTAGGCCTCCCGGGAGCGGGATTCGCCGGAGAGACGCCGGCCACTCAGGCCACTGCGCCGCCTGCATCCGTGGAGTCCGAAATAATCTTCAACGCTAAATTATTCTGCTCCCTGAAACGCCATGTCGATCTGCCCTTTAAGGGAGTTATTACTTCCCTGCGAGCCCAGTCCGGACAACGGGTTGAAAAAGGAGAAATCCTGGCGACCTATAGCCTGGCTCCGGAAGCGCGGATGGCGATTCAACAGCGTCTCGTACCGCCGCAAATTTCCGATATGGAGACGAGACGGTTGGAAATGGAGCGCACTCTGGTCCCCATGGTGGCTAAACAAAAGGAACTCACCCAGTTGGTCGAGAAAAAGCTGGCGCCTAGTCAAAGCCTGGCCCAGGTCAATCAAGAAATCGAGTTCCTGCGCAAGGGAAAGGCGACTCTCGGGGAAAACCTGCAACAGGCCCGCCAACTGGCCCAGCAAGATGGTGAGGTCCTGAGTAAATTGCTGGGCACTTCCTTGAAATCCGGTCAGGTTCCCCGGGAAGGGGTCCTGAAGGCCCCCTTCAGCGGCTACGTCATCGGGGTCCACCCCGAGATGCGGGAAGGGGCTGAACTGCCCACCCTGCCGGCCGCCTTTATCGTGGGGGTGATGAACCCCATGCTCCTAAGGGCCCAGGCCTTTGAAATCGAGGCCCTCCAGGTTAAAATCGGCCAAAAGGCCGAGGTGACCCTGGACGCCCTGCCGGGGAAGAAATTCCAGGCCACGGTCAGCCGCGTTGCCTGGTCCTCAATTGCCACCGGCCCTGACCAGCCTGCCTACTATGAAGTCGAGTTAAAAGTCCCTAACCCCGGCCTGGACTTAAAAGAAGGCTTAAAGGCTCGCGTCGTTCTGCGTAAATCCGAGTAAGAGGTACCTTGATGAAGTCAAGCGGGGAGATTACGGTTTCTCCCGTTCAAAATGACGCGTCCTTTTGGGAATTTCTCCGCCTGCCCTGGCATATTTATCAAGGGGACCCTTACTGGGTGCCCCCTATTCTCTCTCAACAGCGCCAGTTTCTAGACCCCCGGCGCGGGCCCTTCTTTGAGATCGGCGAAGCCCGGTATTTTCTGGCCTCCCGAGACGGCAGGGCGGTGGGGCGCCTGTCAGCCCACATCAATCGCCTCCATGACACCTGTCACGGCCCGGAAACCGGCTTCTTCGGGTTCTTTGAATCCATCCCGGACCGGGATGTGGCCGCGGCCCTGTTTGAGGCGGCATCCGCCTGGCTGCTAGGGCATGGCAAAACCCGCCTGGTAGGTCCCTTGAATTTCGGCATCTACGATGAGATGGGGCTGCTGGTGGAGGGGTTTGACTCCATGCCGGTGATCTTCCAGACCCACAACCCGCCTTATTACCAGGACCTCCTGACCTCTTTGGGTTTTGTCAAAGCCATGGATTGGCATGCTTATAAGATCACCAACCGGCAGGCGGACCTGGAAGCCATGCAGCGGCGCTATGACGAGATCATGCGCGGGCAGGACATCGAGATCGTGACCTACAACCCCAAAGAAGTCGACCGCCGCGCCGACGAGGTCTTTCAACTGTTCAATACGGCCTGGTTGCCCAACTGGGGACACGTGCCCCTGACCCGGCGCCAGTTCGATGATATGCTGGCCATGGTCAAACCCTGTTTACGCCCGGGCATGGCTTATGTTCTCCTGGACAACGACCGCGTGGCCGGCTTCGGCATCGCCCTGCCCGACCTCAATCCGCTCATCCGGCAGTTAAACGGACGCCTGACCCTCTGGGGCAAACTCCGCCTGCTCTATTGGGCCAAGTACCGGCCGGTCACGAAGATCAGGGCCATGGTGGTGGGGATCAGTCAGCCCTATCAGCGGCGGTATTTTCACCTGGCCCTGCTCCTGCGCGCCTATATCTACCTGGTAAAGCACACTCCCTGCGAGATGGCCGATCTTTCCCTGGTCCCGGCCAACCTCAAGCACTGGATCAAGGTTATCGTGGCCCTGGGCGGCCAGCGCTACAAGGTTTTCCGCGTCTTTGAAAAACCCATCTAAAACCCAAGAGCCCCAGTCCGGCTGGACCAGGAACCCCTGGCCCGAAATAATGGTGGCCCTGATTTCCGGGGTCGTCTTTGTTTTGGCCCACTTCCAAGCTCTGACCAATCCTTTTATCATTAATGACGACGTCCGCCAGCAGCTCTATTGGATGCAGCAATGGCAGGACCCGGCCTTATTTCCGGGCGACTTCCTTACCGGCTATGCCAGGGCCTACGTTTCCTGGGGCATTAAGGGTCTCTACTGGCTGGCCTCCTGGTGGGTATCCCCCCTGGTCTTCTCCAAACTCCTCCCCGGGTTCCTGTTCGTCTTCCTGGCCTTCTGCCTCTTTAAGATCGGGGCCCGCCTGGCAGACCGCAGCCTGGGGTGGACGATGGTGGCCTGCTTCTGGCTGATGCCCTTCTTCCTGGATAATCTGGCCGCCGGCCTGGCCCGGGCCTTTGCGGCCCCGCTCCTGGCCCTCTTCTGGCTGGGCTGGCAGGCCCGGAGACCCTGGGTCATGGGCGGGGCGCTCCTGCTCCAGGCTCTGTTCATCCCGTACATTTTCCTGGTGGCGGCCCCGGCGGCGCTGCTGGCCTGGCTGCTGGCGCACCTGGGCCGGGATGACCCGCCGCCTTTCCCGGCCCAGGCCGTCCACTTGGTCCTCCTGGGCCTGGGAGCGGTGCTGGTGTTGGCGATGAACCTCCAGTTCAGCGCCGACGGCTACGGACCTCTGGTGCGCGCCCAAGAGATGGTCAATCACCCCGAGTTCTACGCCCACGGCCGTTACCCTATGCTGCCGGAAGCTTCGCTGCTGTGGGAATTTATCAGCCCCTGGGAATTCATCCCGCCGTTTCAGGAGTGGGGGCCGGTAGCCGGCGGCCTAACTTGTGCGGGGCTGCTGGCGCTGCTGGCGGCCGGGTTCTGGCGCCTGGACTGGCCTTCCTTTCGGCAGGCGCTCAAACCCGCCGGCTACCTGGGATTGTCCTCTCTGCTGGTTTATTTCCTGGCCCGCCTCTTTTTGTTGAAGTTATTCGTTCCCGACCGGTATCTCTTATATACCTTGAATCTTTTCACTTGCCTGTTCCTGGCCCTGGGGCTCAAGACCGCGCTGCGGGTTGAGCGCTGGCCCCGCCATCTGGCCATTCTGGTCTTAGTGGCGGCAGCAGGCCTAGGCGCCTGGCGCCTCCACGGGGTCGGCCTCAAAGATTACTCGGCCTACCGGGCCGTCTATACCGCCCTGGGCGAAACGCCCCAGGATGCTCTCATTGCCGGCCACCCCAACCTGATGGACACCATCCCCACCTTTGCGCAACGCCGGGCCTTTGCCACCTATGAACTGGCCCACCCCTGGAGCCGGGGTTACTGGGCCCGACTTAAGCCCCGGCTGGTGGATCTCTTTCAAGCCTACTACGCGGCCGACCCCCAGGAAGTGGTGGCCTTCTGTCGAAAGTATGGCATCGCCTTTCTCATCGTCGATGACCGTCATTTCACCCCGGCCTTCTTGAAGGGCGGCTACTTTCTCTTTCCCTTCGATGCGCCCCATCTTCCCGGGGTAGCCAAGGGGCTGGCCGAACGGATTTACGGCCCATTTTTCGCTCCGTTTGATGAGCAGATCCGACATCTTACGTCAGGACGGCAACGTTATGCCTTGCTTTCTGATCCCAGATTTCCTACGCTGGTAATCGATCAGCATGTGCGCCTGATCGATATGCGCCCCTGGTTGACCCAATGATAATCATTTCGTCCTTGACCCTAATTTCTATCCACCGCCATGGAGGCGATCATGCGGGTTCTCCTGATAAATCCTGAGTTTCCACCATCATTTTGGTCACTGGCCGAAACCAATGAATTAATGGGTCGCAAGACCCTGTTGCCGCCCCTGGGGCTGATGACCGTGGCGGCGCTCTTGCCGCAAGAATGGGAATTCCACCTGGCAGACCTGAACGTCGGCGCCCTCACCGCGGCATCCTGGCAGTGGGCCGACCTGGCGATGATTACCGGTATGATCATTCAGCGAGAAGGGATTTTACGTCTGGTGCGGGAGGCCAAAGCGCAGGGAAAAACCGTAATAGTTGGGGGCCCCTGTGCCACCTCTCTGCCCCAGGATGTGCTGGCAGCCGGGGCCGATTTTCTGGTGCGGGGCGAGGGCGAAACCGCCATCCCTAACTTGTTGGCGGCCCTGCGGGAAGGGCAACCGGGAGGGGTGATTGAAGAAGACGGCAAACCTAAGATGAGTAGCTCGCCGGTGCCCCGGTTTGATCTGATCACGCTTGACAACTATTCCACCATGGGCATTCAAACCTCCCGGGGCTGCCCCTTTGACTGCGAATTCTGCGATATCGTCAGCCTTTTTGGCCGCACACCCCGCTACAAAGATCCCGGCCAGGTCATCGCCGAACTGGAAACTTTGTACCATCTGGGCTGGCGAGGGGTGGTGTTCATCAGTGATGACAATTTCATCGGTAATAAGGACCATGCCCGGGCTATTCTTAACCGGCTGATCCCCTGGAGCCAGGCCCACGGGGAGCCCTTCGCGTTCTGGACCCAGGCGTCCGTGAACCTGGGGCAGGATCGGGAGATGATCGACCTCTTGACCGCCGCCAACTTCGCCTACATTTTTCTGGGAGTGGAAACGCCTGAACCTGATATCCTGCGTGCCGCCGGCAAGTATCAAAATTTGCGCAATCCTCTGCAGGATTCCCTGGAGACCATCAACGCCAACGGGCTCAATCTGATCGCCAGCTTCATCATCGGTTTCGATGGCGAACCAAGCGGCGCCGTGGACCGTATCGTGGAGTTCGTGGAAGAGCTCGCCATCCCGATTATAATGATCAACCTCTTGCAGCCTCTCCCCAACACCAAGCTATGGCAACGGCTGGAAAAGGAAGGCCGGCTGCTCCACGACAAGACCAGCGGCGACTTTTACGGGATGGGATTCAATTACCTCCCCAGCCGTCCCCAGGAAGAGATCTTGGGGGAATTCGTGCGGGGCCTTGACCGTCTCTACGAACCTTCCCGGTATCTGGCCCGGGCTTACCGTTACTTTCTGGCCATGCGGCCCACCCGCCGGGCCCTGGCCCGGCAGGCCGGGAAAAATCTACCGGTCTCCCCCCAGACTCCCAAGCAACCGCCCCCTCCCCATCACTCCGGCGAAACCTTAGCGGCCTTAATGTGCCTGATTTGGCGCCAGGGGATTCGGCCCAGTTATCGCGGGCAGTTCTGGCAACAGCTCTGGGGAATTTACCGTCAGAACCCAAGCCGCCTGAAGTCCTATCTCATCTGCTGCAGCATGGGTGAGGATTTATTTGCCCTCAGGCGGAATATTCTGAAGGAGTGGCAGGGCGATTAATCTATCGCCCCGGCATCACCTGTCCCCGGTGCCCCAACCGGGGTTATACATCGGACCTATGGCGCTGGCTGCTCCCCCACCACATAGAGGGTCACCGGTTCCTGAATCCCCTTGAGCCGGACCTCAAACTTCCGGGTGGTCCTGATCTCCGGTTGGACCTGCCGGTAAAGGTCCTGGGAGACCACCACCTCCCCGCCCCGAGCCTGGGCCTGGATACGATGGGCCAGGTTCACCGCCGAGCCCATAATGCCATACTTGGCCCGGGACTCGGAACCGATATTCCCCACCACCACCTCCCCGGCATGGAGGCCGATCCCCATGTGGAGAGGCGGCAATTCCTGGCCGATCCCGGCCAGATTGACTTCCGGCATGGCCTGCTGCATGTGGAGGGCGCACTGGACCGCCTCCCTCGCCACCGGGGCCAGGGGACCATCCAGCGGGTCAAAAAAGGCCAGAATCCCATCTCCCAAAAAATCCACGATGATGCCGTGATGCTGGCGAAGCACTTCCACCATCCTGGAAAAATAGCCGTTGAGCAGGTGGATAGTGGCCTCGGGGCTCAAGGTTTCGGCAATGGGGGTAAAACCCCGGATGTCGGAAAACATGATGACCACCCGCCGTTTTTCTCCGCCTAAACGGCTGGCCTCCGGCCGCTCCATGAGTTTGGCGGCGATCTCCTGGTCCACGTAGCGGCCGAAGGTATTGCTGATAAAATCCCGCTCCTTCAGGCCCGCCACCATGTTGTTGAAGCTCAGGGTCAATTGACCGATCTCGTCCTGGGTTCGAACCTCCAGGGGCTCGCCGTAATCGCCCTGGGCTACAAGGGCCGCTTTCCGGGAGATCCGCCGGATGGCCGCGACCATGGACCCCGTACCCAGCCGGATGAGGGCCAGGCTGACCGCCAGACAGAGGAGCCCCGCCAGGATATAGTAAAAGCGAAACCGCAGGATGGGGGCCATGATCTGGTTTTCCTGGGCATGGAGCATAATGGCCCAGGGGGCCGCGTGCAGCCGGTAGTAGCCGATCACCATGTCATGGCCCACCTCGGTGCCGTAGGGCCTATCCTTCATGGCCTTGAGCATGGCGAGTTCCAGGGGGTTTTGGGTGTCGCCCAGGCAATGGCGCGGCGACATCTCCGGGTTGGTATGGGCCAGAAACTGCCCCTGTTCGTTCACCAAACAGGCCATAAAAGCATGGAACCAACCGGAAGTGAGTATGCCCTCCATCAGGTAGTCACGTTTCATGGTCACTTCCAGGCGTCCCAGGGGTTGCCCCGCCTCATTCCGGAGAGTGGTTCTGAGGCCAATGGTTTTCTGATCCGGAGGATAAAAAAACTCTGGCGGAGAAACTTTGACCACCCTGGGGGTCAGGCCTTCTCCCCCCCTACCCTCCTGGACCATCCCGGTGCCGCCCGGCTGCGGCTCCTGCCAGGTCAAGGCTACCCGGTCCACCCCCGGATGGTCCCGCAGCTTTTGCAGGATCCAGTTCTGGTTGTCCGTCCCCTGGCGGTTACCGCCGGTGTTGGCCAGGGACTGAATCCATTGCAGGGGCTCATTCAGGCGCATATCCATGTGATGGGCCGCCCGCTCCAGCCGGAGTATGGCAGCTTCCTGCCACTGCCCATAGAGAATGCCCCGGATATAAACGTAGCCCACCGCGCCGATGCTGAAGAGAAAAACCGCCACCGGCAGGATCAAGAAGATTATCAGCCGCTGTTGTAAGGTCTTGATATAGAACATCGGGTCAGAGTTTCCACCGCTGGGACCCTGCGCAGAGATCCCGGCTCAGGGTTTCTGAGCCCAGGGGCTGCGGCAAAACCAGTCGTAGGCCTGGCGCAGGCCTTCATCGAGAGGTGTCCGGGCCTGCCACCCCAGGGCGGTGATGCGGCTGACATCTAACAATTTCTGCGGGGCGCCGTCGGGATAACTGGGATCCAGCCCGATCCGGCCGCTAAAGCCGGTCACGGCCGCCACCTGGCGGGCCAACTCCATGATCTGCATGTCCCGGCCCACCCCCACGTTGATAATCTCCCCGTCCTCATAGTTTTCCATCAAGAAAAGACAGGCGTCAGCCAGATCGTCGACGTAGAGAAATTCCCGCCGGGGGGTGCCGGTGCCCCAGATTACCACCTCAGGGTCGCCTGCAACCTTGGCTTGATGAAACTTGCGGATCATGGCGGGGATGACGTGGGAGTCCAGCAGGTCAAAATTATCTCCCGGGCCATAGAGATTGGTGGGCATCGCCGAGATGAAACAGGTGCCGTACTGCCGGTTATAGGACTGGCACATCTTGAGGCCGGCGATTTTCGCCACCGCGTAAGGCTCATTGGTGGGTTCCAGCTTGCCGTCCAGCAAATAGTCTTCTTTCATGGGCTGGGGACAGAGTCTGGGGTAGATACAGGAACTCCCCAGAAAAAGGAGCTTTTTGACGTCGTGCCGGTAGGCTTGGTGAATGACGTTGGCCTGAATCATCAGGTTGTCGTAAATAAAGTCCGCCGGAAACGTGTCATTGGCCCTGATTCCCCCCACCCGGGCGGCCGCCAGGCAGACATACTCCGGGCATTCCCGGTCAAAAAAGCCGGTCACCGCGGCCTGATCCCGCAGGTCCAAAGCCTCTAAGCTCCGGACCACCAGGTGCTTGAACCCGGCGGATTGCAGGCGGCGCCAAATAGCCCCTCCCACCAGACCCTGGTGCCCGGCCACATAGATTTTGGCGTCAGGTTTCATGATGCTTCCGGTTGCTCCCGAGGCCGTTTTCCTGCCGCAGACGCTGGATCACGTCCTGGCACTGGCGCAGATCGATGAGATCCTGGAGATCGGCATCCACCATCAGGCGCACCAATTCCCGGAAGCTGACCCGGGGCTCCCAGCCCAGGATACGCCTGGCCTTGCCGGCATCTCCCAATAAATAGTCCACCTCCGTGGGCCGGAAGTACTTGGGGTCGATCTCGACGTATTCCCGCCAGTCCAGGCCGGCATGGGAAAAGGCCTCCTCCAGGAACTCCCGGACCGAATGGGCCTCCCCGGTGGCGATCACCAGGTCTTCCGGGGTATCCTGCTGCAACATGAGCCACATGGCTTCCACATAATCCGGGGCATAGCCCCAATCGCGCCGGGCCTCCAGGTTGCCCAGATAGAGTTTTTTCTGCAAGCCGAATTTGATCCTCGCCAGCGCCCGGGTGATCTTGCGGGTGACGAAGGTCTCTCCCCGGCGGGGAGACTCGTGGTTGAACAGGATGCCGTTGACCGCGAAGAGGCCGTAGCCTTCCCGGTAGTTGCGCGTCATCCAGAAGGCATAGAGTTTGGCCGCGGCATAGGGGCTCCGGGGGCACATGGGGGTCGCTTCATTCTGGGGCGGCGGGGAGTCGCCGAACAGTTCGCTGGACGAGGCCTGGTAAAACCGGGTCTTGATGCCGCTGCGGCGGATGGCCTCCAGGAGCCGGATGGTCCCCAGGCCGGTCACATCCCCGGTATATTCGGGGATGTCGAAGCTGACCCGCACATGGCTCTGGGCAGCCAGGTGGTAGATTTCGTCCGGTTGGATATTGTAGATCAGATGGCTGAGTTGCCCGGAGTCGCTCAGATCGCCATAATGGAGAAAAAGACGGACCCCGGTTTCATGCGGGTCCACATACAGATGGTCGATACGCCTGGTATTGAAGGTGCTGGACCGGCGCACCAAACCATGCACCTCATAACCCTTGGCCAGGAGGAACTCGGCCAGATAGCTGCCATCCTGTCCGGTGATCCCGGTCACCAGCGCCTTTTTACCACGACCCATAGAAACTCCCTTGTCAGCGTTCAGCCATCAGCATCAGCAAAAACAAAGACTTATCAAATCTGGCCGATAACGATTGATTGACTGGAACAATACAATCAATTGTTATAATTCATAAAGCTGACCGCTGAAAGCTGAATGCTGACACTTAGCTTGCCGCCAGGCGGATCCAACCTCAATAGGCATGGCTGTCTTTAAAACCCCGGAAAATCGTCAGGAGGATGATCTTCATATCGAACCACAATGACCAACGGCGCAGATATTCCAGGTCATATTCCACCCGTTTTTCCATCTTTTCCAGGGTTTCGGTCTCCCCGCGCCAGCCATTGATTTGGGCCCACCCGGTGAGGCCGGGCCTGACCTTGTGCCGGAGCATATAACCCGGAATGAGACGGCGATAGTACTCATTGTGCGCCACCGCATGGGGCCTGGGTCCCACTATGGACATGGAACCGCTGAGCACATTGAAAAATTGGGGCAACTCATCCAGGCTGGTGCGCCGCAACCATCTGCCGAAAGGGGTCACCCGGCTGTCGTCCTTGACCGTCTGGGGAATATGCTGGCCGTCTTCACAGACTTTCATGGTGCGGAATTTATAGACCATGATCTCAGAACCATCCAGGCCATAGCGCCGTTGCCGGAAGATTATGGGGCCCGGAGACGTCAACTTCACCCCCAGGCCAATCAAGACGAGCAGCGGCGACACCAGGAGCAGGATCAAACTGGCCAGCACCAGGTCTTCGGCCCGCTTAAGCCAGCCGTTCACCCCGAAGAAGGGAGTCTCCCACAAAGCGACCAGCGGCATGCCGCGCAAATCGGTCAGACTGGCCGAAAACAGTGAGAAAATAAACACATCGGGCACATAATAGACCGAGGCCGTGGTGTCCCGGAGGGATTCCACCACCGCTCGGAGGCGGTCTTCGGCCCGCAAGGGCAGCGCCAGATAGACCATGACGACCTGTTGCCGCTGCACGAACCCGATCATGTCGTCCAGGGTGCCCAGCACCGGATAGCCTTGGTGATCCAGGTGAATTTCACCCGTGACCTTATCATCAAAAAACCCCAGGAGGCGCATCCCCAGCCAGGGAGTCTCCACCACGTTTTTGGCCAACCGCTGTCCCAGGTCCCCGGCCCCGGCAATGACCACGGTGCGCGAGTTGCGTCCCTGCTGCCGCAGCCACCGCAAGCCCCAAAAAACTTGTAAGCGGATAACTATCAGGGCTACGGGAACGATCACCACCCAGGTGAGCAGAACTTTCCGGGAAAAGTGCAGCGAGGTCTTGGTCACATAACCCATCATCATGAGGATGGCCACAATCACCAGCCAGGCCAAAAAAACCCGGCGCACCAAACGGGTTAAATTGGCGCCGCGCCAGGGCTGGTAGAGTTGAGCGGCTTGAAAGACCATTATGGTCAATACGAAGGTAACCAGCCCCAGGGCCTGGAAGATAAGGCGAAAAGGTTCCCCACAGAGCCAGCAGATGAGAAACAGCAGCGCCACGACGACGAAGCCGTCCAGGAGCCACTGCAACCGGGAGATGATCCAGCGGTATTCGTCGAAAATGCCTTGACGATGATCAATCAACTGCCGCGCTCCTCCATGAGCCGTTTCCTACCCACAGCCAGCCCTGGCCCATGACCCGGCGGCTTGACCGGTGCTTATCCGGTTTATAAACGGCCCCGGGCCTCATCCTTCCTAGCCTGATTAACCAGACCATAAAGCAAACCTTCCCATTCCGCCATAATTTTATCGCGTCCCAACCAGGCTTCGGCAAATTGACGCGCCCTGCGCCCCATTTTTTCCCTGGCATCTTCATCCTGAGCCAGTTGGACGATGGCCTGGGCCAAGGCGCCGGCATCTTCCGGGGGTATCAACAGGCCGGCCTGGGACTCCGTGGTGACCCGGCCCAATTCCGTCTCCGGCCTGGCCGTGGCAATAAATGCCCGCCCCGCAGCCAGGATGTTGCCCAGTTTGGAAGGCATGACCAGGTCTGCGGCCTTTTGCTTCTGGACTACCAGGTGGATATCGGCCGCATTCAGCAGCAGAGGGAACCGGTCTCTTGACTGCAGAGGAAAAAAACTCACCGTTTCCAGGCCCAGAAGTTGAGCCCGGTCCATCAGCCGTTTCCTGGCAGCCCCTTCCCCCACGAAAACATACCGGATATTTCGATTATAACGGGTAATGGCCGCCGCGTCCAGGATGACTTCCAACCCCTGCTTCTCCCCCATATTCCCGGCATACAGGACCATGATTTCGGCGTCCAGCCCCAACTCCCGCCTCAGGACATTCCGGCGCGCTCCGGGCTTGATATCTTCAAGGTCAGCCCAGTTGGGCAGGAGGTGAACGCGTCCCGGCGCCACCCCTTTATCCCGTATTCTGGCCGCCATGGCCCGGGAAATGGTGGTCACCGCCTGGGACCGGGTGAAGAGGAAGCGTTCCAGGCGCGTAAGGCAGGCGAAAAGGAGCGGTTGCTGGATGATGGCCAATTCACGGGCGGCATCCAGTTGCAAATCCTGAACGTGGAGAATAAAGGGGACCTGCCGGCGGCGGGCCAGAAGCGCCGGGATCAGCCCCGATTGCAGCAGGGGGCAGACTGCCAGGATTACGTCCCAGGGCCGCGCCCACAGGCTCGGCCACCAGGCCAGGCAACTGGCCCCGAAGGAGAGCTCATGCAGCACCCGGCCTCTGCCGGTCACCCGGGCGGGGGTATAGAGGGGGGCCCGGAGCACCTCCACCCCATCCAGCCATTCCCGCCGCCAGGCCGGGCGTCGGTAGGCGTCCGGCACCCGCCAGGCGGGATAGTAGGGGGGCGCGGTGAGGACGGTGACCGCGTGCCCGCGGGAACTCAGCCAGGCCCCCAACTCCCCGGTGTAACGCCCGATCCCGACAAACTCCGGGGCATAATTGATGCCGTGAATCAGGATACGCAGCGCCACTTATTCATCCTTCCCGGCCCCGGGCCGTGACGATCAGATAGCATCATTGTCCCCTGGGTTTTATGGGACGACAGGGGTAACCATAACATACCATACCCGGCGGCATATCATGAAACACACTGGAGCGAGCCCCGATGACCGCATTGTCGCCGATGGTGACTCCAGGGGCCACATACACATCCGCGGCAATCCAGACGCCGTTGCCCACCGTTATGGGTTGGTGCGTCAGCCGGAAGCGCGGATCGCGATAATCATGACTCGCCGTACAAAGAAAACTCTTTTGCGAAATGACCGAGTGATCGCCGATTTTTATCGTATCGATGGAATAAAGCCAGGCATCGTCGCCGATGGCGGAATGATCGCCGATCTCGATGCGCCAGGGATAATGCAGCCGCGCCCGGGGACGCACCCTGGCCCCTTGGCCCAATTTACACCCGAACAATGTGAGCAACCACCGCCTGAAGCCGTAGCAGGGGACGGGAGAATAGCGAAATATGGTCTCCTGGAGGAGGTACCAGAGGAAAACCACTAATTTGGGGCGTCCATAGTCAGACCCCGAAGGGTCGTAGTTGTCAAGACGTAAGAAGGGCATCGATCCGCTCTTGGCCTCCTGAGAAAGGGTCTGCGGCCGGACTGTGGCGGCCGTCTCATACCAAGTTGCCGCCATAGAGGTAATTCTGGCTTTATGATTGCAATCACCGTAGGGGCGGTTCGCGAACCGCCCCTACAATGCGGATTATTACTTGTTTGACGGCAACTTGGTCTCAGTCCGGCATATCCTTGTATTTTTGGGACATAGGGGATTGGGGGTCGCGCAATTCCTCCAGTTTGAGACTGATCTGGTAGTCGTAAAAGGTGTGGAGCAGGCAAAAGCGGAAACCCATGCGCCCATCCAGAAAACCTAATTTAAAAAAGTACATCCAGATAAATTTAAACAAGGCCCGGCCGGGCAGATACCGATAGGCGAGATTTTTTAAAAACCGCCGGCGCGCCGGTCCTTTGGCCCAAAAATCCGCCGGCAGCCCCCCGGGCTGGTCCGCCGCCGTCAGCGTCCGGTAGGCCTCCACGGCCTCCAGGCTGGAATAGACGTTGTGGCGGTCGAAATAGCGCTCGATCCCCTTGTAATCGTGATGGATGAGCGGGTTTTTGAGGTAGCCCGGGGAGCCGGAAAGGAGGATGTGCTCGTGAACCAGGCGCGCCTCATATCGCCCCCGCCCCCGCCGCAACAGGCGCAGGTTATAGTCAGGATACCAGCCGCCGTGCCGCATCCAGACGCCGGCGAACCAGTTCTGCCGGGCCAGATAGTAACCGTGATGCGAGGGCGAGCCGGTGACTATGGCCGCAATCTCCCGGGCCAGCTCCGGGGTCACCCGCTCATCGGCATCCACAATCAGGATCCAGTCGTGCCGGAAATCGATATTATCCAAGGCCCAGTTTTTGTGGGCCGAGAAATTGTCGAACTTCCGTTGCACCACCCGGGCGCCGCCTCTGACGGCAATATTGACCGTATCGTCATCACTGAAGGAATCCAGGACCACGCAGTCATCGGCCCAGGACAGGCTCGCCAGGCAAGCGCCCAGGTTGCGCACTTCATTTTTGGTGCAAATCAGCACCGATACCGGAGTCTTATAAGAGTCGCCGGTCATGATCGCTTCCGGGCCGCCTGGGCCGGTTTCACTTCGCGGCGGCGTTGATGCTCATCAATAATCCGGCCATAGGCCTCGGCCAGGCTCCGGCCGATCCGGGGCCATTGGAACCGCTCCTTAACCAGGGCCCTGCCTTTCCGGCCCATGCCGAAGGCCTCCTCGGGGTCGGCCAGGAGGTTCAGGATCTGATCGGCCAGGGCCGGGGCTTCACACGGGATCACCCTGCCGGCCCCTGCGGCGTGCACCTCCCGCCAGATATTGACCTTATCCGAAATGATCACCGGCAAGCCTGCGGCCATGGCTTCGATCACGGCCAGGCCAAAATTCTCCGAATAGGACGGTAGCACAAACAGGCTGGCGTCCCGCAATACCGCGAATTTATCCGGCCCCAGCAACATGCCGGTAAAGGTGGTGCGGCCCAGCACGCCTTCTTCATCCAGCCAGGTGCTGACCTGCGCGCCCCAGCCCTCATTGTCGGGGCCGGCAATCACCAGGTGGACGTCCTGGCGCCGGCGGGCCACGGCGCCGAAGGCCTTGGCCAGAAGATCCAGGCCTTTCTTGAAATTCACCCGTCCGAAAAACAGGATAATGGGTTTATCCCCGATTTCGGGATACCGGCGCCGGAAACTGCCTGGCTCCGGCAACACCGCAAATTCATCGTAGTTGATCCCCAGGGGCACCACCAGACCGGGGGTTTGGAAGCTGTACGGCGCGGCCAGTTCCGCCTCCTCCGCGGCGGTGAAATGCAGCGCCGCGGCCCCGCGGATATTCCGGTGCTCAAATAAGTGCTCCATGAGAGCCTTGCGCCAGCGGTGCCGCCGGTAAATAAAGGGGTCCAGGATCCCCTGGGGGCGCACCAGATAGGGAGTGGCGTAGCCGCGGCAGTAGTGGCCCGCCACCAGGTTGTGGAACAGATAGAGGGAATGGATGTGGGCCAGGTCGACGGCCGGGATCTTCCGCCGCAATGCCAGCGCCAGAGGCAGGGACGTGCCCCAGAACCGCGGCGCTTGAATGGGAAAGTAGCGGATTTCCACGCCATCCTGGCGCACCGGCTGATCCACAGGCACTGGCAGTTCCCCGGGCCCGTCCTGGTTGGTGGTGTAGATGCTCACCTCGTGCCCCAACTGAGCCACGGCCCGGGCCATTTCCCAGCAGGCCTTGGAAGGGCCGCCATAACGGGGCGCCAAGTTGGCAATCACATGCAGAATCTTCATAACTGCGCCTTGGCCGGATACATTGCCATACTACTTGAGTTGCCGCCAGTAATCCAGTCTCAAGATCGGGCCGGGCACCGCCTTCAGCCACCATCCCAGGAGTAAGAGAAAGACCATCGGGGCGAGCCAGGGAATGGCCGCCAGAATAATCAGACTGCCGATATACGGCACCATTTCGGTGGCAAAAAACCTGAAGGAAAAGCACGCATGATAACCCCGCAACAGGTACGGGACCGCCCAGAAAGGCAGGACCAGGTCCCCGATAATCATGCCCAGCACAATCCCCGGCAACCCGAGCTGCCGTCCGCCCAGATAGGCCAGGGCAATGGTGAGGATCGAGGCGGCGAACAGCATCTTGGAAAGGGTGTGATGCCGGTTGGTCGCCTGCAAGGGATGGCTGCAGGTTAACCAAAAGATGAATTGCGCCATGTAGATCAGGAACAGATCCATCACCGGTTGCTGGAAGGGCACGGTCTTTCTCAACCAGAACTGATAGATGAAGCCGCCGAAAAAATGAAAAATCGTGATAAAGATGACGGAAGCCATCAGGGCCGAGCGCAAAATGACCCGGAACAGCACCAGAAATTTATCCATATCGGCTTGGGCGTCCAGGCGCGTCATCTCCGGCCAGGCCGCATGCGAGAGTTGATCGAGGAATGATCGGATCAAATTGACAATGGTCCGCATGGTGGAAAAGAGCACTACCTGGACCGGCCCCGCTACCACCCCCACCAACAGCACGGTCCCTTGCAGCGAAAAAGCCTGGCCCAGCTGAATGAGGAAAAAATGGAGACTGGGTTTAATGAAACTCAGGCCAAAAGAGAAATCCGCCTTCCGCAGGGATAAGATCTGGAATTGCGGGAATTTCCGGTTGAGATCCCAGAGGGCCACCCCGGCGAGGAGACCATAGGGCAGGAGTTGGAGAATGGCGATGGGCACCATGCCCCAGCGCCCCCACAACCCGCCGGCCAGGAAGAGGAAATTTATCAGCAGCATGCAATTGATCAGCATGACCCCTCTGGGCAGCATTTCCACTGCAAAGTAAACCCGTAATAAAATGCTTTGCGGCAGTGAGATGACGATCTGGAAGGCCAGGATGGCCAGGACCAGCACCACCGTACCGTGGCCGGTCTGCGTGATGTGGAGCAATGTGGCCGGGTTGAAAAAGAAAATTATCGCCACGAAAATAATGAACACGGTAACGGGGATGATGAGAAACAAGGCCAGGCCGGTGTGCAATATCTGGCGGAATTGGTCATTATCCCGATGCGCATAGGCCTGGGTCATGCGGTTGACGATATAGAGCTGGGCCCCCATTTCCGTTAAAGAGAGATATGCCACCATGGAGGAAAGGAGGAGCCATTCCCCATAAATGTCGGCGCCCCAGGCCAGCAAAAACAACGGCACCAGCACAATTTTCGAGGCGATATTTATCACCTGCCCCAAAAAATTGGCTCCGATACCTTTGAACAGCCTCTTTATCATGCTAACCTGTTAGGGAGTTCCTAATATTTAATTTCTGGTAAATATAATATTTTTATAAATTGTTCCATCTGTGGTTAATACGCGCTCAGATTCAATCCTAAAACCCGCTTGGTGAAAAAAAAGAGAAATGGCCGGCTCTGACTTGTCGCTTACTTCAATAACCACAGACCGCAATTTTTGGTTCTGAATCGTCTCGGTCATACCTGAAATTATACTTTCTTCGGCCCCGTCCACATCTATTTTTATATAATCTGGAAATATATGAGTCATATTAATAAATTGATCCATTGATATTGATAAAGTGTTATAGATAACATTGTCGTGTTGGTTTCTTCCTTCAATATAATAATATTGAGTTACACATCTATATGGAATTAAATTAATTTTATCAGATAGTGCTAAAAAATATTGGTCAACATTGGTTATATTATTTAAACTAATATTGTAGGCCAAATTGAAAGAAGACTCTAAATCCAAATCAAATGAGACAATCTTTTTAGGTCCGTCTTTCTTTAAGGCAGCATATAAGGTCTCGGTGCCGAATGATGCCCCGACATCAAAAAAGGTACAACCTTTTTCAAAGCCGTCGATCCAATCCAGGACTTCCGGTTCCCGGTCTTCCCAACTTTTACAAGTGTTGTAAACGCCGACCTGATTTAACGGCAGGATAATTTTTATGGGGACCCCTCTCACTATGAGGGTGGGAATAGGGAGGACGCGCCCGAAAAAATCGAAAATTCTTTTGGAAATCCGGGTCTTTTCTACCAATAAAGTCAGAAAGGAGTTTATCGGGCCAAAGACAATTTTTTCAAACGTCCTGGACGAACGCCGTTTTTTCCCACCCAACCAAAGCATGGAATTGCTCCTCCCCCCAAAAGTAAATCACCCGCAAAACCAAGGTGCTAACCACCCCTAAGAGCTTAATATTTTCTGATAGGCGGCGATCATGTTATGGCCGTAATCGGACCAGGAAAAACCGGCTTGCACCCTCAGACGAGCCGACTCCCCCATATTCCTGGCAGCCTCGGGATTCTCATAGAAATAGAGAATTTTCTCTTTGATGGCGTCCACATCCCGGATGGGCAGGATGAACCCGTCCCGGCCCTCCCGGACCAGGTCGGCGCCCCCGGTATTGGTCGTACAGATCACCGGCAAGCCGCAGGCCATGGCCTGGGCCTGCACCATAGCCAGCCCTTCTTCAATAGAGGCCAGACAGAAGACCGAACCCTGGGAGTAATATGTATGCAATTCCCTTTCTGGAAAGGGACCTTGATGGCGGATGGCCGGCGACCCCCATTTCCGTAAGAATGGTTTGATCTCATCGGTCATATTGCCGATCAACCACAATTCAGCCCGGGGCAGGTTCAATTCCGCAAACGCCTCCAATAAATAATGAACCCCCTTTCTGAGGCTGATATTGCCACAATGGATGATTCTGAACACGTTATCGTGCTTGGGAACAGGATGGAAATGCGTCAAATCGACGCCGAACGGGACATGGATGAGTCTTTCCTCCGAAATCCCCTGATGCAAAAACGTCTCTTTGACAAATTGCGACGGTATGGCGATATAATCCGCCTCCTGGTATTCCGTCAATTCCCGCTCTACCACCTTAGGATGCACCACTGCTTTATTCAGGCCGAACTGGCGATATTCTTCTTCCAGGATCTTTCTCTGGTAAAGCATGTGGCTCGAACCGCGTTCCAATACCGTTTTTGCCCCCAGGTGGCGGGCCCGCCGCAGAGCATAGAGGGAACACCCGCTCAGCCCCGCAAAGATATCGCAATCGTGCTTTATATGCCTTGACGCCTGACGGTCAAATAATTCAAATATCATATATTGCGGATTGAATAAAGATTCGGTGAATCGGTTGATTTTATGCCATGCCCTATTATGGATCTCATGAATTAACAACGAATCGATATTTTTAGGATTAATCCCATATTTAATAGCCTCAAATTTGGGATAGCTGGTGATCAACCTGGCCAGCAATTCATGGTCTTGGAGTTGCTTGGCAAGATAAAATAACCAGAAACGTCCCAAAACGCTGATAGTGATTTTCACAGGTTAACCCCGGTAGAGTTCTCTTTCCTGAATATCGTCACCGGATTATTCTTCATAAGGAATAAGCGGCTTCCAGCATTTTTGCCAGGTTGGGTTCGTTAAAAATGCCGTTCCGGAGACACCGTATTCGACCTTTTTCGGCAATGCCGGCCCGCATTTTTTCATCACTAAGAAGTTTTTGGCATTTTTCAATGCATTCATTGACATCACTCCAGTAAACCGCCTCAACATCTTCCCGATATAATTGCAGGTGTTCCGAGGTCCGTTCGGCACACAACAACCCCCCGCAATAAGGGATTTCAAAAGTCCTGGTGGTGTGCAAATCCCGATTTCCCTTGGAAAGCAGACCCAGGGAAATCTTGGCCAGTTGAATGGCCTTGAGATAATCATCCCCGTAGATGGCCGGGCCCCGCCACGCCGGTTGCAAGGCTCGCCATTCCGGCGCCTTATGCCAGGAATTACCGTAAATTGCCAGGGGCACCCCGGCCTGCATCAACCTCTGAAGAAATGGTCCTCTTTCCGGCATCCAGGTCCCGATGAACAGAACGTCATGGGATAATCGTAACCGGTCCTGGGGGGTTATGACTCTGGGGCCATCCAATTCATCCACCGCCATGAATACCTGCAGAACTTTTCGGGCCCCCAGGGCGTACGCCTCCGCGACATTGACCGCCCGCACCACCGCCAGCAAATCATAGTAGGGGACAGCCTCAAGATATAACCGCCACTTTTTTTTATCACGGGTGCCGAATGGATCATCGTTATTATAATTTATAAGAATATCTGATGACTTACTCAATACGCGCAACACATTACGCCCGACAAATTCTCCATTGTCCACAAAAGTTACGTCGAAGCTCCGTTTATCAATAAGGGGAGTAATCTTTTTTATCAAATAACTCTCTATTAATGATGCCCCAGCATAATATATTAACCTTCCTACAAAATTTCTGAAAGGGAACAGACTGGCGGGATCCAGCAGGGTGACGTCGTGGCCCAGGCGTCTCAGGGCATGGCCTCTTTTTAAGGCGTTGCCGCCATCGGCGCCGAGGAAGAGAATGTTTAATTTATCTTTCATGCTGATTGAGGAAAAAATCAAGCTTCATCTGGCTGGTTGCCTCCGGGTGACATGGGCCAAGGCCCGGTTAAGACCGGCAACATCCTCTTCCAGGCCCCAGGTGGCAATGATTTCAAGGCTCTTTTGCCCCATGGCCCGGCACCTCCCGGGATCGCCCAATAGGTTAACGAGCGCCTGCCGGAGCCCGGCAACATTCCCGGCGGGGAAAACATCGCCGTTCTCCCCGGGCCGCACCAGATCAGGGCCGCACCCCACCTGATCGCTGACTACCACCGCCCGCCCGGCATTCATCACTTCATTGATCACCAACCCCCAGGGCTCAAAGACCGAGGGCAACACCAGCACGTCACAGAGGTCATAATATCCGGGAAGTTCGGTCTGATTTTTGAATCCCAAAAATTTTATCGAACTCCAGGGTCTGGACCCGGCGCGTTCTTCCAGGGTCTTTCTCTGGTCGCCGTCCCCGATGAACACCAGATACGGATGCGGTTCCCGGACCTGGTCGGGTGACATCTGCAAATAAGCCTCGAGCAGGTCCGCACCCCGTTTGATCTCTGACACCTTGCTGGCAAAGAGGATAATGGGCCGGTCCGGTTCCAGACCCAGTTCACGCCGCAAGCGCTCCCGCTGCCCGGCGGCCGCCCTGGCCCGATCTTGAAAGAAAGTATTATCCACCGCGTAGGGTACCGGAAAAATCCGCTCGGCGGCAATGCCATAGTTGCGATAATATTCGGCGTTGAGGGTCCCGATGGCCAGGAATCCATCCACGCACTTCCTGAGCCCCAGGAAGAACCAGCGCTTGCCGAGCCGCTTCAGAAAACTCCGAGGGACGGTGAGGCCCGTCGCTTCATCGCGCACCAACACCTTGAGCCCCCGGATTTTGGCCCCTGCCATGGCGCGCCAATGAAACCAGCGGTTATAGCCATGGACCCAGAGAACGTCAAAATTGCCCCGGCTCAAGCGCCTGGCCAAGCCATAGTTGAAAGGCCGCCAGAAGGACACCCGGTCCCGCCGCCCCAGGGCCGGAAGAATTTCATACTTATATCCCTCGGTCAGGGGGATATCCCACGCAATAGCTTTGCCAAAGTCGGGGTCAAGATAACTTCTTAGGGAAAAATCACTGCAGAAAAATACCGTCAGATCAATGCCGGGCTCCGCCGCAATCCGGCGCAGCAGGGGGGCCTGGTACTGGATCGGGTGAGTCACCAGATATGCCAGACGTATGTTAGAATCCATGTCCCTTAAGGCGCCGCAGTTCATCCTCTACCATCAGGGTGACCACCTGGTCCATTTTATTTCGGGCCTGCCATCCGAGGGTTTCCCGGGATTTCCGGGGATTGCCCCGGCTGACGGCAATATCGGTGGGCCGAAATAATTCCGGGTTTATGACCACATGCCGGCGCCAATCCAGGTCGACCCGGCCGAAAGCCGCGGCCACAAATTCTTCTAAAGAGTGGCTCTCGCCCGTGGCAATGACGAAGTCATCCGGGGTTTCCTGCTGCACCATGAGCCACATGGCTTCCACATATTCCGGGGCCCAACCCCAGTCACGCCGGATGGCAATATTACCCAGTTGGAGCTGCTCCCGGGAGCCGGCCGCAATGCGGCAGGCCGCGCTCACGATCTTTTTGGTGACGAAACGGGCCGGCCGCAACGGCGATTCATGATTGAACAAAATCCCGGAACAGGCAAAGAGATTATAGGCCTCCCGGTAGTTGGCTACCTCCCAAAACGCCGCGGCCTTGGCCACGGCATAGGGGCTGCGCGGGCGAAACGGGGTGTTCTCGTCCGCACCGTCGGCAATATCCCCAAAACATTCACCGGAACAGGCATTATAAAATTTAATCGGCTTGCCGGTGAACCGGATGGCCTCCAAAAGATTGAGGGTGCCCACGCTGATACTTTCCAGGGTTTCCACGGGCTGCTGAAAAGACAGGCCCACCGAGCTCTGTCCGGCCAGGTTGTAAATTTCGTCCGGCTTTACCTTAATGAGCGCTTGCAGCACGCTGCGAAAATCGTTGAGGGCCACGGATTCAACCTCGATCTGGTCACGAATCCCTAAGCGTACCAGATTGTTAAGCGAGGCGATCTGGGCATCCCGGGAACTTCCCACCACCTGATACCCTTTGGCCAACAAGAGTTGGGCCAAATAACCGCCGTCCTGTCCGGAGACCCCGCAAATAAGCGCTTTTTTCATATCTTGCCTAAATTAGACTTCAGCCGGCTCCCTGGATTTGACCACCTGCCGCAAGATTCGGTGACAACGTTTTTCAAAATTTTCAAAGGAGAAATAGTCCAACCCTGGGGGGATGATCCCCAGGGGCTGCTGGAGGGCTTGAAGAACGCCGGCTTGAATTTCGTCCGGGCGGCGCGGGTCCACCAGGATCCCCAAGGCTCCGCCCCGCAAGGCTTCCCGGCTCCCGTCCAGCTTGCTGCCCACTACGGGTATGCCGCAAGCCAGGGCCTCTAAGAAAACGAACCCGAACCCCTCCCCCCGACCAGGCATCACGAAGGCGTCGGCGAGACGATAGTGGTCCGCCTTTTCGGCCTCGGGAATGAACCCGGTAAATACCACCCGGTCCCTCACTCCCAGGGCTTGAGCCTTCGCCTCCAGCCGCGCCCGATCCTTACCATCACCGACAATCAGATAGGCAATAGTGGGAATTTGCTGTGATAATACCGGGAGTAACTCCAAGATCTCATCAAAACCCTTATACTGTTCCTCCGGCGCCAGCCGGCCCAACGTCATCAGAACGGTTTTACCGCTGAGACCATAGCGCTCGAGCAAATCCGGAGATTTGGGGCCGACCCCGTAATTCTTTTGAGCTATGGCATTGGGAAGAATAACATATTTCTTGTGAGTTAAACGCGACCATTCTATAAATCTCTGTTTGGTTATCTCACTTATTGAAATTATAACGTCAATTTTAGATAATAAATATTTAATTATCGCATTATTTATTGGCTTCCAGGCATCAATCCCATAAATTACTATAAATAATGGAGCTCTGGTTATCAATTTTGCTAAAAAGGCCATGGGTAATAACTTAATATGGCCACAGCCAATCACATCAAATCTCGGATTTTCTTTAAGTAATTTTAATACCGCTTTAATATAGGTTAGCCGGTTAGGTAAGGCCTCCGTGATATAGGTCAGCTTTGGGGGCAAGGGTTCAGGGGACAAGAGCATCCGCCGGGGCACGGCTACTACTTCTGAGACCTCGGGAGCGGAACTGAGGGCGCGGAGAAAGTCCCGGTTGTATTTGGCGATGCCCCCCATACCCCCAAAAGCTTCCATGGATAAAAACAAGACTCTCATAACGTAGCGGTATGATGCCGGTAAACCAGTCTGGCCCAGGCTCGCCAATCGTGGTCCCCTCTGCCGCCCCCCTGGCCGGAGGCCGCCGCCAGCCATCGCTGCACCGGCACTAGAAACCCGGATTTGGGGCGATGGAGGACTTCCGCGGGCAAAGGGGTTGCCAGGGTCCCGGCCATGTCCAGCTTTGTCGGCCGATGCTTGGTGGCCAACAGGGGTACGACTCGTCGCAGCAGCATAATATCCACCAGCGGCACCCGGATTTCCAGGGAATGGGCCATGCCGGCCCAGTCAGCCACGCGTAGGAGTTGATTCCGCATATACCATACCATTTCCAGGGCCGAAACCGTCAGAAAATCCTCCGCCGGGTGGGGGATAGACTCTTCCAGACGCGCCAACGGCTGCAGGGCTTGCCATCCCGCCCGGGCCATATCCGGGTCCATGACCTCCGGCAGCTCCCAGGGCATAAACAACCCCCGGCGCAGCAGGTAGGCCCCGGCAAGGCTCCCGCCATACTCCAGCAACCCGGCGTATTTCGGCGAGGTAAACCGTTTCAGCACCGGCGCGGCAATCTTGCGGCACATCCGGCCCAATCCCGGGAAGCTGCGGGCCCGGGAAAGAGTCCGGGCCATCCGGGGAATGTCGCGAAAACTCGGATACCCCCCAAAGAGTTCGTCTCCCCCCAGGCCCGACAGGGCCGTTTTCATGCCCGCGGCCGCGGCAATCTTGGCGACAAAATACATATTGACCCCGTCAACTGCGGGCTGATCCATCGCTTCCAAGATGCGCTGATAATCGCCGGCAAAATCCTCCCGGGTAATCCATCGGGTTTGGTGCACCGTGCCATAACGCGCCGCAATCTTGGCGGCGTAGGAGGTTTCATCGTGCCCACTGCCACGTAATTCCTGAAATCCCAGGGTGATGGAGTGCAACCGGCCTTGCTCCTGGGCGGCCAAGGCCGTGATCGTACTCGAATCCAACCCGGACGAGAGAAATACGCCCACCGGCACATCGGCCACCAGGTGATGCCTGATGCTGTCAGCCAGGGCCAGCCTCAACTCTTCGTGCACGCCCCCCTTATCGAGGTCTGATCCCTTGCCGGCTTCATAGGCCCTGGCCAGTTCGGCGGGGATGGCGCAAAAACTTTTCGTTACCGCGTTACCCTGGAGGTCCTGGAGCAGAGTCGATCCCGCCGGGAGGGCCCGCACCCCCTGGAACAGGGTGTAGGGCTCCGGCACGTAACCCCAGAGGAAAAAACCCGCGTGCCCGGCGGCCTGGGGACTGGTATCCACGGCGCCGCCGGCCAGCAAGGCCTTAACCTGAGAGGCGAACCTTAAGGTTTTCCCGTCATCGGCGTAGTAAAGCGGCTTGATACCCAGGGGGTCCCGGCTCAAAAGCAGGCTTTGCCTGACGTTGTCCCAGATGGCAAAGGCGTACATGCCCCGGAGCCGATCCATCATGGCCGCCCCATATTCCTGGTAGAGATGGAGCAAGACCTCGGTATCACTCTGGGATTGAAAGCGATGGCCCTGTTGTTCAAGCCCGTTCCGGAGTTCCCGGTAATTATAAATCTCACCGTTGAATACCACCCGGACCGATTGATCGGGAGTTGCCATGGGTTGGATCCCGGCCTCGCTCAGATCAATAATCGACAGACGGCGATGGGCCAGGGCCAGGCGTTTATCAGGCGAAAGCCATAAGCCGGCCCCGTCAGGCCCCCGGGGCCGCATGGCCTCCCGAATCTGCACGGCTTCGGCCGCCTCTACCGGCGGAGCCGAGCTATGATATGCAAATATCCCTACAATGCCGCACATTGGCTTTACCGGGAGGCAGAAGCAGTGGTGGCTGAGAGCCGGTTGGATTTTTCATATCCCGTCTCGCTTAAAGGGGCCACGTTATCTCCCCTGCCCTAAGATTACGGTGCGGACGGTTTTGAGCAGGATGGCCAAATCCAACAACAAGCCGATATTTTTAATATAGTAGAGATCGTATTTAAGTTTTTCCTGGGTGCTATCAATGGTCAAGCCCTCGGGGAACATCACCTGGGCCCAGCCGGTGATGCCCGGCTTGACTAAGGTCCGGTATTTATAAAAGTCAATCGTATCCATGTAACTGGTGTGGGCCAGGGGCCGCGGCCCGATAAAACTCATTTCGCCACGGATAATATTCCATAATTGCGGCAACTCATCCAACCGAAGTTTTCGAATGAATTTACCGGCTCTCGTAATACGAGGGTCATTTTGGTTGGTCCATACCGGGCCATTATTCTCCGCCCCTGGAATCATGGTGCGGAATTTCATTATCTTAAAAGCTTTCCCTTTTAACCCCAGACGCTCTTGACGAAAAAATATTGGCCCTTTACTGTCAAATTTGATCACGATTGCTGTTAAAGCCATTATTGGGGTAGTTACAATCAAAAATATTGAGGATAGCATTAAGTCAATAAATCTCTTGAATCGCAGATAATAAATCTTGGTGGTATTTATATTCCACTCGAAGATAAATTCTTCTGAAATATGCTCTGTAGGTAATTTTTTTGTGATAATTTCATACAGGTTGGGCATGTCCATCAATTGACAGTCACTCCACGACAACTGGATCAGGTTTTTGACCAGAGCCGGAGATTTATCCCTGGTAATAGCCAGAACCAGCAACGACACCTGATACTCCTGGATAAGAGCCGACAATTCCGAGGAGTTGCCCATCACGGGCAGACCGTCTACTTCGGTCCCGATCTTCTTGCCGTCATCATCCACAAACCCCACCGGCATAAAGCCGTTCCCCGGGATTTGCCTCAGGGCGCCCAGGAGGTCGCGCCCGGATTTGCCGGCCCCAATGATGATGAGTTTCTTTTCCAGGCGCTGAGGCAGAGCAATCGTTGAAAAAGTCAACCGCCAGCAAGCCACCAGCATCGAGAAGGATGCAGTCAGGATGATCAGGAGGGTGCGGCCGATAAAAGCTGATTTATAAGGGAAATAGACGATCAGGGCCGCTGCCAGTCCGCCGGCCCAGCAAAAGATGAGCACCCGGCCAAAATTCATCACCTGGCGGTAATCCTGCTGGAAATCGTAGATATCTCCGATATAGAGCACTAAACAATAGACCAGGCCGATGATCAAAATCGGCAAGGCGATCTCTTGTAAATATTCCCAGGGGTGATCTGCGGTATAGGGGTTTAGGCGCAAGGCCAGTATCACCGAAATGGCGAAGCAAACTCCGTCTCCTAAAAAGAGCAGCACCTTCCATTTGGAGATATGCAGGTTGAAGAGCTTAGACATGTTCGCCTGCCGCGGTCCTGGGGAAATTCCCCCGGTCTCCAGCCCGCGGTCTCAAATCTTGCCGTTGGGGCAGGACCCTGGCGTAGACTCCCAGGGTCTTCCGGATCACGATGGTCTCATCAAAAAGTTCCTGGACCCGGGCTCTGCCGGCCTGGCCCATGGCTGCCCGTAAGGCCGGATTTCCGGCCAAAACCAGCATGGCCTGGGCCAACCGGTGAGGGGACCGGGCCGGCACCAGCAGCCCGTTGACACCGTGAGCCACGATATCGCAGCACCCGGGCACATCGGTGGCGATGAGGGGCTTCCCCATGGCCGCGGCTTCCAACAGGGACCTGGGGAAACCCTCACGATAAGAGGGCAGGACTACCACCTGGGCCCGGCTCAAATACGGCCGCACGTCGTCCACGTGATCGACCCATTCCACCTGGCCCTGGGCCTGCCGGGCTTTGAGCCAGGCAGGAGGCACGGCGGCCGGGTTGCCGGGATCGGAGCCGCCCAGGAGCACAAACCGGGTGGCAGGGTTCTGCTGTTTCACTTCTGCGGCGGCCTGAACAAATTCGCCGATCCCCTTATCCCAGAGCATGCGGCCCAGGCAGAGAAAAGTGACGGTCTCGGGATCTCCCTCGGCGATGGCGGCCCCTGCAAAGAAGTCCAGATCAACCCCGGTGCCGTAAATCAGATGAGCCCGGTTGGACCTGAGGAGGCTATGATTCAGAAAAAAGTCCCGGTCCTGAGAATTTTCAAAAATTGTCTCGGCCGGAGAGCGCAAAGCGCCTTTGTAGAGCACCTTGGCCAGCCGCTGGATGGCCCCACCGTGGATGAAGATGTACCCCAAGCCGGTAATGGAATTCACCACCCCTTTGGCCTGGGCCAGTTTGGCGGCCAGGGAGCCGTAAACCGTCGGCTTGATGGTAAAATGATGCACCAGGTCCGGGGCCTCGCGGCGGTAGAGCCTTTGCAGCCGGTGCAATAATCTCAGGTCCGATAACGGGCTGGTGCCCTTCCGGTCCATGGCCAGGTCGATAAATTTTAGGCCCTGGTCCTCCAGCTTCTTGGAGAACCGGTCCAGGGGCGCCGCCGCCACGACCTCCCAGCCCAAGCCTTGCATGGCCTGCATCAGGCTGAGACGGAAATTGTAAAGATACCAGGAGGTGTTGGCTACATATAAAATCTTTGCCATGGAATCTTTCCGTGAATGCGGCGCCTAGGTTCCGAAAGATTGCAGCATGAGCTTAACCCGTAATTCCCAGAGACGCTTCTGGATTTTTAACCGGTCCCGCCACGGGAGGTTTGACAGACGAGACCTGGTTTGCTTCAGAATCTGGATGGTTTCCCGGGTTGTGCCGGGATTCCCGGTGCCGGTGGCATTGGCGTCATGGAGACGGTACTTCGCCAGAGGTTCGGCAATATGAGCTATCCGGTATTCCAGGGCCAGCCTCAGGAAAAGGTCGTATTCCTCGCTATAGGTAAAATTGTGATTAAATCCTCCCACCTTTCTCACCGCCGCGGTGCGCATCAGGACCGACAGGCAGGGAATAAAGTTGGGCCCGGTGAGCAGCCTGCGCAGGACATCCTCGTCGGCGGGGGGGCGATATCTGCTGAACCAGGTCCCCAGGGTGCGGCCCTCGGAGTCGATAAAAAAACAATCCGTATATACCATCCCTAAATCAGGCCTGGCCTGGGCCATCTCCATCTGCATCGCCAGGTTGCGGGGCAGCCAAACGTCGTCGCAATCCAGCATGGCCACGTATTCTCCCTGGGCCTGGCGCACCGCATGGTCACGGGCGGCGCCCAGGGGGACGGTCTCATCTCCCCGGAAATACCGCACCCGGCTGCCGTAACTCCGGGCAATCTCGCCACTGCAATCCGTGGAGGCGTTGTCCCAAAAGATGATTTCCCAGGCGGAATAGGTCTGGGCAAAAACCGAATCAATGGCCTCCCGCAAATATTTCTCGCAGTTGAGGCAGTTCATGATGACGCTCACCAGGGGCGGCTGGCCGCGATCAACCGTCAACTTTCCATCCATAGGGAATCGCGCCGGAGTCAAGGGGCAAGCCCTCAGACTCATGGGGATCGTGGACATAATCGGTGAGGTTGGCCACCAGTGCCGGAGCCGTTCCCAAGCCCTGGAACCCGTACCAGAGAAGCGGTGGAATCCGGACCAAACAGTAATGATCCGGCCGGCCCAAGACATGCTCCTCCAATCGGCCCCGGCTGGGAGAGCCCTCCCGGGCATCATAGAAAACCAGCCGGATTTGGCCCACCGGCACGGCAAAATGCTGGGTCATCACCCGGTGGCGCTTCCAGGCCTTGACCACCCCGGGGAGGACGAGGGAGAAATAGATTTCCCCGAATCCCTGAAAGAGAGGCGAATCGCAACGCAGCATGTGCAGGACCGCGCCCCGCGGGTCCACAATCTGCTTCAAGGGCTGGATTAACACCCCGGAGATTTCGGACCGTGCTTGCATTTCAGCCGGTCCAGGCCAGTCCCTGGGCCGCGGCCCGGCTAACGTATTCTTGAATCTGCTGGCTGGCAAGCGCCCGCACCTGGGCATCTCCATGCTCATAATAAGTCCGGTACCAGGCCGCGGTGAGCCGAACGGTCTCAGGCAGCGAAAGGACGGAGTGCCAGCCCAGCAGGTTTAAGGCCTTGTCGCAGCACAGCTTCAGCAGGGTAGACTCCCGGTGGGCCCCCGGGTCCTGGGGCTCCACTTCCCATCTGGCCCCCGGCCAATGCCCGGCCAGACTGGAGACCAATTCTATCACGGATTGATTGGTATTGGCCACGGGGCCAAAATTGAAGGATTCCCCCTCCAACACAGCTTCCCCCTGCCATAATCCGGCGCCCAGCCACAGATACCCGCTCAACGGCTCCAACACATGCTGCCATGGCCGGGTGGCCCGGGGATTCCGGATCAGGGTGGGCTGACCTTGGGACCACGCCCGCACACAGTCAGGCACGATGCGATCCGGGGCCCAGTCGCCGCCGCCCACGACGTTACCGGCCCGGGTGGTCGCCACCCTCAACCCCTTTCCACCCTGGTAATAGGACCGGTCATAGGCCCGAAAGATCAGTTCCGCACACGCCTTAGAAGCGCTATAGGGGTCGTCGCCGCCCAGGACGTCGTTCTCCCGGTAGCCCCAGGTCCACTCCTGGTTGTGGTAACATTTGTCGCTGGTAATAATTACCCCCGCCAGCGGTTGGGCCGATTGCCGCAAACATTCCAGCACATTCAAGGTCCCCAGGGTGTTGGTTTCAAAGGTCAGAATGGGGTCGGCATAAGAGAGCCGCACCAGGGATTGAGCCGCCAGGTGAAAGATCATGTCCGGCTTGAAGGCCTCGATGACCCGGGAAAGGGCGCCGCGGTCCCGGACATCGCCCTCGAAATGGGCCAGCCGGGCTCTTAATTGGCTGGCTTCGAAGTTGGACGGCACGGTGGGAACATTGAGGGAAAATCCAGCCACCTGCGCCCCCAGCTCCAATAACCAGGAGCAGAGCCAGGAACCCTTAAAGCCGGTATGACCGGTGACCAGGACGCGTCGGTTCTGATAAGTGTCGGCGAACATTAATTACACGCTAAACCTTCCAAGGCGCATTCCCGCCGGACCAGAGGTTTTCCAGCAGGTTGCGGTCTCGTATGGTGTCCATGCAGTGCCAGAAACCCTGGTGGGAATAGGCCATTAATTGGCGGTCCCGGGCCAGGTTCTCCAAAGGCCCTTCCTCCAGCACGGTGGCATCGCCGTGCAGGTAATCAAAAACGCCCGGCTCCAACACGAAAAAACCGCCGTTGATCCAACTCCCCTCAGTCTGGGGCTTTTCCTTGAACTCAGTCACCACCTGGTCATCAAGCTTCATGCCGCCAAACCGGGCTTGCGGGCGCACCGCGGTCACCGTAGCCAGGCGCCCGTGGCTCCGATGAAAGGCCAGCAGTTCCTTGATGTTGAGGTCAATCACCCCGTCACCATAGGTAAGCATAAAGGTCCCTTGGGGCCGCAACAGCCCTTCCAGGCGGTGGAGGCGGCCCCCGGTCATGCTAGCCCGGCCCGTATCGACCAGATGCACGATCCAGTCCTCGGCGGTGGAATTGCCATAGGTGATGGCGCCTGTGGCCAGGTCCACCGTAATGTCGCTGGTGTGGGGATGGTAGTGGATAAAAAAATCTTTAATGACCTCCCCCTTATATCCCAGGGCCAGCACAAATTCCTTGAAGCCATAATGGGCATAGGTCTTCATGATATGCCACAGGATGGGCCGGCCGCCAATTTCCACCATGGGCTTGGGCTTGAGGTGGGTTTCTTCACTGAGCCGGGTGCCCATGCCGCCGCACAAGATAACCGTCTTCATGCCTTGCATCCCCCTCCCAGGAATCCCGGCGCCCGGCCACAGATCCAGCTCACCTCAGCGTCCGCCAGGGCGGGGTGCTGGGGCAGGCTCGGGAGTGCTCCGTAGAGCCCTGCCGTTACCTTCAATAGCCTTATAGATGGATAAAAAATGATAAAATCAATCCTCATAAGTTTGAACCGATTACACTTTTATAGTCTTCCAGTAACTGTTGGCGCCATTCTTTTGACACGACGCATGGCCAGTTAATAATTTCTGAGCCAATTTTTTCTGCCCTGGGGCAACTGCCGTTGGCATAACCGAAAGCTTCGATACTGTCGGTGCAAATGATGGGACTGCGAAACCAGGTCCAGCTTACGTCAATAAATTTAGACATTTTTCCGGTGAGTTTCCTGGCCTCGGGATGGGTGAACACGAACCGCAGCGGCACAATATCCATAAGCCGATTTTCATAAGCCTTGGGCAGATAGTGACCCCAACCGCCACCTCGTGTCAAGCAAAGATAATTCTGCAGCAACTCCTGCCTTCTCAGTCTTTCCTGGCCCCAGCGGGCCAGTTCGATAAGACCCAGCCTGGCCAGAAACGGAGGCATCTTGGCCGGATAAGGATACTCCGCCTCAGCATCATGGGGCAAAGGTTTATTATAATCTTTTTCCATAAAAACCGGCTGCGTCCCGGCGCCCCATATCTTCTTGGTTAAGGCTCCCAGATACTGCCGCGCCAGGCGGCGGCGGTAATTCCCCGGCCGATAATAATGCCGTTCGAGAAGAAATTGTTGAAACAGCCGGGATTGGTGGTCCTGGCTTAACGGTGGTGCCGCCTCGCAGGTGGTCCGCACCTTGGCAGAGAGCGCCGCGTCCTGGGTGTAACAAAAACCTCCCACCAGGGTGTTGAGAGGTTTGCTGTGGTCCGTAGAGAAAATTGCCGCGTCGCCCCAGTTCCCGACTTTCTTGCCATCATAGGCTGAGTCCAGGGTAATGGCGCAATCTTCGATGAGCGCCAGGCCCCGTTCTCGGCAAAGTTCCACGATCTCAGGAATGTTACAAGGGATGCCGAATGAATGTTGCGCCACCACGGCTTTAGTTCGGGAGGTTATCTTCGCCGCGATGCCACTGGCGCCGGACCCAAAGGTCCCGGCCTCGATGTCGGCGAAAACCGGCCTGGCCCCGGTACGCCAGACGGCATTGGGCATCACCGAACAGGTAAATCCCGGCAAGATGACCTCATCCCCGCTGCCAACCCCCAGGGCCTGCAGCACGGCATAAAAAGCCATGCGGCCCGCGGCAAAACTTACCCCCCGGCCCGGGCCGATCAAGACCGCCAGTTGATTCTCATACTCCCGGACGACCTCTTCACCATCCCCTGAGTTGAGAACCGTGCGGAGGAGTGCTACTTCCGATTCACCGAGATAATCGTGGCCCCGAACAAATCCTATCTGATAGGATGAGTGCAGCAATCCCGATAAATCTGTAACTATTTTGTTGAAATTGTCTAATAATTTGGCCATGGCTCTTTGTATAGGTTATTCAGATTAACTTAATTTACTTGCTTACTACTAATCTTAAACTGTATGGCCCCAATTAACTCAATTTTAAGATACGTTATTATTGCTGAAATCTCCTAAAAATGGCCGCATGGTATCATCATTTATCGGCAAAAAAAACATTTTTGTTATTCTTTCTCCTAAGGCTTGATATTGTTCGAATTCCTGGGGAGTAAGATTAAAACATCGGTTAATCGCCGCCATCAACTCTTTTTCAGTGAAACATTCCATAATCAACTCAGTTTCTACACCCTCTAAAACGTTATTATTGAGGGCGTTTTGTCTGCCGACGAAAATTACCGGAATCCCCAGGGCCGCGGCCTCTACAATAGTGCCGGAGGTGGATGAGACCACTACCGACGCCCCTCTCATGGCCTCAGCCAGATTGCCTTGGTAAATTTCGAACCGCTCCGGCCAATGCTGCTCGCCAATGGCGCGTTTCAAGTCCAGGGGCGTGTAATTCGGGTGACATTTGATCAACACGCGGGCTTCTTTCTGAAGGCGGTTTAATCCCATGAGTAAAATTTCCAGCAGTTCCGCGGCTTCCGGAAGATCATGGGGCAGCAGGACCAACGCCGTGGAACCTTGCCTGGCCGCCATGCCCTGTCGCCGCTCTCCGAAAATATAGGCGTAACGTAACGCCGCGGCCGGGCGGCACGGCAGGTCCCGGGTAAAGGTCTGGGCAAACCTGCACAGATGCTCGCTCATGCCCAGGAGAAGATGCGGCACGATACCTGCCTCTACTTCGGATTGAACCGGAAACGGAAACAACAAATTGTAAGCATAAAGGCAGATCTGGGCCCCAACCAGGCGGGCCTGAGGAAAAGCTCGGCGGGCGGCGGCCATCAGGGCTTTGTCAATCGTCTGGTTCTCATACCAGCTGATGATGAGTTGGGGGCGCATGCCGGTTCTCTCCAGCCGGGAAAATAGCCGGTAGATGAGCCCGGCAAGCAGGCTGGAGCCATCCCCCAGACCTTTGGCCTCATCTTCCTTTATGATCCCGGCAAGGTCAAAATTGCGAAAAGGCGCCGCAGTAATTTTTCGCCGCCAGGTTTTGAACGGATATCTCAGAAGAGATACATAGTCCGAAAGATGGAGATAGTCCTCGGGGATGATAAAATGCGTCCCGCTATGACGCATGCGTTTATAAATGGAAAAATAATTGAACGAAAAACCAAAGAGAACCGGGTGAATCAAGACCTGAAAACCATTTTTCTCTAAGTATCCATGGAGATAAGGCAAATAAATATCATGAAAAACCCCTTGCTCATCCAAAGAATTATCATGCACGAATGTATCAACAATGACTAATTTGTCATGAGAGACAGCTTTACCTCCAACCTTCTTTTTAGAAATATAGGCAGCAATTTGCCTCAAAAGTAAAGTACAGATGAAATATCCGAATCTCATCAAAGAGTTAAAATAATTTGACCATACATAATATTTTTCGGTATTAGCCGGAATCACCTGGGCGGCAATGCCCCGCCGCCCCGCCCACTCACGGATTGCCGCGGCCAGCCCGAAAGATTCAACAAAAATCAATTCCGGTTTGGTATCAGAATCATTCCATATCCGCTCCAAGGTTTCCAGATAACACGAATATTGGAATAAATTACTATAATAACTATTTCGGGAAGCAGTCCGGGTAAACCACCATTCCACATCCTGCCCATAGCGGCGATTTAATTGATCGATCCACTTGATATGGTCAGCTCTTATTTCTCGGGCTACTCTATCGTGAAGTGCGGAAATATCCATGCGGCGGAAACCGGACCCAAGTTCCCGTTCCAACTGTCGCCGCTTAAAGAAATCGACGCCGAAGTATAAAAAATGGGGCGTTTGCCCCTCAGGAAACAGCCCTATAAGCCTGGAGTGATCTTTTCGGGGGAGAGCTATGATTAATCGGGGGGAAGGCATTATTGTTCTTATTCCTGCCTCAAAGTTAATTACAACAGCCTAGAGCCTATTGTAATTCACCTCCTTCAAACAGAAATGCATCAATCTTTTGATGCAACCGGAAGTGGCTCGGTAAAATCCCGCACCCAGGTAATATTCGGGGCGACTTGCAACAGCGGCGCCTCTGGACCGGGGACCACTCCCAAAAATTGAACCCCGCAAGCCTGGGCGGCGCGATAATCGCTCTCGGCATCGCCAAAAAACCAACACCGCTCGGGCGTGAAGCCATATTCCCCGAGCACCGCGGCCAGGTTTTCCTTTTTGCTGCTGGGCGCCCCCCGCACCTCCCGAAAATACCTGGCATAACCCCGCTTTTGAACTATTTCCCGCAATTCGATTTCCGGCGCCGCGGAAATAATAAAGCACGGGACTTGTTCATAATGGGCCTGCACAAAGGCCTCGACGCCCCGAATCTCGGGGGCAGCCACCACTTCGTCCACCACCAGCCGGGCAAAACTGCGGCACAGTTCCGCCAGGCCAGCTTCACTCAGGGGTTGGCCAAGAAACTCGGCGTAATAGTGGCGGAATTTATCCACCCGGGTCATGCCCCCATGCCGGCGGTGATGGTCCATAACCTGACTGACGACCTCCGGGCCAAAGGGTTCGAAGAGTCGCGCAAAGGCGCGGGTCTTTACTTCCAGGGAATCCGCCAAGACTCCGTCAAAATCAAAGAACAGGGCTTGCCACTGCAAGAATCACCTCGCGCCGCATCCAGGGAATTTATATGATACCCGCGTCCCGCAGGCCTCGCAAAAGATTGCTTACCGCCGTCTCTTCCATAAGTTGCCGGGCTTCCCGGGCGTAGGAGCCGATGTGGGGGGTAAGAATTACATTGTTCTCATAGCATAACGGCCCCCCGTAAGGCTCCTCGGAGAACACATCCAGGGCCGCGCACATCACGCCGCCTTCGGCCATGCAGGCGCGCAGGGCCGTTTCGTCCAGGAGCTCGCCCCGCGCGGTGTTGATTAATAAAACCCCCCGTTTCCCCAGACACTTGAATTCTTCGGCGCCGAGGAGGCGCTTTTTGCCGCTGGCATGCAGGGTAATGATATCGGCCTGGGCTAAAATTTCAGCCATTGTCGCCCTTTGGGCCCAGGGGATCTCCGAATCCTGCAAATCACTATACATCACCTCGGCCCCAAAGGCCCGCACCAATTCCCCGACCCTCTGCCCGATGGCCCCAAAGCCGATAATCCCCACCAGCTTCCCCTGCAGGAGCCCACCCATGAGTTTCTGCCACTGGCCGCCTCTCAGCATCCGGTCTTGCAGGGCAATGGCCCGCAGCCCGGCCAGCATCAAGCCGATGGTGAGTTCGGCTACGGCCTGGGTGAGGACTCCCTCGGTGCGGTACACCCGGATGTTCAAGCCGGCGGCCGCCTCATGGTCCACATTATCCCAGCCCGCGCCCACGCGGGAAATCACCTTGAGATAATCCCGGGCTTGCTCCAGGACCGGCCGGGTTATGGGCTCGGTACCGGCCAGCAACCCCACCGGGCGGTGTTCGGCCAACAGGTCCTGCAGTTCGGCTTCCCGGAGTTTGCGGTGGAAAGGGTTCAGGATCACGCCCAGCCCCCGAGCCTGGAGGGTTTCCAATAACCCGGGCGCGGCGCTGGCGAAAGAAGAAGTGGTGGCGAGAACGATTTTTTCCCTATCAACCATATCCGTGCATCTCATGCAGGCATTCCAACAGCCCTTGCCCCATATCCAGGTAACGATGATTAATCAATTTTTCCCCTATTTTCGGTACAAAAGAATAAGGAGTCAGACTATAATGGTCAGAACTGCTTTCCCCGCTGAACTCGATGACAATGTCTTCCCCCAGCATTTCCCTGATCATAGCCATCATGTCCCGGGCCTTCATGGGGTTGTGGCCGCTGATGATAATATGCCGGTTGCGGTAGGTTTCCTCAAGAATATCCACGGTCAGCCGGGCCGCATCCCGCACATGGATATACTCCCGCACCTCCTCCCCATTGCCATAGCCCCGGATGCGCCGCTGATCCATGGCCTGCTTGAGATACCGGTAAATACTGTTTCTGGCGTCGGCCCGGGGCCCATACAGGGTTCCGTAGCGCAGGATGGTAAACTCCAGGCCGAACCGCCGCTGATATTCCTCGATATAGATTTCCGCGGCCTGCTTGCTGCACCGGTAAAAACCGCCCCGCTGGCTGTACACGTAAATGGTGCTGGCATAGACGAACCGCCGGGCCCGGCCCTTTAAGGCGCCCTCCATGACATTGAGGTTGCCCTGCACATTGAGATGGACCGTCTCCTTGGGTTTGGTGGTCGCATCATCCAGGTCGGCGATCCCCGCGAAATTATAGACGAAATCCTGCCCACGAGCCGCCTCATGCACCGCCGGTTCATCCAGGATGTCGCCCGTCACCATCTTTTGCCCCGGCAAGAGATAGGGGGAAGGCTTCAAATCAAAAATGGTGACCGCGTAGCCGCGTTCGCTCAAGCAATCCGCCACATGGCTTCCCAAAAAACCCGATCCCCCAAAAACAATGGCTTTCAATGGTCCTTCCTTAGGAATGCTCATTTGAGATTGATCCCTGCACCCTTACGCAAATCCGGAGAGCCGCAGGGCAAGACCGGCTGCGCCGCGCATCTTTACTTAAAACAGGTATCATAAAAAATCTTGCTTAATTTCCCGTACATTTCATCACCGGCGGGATCAAATTTTTCTGCGGCCTTGATCTGCTCAAACATGATTTCCGGCAGCCTGGCATAAAGAGGAAAAGTTCTTTGTAATCCCTTCAACTCTTCATAGGTTATTGAGGGCATATCCAAGGGCACCGAATCAAGCAACTGATGTACTTTATCTTCCTTAGTCATATAGCCTTTTTCGATACAGTACTGGTACAATCTTGTTCCTCTGTAAGGAGTGAAGAGACAAACGTTCATAGTGACAGGATTTATTTCCCGGTTTACCTGTATAGTGTCAAAAATTAATTCCCTGGTTTCGTCCGGGAATCCAATGATATTATTCACTGTATAAGCAATAGAATATTTTTCGACAATTCTAAGGGCTTCAAGCAATTGCTTATTCGAATAATGTCGATTTAATACTTTTTTTCGAAATTCTTCATTGCCATGTTCGATGCCGAATTGCAAATTCTGACAACCCATATCTTTCAATAATCTGATCTTCTCTTCCGTGACCGTCTCGGGTCTGGTCTGACACCAAAATGGCAGCCCGATCTCTTGATATTTTTCGGCAAATTTTTTTAGTTCTGCAAACGGCTTGGCCAAAAATGCTTCCGAATTGAAATTTATGTAATCAGGATTATATTTGGCGGCCAGAAATTTCATTTCTTTTATTACCCGATCGGCATCTTTGCGCCGGTAATAGACCCCGCAGCCTTGGTCAAAAAAAAGCCTTCTGAGATGCGGCGCCCCGCAATAGGTACAGTCGTAAGGGCAGCCCCGGTCGATTTCCACATGGATCATGGTGTAAATCTTCCCCTGCATCGGCCGGTAAAGACGCTTTCGATCAAAAATATCATAATCAATAAAGGGAAGGGTGTTGATATCTTTGAGCTTCCGCAGGGGATTCTTTATGACCCGGCCGTCTCTTTTTAACCAGAGGTTTTGAATAGAGGCGTAGTCCTCTCCCCTGGACATTTTCTGGCACAGCTCCACTAAGGCGTCTTCTCCTTCCCCAACGCAGACCAGATCGACATTATCATTGGCGAGAACTTCATCCGGAGCAAAGGTGACATATACCCCCCCAGCCACCACCGGGATGTTAAAGTGACTTATGGCCGCCAAAAGGGACATTCCCAAGTCGTACGTGTCCTCCACCAGAGTAATGGCAATTAAATTGGGCTGATAGGCGTCGACTTGTTCGGCTAAATCCTCATACATATCAGTTTCTTTGTAATAGACGCCTTTCTCTTTATAACTAAACGGACGCAACTGCAGCAATTCTACCCGCTTTTGTTCAAAATTAGTATCTTCCCAGTTATAATACGTAGTATCAAACAGGCTAACATCAAACCCCGCTTCTTTTAAGCATGGCGAAAGCAGCGATAGATTCAACGGCACTAAGGTAGCCATTTCGGTGTTGGGGTATATAAACAAGATTTTGAAATCTTGGGACATCTAACGTCTCCTTGGGCTATTTAATCTTCCCAATCCTGATAAAAGTCAGACCAATAAGTGTCTTTCTCCAGAATTGCCCCCCAAAACCCTTCAAAATCGAGATTGCGGATATGTACACCTTCGGCAGAAATAGGCTACGGAATTGATTCCGGATGTCATGCAAGCCTATTCGGCTGGACCTTACCTAGGGTACAGTAATCAGTTTTCTTTCACAATTCGATTTTCTGGCGATGCGGCAAAAAACCGAACCGGGTCGTGCAGGTGCTCCTGGTGCATTTCTGTTAGCAACCTTGTGACAATGTATTATAGCACATTCCCCGGAACCTTAACAGCAATGCTCTGGGCGGGGTTCCGGTCTGGGTCTTGATACCGGGTGTTTCCCGGCCGATGCCAGCGCTCCTCTTCCCGGATCGGACATTATTACCAGGCAATTTTACCACCGGAGACGCCCGCGCCCTGCCTTCATCGCGCCCCCCACCGCCGTTCCCGATAAGCTTGGGCGTACCTTGCCAGGATTTCCTCGCCTTCGGGTTCGAACCGCTCCGCCTTTTCAATCTCCGGCCAGGCGGATTCGTCGAATTCGACGTAGAGGGGGAAAGTCCGCATCAAGCCATCTATCTGTTTCCGGGTGAATTGGGGCATGTTGAGCATGGAGCTGGCCGTAGTGTGCACGGTTAAAGCCCCCGGGGCAAGCCAGCCGGCTTCGATGGCCTGGTCCCGCAACACGGTCCCCCGATACGGGGTAAAAATGCTCACCGTGACCGCGTCGTAACCCTTGATCTGCTTGACCAGGCGGATGGTGTCAAATACCATCTCCCGGGTCTCGAAGGGAAAGCCGATGATGCAGTTAATGCTATACTGAATGTGGCTGGCGTCAATATGTTCAAAAGCGCGCAGCAACCGGGAGTTGGAAATGTTCCGGCCCAGACGTTTAACCCGGAAGTCTTCATTCCCCGACTCTATTCCGAAGGAAGCCCGGAAAAGCCCCACTTCCTTCAATTTCTGCAGCAACTCAAGGGTGCAATGTTCCGGCCGGGTGTTGAACCAGAAGGGCAGCCGGAATTCCTGATACATGTCAATAAAGGCGTCAATTTCCTGCCGGGGGCGAGCCAGAAAATCATCATCCACGATATAGAGCAGGTTGGCCCGATATTGGTCTATGAGGTTGGCCACCTCTCTTCTGATGCTCGCCGCGGACCGGCGGCGCAGATATACCCGGTTCAGTTGACGGGCGGCGCGATTATGCATGGGCGAATTGCAATAGGTGCATCGGTTCGGGCAGCCGCGATAGGTTTCCAGAGGCAAGGCCCGGTGAATTTTCCCGCCCATGGGCCGCACAAACCTGCTTTCCTCAAACAGGGAGAAGTCGGCGGAATAATCATCCAAATTCACATAAGGTCTGATGGGGTTACGGATAACAGACCCGTCCGCCTGTTTTATCCACAGGTTCGGGAGGCCGGAAAGATCGCGACTCTCGGAAACTCTGAAGGCCAGATCCCGCACCACCTCTTCTCCCTCTCCCACGCACAGCATGTTGATTTCCGGAAAGGACAGGAGCCATTCCGGGGCCGCGGTGGCCAGCACCCCTCCCACCACCGTGGGTATCTTCAGGGGATTGGATACTCTGAGCAATTGCAGGGCCCGGCTCAAGGCGTCTTCGGTAAAGGAATAAAGGAGCAAATCCGGCTGGAAGGACTCCAATTGCTTCAAGAAATCCGCGGCCATTTCAGTATCTTTTAAAAGCTTAAGGTTTTCCTCAGAAAAAATGGCGCGGGCTTGCAGGTATTTGGCCCGGTTTTGAGGGCTACTCAGGTCCCCGTCCCCATACTGGGTGGAGTCGAAGAGTTGCACTTCGAACCCCTCTTGCCTGAGAATCCAGGTGAAGAGGGCGATGGACAACGGAGTCACCAACATCATGGGAAGGTTCGGGTAGACCAGTAAAATGCGCATATCTTTTTTCATGATGATTTTGTCTCAACAATGGTATGAAAAAGGTGGCGGCCAGAGATTTTCCCGCTTGCCGCGGCCCAAAGGCCGGGGCGCCAGCATGCTCTCAAATTAGCATAGGATTCCTTCAGGAGGAATCCCGAATAAATGGCGCCCTCAGGCTGGCTTGTCAAGGTATTGCGGCATCAGGCGGTCGCCGGCCATCAAGTTTATCACCCTCTCCAGATCCTCAGGTGTATCCACACTCAGCGTCTCAGCCGCGGTGGGTACCATCTGAACCTGCCCGCCATGTTCAAGGACCCGCATCATATCCACCGATTCGATGCACTCCAGGGGCGTGGGCGGCAGGGCATTGAAGGTCAGGAGAAAATCACGGCGGAACGGGATCACGCAGACCTGTTTCCACATCGGCACCTCCGTGACCCCTTTGCGCCGCGAGGGAATAGGTTCCCGGGAAAAATAGAGGGCGCGCCCCCTCAAGTCGGTCACCACTTTGACTTCATTGGGATCTTCAAACTCCTCCACCCGCTTCATGGCGGCCATGAGGTTCACCACCTGGATGGCAGGGTCCTGGATCATGGGTTCAAGAGACTGCGCCACCATTTCCGGAGTCACCATGGGCTCATCCCCTTGCACCATCACCACAATGTCCACCCGGTGGCCCAACTCCGCTTCAATCTTGAGCATGGCTTCAGCACAGCGGTCCGAGCAGCGTTCGTGGCTGTCCAGGGTCATCACCGCCCGGCCCCCCACGGAGCTAACATAGTCAAAGATTTCCCGGTCGCAGGTGGCCACGTAGGTCTCCCGCAAGTGGCGGCACATCCGGGTGCGAAAGTAAACATGACCCACCATCGGCATGCCATGAATGGGGGCCAGAGGTTTGCCCGGAAAGCGCGAGGACCCCATACGGGCCGGAATAATCGCAATAATCTCCATTATTTTTTCAGACTCCCGATAGCTTCCAACCCCTGACGGCAGGTATGATCCAGCAACCGAATATCCAGGCTATAGGCGATGAACCGATAGCCTTCGGCCACCTTCTGGCGAGCCGCCTCCGGGTCGGGTTCGATAAGGTGAATTCCAGGGGCTTTGCCCGAAGCCCCGCCCACTTCCCGAATCCGGGCCATAGCCTCCGTCATCTTTACATGCGCCCATTGTGCGGGGATACCCAGGGAACTGGAAAGGTCGTAGGGCCCGACAAAAAATCCATCCACTCCCTCAACGGCCAGGATTTCGGCTAAATTTTCCACTGCCTGGATGTGCTCCACCTGGACGATAACCACGGCCTCTTGCGGCAACCACTCCCGGTAGCCCTCGAAGTTGCTGCCGTAACCCTGGGCCCGAGCCAGGCCCACACCGCGCCCGCCCCGGGGCGGATAATACACCGAGGCCACCGCCTGCTCCGCCTGGGCCGCCGAATTGACCATGGGCACAATCACGCCATGGGCGCCCGCATCCATAACCCGCTTGATCTGCACCGGGTCATTGGCCGAGAGGCGCACCAGCGGGACAACCCCACAAAGCCCGATGACCCTGATCAATTCTTCGGCTTCTCGAATGGTGATGACGCTGTGTTCCAGGTCTACTGCCAACCAGGTGAATCCCGCCTTGGCCATTATTTCGGCAATGGCCGGATGGGCGAGAGTAATCCAGCTTCCCCAGGCTATCTGTTTTCTTCCGAGAGCGTCTTTTAATGAATCTTTATTCATGATGAACCTTCTTATGTCAGGACTTTGTCTCTTTAAGTCGCCTTTTCCTATATTTACTGGTCTCTAAATTTCTTAACCCACTTTAAACAATAGTTATCTTACGATTACGATATTACAATCGCCCTAATTGATCAATTAATTAATTTACCTCGCATTTTATTAAAAACCATAACTATATCCTCCCTGTTCAATCCAAAGAAATCAGGCTTAATCACAAACGCGACGATGACTATAACCGTATAGATCATCCCGGCCACAAGAAATTGCAAAACCATATATTTATTGACTGGCATGGACATAGCCACCATGAGTTTAGCGATAAATGCAATCGCTAATAACCCTGCCAAGCTTAACACTTGATGTCCCACGTATCGCCAGAATTGAAGATTTAAAACCTTGGCATTGTAATAAAGCATTACATTAACCCCCAATACTTGCACAAATACCATCTTAACGCCCAAACCGGTTGCACCGGTATCCAGCCCTAAGGCGGCATGAGGCGCAATGAGGAAATACGTCACGGGCAAACCCAGGATAAGGATAATTACACCGATATTGCGATAAAGTGCAGTCTGTCCAGTGGCATAGAAAACCGAGCCGCTTAGCTGTCCATAGGTTTGAAACATCGGATACAGAGCCATAACCATCAAGGGGACAACCGCCCCACTGAATTTCTCCCCTCCCACGAAATAGACCACTTTATCCGCCTGCACAAGTATAAAGCAGGAGAGATAGGCTGCAATCGCATAAAACATCGGAATATAGCGGCGGAAGAGGGCAGCCATCAGGTTCAAGTCCCGTCTTTCAAACGCGATGGCAAATTCTCTCATTAATAAAGGCGTCATGGCACTGGTAAAAATGAAACACCCCGCCCCTATTTGGTAGGCGAGTCCGAAATATCCTTGTTCTATACTGCCGCCGAAAACCTGTAAAAGCCACCGGTCAAAAATTCCGGCAATTAAACCAACCAAGGCATAAATAAATAACGGATGACTATATTGATAAAATTCTTTAATATATATTTTAATTTGATTCAGGCTCAGAGACAACAACTTTATACTAGACATTCCTCTGCGTATTATGTAGACCAGCCCGAATATCAATAATCCCATAACCAAGAAATTAAGAAAAAATAAGCTGTTCAAGTGCAGTAAGTTAAACCAGAAAAGGATAACTATCAACACCATTCCGGCAATTCTCTGCAACATGCGGGCTATTTCGCTATTCACCGTGAGCCCATAGGAATCGGTCATTTTTTGCACCAATTGCAGAACCCAGGTCATAATGGCCCACACCGCCGCCAAATAAATAAACCAGATTTCCTGATGCGGCCATATTACGGGAAAGAGGGAAGTCTGGGTGGCAACCGCAACCCCGCCCAATAAGGTTATCACGCTCACCACAAGAAAGTAAAAATAGAAAGAGACTAAAGCGGTCTCATGCGGCCGTTGGGACAGCTTGGTGTAAAACCCGATGGAGGTCCCCATATCCAGGAATCCCATCACCTGAGAGAAAAAATTGGTCAGGAAGTTAAAATCACCATAAGCCTGCGGCCCCAAGCCCCGGGGAATAATGGCTTGCGTGACAAAATAGACCGGCAAGCTGACGAGGTTGGTAAGCAACTTATAAAAATACCGCTTCCCCAGAGAATCGCCTTGGTGCTTATGAGGAGTACAATTACTTTCAGGCATGCTTGTGGGCATAGCTGACCACTTTATGGGTGAGCGCCGGGTGGGCGCAGGCGCTTTGGCATCCCTTATTTATGAGTAATCAAATATTCTCTTAAGGTGAAACATGTTTTCTGAAATAGTATATATAAAACAAACAAGAATAATATCAATAAGATATGTCGCAACAGAAAAAATATATCTGTCCCGGCTTCCTCAATATTTATCAAATAGAATAGGATATTCCCGGAAAACAGCCACAAGAAAAACGGATTTTGATTGGTTATTTTATTCAAATAACTCATTAATATAAGCAACATCAGTACTACCAATGGCAGTATAATTATAGAATAATACCCAATTTCTAGCTGTGCAACTCCATAGTTATTCTTACCAATATCTATTTCCTTTGGTCTTACCCCATATAACTGGCCTAACATATCATCCATAAGGAGAAAGTTTTTATTAGGCCATAGATACCTTGGGACTGCACTCTTAAAACCTTCTGCAATTATTTTGCCCTTTGTGATTGCTATTCCATCGATTACTTGCTTACTCAGTACCAAATAAGAGAACTCCCAGGTCCCCGGGCGTCTCGACAGGAAGGATAGTGTCCGCTGGTAGTTTATGGCTGCGGACAGTGGATCCTTCAATTTTTTCGCTTCCTCAGAAGTAATCTGCCCCACGCTTTCAACAACGCCGCGATATGATTCATAGAGATTACAAAACAAAAAAACCGCCAACGCCAATATTAAACCGTACGCCAGATTCCTTAATTTAAATATCTTTTCATTCTTATTGTCAAAATAAAATATAATCGACAATAAAAGAACATTGATGAAGAATCTTTTGCCGCCATATACCGAGGCAAATGGAATAAATAAGATAGTTAAAACGAGCCACAATATTTGATTTTTTCGATCCTTCGTCTTGAAAACCTTTGATAATAAAACAATACCTAAACAAAAAGTAAGCAAATTATAAATTGTACGGGTAGACGTGAACCAATATGGCAAGAACTTCCCTATTCTCTCAAAATCCCACGGTGGTATAAATGACTGGACTCCATATTGATAATAACTATAAATCTGAAATATAATTAAAATATTATATATAATAAATACTATATATCCATTAACCTGAGAACACCTTTCCATAATATAGGTGATTTTCAAGTAATCCATATCCTTAATAAGGATTAACGAAAGTATCTTTAATATCAATAGAATAATTAAAACTTGGGCAAAAACTAAACCTATTGATAACGGGTCCCCTTGGGTAAAATCAAAAATTATATCCCGGCCGAAATGGAGTCCCCGTACAAAAGGATAGAGACCAAAATGGAATAATACATAAATAATATATACATCTAATACATCAATTTCCATTGACCGCCGAGAAAGATAAAGTGTTACAATAAATATGAACAACAAAGAAAATAAAAGTATTGACCAGTTGCCGCTCATAACGATTCTTTTCCTAATCTGATTTAAGCCTAATAGTTGCTACCAGATATCAAACTATTCTCAGGTAGACGGGTCGATTCTGCCTACCAGTTTATCAATCACAGATAAAATATTCCCCTGGGTGTTGTCCTTGAACATATAATGATGATAAAAGGATTGGTCCCTTTTTTTCTTTAAGCCCCCCTTGAAATAAAGATCCAACTTGGCGATCATCTCAGAGACATTCTGACAATAATGAACCCGCTTCTGTAATTGTTCTAAGGCAGTCTGGTCATAAGGGATAATCGGATTATCTAAAAGGAATATCTCAGAGTCCAGGTGCAAAGCGTCGTACAATGGAGAAGACGGTAACTCAATGAGGATAACCTTGGGATGATACTTTCTCAGAAAACTATTAAGCGGCATATAATCCACTATTTTTACATTTTTCATTCTTTGTAGCACTGGTATTACGGCGGAATTATGATCACCGGAAAACATGAAGGGCTTTATGTAAATTTCCAGGTCGGTCAAAGAGTCAAGGTATTCCAGGAGAGCGATTTGCGCCTCGGCCAACCTGTCCGGCAAAGCACGCACCATGCCTCCCTCAAAGGACGACAGGGAGTTGGTCAGGGGAAAGACAATATCTATGGGGGTTTTGACCCGGGCGCTCCTGCTTGGCGATGAGGCCCCGAAGGGCAGGACCTTCATCTTGATATCCCGGTCAGGGTATAATCTACGCAGATCCTCCCCGGTAAAACCATAACTCACAAAAAAGTCGCATCTATTAAAGTCCGAATCGAAATGCCAGGGTTCATAAGCATCTCCGAACAAGGCGCCATGCTGACTTCCCAGGACGGGAATACCTGCGGACCGCAGGTATCCGACTACCAACGCCTTCAAGCCTCGGATCGGCGAGTTGCCCCAAATTGCCAGAGATACAGGCCATTTTTCCTGCAAGGATTTTAGAGACCCGAGATCATCAAGGTAATGGTTGATATTGGCCAGAAAATCCGCCTTGATATCGGTTACAAAGATCTTGTCCAGGTTACCGGTGAGCGGGATGTCGAAAAGGTGGGGCGGAATGGTCCGGTGCCGTTGGGGAGTTAGGGAGAATAGATTTTTCCACCCCCTGCCTAACAACAGATCCCTTTTCCCCCAGAACCTATCTTCTTGAGACAGGAAATGAAAAACATTATATTGAGACAGGGCATTTTTCAAGAATATTAGATCGTATAGATTATCCATTAATAATATATTTAATTTTATATCATTAAATACTCTCAGCCTGGGCATTATCTCCTTATTATAAAGATCAACAATTTTATCAAAAACATATAATGGGTTTTTAAATATTATATTTTCTATAATTTGTTTGATTTTGTTCAGTTTATTGATAGCTATATCAGGAGAACTAACAACCTCTATCTTTATATTATCAAATAAACCTGATAATATCTCCTCTAAACTACTCGCATTGGCAAGAAATGTGTTCGATCTGGCATTATAGACGATAATTTTATCCAAATTATATTTTTCAATTATCTTCTTTATACTGGAAATGAACAAACTATAACCACAATAACAATATTTCCCCAAATATGAATATAATGGAGTGAAATATCTCATCTTCAAACTGACTTCTTGATTAATAACGGGAGCTATCCGGCTATCCAGGGCCTGTAAAATATGGTCTACTCTTTGAGACGCAGTATTTTTGTAGGCTATTACTTCGTCGGTATTCCATAATTTACTGATACACTGACAGTCGATAGAGTACTTTTCTTTCAGATACACGTCAACACTATAGTGGGTCGAAAATAGTAGGTTCCCGGCATGAAGGTTATTGCGGATGCACTCATCCGCCTGTATAACGCTATGCAAAATAATCCCGGTTTTAATCATACTATTTATGTTTCTCAGCATGAAATTGCATCAACCGTGAGTCTCTTCAAAGTGGAGGGCGTACCACAGGTGGAGATTGATGTATTGCCAAAAAAACATGTAGTGATTCTGTCCTCCCAAATGTTCCATAAATCTCTTTCTGACTTCTTCCCGGTGATAAATTTCCTGGTTAATAAACGAGCGCGTCTCGATCAAATCCCAGATTTCCTGGCGGTGTTCGTGCCGGAACCACTCATCCGCGGGGGCATTAAATCCCGTTTTATCTTTGCGGCAACGCACTTTTTCCGGCAATATCCCCTGCATCGCTTCCCTTAAGATCCATTTTCCCAGACCGTTCCGGACCTTCAAGGAATTATCCAATCGGAAGCAAAATTCCACCAATCGATAATCCAGAAACGGCAACCGGTTTTCCAGTGAAAATGCCATCATATTGCGATCTTCGGCCCGGAGAGAAGGGGGAATGGTTTCGTAAAATAATTCTAAATACAGACGGCGGGTAAGATCGCTGGTGAAAGGGGAACCCAACTCCGGTTCCCGCGCCTGGCGCACCAACCCGGGGGATAGCGCCGATAAGTATTGGGAGTATTTGGCGATTTCCAGATGCTTATCCTGGTGCAGGCGCCTGATATACTCTTTTTCCCGTTCATATTCGGCCACGGGCCTACCGTGGTTGCTCAACCAACAACGGAATTCCGCCTCATCTCCCTTGCCCTGGCGGCGCAAGTCGCTGAAGTAATAGTGGTAGTGGTCCCAATATCCGGCGAGCAGTTCATCGCCCCCGTGCCCGGTCAGCACCACCGGCACCCCATAGGGGGCAATTTCCCGGGTAATGGTGTAATTGCAGTACCAGGTTACGGTACACACCGGTTCATCATGAAAGGTCAGCATTTCCCGCAGCGTCGGGAACAGTTCGGCGGGGCCGGGAAATATCCGCCGGGAGGGTACCTTGAGGTGGTCGTTAACCTCCTGCATATATTCGGATTCATCATAATAGCCGGTCCCGGTAATTCCCGAGAAGGTGATGAGGTTCGGGTTCCGGGCTGCTGCCAGGCAGGATATGGAAGAGGAATCCAAACCGCCGCTTAACATGCACCCCACCGGGACATCGCTGCGCAACCGGATTTTGACCGCATCCCCCAAAAGTTCCCGAAATTGTTCAACCAGGTCTGACTCCGGACAAGTTCTCTCTGGTGATTCCTGCTCTTCCAGGTTCCAGTAGAGGGCAACCCGCGAGTGGCCGTCGCGATTTATAACCAGGTAACTGCTTTTGGGCGCCTGCACGATCCCTTCGAAAAAAGACTCATCATCATTATCAACATAACGGTAATGCCGGCCGGCGTAATTAATAATTTTCCTTAAATTAACGGCTTTGATTACCTGGGGATGAAGGAGGATCGCCTTGATTTCTGAGGCAAAAATTATAAAATTGTGGTCCTGATAATAATAAAGCGGCTTTTTCCCGAACCTATCTCTGGAGAGGATTAAGTCGCCGGTCCTGCGGTCATAAAACGCCATGGCCCACATGCCATTGAATTTTCCGAAGGAGTCCGTCCCCCATTCCAGATAACTCTTCAGAACCACTTCCGAATCTGAGGTTGATTGAAAACGGTGACCCAGCTTTTCCAGTTCCCGTTTGAGCTCCAGGTAATTATAGACCTCCCCATTAAACACCATCCACACCTGGCCGTCTGCCGCCTCCATGGGCTGCCGGGCCTTGACCGACAGGTCCAGGATGCTCAGACGCCGATGCCCCAGGCCCAGGCGCCCGCGCCGGAAGGGGGTGTCATCGTCCCTGGCCCGAAACATCGCCGTATCCCGGCCGGCGGGGTCAAGCAAAAAGCAGCCCCAGTCATCGGGGCCCCGATGCGCCAGGGCCTGGGTCATCACCAGTAACTCATCCCGGTGGATGGAATGGCCAGGGGCAAAACTATAATATCCGACGATGCCGCACATGGAGTTCCCGGAAATTTCTGGTTAGAGCCCGCCTTGGGGAGCGGAGCCGACGATGCCGGTGGCATACCCGAGAATGGTCTGGATGATAAGAAGAAAATCCGCCAGCTTGAATTGCTGGGGCTCATGTAACAAGATGCGCAGTTCCCGTTGGAGGTGCGCGGCGCTGGCAATCTTCAGCCAGTCTCGATTGCCGGCTACCCTGATGATCTCACGAAAAAGAGGGTCGATATTATCTTTAATTATGGGGGGATAAGAATAGTCGGAGCCATACTCCCCCTCGTTGAGCAGACAGGCGCGGCCCTGCCGGTGATTAATTTTGGTCAACAGGTAGCGCAAATCCCCCTGCCCCATCAGCGCTTTTTCTGCCTCGGCGGCAAAAACATTGATCCGGTGGCTGGTATCATAGTCGGTCCCGTATTTTAGCAACGCGGGCTTCTCAAACCCCAACTCCTGGAGGCGGTTGGCGAGATCTTCCTGCGTATAGGTCCTCAAGTAGGTGGCGTACCAGTCATCGATAAACTCAGCGATATACCGGGTGGGATAGCGGAACAGCTTGAGATAGGTCATGCAGGTATTGACGTTGATATGTTTCAGCATTTCCCGGAAATGGCTAATGGTGCGCCAGTAGACTCCTCCCGCCCCATAGATGTAAAGCCACATCTGCCCATTGGTCTTGAGGATCCTGGCCAGCTCGCCGAGCCCCTGGTTGGGATGCTCCGTGTGCATGATAACGCCGTTGCACCAGACAAAATCAAAGGATTCGTCCGGGAACGGGATGCGCTCCAGAGAGCCTTCCTGGGTCTGGATATTGGCAAAGCCGAACTCGGCGGCGAATCTTTGGGTGCTCTCCACGTTTTTCCGGCTGATGTCATAGGCGGTGACGTGCGCCGCCCCATTCATCAACATAAACAGGGAGCCGCGGCCGTTCCCGCAACCCGCATCGAAACATCTCTTCCCTTTAAAGATGCGTTCGGCGTCCAAGGAATTGCGCCGGAACCTGATCTTGAAGGGCTCAATGAACTCCAGCATGTCGGCCTTGGAGTACATGGCGAAAGTTTCGCCAAACACCGTATCGTATCGCTGTTCTCCCCCGATGTTGGGGCTATTTTCACTCATCTCCCAATCCTTTGGCGTCAGGAGGACCGCAAGCCGTTCTTTCTGGCCCTGCATTTCCTGTTAACATGGCTTCAGAACACCCCCCAGACCTTTCCTCCCGGTCATTTTTCTTCCCACTCATCCAGCCAGCAAATTACCTCGCTGTCCTGATTGGTCTTCAAATACTGCTTAAAAAGGTCCAATTTGTCTTCTTCCACGGCATTGAGAAAGAATTTCCCTTGTTGATTGCGCACCAGGGCGACTTTAAACCCTTGCTGCCGCAGCCGGGAGTTTAGGGAGGGGGCCAGGTAGAACCCCCATGCTTTCGCAGCAAAATCGCATTCCTTGCCGCTGGCGGAAACCATGGAGATCATTTCATCGGCCGCCAGATGGATTTTGCCGAAATCCTTGATGCGCACCCCAGCGGCGTCAAATTCCCTGGGGGGATCTTTGATGGCTAATCTCATCCGCCGTCCTCGAGATGATTCGGGATATACCAACGATTTTGGTCATCTTTTTGCCAAATGGCCCGGTTCCGGAATTTTTCCAGCAGCAGGTAAAATTCTTCCTTGGAATACCCCAGGTACGCCACAAAGTCGTCGACATAATAATCGGAAAGCTCTTCTAAATCGTGGATTCTCACCAATTGTTTGGCTTGCTCCCGGGTCAACCGGCCATTTCGGATATCTTCGCAGGCGTGGTCAGTGGCCCTGCCATAGCCAAATTTCAACACCTTGAGATATTGATGGATGCGGTTGATCTTCTCGTCGATGCCCACATAGTTGCGATAGGTGCCCTCCCGGGGACTTTCCAAGGCCTTGAATCCATGGGTTTGGGCAATCTTCAGATGTTCTTCCGAGTCCCAGTGGAAAAAATGGCTCATGAAAACCGCCCGGGTCCCGGAGGCGTTGAGTTCGTCAGGATAGTCATAGACCACCAGCTTTTCAAAGGGTATGCCGTAGGCCTGGGAAACGTAACGGGCGTCCCGGCCGCTGTTGGCGGCATATTTATCGAACCAGGCCCGGGTGATGTAGTTCTTGGCGGCCAGATCGTCATCCCCGCCGTATTCAAAGGCGGAGTTCTCACCCAACACCACCAGGGGCACCTGGAATTGCAAGGCCAGGTGGAGGGGATAGGCATGGAGCAACGTATGACTGAGCAAATCCGGGTCGCCAAAATCCTCCAGCCCCATGCGGATCAATTGCTTATGCAGATTCTGTTCCGGCCGGTAAATTGCCAGGTTGGCTCCCATATCGGCAATCAAGCTCAGATTATACTCCCCGATCTCGGTTTTGATGCCGTAATCCACATTGACGGCCAGGATACGCACATCAAAGGGCAAGAGCCGCGCAACCTGGGTCATGCTGTCTTTGCCCCCGCTAACCGGCACCAGCACATCGTAAAACCGGGCCTGCCGGGACTTGGCGGCGGCAATCAACCGGACAAATTCCTGTTCCCGGGCACGCCAGTCGATCCCGGCCAGTCGCTGATTTTTTTGGCGGTGCGCCAGACAGGCCCCGCAGACCCCATCGGGCCCCAAGGACAGATGCGGCTTGGTGTCAGGCATGAGGCATTTACGGCAATATTTCATGGGATCAATCCCTGTCTCTCATCACGCGAGCCGGGTTGCCGGCCACAATCTTATATTCCGGGATATTTTTCGTTACCACGCTCCCAGCCCCAATTACCGTCCCTTTACCAACCGCGACGCCTTTATTAATGAAGACTTGCCCCCCCAACCACACATCGCTGCCAATTTCTATGGGAGCGCCGAAAAACCCCTGCTTCTGAATTAATTCCCCTCTTTTAAAAACGTGATCCGAAGTGTTCATATAAACAAAAGCGCCGAAAATACAATTTGCCTCGATACGTATGCCATGGCCGGCGTTAAAGATACTGTAACTGCCCAATATAGTTTTTTCACCGATAAAAAATTCAGCATCATTGGCTGCCACCAGCCAAACGTGCGTTCCCGTCCGCACTCCGTCCTGGATAATTAATTTGCCATTTTTCCTTATTCTGATAAAGATCGTTCCCCCCAAGGTTACATTATCACCAATGCTGAGATTTTTCAAACTACCGCCATCCCGCAATAATATGTGCATGAGCCCTTCTACGATAAAATTCCGGCCTACCTTAGCTCCATGCCACCTGAGATAGCATCTCCAAAATAATGAATTTAATTTTCTCAAAATTTCCATGGAAAGCTTCCTTAGCTCATGCACCTAAGATAATCAGGTTTAGCCGAATTCTTCCAAAAACAATTTGGCATTGACAAAAGAAAAGAGAAATTTGCTTTCGCTGTTTTCCAAATAATTCTTTTGCAGCAATTCTCCGATTCGATCTTTACGGACATGTTCAAAAATGGGGCCATCAGCCAGCACCCACTCTTTAACCCCGGCGTCCTTGACATCCAAAAATGAGAAGACCGGGGCGTTAAATCCCACCTTGCGGCGGTTCCAGAGGATCTTCTCCGGCACCACGCCGGCCATGGCATCCCGCAAGATTACCTTGGCAAACCCGTCCCGGATCAGATATGGGGTGGGAATCCGGGAACAAAATTCGAACAACTCCCGGTCCAGATAAGGCGAGCGGTTTTCAATGGAGAAATACATGGCGTTCAGGTCGTCCTCATGGAGGATCACCGGCACCACCTCGCTGAACATTTCGTTGAGCATCCGATTCCTGAGGAGCGAGCCGGTGTAAGCTCTTTCGGTGAAGGATTCCCGCCACGGACTGGTCAAGTATGCCGCAAAAATCTCGCTGTTGAGGTAGTTATGCTCCCTGATTCCGGGATTATCCAGATACAACCGCGGATTCCGGAGATACGGATTCCGCACCAGGGGCGCCACGTTGGCCTGCCAGGCGGCCAGGGCGGTTTCTCCCCCTGGGGTCCCGCGGGTCTCATAGAGATACAGGTTGTGATGATCATAGTAGCCGGTGAACAGCTCGTCCGCAGCGGTGCCGCTGATGGAAATCCGGTAACCCTGCCGGGCAATGCTTTGCATCAACAGCCATTGCACATAATAGCTGATGGTGTAGATCGGGGCGTCATGCTGCCGGACCAATTCCACGATTTTTTCCCGGAACCCTTGGGTGGTTATGGGAATCGGGGAGTGCTTGATCCGTAATTCCCGCACCCCACATTCCACTTCCGCCAGTTCATCGTAACGGGGGTCATCCACGATAATGGTAAACCCGTGGACATCATAACCGAACACCCGCTTGGCGATGCTGATCAAGGAATTGGAGTCCACCCCGCCGCTCATACAGAAAGCCAGCGGTACATCGGCCCGCAGGCGCAGCTCCATGGAGCGGATGAGCCGGCTGCGGACCCCGGCCACCGCCTCGGGATAGGTCATGCCGTCGTCGGGGCGGAAGGCCGGCTGCCAGTAGGCGGACCGGGTTTCCTGCCCGGAGGCGTCCAGGCGCAGATAAGTGGCAGGCTCAAGTTCGCTGAGGCCCTGAAAAAAGGTGTGCCCCTCCTTGTATAAGGCCTTATAGCCGTTGACCAGGTAGCGGTAGAGGTGGTCGAAATTCACTGCCAGCCGCCGGCCCAGGAGCGCGGCGATAAACTTGACCTCGGAGCCGAAATAAAGGCCGTCGTGGTCCCGGAAGATATACAGGGGCTTTTCGCCAAAACGGTCCCGGCAGAGGCTGAGGGAACCGTCCGCCTCATCAAACACCGCAAAGGCCCACATCCCTTCGCACCGGTCCAGGATGGACCAGCCATGCCGGTTAAGGGCGCTGACCAGCACTTCGGTGTCGGACTCGGTGGTAAATTGGGCCCCTTGGGCCTGAAGGTCCCGGCGCACCTCCAGGTAATTATAGAGCTCGCCGTTTAATACCAGCCATTTCGACCCGGCCTGGAAAGGTTGATTGGCCCGGGGGTCCAAATCAATGATGCTGAGACGGCTGTGCAAAAGATAGACGTTCCGGCCGGCCTGGTTAGTGAAACGCCGGTAAGCCGCGTGGTCCGGGCCGCGCCGGCGCATCAACCCCAGGCACGCCTGGAGGCGCTCCGGGTCAAGCTCTTTGGGACCGCAATAGCCGGCAATACCGCACATAGGTTATTCCAGGTCATCCAGGGAGAAAAGCTCGCCCAGGGCCATATCCCTTTTCAGGGTCCGGCCCACGAGACGGTCTTCCTCTCCAGGGGGTAATCCCGTTCCCGGGCGCAGCCAGAGCAGATCGTCCCGGTTCAGACGATGCCCTCGGGGCAAGTCGGCCCCGGCGGCGATGGAGCGGCGCGCCGCTTGAACCAGCTCCATTTCGCAGGGCTGGACGATTTTTTCCGGTTTCCCGACCATCAAGGGCACCCGGGCGGCCAGGGCCACCAGTTCCTGCATTTCCTTGGGGTCAGCCGAGAGTTGGTGGTCCCGAAAAGCCGAATAGTTTTTATCCAGGGTAAAGTGCTTTTCAATGATCCGAGCCCCCAGGGCCAGAGCGATGATACAGGCCTCCAGACCCAGGGTATGATCGGAATAACCGATGGGACACCCCAACCGGCTCTGCATATACGGAATCGCCGCCAGGTTGGCCTGTTCGGCGGGCACGGGATAACTGCTGACACAGTGCAGGATCGCCAACCCCGGTTGGAGGCCGAGCCGGCGCCATTGGTCCTCGATGAAGCGCTTGGATCGCTGCACCTGGTCCAGGCCGCTGAGGCCTGAAGAGAGGATGACGTCTTTACCGGTATGACATACCTGTTCCAAGAGGGGATAAAAATTATTATCCCCCGAGGCAATTTTGTAGCAATCCACCAGGTCTTGCAGAAATCTGGCGCTTTCCAGGTCCAGCGGCGTTGAGAAAAAGAGCAGCCCCAGGTCTTTGGTCAGGCGGTGTAATTTTTCCCACTGCGCGTAAGGGATTTCAAACTGTAACAGGCGTTCATAGCGGGCCTGGTCCTGAGGGTTGCCGAAGTAGCGCGTCTGAAAGGTCTGAAACTTGACGGCCCCGACGCCGCATTCCGCCGCCCGGTGCACCATGGCCTTGGCGACCTCGAAATCGCCTTCGTGGTTATTGCCGATCTCGGCCACCACCAGCACTTTGTCGTCCAGATTGAATCCACCGATATGCATAGTCTCAACGATTCTCCGGCTGCGGCACGTGCAGGTGCATGACGTAAGCCGACTTGATCAGGGAGAAGCCCAATTTTTGATAGAGACGTATGGAGGGCAAATTGGCGATCTGGGTGCCCACCAGGAGGAAGTCGTTTTGATCCCGATACGTATCGATGAAAAAAGCCACCAGGGCCTGCCCGATGCCCTGCCCCTGGTAGGCCGGGGCGACCCCGATTAAATCGATGGCTCGATACTGCCTGGCGGCCTCATTGCCGGCAATTACCGCCAAAAACCCCGCCGGCCGGCCGGCCACGGTAGCCACCCACAGGTGCTCGCCCCGCTTCTTCAGCAGGTAATTCAAGATCCAGTCATGTTTGATCTGATCAGCGATGCCCCGGTGAATCAGGGGGTCCAGGTGAAATCGGGAAAACCGGAAACTGGACCTGGCGATCTCCAGCACCTCCTCATGCTGTTCGACAGGAACCTCGCCAATCCGGCACCCGGACCCGGCTTTCGGTTGGACCAGCGGCGGGGTGTCCTGTTGGTCCAAACCAAAAGTGACATTGACATCCACCACATAGAAACCCAGCCCGCCCAACTGCCTTACGATCTCAACCCGGGTAGGGTCAATCTTGGCGTAATAGCTTGCCTGGACCTGGCGGCGCAGATGTTGGGTGATCTGCTCGCCAACCCGCGCGGTGTCCACCTCTCCGCTGACGTCAGCCTCATCCAGACTGATTTTAAAGACGCCATGCCCCATGATCGCGGCAAGCCAGAGGTCTTCCACTATTTGCATAGATTGGCCCGGCGGGTGTTTAGGAAAAGTCCAGCTTCAGGGTCCGATACCACTCGACATATTTCTTCACCCCCGCTTCCAGGGGATTTTGGGGGGCATATCCCAACAGCCGGGCGGCCTTCTCCACACTCATGGTGCCGCGGAACGGCATCAAGCCGTCGCGTTCCACATATTCCGTCTCCACCTCGGGAAAATACTCCTTGACAATCGTCGCCATCTCCATGATGGAGCGGGCGTTCCCGTTGGTCAGATTGAATACCTGGTTGTGGGAGGCCGGATTCCCAATCACCCGGCAAATGCCATCCACCAGGTCATCGATGTAGGTAAAGTCCAGCTTCTCGCCGCCGTCCCCATCGATCCGCAATTTCAGGCCCCTCAAGGCGTTCTCGATAAATATCTGGATCACCCGGCGGCTGATGCACCGGGGGCCGTACAAGGCTGAAGGCCGGATGATGGTATAAGGGAGGCCGAAGACCTGCTGATAGGCGATGACCAGTTTCTCACCGGCGAGCTTTAAGGCCCCATAAATGCCGATGGGATTCAGGGGGTGATCCTCCTCCACGGTCGGCGTCAGAAAATTCCCATACACCATACTGGAGGAAAAGAAGATGAAATGCTTTACCGTTACCTGGGCATAATCCAAGGCGTTTTCCAGGGTGCGCAGGTTATGATCGAAGGTGCTGAAGGGGTCTTTATTGGAGCGCTTGGCATGGGCGATGGCCGCCAGATGCACGATGACTTCCGGATTTACCTTATTGAGAACCGTGGAGAGTTTAAGATAATCCCGGGCATCCTGAATAAAAACCTCGATGCCGGCGGCCCTCAACAATTCCATGCGCTGATTGAGAATTTGCAGGTATAAATTGCGGTTTTCCGCCACCGTGCCGTTGGAATAAACCCAGAGAAAGTTATTTACATTGAGGCCATCGACGATGGAAACCTCGGCGCCTTGCTGCTTCAGCGCCAGGGCCAAATTATGTCCGATAAACCCTGCTCCGCCGATCAGGGCGATCCTGCGTCCCTGCAGTTGGTTGCTCATACGGTTGTGCCTCCCAACGCCGCTTGGAAATTTTCGATGATGTATTCGATGTCTGCTTCGGTTAAATGCGGCCCCACCGGCAGGGCGATGGATTGATCGCTGATCCGCACCGCCTGGGGGAAGCGGCCGGCGTCATACCCATACTTGCCACGGTAGTAAGCCAGCCGGGGTACCGGATGGGGATAATAGATGCTGGTGCCGACCCCGGCGGCATTGAGACGGGCGACCACAGCGTCCCGCTGCTCCCGGCCGGCCCGGTCCAAAACCAGGCTCAAGCAGTAGTGGCTGTTTTGGGCCTCGGGGAGTTGGGAATCGAGGCTGCTGAGGCCCGAGATGCCGGATAATCCCTTTTTCAAGGTGTCGAAGTTAACCCGCCGACGGGCCAGAATCTCCTTAACGCGTCCCAATTGCACCCGGCCCAGGGCCGCCTGCATTTCACTCATGCGATAATTGAGGCCGAGGATGGGTACATCATAAATTCCCGGGATGGTCCGCTCGCCGTAACTCCGATCCACGCCGAAGGCCCGGAGTTTGGCCACTGACTGTGCGACCTCCTGATGCCGCGTGATGAACATCCCTCCCTCCCCGGTGGTAATGTGTTTGACGGGATAGAAGGAAAAACACCCGGCATCACCCCAAAGGCCGACGTGCTTGCCCTGATAGCGGGCTCCCACCGCCAGGGCGCAGTCTTCAATGACCTTTAAACCCTGCGGCTCGGCCACCGCCATAATCTCGGCCATGGAACACGGAATGCCGTTAAAATGTACCACAGATATGGCCTTGGTGCGAGGAGAAATCGCCGCGGCAATGCCCGCCGCGGTCAGGTTCCCCGTAGCCCCGTCACAATCGGCAAACACCGGCCGGGCCCCCACCCACTCAACCGCGTGGACGGTGGCCACGTGGGTCTGGGCCGGGACGATTACCTCGTCCCCGGCGCCGATGCCGAAATGGAGATAGGCTAAATGCAGCGCGGCCATCCCGGAACTCACCGTCACGCAATGGGCCTGATCCCCGGCAAAGGCGGCAAACTCCTTTTCAAAGGCCTGGCCCTGGGGACCATGGGTCAAGATGTGGCCCTGCAAAACCTCCATGACCGCTTCCCGGTCCGCATCGGTGATCCACGGCCGCCCGAAAGGGATGTTGCGCGTACTCGTCATACGTATTCCACCTCAATCTTTTTGCCGCTGGCTAAGGCCAGATCTGCGGCAGCACAGAGAGAAATTATGGCAAATTCATGTTCCGTTTGCATCCGGGTATCGGTATCATTCAGGATCGCCCGGACAAAATCGGGGATCAAATCTCCCTTGGAGGCCGGCAGGGCCGCCAGTTCCAAGGGCAGAGCCGGAATCTCGGGATCGCGGCTCCGATGGATTCGGGGACCCAGGTCGTCATAGAGAAAGGTGCCCCTGGTGCCGAATATCCGCACCACGTGCTGGTGGCGGTGCACACAGCCGAAATTGGCGGTAATCCGGCCGATCAAACCGGAAGGGAAATGCATGGTGGCCGCCACAAAGTCATGATAGCGGAAAGCCGACCCGGCCGTGCAGATATTGTTTCCCTGGGCCCAGACCGAATCGGGACGTTCCCCCGTAAGGCCCAACATCAGGTCCACCAGGTGGACCCCGCCCCCCAGCATTACCGAATAATTTTTCTCATCCTTGCGCCATCCCTGGGTAATTTTCTCCAACCGGCCGTATAAATATTCCCCGTCAAAGGCGTAAATCTGCCCCAAGGCCCCGGCGGCGATTTCCTTGTGAAGAAAATGATACACCGGGGCCGCCCGGAGAACAAGATTGGAAACCAATTTCAGTCGAATCGGCTGTCTGGACCAGACCCGGTCAATTTCCCGCAATTCGGCCATTGACCGGCACAGGGGCTTTTCGACAAACACATGCTTCCCGGCCTCCAGCGCCTCCAGCACCTGGCTAAAATGCGCCTCGTCGAATGAGGCAATGGAGACTATCTGAACCTCCCGGTCTGCCAAAATGTCGGCATAACCCCGGGCCACGCGTCCGGTCCTTAGGGTTGTAGCCAGCCTTTCAGCTTTGCTCGGGTCCAGATCGTACAGCCAGCGCACCTCGCAGCCATCCGCCGCCAGATATGCCCGGGCATGCTGCTCCCCTACTCCCAGACCCACTACCGCAACCCCAAGTTTATCGGGTAGCTTCATAGAAATCTTCTCACATATTTTTCCATGAGATCGCCATCCGGCGCCATCCCTTCGAGCCGTTGGATATCCTCTATAGTATCAACTACATAACTCATCTGTCCCAACTGCGGATCGCCTGAATCCAGATTCAGGATCCTGAACCTATCAGGATTATTATAATAATATTTGGTCACATGTTCCTTTTCTTCTGCCGAGAGCAGGCCGGCTTGAATGGCGGCAAAAGTTTCCGACCGGAGCATTTCCACACTCTGGCCCTTGGGAAACGTGCGGGGAAACACATTGGTCACCAGATCCAGGTCGGATCGCTGGCTATGCTCCAGCACCATGGGCAATAACGCTCCCTGCAACAAAGGACTGTCGGCGCATATCCTAAAAAACCACGTACAGGGATAGGCTTCAAGGCAGAGTTGGAAGCGCCGGAACACGTTAGCAAGTGGACCGCGAAACACCGCGAGGCCCAATTCCCGCACATAAGCCGCCAAGGGATCGTCCGTCGGCTCCACGCTGGTGGCCACCACCACGGCACCGGCGGGAATTGCCTGCGTGAGACGCCCGATTACCTGGGCAATCAGGGGCTTACCGTTGAATGGGGCCAGCACCTTCCCGGGAAATCTTTGCGAACTCATGCGGGCCTGAATGAAAACCCGGACCATAAAAACCCTTCCCATCCCAAATGACCTGGAGTTGCCAGGCCCACCTTCGCTCTCACCCCACTTTTTGGGCGATCCCGATTAAATGACCCGCCAAAGGACGCAACCACGCCTGGTCGTTGAATAATTTATCACAACCATCCAACTTTCGAGCCCAGGTCGTTCCCAATTTATTATGTAATTTATAAATAATACGCAGAAAGGCAAACATAGCTCCATGTATTTCTATGTTTTTAAACCCAACAAATCGCAAAGTATTGCTCAATTCATTCGGCGTGGTAAATTCCACATGGCAAACTGGCGGTTTATTCAAAACCCATTCCAGCATTTTTCTCATAGTTGTTATGATAACAAATCCATCGGCGGCATAACGATTAACAAAAGTGCCAAAAAATATTCCGTTTGGCTTAAGTACTCTATATATTTCCTTAAGCCCGTTAAGATTATCATTATGATCCAGATATCGCAAAACCTCGATCGCATAGACAAAATCAAAGGAATTATCCGGGAAAGGGATATGAAGAATCGATCCATCCACTACGGTGCCGGGGGGCAATTTAGACGCGGCATACTGCCTCATATTGGTTGAGGGCTCAAGGCCTACGACTTGTAATCCATACTCCAGGAGTTCTTCGATTTGCTCGCCGGTGCCGCAGCCAAGATCAAGGACCTTGCTGTCTTTCGATAATTTTCCCATAACATTTTTAAAATGCAGATCGATCTGACGCCTGCCATAGAGAAAAGCCGAATCGCCAAAATCCTGTGATTTATCATACTGTTGGTGGAACCAGTCGGCATTTTTGTCATGCACCGCAATTGCGGTGTCACGGGCCCATGATTTCTTATCCAGCTTTTCCAAATTATTCCGGCTCACTTGCTAGACGCGAGGACAAGTCGCGCAGATTAAGGCTTTCCATACCGTAAGCATGCTTCAAGGTAATGAAATGATCCAAGATCTTCTGCAGGAAACGCAGATTTTCCTGCTGGTAAATCCCAAAGTTATGGGGATGCCACCATAGATGATACACTAAACCATTCCGGGCCGCATACGTCAGATCGCCAAGAATCCGGGCCAGGCGCCTTCCCTCAAATCGGGCCAATTTGGGAGAATATGGCCGCAGAAACCGGCTCGCTGGGATGTTAAAGGGGAATTGCTGTTTAATTACGTTTTTATCATAAGCATTGTGTCCGCTGATATTTACATAGGCGTCCAATAACCTTAGCCCTCTCCTCAAGAGAGTCTCATCCTCGTCACTTCTGCCTTGATAAATCCAGGATGACTCATTCCCTCTATAAGCCTTAATACCTTTTTCTTTTAAGATAGGTAAATAATCTTTATTAACTTGGTTTTTAGGGAAAACCAAGCTCTCAAGTTTTAGGCCTTCTTTCCCAGCTAATCTTATCGCAGCCTCTAAATCATCGCTAAAAGCCTCGGAATTTTGCCCCTTTTCCAAACAATAATAGTGCGATAAAGTGTGCGAGGCAATTTCTTGATCTCTTTCAGAGATTATCTGCCTGATTAACGAAAGGGCGTAATGGTAAGGGTCTTTGTGCTCATTGTCTCCTATGCTGTCTATATGATCGTAGGAGCAAATACTTCGGTTGACATAATGTGGCCGGTTCTGGGGCAGGACCTGCATTAATTCATGCCGCGATTCGCAGAACAAAAATCCAACAACCGCCCAGGTGCTATGGATTTGATATTTCTTGAATAATTCTAATAAATCAGGAATGACCGCCCGCGCCCCTAAGATATTTTCCCGATAATTTTCCAGCGGTATTTTCCCCAGCAGCCCCCAATAAAGCTCAAAATCCAAAGTTATGATTAACATGCCGTTTGAGTTGTTCATCTTGCAGTTCTCAAAATCATCTATCTAGATTGGCTAACGGTCCGTACAACTATCCGCCAGGATTTCATGAGGAAGCCGACGGACGGCCTGGCGTCGGCGTCCAGAGATGTCATGGATGACCCCAAAGGATTACCAGGACTATCTCCCGGCGGTGCGCTGGCGTGCGGCCTCATAGGTGTCATGGATGATCCGGGCCGAAATCTGCTCCATGGCCCGGCTCATCCCCTGGGCCAATCCCTGGGGGGTTTTCTCCGGCATCGGCTCCTGGACCCGGTAATTTTTCTGGAAGACCACCCGTTGGGGCAGCTCCTCCTGGGTGGTATCCAGAAGGGTAACCGTCAGGGCCAGGGACGCCTGCCAACCGTCGGCGGCGTCGACTTCCTGAAATTCCGCCACGCCCCCCTCGAGCTTGAACCGGTACTTACCGCTGCTGTCGGTGCCAAACACCGCCTGGAAGAGGCCTGATTCCCTTAAATCACGGATGAGATAGTCGGTGACCAAGTTGCCGGGATTGGCGCGCCAGCGGCTGTAATTATAGGTCTGGCTCTGGAAGGGTTGGGGCTGGTAGACCATGGCATTGGTGTTGAAGGCCTGGGCCACGGAGAACAGATCCACCTTAACCTCCGCCGGGATTTTCGTCTTGCCGCCCGTAACCGGCGCCGGGTATTCCAGGAGGTATTGGTTCACCAGCATGGGGGGCTTGCCGCAGCCCAGGCAAACAACCAGAAAGGCCGCCAGCAGGGCCAGGAGCCAGGGCCGCATCGTCAACCGGCCCGGGCGGGGCCGCCCAGAAAGAACGGGCGGGCACCAAAAATCAGTCATGGCCTTCATTCATTCCACCTTTTCTTGGGGGGCTTGCCGAATAAGAGGTCCGAGGGGCGCTCATATACCCGCTGAAGCAACATCTCCAGGGTCTCGGAACTCTGGCGCAGGTTCTGGCTGGTGGACTGCAATTCCCGAGTCAGTTCCCGGGTTTTGCCCAGGGTATCCGGGAGTTTCATGGCCAGGACCTGATCGTTGAGGGTGGTGAGCAGATTGCGGGCGCCGCTCAGGGCCTCCCGGGCCTCGGCCACGGTCTTATCCAGGCCGGCCTCGCCCAGGACCTTATCCGCCCGGGCGGTGAGCCGGTCCAGGTTGCCGGCCGCGGCATCCACCCGGGCCAGGATGCTGGTTATCTGCTTGCCGGTGATCAACTCTTCCAGGGCCTTGGTGGTGGCGATCAACTGGTCGGAGATCCCCTTGGCGTCAATCTTATTGAACTTTTCCACAATTTCGTTGGCGCCGGCCACCAGCCTCTGCATCTCGGAGGGGCGGGACGCAATGATGGGATACTCCGACGGGAAGTCGATCTTGGGGGTGAAGTCCCGGTCCCCGGGTTTGATGAGGTCCAATTCCACGAACATGATGCCGGTGATCCCCGCGGCTTTGAGCTGCGCCACATAATTTTTTTGCAGGTCTTCCTTCAGGTTGACCTTCATGACCACGCCAATGTTGCGGTTGTCGGGGGCCACCTGGATACTTTCCACCAATCCTGAATCAACGCCCCGGAATTTGACCGCGGAATTGAGCTGGAGGCCCTGCACCGACTCGTCGAAATAACTGATATAGGTGGCGCCCTTCTGAAAGTAGCTGGTGGCGCCCACCCAGATGATGGCGACGACCCCCATGACCACGCCCAGGATCACAAAAAGCCCGATGATCAGATTGGTTTTTTGCCTGGCCATATTACGCTCCTCGGGGCGCGGGTCCGGCGGGCGGCCGGCGGTTGAAAAAGTTCAGCACCCGGGGGTCGGTGGAGTGTTCCTTCAACTCCCGGGGATCGCCTTCGGCAATGATGCCCCGGGCGGATTTGTCCAGCATGATCACCCGGTGGGCGATATTGAAAATGGATTCCAGTTCGTGGGTGACGATTACCATGGTGGTTCCCATCCCGGCATTGATGCTCTTGATCAGGTTGTCCAATTCCACCGAGGTGATGGGATCCAGCCCGGCGGAAGGCTCATCGAAGAACAGGATCGTTGGGTCCAGAGCCATGGCCCGGGCCAGCCCCGCCCGCTTCTGCATGCCCCCGGAGATCTCCGACGGCAGGTGGTTTTCATAACCCGCCAGGTTAACCAGCCCCAGCTTCATCCTGACGATGAGGTCGATGGTGGCCCAATCCAGGTCGGTGTATTCCTGGATGGGCAGGGAGACATTTTCCGCCAGGGTCATGGAACCGAAGAGCGCCCCGGACTGAAAGAGCACCCCCAGGTCCATACGCACCCGGCGCAAAACCCTTTCGTCATCGGTGTTGATGTTGACGCCGTTGATCAGGACCTGGCCGGTGGCGGGTTTATAGAGGCCGATCAGGTGTTTCAGCATGGTGGACTTGCCGCAGCCGCTGCCTCCCAGGATCACCAGGATTTCGCCGCTATTGACCTGAAAACTCACCCGGTCGAAGATGGTATTGGCCCCGAAGCGCGCCGTTAGCTGGTCCACGACGATGACCGGCGTTGCAGATTTTCCAGCAGGGCTGGCCATGGTTGCCTCGTTAGCCTCGAGTTCCCGGGAACAGCGGCTCAAAGATCAGGTTCGCACCTTATATATGCAGATACTGAAAGACCAGGGCAAAGGCTGAATCCGTGACAATAATCAGAAAAATCGCCGCCACCACCGCGGAAGTAGTTGCCGCGCCCACCGCTTCGGCCCCGCCCCTGACCTCAAAGCCCCGCTGGCAGCCGATCCCGGCGATGAGCACCGCAAAGACCCCGGCCTTGATCAGGCTGGTGACGATATCCATCAGGTTCAGGCTGGTCTGGGTTTCCTTCAAGTAGGTGTAGGCCGTCAGGTCCAACCCCACAATGCCCACGATCAGGCCGCCCAGGATGCCGAAAAAGTCGGCATAGAGGGTGAGCAGGGGCACCACGATCATGGTCGCCAGGACCTTGGGAACGGCCAGAAACCGGACGGGGCTGAAGCCCATGGTGGTAAGGGCGTCCACTTCCTCGTTAACCATCATGGTGCCGATTTCCGCCGCATAGGCCGATCCCGACCGCCCGGCCACCAGGATGGCGGTCATGATGGGCCCCAGTTCCTTGACAATGGAAATGGCCAGCAACGAGGCCACATAAATATTGGCTCCGAACTGCTTGAGCTGGAGAGACGACATGAAGGCCAGGATGAGGCCGAGGAGGAGGCTGATGAGGCCCACGATGGGTAGCCCGTCCACGCCGGCCCGCTTCATGTAAAAGACCACGTCCTGCCAGCGCACCGCCCGGGGATGAAAGAGCGCATGGGTCAGGGCCCCCAGGAGTTCTCCCAGGAAGATCAGCATCCGCTTGTAGTCGTCGATGATCCTGAGGGTCGCCTCACCTAGCCGTTCCACGACATTGCCGCTCTGGCGATCGGTGATGAGCGGCGGGATGCTGAGGGCTTGCGGGTCGATGAGCCCCATGATGCCCCGGGCCTTGCCGGTGAGGTTGGTGAACTGAAAGGTCACCGACCGGCCCCGGGCGTTGTTTTCCAATTCAATCAGGGCCAGGGCCCCGGCGCTGTCCAGGTAATCGACGCCGGCCAGGTCCACGGTGAGGCTGGCGGGAATCATCTCCCGGAGACGGTCCTGGGTCTCGGAGATAAAGGATTCCAGGTTATCCAGGGCGACCCGGCCGGTCACGGTGAAAGTGACGTGCTGCCCTTTATCGCCGCTTACTTGAATGGTGTGGCCGCTCCCTGGCACTCTGGCGTTTTCCTTTGCTGCGGGGGAATTCCGGACCCGTCACTAGAGGAGGGTCCGATCTTGGGGTCCTGAGGCATCCGGTGAGGCGGCGCTCAGGTATTAAAATCTATGGCCAGGAACTCCTTTTCCGTAAGGCCCCATCTCTTTTCCGCCTCCACAGAGCTGATGGCGATGGCGACCAGGCCGAGCAACTTATCTGCCCGGATAAGGGGAGCGCAGACGAGAAAGAGTTTGGCGCCGTCTTGCAAAAAGAATTGCTGCTGCTGAATCTTCCTGCTTTTGATGGCCTTGATCACCAAATCATATTTAGAATAATCTTTCCCCTTGTCGTCACCTTTGACCGGATATGACGCCAGAGTCTCACCGGACGGGTTAGTGACCCCGATTTCAAAGGGACACAAGCGGCACAGCTTGACGGCCGGCGACTCGACTTTCTCCAGGGCGGCCTTGATGGCCGCCGGGTCCTGCTTGGCGACCGGCTCCATCAGGCTGGCGGAGAGACCGGTAAGACAATTCTTTATCTCCTGCTTGAAGGTAGCGGCCCCGGGGCTTAACGGGGCCTCTCGGGCTTGACATCCGAACAACAGTATGACCAAACTCGCAAAGAGAACCTGCCAAAGACGGCCTTGATCTCCGAAAAAACTGCTCCGCAAGAAGTTTCTCATGGCTCAATTACCAACTTAATTAATGAAATCTTATTGCTTATATCCTATTATCCGTGTATCTGGCAAGAGAATCGGCTGGGACCCGATGAAAATACCGGAGAGCCGGGACGATGGATGACCGCAGCCGCGCATTGTAGGACCCGGGCGGCAAACTATGTAATAATAAAACACGGTTCTGCCGTTGACAAATAGGGCCGATCCTTATTATTATATATATTGCACAGATGTTCGACAATGAAAGCTGAGAGTAACGGGTCAGGTTACGGCCCGATGATTATCAATTACTCCATACTCCCGGAGGATTTGGATATGCCAGGTTTCAACGGGATGGGACCGTGGAGCCGCGGGCTCCGGCGCAACAGAAACTGGCGGGATTACGACTGGGGACGCGAGTATGGGTTCCCCGGCTATGGTCCGGCCATGTGGTGGGATATCCCGGCTGCCAGGTCGTATGCTACCCCAAAAGAGGAACTGGCCGATCTAAGATGTCGGGCTCAAATGCTGACCCAGGAACTGGAGACGGTCCAGAAACGTATCGCCGAATTAGCCGCGGAAGTGGACCGGGCCCTGGACGGTTAGCCAACGCCTGATTGTTTCACACCTGTCCGCACCCATCGGCCCTGGCCCTGAAGCTACAGGGCGGGGCAGCCGGAATCATCATCGAAGGACTGGCTGCGAAGCCTTCACTACTCGATGATTATGGTTCCCTGGCCTGAATTATAGGGTTTCTCTCGAAACCTGTAACTGCTTTTTCCCCCTGCAAGGTCTTCCCTGCCGCTAACTCCTGTCTCTCGAGAGAGGCCTGATACCTTCCCCGCAAAAACTTTTCAGGACAGTCGTTCATGGACCTTCGGCCCACCAAGTTGCGCTCAAACAGGTACTTTATTTCTTGTAGGGGCGGACCTATGTGTCCGCCCTGGGCTAGGGCGCACACCCAGGTGCGCCCCTACAGGATGGAAGCCTTTCTTAACTTATGAGGGCATCTTGGTCTAATACCAAGTTGAGACCTCTGCGAAAGTCTCTATAGCTATTCTTCCTATCAAAATGTGGCGTAGGCGCCCTCGCCTGCGCCTAGATAAAGTATGGACAGCCGAGGGCGGCTATCCTACATGAGACTTTCGCAGAGGTCTCAAGTTGCCGTCAAACAAAGTAATAATCCTAATTGTAGGGGCGGTTCGCGAACCGCCCCTACGGCGGATGGGACCATAAAGCCAGAAATACCCAGGACAGACCTTGCCGCCACCCCAATCTATGACTATAGTTTTGTTTATATGAAAAACTTGGTAAGACAATTCTTGAACTTAATCATCGCCACGTCGGCGCTGGGTTTTGGCCTGGCGGCCGGAGCGAAGGCTCAAGACCCCGGCGGTCGCCACGTTCCCGCCGCCCTGCAGCGCCAGTCCGGGAGCGAAAACCGCCATCAGGAGAGGACCACGATCATGCCAACCGCCAGGCGCTCCCCGGATGTTAAGATCCCGCCCCTGGATGCCGCAGTTCCTGCCCGCACCGAGACCGCCAGCTTCGGCCTGGGCTGATTCTGGGGTCCGGATGCCCAGTTCGGGGCTATCCACGGCGTCATCCGCACCCGGGTAGGCTACGCGGGCGGCACCAAGCACCACCCCACCTACCACAACCTCGGCGACCACACCGAGACCATCGAGATCGATTTTGACCCGGCGGTCATCTCCTACGAGCAACTGCTGGACATCTTCTGGCGCAGCCACCATCCCGGCCAGCCCGCCTGGTCCAGGCAATACCGGGCCGTGGTTTTTTATCACGGTGAGCGGCAGAAGGCCTTGGCCCTGAAGACCCGGGACCAGGTGTCGGCCCGGATGCAAGGCCCGGTCGCCACCGAAATTCTCCCGGCCGGCCCCTTCACCCTGGCCGAAGGGTATCATCAGAAATACTACCTGCGGCAAAGGCCCGGCCTGCTGGCCGAATTCGAGGCCATCTACCCCACGCCCGAGGCGTTGGCGGGGTCCACCGCCGCGGCCCGGGTCAACGGCTACCTGGCCGGCTACGGCGCCCCGGCGGATCTCAGGACCGAACTGGACAGCCTGGGGCTCTCCCCCAACTCCCGCCGGAAGCTGACAGAATGGCTGGGCGCCGCCGGCAACCGGTCCGGCCCCGGCTGCCCGGTGCCCCAGCGGCCGGCCTTTTAGCCTGGGAGAGGGAGGCTAGGTCCTCCCTCTCACTGAGCTTTTTTTTTACGGCATCTCCCGGGATTCCGCCTCCGCCAGGGCCAGTTTGGCCTTCAGGAGCTTGCGGTATTTATCCGCGGCCTTGGCCAAATCCCTGTCCGCCATGGCTTTGAGGAGGTCCCCTTCCAGTTCGGCCACGTCCAGGCGCTGGTAATAATCCATGGTCTCCTTGAGGTGGGCCAGGACGATCTTGCCCGTCAGGATGGGGTGATTGTTGGTGACGTTGGCATCCGCAAAGCGGGTGCCGTGTTCCAGTTCCACCTCCAGACCGGTAACGAAATCCACCAGGGGGATGGGCATGTCCTCGGTGTTGACCTCCTGAAGAATCACCCTTGCCTCCTCGGGCGTGACTTTGGCATCCGCCAGTTGGGTCCAATCCCGGATTTTCAGAGCCTGGCAGACCCGCTGCACTTCCTCCACGGTAACATATACGGGCAGTTCCATAAACTTCTCCTTTATTTTCATGGTCAATTGCTCTTGATCCAGACATTCATGTGATTGCGGCCCAGGGCCCACAATTTGGTCCGATCTTACCGCAAGCGTTTAAAGTCAAAATCCGCCTGGGCCAGTTCGCCTTGGAGGCGGCTGACGTCGGTTTTCTTGGTAATGGCGGTCTGGATTTCAGCGCTGCCCCGGATATCGCCCAGGAGAATGGCGCCCACCAGGAGGTTATCCTGGAGCACCAATTTGCGGTAGGTCTTGTGGGCCTCATTTTGGTGAACGATGGCCGTAAGTTTCCCGTCGGCATCGATGTCGCCGGCGGCCATCAGGTCGATCCCCGCCACCTTGAGGACGTTGGACGGCAGCGTGCCCTCGTATTGTGCCGCCGCCCCCGCCATGGCGGCCCCGGCCACCTTGCCCTGTTCCATGGCCGCGGGCCAGATACCGTAAAACCGTCCCCGGTGCTCGATGAGGTCCCCGGCGGCGTAAATGCCGTCCCGGGAGGTTTTCATGGTGTCATCTACCTTGACGCCCTTGTCGATGTCCAGACCCAGGGCCTGGGCCAGGGACAGATCGGGGCGCACCCCGGCGGAAATGAGCACCAGGCCGCCTTTGAGCTTCTCCCCGCTTTCGAGATTGACCGTCAGGCCATCGGGGCCGGGAGCGATCTCCTGGGTCTTGGCCCCCAGGTAAAAGGTAAAGCCCATGTCTTCCAGTTGCCGCGCCAGGATGGCGGCCCCGGCCGTGTCCATCTGGCGGGGCAGCAGCCGGGGAAAAAACTCCACCACGATGACCTTCAAACCCAGCTTGCGCAGACCGTTGCCGGCCTCGAGGCCCAGGAGGCCGCCGCCGATCAACACCACGGTCTGGGCTCCCGCCGCCGCGGCTTTGATCCGGTCGGCATCGGCCATGGTCCTGAGAGTGAAAACCCCGGCAGAGTCCGCCCCCTTTATCGGCGGGACAAAAGAGTTGCCGCCGGTGGCTAAAAGGAGCTTGTCGTAGGGGAAACCCCGCCCCTGGCCGGTCTCCACAACTTTCTGGTCCGCGTCGATCTGCGTCACCCGGGTGTCCAGGTAGAGCTCGATGCGGCGCTGGTCGTACCAGCTTTGCGGGTGCAACGTGATCTGGTCCGCCGCCTTTTCCCCGGCGAGGTATTCCGGCAGGGCGGGCACATAGTAAAAAGGCCGGGGCTCCAGGGAAAAAACCATAATTTTGCCTTCCGGATCATGCTTCCGAATATTTTCCGCCGCGGCATTACCCGCCACACCGTTGCCGATAATCAGATATGTGGTCATACTGGCTCCTTCATTACTGCGGTCACAGAAAACCTCTTCTGGTAATCAAATAAGGATTGATCCGACCTCCGTCAACCTCTCCCCGGAGCAAAGAATCATGGCGGCAGCGCCGTTTTTCCCTTGGATTTTGGGACGAATGTGCCATACAATGAGGCGCAAGAGAATTTCCCCCCTGGAAATTGCCTTACCTGGGCGGCCTGCCGGGCCGGCCCCGATGAGCAAAAGGTTGGCGGAGGCAGGAAGCCTCAGGGGCCAGCGAGGAAGTGACGCCAGATTTTGCGAACCTCCACCGAACTAAACTGCGATGAGGCCGGCGCCAGCCGGGTGGGCCGGCTGATTTGGCTGGCCGCCGGCCTGGCCATGCTGGTCATGGGCTGCGCCATGGTGGGACCCGACTACGTGCGCCCGCCGGTCCAGGTGGAGCAGACCTGGCTGGACACCGGTGACAAGCGGGTCCAAACCGCGACGGCGGAATACAAAGACTGGTGGCAGGCATTTAAAGATCCGGCCCTCAACCAGCTCATCGACACCGCCTACCGGGAAAACCTGAGCCTCCGGATCGCCGGGGTGCGGGTCCTGGGGGCCCGGGCCCAACTGGGGATCGTCACCGGCCAGCTCTATCCCCAATCCCAACAAGCCACCGGCTCGCTGCAAAAGATGCGCATAAGCCCCGGTGAGGTTGTCAGCGGCTCAACCCAAAGTTCGTCGTCTTTCGCGGGCATGAGTCTGGCCCAAGCCCAGGCCGGCCTGACCGCAAGCTGGGAAATAGATTTCTGGGGCAAATTTCGCCGGGCCATCCAATCCGCCGACGCCAGCCTCCAGGCGACCATTGCCGATTATGACAATGTCCTGGTCAGCCTGACCGCGGATGTGGCCAGCAACTATATCCTCATGCGCACTTTGGAAAAACGGCTGGCCATCGCCAACGAAAACGTGCGCATCCAGACCGAAAGTCTGCAAATCGCCCAGGCGCGGTTTTCGGGCGGCACCACCTCGGAACGGGACGTGGAACAGGCCAAGACCATTCTGGCCAATACCCAGGCGACTATTCCCACCCTGGAGAGCCAGGTGCGCCAGACAAAAAACGCCCTGTCGGTGCTGTTGGGTATGCCGCCCCATGATCTGGCGAATCTGTTTAAGGGTAAGGCGATAATTCCCGCCCCGCCGCCCCAGGTGGCGGTGGGCATTCCCGCCGACCTGATCCGGCGGCGGCCGGATATCCGGGCCGCGGAGTTTCGGGCCGCGGCCCAATGCGACCAAATCGGGGTGTCCAAGGCGCAACTCTTTCCGGCTTTCTCCCTCACCGGGACCTTTGGGCCCCAGGCCACCGACGTGGGAGCCGCCACGCTCGCTAATATATTCAACTGGCGCAACCGATCCGGCTCCATGGGCCCGACGGTGCAGTGGAATATCCTTAACTACGGGCAAATCACCAATAGCGTCCGGTTCCAGGACGCCAAGTTTCAGGAGTTGCTCATCACCTATCAGAACTCGGTCCTCAAAGCCCAGCAGGAGGTGGAGGACAACCTAGTGGCGTTCCTGAAGGCCCAGGAACGGGCCCGCTTTCTATCCGACAGCACCACCGCGGCGATGCGGTCCCTGGAGCTGGCGGTCATCCAGTACCGGGAGGGAATCACCGATTTTACCACCGTCCTGACGGCCCAGCAGGCCCTGTTGAGCGAGCAGGACAGTCTGGCTACTACCCTGGGAGACATCTCCCGGAACCTGGTGGGGGTTTACCGGGCCCTGGGAGGCGGCTGGGAGATTCGGGAGGGTCACGATTTCGTGCCGGCGGAGATCAGGCAGACCATGGCCGAGCGTACCAATTGGGGCCGCCTGCTGGCCCCGGCCGCAGTGGCGGTGGTCCCGACCCCGGAAGCTCAAGGCCGCCTGATTCGCGCCCCGGACTGGTAGACCGCAGGGCGGGATAAAACGATATTCCGGTTCCCAAGTTGGACTTGGAAACCCGCGTGTTTTCTGGTTCCCAAGCTCCCGCTTGGGAACCCCATGGCAGGCAAAGCTCCTGCTTTGCGACAGAATCATCTATATTATTTCACCAAGTGGCCCAAGCAGGAGCCTGGGAACGAGGAAAAAAGTCCGTGGGGCGGGCGTCTCGCCCGCCGGTTTGGTAGCCGCAGGCTTCCGCCGAATGACGGCGGCCACAGGCCGCCCTATAACCTTGAACTTTGAACCTTGAACTTTTCAAATCCGTGGTGCCGATATGAGGTGGTGGTCCATGATGAGCTTCGGTGTGGCCGGAACTGGAGAAGCGGCAGGCAGGCCGGCGCCACAGCCGCGCCGCCGCGCCCTGGCCGCGATGCTGAGCCTGGCGATCCTGGTGGTGAGCCCCGGCTGCGGCGACAAAAACGCCTTCGTGCCGCCGCCGCCGCCCAAGGTCACGGTTAGCCAGCCGGTGACCCAGCCGGTGACCGATTACCTTGAATTCACCGGCAACACCCAGGCCATCAACACGGTGCAGCTCAAGGCCCGGGTCGAAGGCTACCTGGAAAAGGTCTTCTTCAAAGACGGCGACCGGGTCCAGAAAGGGCAACTGCTGTTTCTGATCCAGCAGAACACCTATGAGGCCAAACTCAAGCAGGCCGAGGCGGAGATTCTCTCCCAGAAGGCCAAACTCTTCCATGCCAAGACCGAATTTGCCCGGTTCACCAAACTGGTGACCCAGAAGGCCGCGGCCCAAACGGATGTGGACAACTGGCTCTACCAGCGGGATGCAGCCCAGGCCGCGGTCATGTCGGCAGAGGCGCAGCGGGACCTGGCCCAGCTCAACCTGAGCTACACCAAGGTGACCTCGCCCTTCGTCGGCCGCATCGGCCGTCGGCTGAAAGACCCCGGCAATCTGGTGGGCGCCGGCGAAGCCACCCTCCTGGCCGATGTCGACCAGATCGACCCCCTCTATGTCTATTTCACCATGAATGAACGGGACCTCCTGGATGTCACCAAGTCGACCAAGGAATCGGTGGATGCCGCGATTCGCAAGGACATCCCCCTGTATCTCGGTCTGGCCAATGAGGCGGACTATCCCCACAAAGGCTACCTGGACTTCGCCAGCATCAGCCTCAACGCCACCACCGGCACCCTGACCCTCAGAGGGGTCTTTCCCAATCCCAAGGGCCTGATGCTGCCGGGGATGTTCGCCAAGCTGCGGGTGCCGGTGACTCAAAAACCAGCGGCGCTGCTGGTGCCCACGGTAGCCATCGGCTACGACCAGTTAGGCCCCTACCTGCTGGCGGTGGACGACAAAAACGTGGTCCAGCGCCGGGGCGTCCAACTCGGCGCCGAGGTCAAGGACCTGACCGTCATCACCGAAGGTGTGAAGGAGCAGGAGTGGGTCATCACCAACGGGCTCCTCATGGCTATCCCGGGTAAACAGGTGACTCCCGTCAAGGCCGCGGCCCCGAACTCGGAACCGCCACCGCCCCCGGCCACCGGCGGGCAACTCAAGAAAGCCGCCCCATGATCTCCGAGTTTTTCATCGACCGGCCGATTTTCGCCAACGTCATCGCCATCGTCACCATCATTCTGGGGCTGGTGTGTCTGTTCACCCTGCCGGTGGCGCAGTATCCCGAAATCGTGCCGCCCACCATCCAGGTGACCACCACATATCCCGGGGCCAGCGCCGAGGTCATCGCCAATACGGTGGGAATCCCCATCGAACAGGCGGTCAACGGCGTGGAAGGCTCCATCTACATGTCCTCCACCAGTTCCAGTTCCGGGAATTACACCCTTACCGTGACCTTCGCAGTCGGCACCAACCTCAATACGTCATTGACTCTGGTGCAGAACATGGTCAGCGGCGCTACCGCCCAGCTTCCCGAAACGGTGCAGGCCCAGGGCGTTACCGTGCGCAAGGTCTCCACCAACATCTTGCAAGTGATCAGCATCTACTCCGACGATGAGCGTTACGATGCCACCTATCTCTCCAACTACGCCATCATCAACCTCCAATACCCCCTGGGCCGTCTTCCCGGGGTGGGCCAGATCCAGGTGTTCGGCGCCGGGCAATACAGCATGCGGGTCTGGCTGGACCCCAACAAGCTCAAGTATTACAACATGACCACCCTGGACGTGGTGCACGCCATCCAGAACCAAAACGTCCAGGTGGTAGCGGGGCGGCTGGGGGCCCCGCCGACACCGCCCGATCAAACCTTCCAGTTCACAGTCAACGCCTTAGGGAGGTTGGCCGACGCCAAACAGTTCTCAGACATCATCGTCAAGAGCGTGCGCAGCGAGCAGGGTGAAACCGCGCAGTTGGTGCGGGTGCAGGATATTGCCCGGGTCGAATTGGACCAGCAATTTTACAGCAATTTCGGCGGTATGAGCGGCAAAAAATCCGGCCAAATCCTGGTCTACGCCCTGCCCGGGGCCAACGCCATCGACGTCGGCAACAAGGTGCAGGCGGCCATGGCCGAGATGAGCCAGACCTTCCCGGAAGGGCTGAAATACGCCATCTTCTACGACACCACCAAGTTCATCGGCCAGGCCATTCACGCGGTCTATGAAACCCTGTTTGAAGCCGGCATCCTGGTGCTTATCGTCATCATGGTGTTTCTGCAAAATTGGCGGGCCATGCTGGTCCCGGCCACCACCGTGCCGGTGACCATCATCGGCGCCTTCGCCGCCATGGCCCTGCTGGGCTTCACGGTCAATTTAATGACCCTGTTCGCCCTCATCCTGGCCATCGGCATCGTAGTGGATGACGCCATCGTCGTCGTTGAGAACGCCTCGGTTTACATCGAGAAAGGCCTCCATCCGCGCGAAGCCGCCATCAAGGCCATGAGTGAGTTGACCGGACCGATCCTCGGCATCACCCTGGTGCTCACCGCGGTTTTTATACCCGCCGCCTTCATGCCGGGCATCACCGGGCAGCTCTTCCGGCAATTCGCCCTGGTCATCGCCTCCACCGCCATCATCAGCGCCATCAACGCCCTGACCCTGAAGCCGGCCCAGTGCGCCCTCTGGTTGCGCCCCCACGTCAAAAAGGAGCCCAACTTCTTTTACCGGGGGTTCAACAAGGGCTACGGCGTGGTGGAGCACGCCTACGTTCTCCTTATCCAATGGATGGTCGAGCGCACGACCCTCATGGTGATCGTGTTCGTTGTGGTCATCGCCCTGGCCGGCTGGCGTTTTACCCTGCAGCCCACCGGTTTTCTACCCACCGAAGACCAGGGCTACGCCATGGTGTTCGCCCGGCTGCCCGAAGGCGCCGCCCAACCCCGGGTCCAACGGACCTCGGACCAGATAGATGCCATTCTCAAGCGGACCCCTGGGGTCGAAGCCTGGGTGACCGTGGGCGGTTTCTCCATCCTGGACGCCACCAACGTCTCCAACGTCATGACCACCTTCGTGATTTACCAGGATTGGAGCAAACGGGGGGCCAAGTTGAGCCAGGAGCATATCGTCGGCGCCTTGCAGCAGGAGTTATTTGGCATCCAGGACGCCCAGGCCATCGTGCTGGTGCCCCCGGCCATCGCCGGCCTGGGACAGGCCGGCGGCTTCCAGATGATGGTGGAGGACCGGGGCAGCCTGGGGCTGGCCGAACTGGAGAAGGGGACCATGGAGGTCATCCGGGCCGCAACCGGCCAGTCCGGTTTGGGGGGCTTGGCCACCACCTTCAGCGCCCGCAGCCCCCAACTCTATCTCGACATCGACCGGACCAAGGCCGAGTCCCTGAGTATTCCTCTGATCAACGTCTTCGACACTCTCCAGGCCTACCTGGGGTCAACGTATGTCAATCTGTTCAACAAGTTCAACCAGGTGTTCCAGGTCTACGTCCAGGCCGACGCGGCCTACCGCCTGCAACCCGAAGACATCAAGAGCCTCTACGTCCGCAATCTCAAAGGGGAAATGGCGCCCCTGGGCACCCTCCTTAAGGTCAACCGGATCCTGGGCTCGGAATTGGTCACCCGCTACAACCTCTATCCCGCCGCCTCCATCTTCGGGGGCGCGGCCCCGGGCTTCAGCTCCGGAGAGGCCCTCAAACTGATGGGACAGGTGGCGCAGCATACCCTGCCCCGGGGCATGTCCTACGACTGGACCGCCACCTCCTTCCAGGAAAAGCAGGTGGGCAGCCAGGCTTACTTCATCTATGCCCTGTCCATCACCCTGGTCTTCCTGGTCCTGGCGGCCCAATACGAAAACTGGTTTAACCCGGCCGCGGTCATCCTGGTGGTGCCCATCGCCATGGTGGGCGTCTTGTTGGGCCTGATGGTCCGGGAGTTCGACAACAACATCTATACCCAGGTGGGCCTGGTGCTGATGATCGCCCTGGCCAGCAAAAACGCCATCCTGGTGGTGGAGTTCGCCCGGGAGCTGCGGGAAGACGGCATGTCCATCACCGAGGCCGCGGTGGAGGCCACCCGCCGCCGCTTCCGCCCCATCATCATGACCTCCTTCGCCTTCATCCTCGGGGTGGTGCCCCTCATGGTCGCCGGCGGCGCCGGCGCCGCCAGCCAACAGGCCATCGGCACCGTGGTCTTCGGCGGCATGCTGGCCTCGACGCTGCTGGCCATCCCCTTTGTACCGGTGTTCTACGTCATCACCCAACGCCTCAGCGAGCGCCGGAAGAAACCGGCCCCCCCGGCAGCGCCCCCGAGCGAGAAGACGGAGGGGAGTTAATCCCGGCTGCCATCAAAACAATCTGCCCTCCTCCGAAAAGTTCACGTAGGGTGCGTTCTACGCACCATTATCATCTCATTCCCAAGTGCAACTTGGGAACGAGATGAATTGCCTCACCGGACAGTGATGCCTCTTATCAGGAAAAATCAGGAGGGGCTGGGGTGGGCGAGCTTTTCGAACCGTTCCAAGGAGTGGCCCAGACTGCCCTCACGGTTGACTTCCTGGAGCCGTTTCAGACACCGGGATAATTGGGCCTTTTTCCCCAGGCCGGCGTAGACGTCGAAGGAACGGACATAGTTTTCCCAGGCCTGGGACAGGTCCCCCCGGGTCTGATACGTCTCCCCCAGGTAAAACAGGTCCGCGGCCATGGCGGCCCGGTCCAGGACCGACCGGTCGATGGTTAGGGCTCGACAGAACATCTCCAGGGCCTCGCCGGTGTCCCCTCGGGCCAGCGCGAGCCGGCCCCGGTGATGGCAGAGGGCGCCCTTGAGTTCCGGCGTGGTGGCCAGAGGCTCGGCCCGGGTGAGAAAAACCTGGGCCGAACCCGGATCATTCTGATCCAGATAAAAACTGGCCCACTGGAGGTACACCCGGCCTAAAGCCTGGGGGGACCGGGATTGGAGGGCCGCTTCCTGGGCCGCCGTCAGGTGCTGGGAGACTGCCGCCGGCTGGCCCTGTTTCTGGGCCACGGTGGCCAGGTTGGCCTGGTTGATTGAGGCCGCCGCGAACTGCTGCCGGTCCTGGTTCAGGTTGTAGGCCTGGGTGAAGTAGTCCCGGGCCCGCGGATAATCTTCCTCTTCCAGGGCCACAGCCCCCAGGTTGTTGAGCTGCTGCGCCGTCCCCGGCAAGTAATCCACCGACCGGCTCATGGTCAGGGCCCGGGAAAAATTCCGGGAGGCCCGCTTCATATCTCCCCGGGAAAATAATTCCTCCCCCGCAATCGAGATTTCATCGATGCGCTTCACCTGCTGCCCGAACGGGTCGGCTTTGGCGGCGCAGCCGCCCGCCAGCAGGACCGCCAGCCCGAGCCGGGCCCAGCGGCTAAGGAAGGGTGCGCGGCGCCACATGGATGGATTGGCTCTTGGTGCCCTTGGGGGCAGTCATGCGGATCAATGGATTGGCCTTGATGGCGTCTATGGTGTCCTTGGCGCTCCGGGCCGTGCCGGTGGCCGCCTCCACCAAGTCGGGCAATTCCTCGCTCCCGGCCTTGATGTTGGCCACGATGGCCTTCAAGGGCTCGATCTCCTCGTTGATGGCTTTGGTAAATACTCCCAGGTTCTGGGCCGTGGGCTTGAGATCCAGCGTGATGGCCCTGGCCTCTACCAGAAATGCGGACCAGGTGCGTTCCATCTGGTCCAGGCGCTGGTTAAACCGGACCAGAAACTCCTTTTGCATGACCAGCATCCCCAAACTGCCCTTGCCCTCGGAAATATTCTTGAGGATCTCGTCCAAATGATTCAAGGCCGCCTGGAGGATTTTCTCGTCATTTTTTAGATCCTCGCTGAACTTGGCCAGATTGCCTAGCATGTGTTTGACTTTCTGGATGTTTTCCTCACTGGCCAGTTCCGCCAGGTGTTCCGTCACGGATTTGCGCTCCCGGGAAGGAATGTCGCCATGCGGTTCGATCCTGGGATAGCCGGAAGTGCCGGGGCTGATGTCGACGTATTCACTACCGATCAGGGTGGGACTTACCACTTCCGCCACCGAATCCTGGCGGATGAGATTGGCATACTCTTCGTTGACCTTGATGGCGACCTCTACCTGAGGCCGCTCGGTGGTTTGGGTAATGCTCAGCAGGGCGACCTTGCCGATTTCGGTGTTGAACATCTTGACCAGGGAGCCCTGATGCAGGTTGTAGCCCTGCCGGAATTTTATCCGGTAGGTGTTCTGGGTTTGGAACCAGCCCTTGGATTGGGCAATAACCAGCAAGGTCACCACGGTGAAGATGATCAACACCAGCAGAAATCCGCCTGCCAGCTGTTCCTTGCGGGAAAAGCCCTCTTCCATGCGGCTATGATAACACTCTCTTTCGGTTTTTTACAAGTATTTCAATACCGGCCCCAGCCCTGGGGTTCCTGACTCTCATGGTCATTGCCGGAGGAACCCCCGACGCCGGAAATGTGGGTCAACCGCCCCGGCCGGTTCCCGGAAAAGGCATGGCCCACGCGCACCGCAGGCAAGAAAATTGGCGGAATCGCCAGTTGTGCCGATAAAGGTTTATAAGGGGCCGCAACCCAGGCGTCCGCCAGGGCCCGGCCCCGCCCCGGGAAGGCCGCAGGTGACGGCATCCCAGCCATGATCCTGCGGCCAGCTTGACCCCACAGGGAGGGCCATAGACAGTGTTCATCCGGTTGCGCCAGTTGCTGCGGGGTCAAGGCCAGGAAGGAGCCGCCGCGGTGGAGTTTGCCATAATTCTCCCCGTATTGCTGTTACTCACACTGGGGGCTCTGGATTTGGGCCATATGTACTTCGTAGACCATCTTATCACTAATGCCAGCCGGGAAGGCGCCCGTTATGCCGCCAAATATACCGGCACCGCCGCTGAACCCACGAATGCTCAAGTCTCGACCTATGTAAAATCAACGCTTAACTACGATGCATTTAACTTGGACGCCTTAACCGTCAGTGCAACCTATGCGGGCACATTTCCCAATAGAATTGCCACGGTTACAGTCACCGCGAACAAGCAATGGTGGGCACTTGGCGTCTTGGCGGGCTTTCCTGCCAAAACCCTCACAGCCCAAACGGCTATGAACGTGGAGCACTAAAGAGGGCTGGGATGCATAATAATCGGAGAGCCCCAGAGACGGTGACTCCGCTCCTTGATGAATCGGGCGCGGTTGCGGTTTATTTCCTCCTTATTTTTAGTGTCCTTTGCGGGATCGGGGGAATCGTAATCGATTATGGTAATCTGGTCAGGGTGAGGGCCGAGGTGCAGCGGACTGCGGATGCCGCGGCCCTCGCCGGCGCGGCAGGTTTGTTGCCCTACACCAACCCTGGGGTTACTACCCAAACGCCAAATTGGGCGAATGCAACGGCTAAAGCCCAAACGATGATCAGTAATACCGCTAATGAAGCTGCTAACCTGCAATTTGCCACTGGGGATGGCACTATTGATTACGGATACTGGTTGTTATCACCGCCAGCGGGTTATGTCCAAACACTACCCAAGGCTCGCCCCACAACAGCAGCATATCTCCCTGAGCCGGCAATACAAGTAACGCTCAGCAGAAATGTCCCTTTGTATTTAGCACCGATAGTTGGGGTCACTAGTCCCAACACCGTGAGCGCCACAGCAACCGCAATCCTCCCTGAGGCCTATAAGATCTCTAACCTTCCCCCAATCGCAGTAGCTTGGGACGTTGTCTATGATACTGATCACGGGACCGTGGTCGTAGACGTGGACGAGCAAGACCTTAAGATTCAGAGCCAAAAAGGAAAAGCCGGGTGGTTTAATTTGACTGGAGGCAACAGCGTCCCGTCGGTCCGTTTCAGTGATCCGCTGACTTCCACCACAACCCAAATTTATTTGGTGCCGGGTACGAAGGCTACATTGACTGACCTGGTCACAGCAGGCGAAACGATTACGGTGACAGTGGTCGACCACGTCGATGACAAGGTATGGAAATCTATCCAAGGGTTCGCAGCGTTCAAAATCGACTCGTTGGACGCAAACAGCATGGAAGGGCATTTTGTAAACCAATATTTTGATCCCAATGTTGTCCCATTTGCCGGAACCGGAACAATCAGCGGGGTTAGTGGCACGCCCAAATTAGTCAGCCCTTGATGCCAGTTGTCAGGCTTCCCTTGGGAAGGCCTTCTGCTCTTTTCACCCCCTCAACTCTCCCCAGCCGGCCGACTGAGGCCCGGGGAATGCCCCGGCGACGCTGATTCCCCAACCCAGAGCTTCCTGAACCTATAAAATATCCCAGCCGCGGGCCCGGGGTGTTGGCAGCCGGTAAATGGAGAGGAATCCTCAATAGGTGAATCAAGCCGAGAATCGAGAAAATTTCCGGTTTCAACCTTGAAAGTTTTTTAAGAGGAATTAATATTTCGTGATACGAGCTATTTTAGGAGGAAGTACATGGCTGAAGATTTACTGGAAAAGGGCGCGATCATCCAGCGGGACAAGGAATCATACGCGGTCGCGCCCCATATTCCCGGCGGCATTATCACTGATTTCAACCTGCTGCGGCGGTTGGCCGACGTGGCGGAAAAATACGGCGTCAAGGCCATGAAGCTCACTTCGGCCCAGCGCATCGCCCTGGTGGGACTCAAGCCCGAAGACCTGGACCCGGTGTGGCAGGAACTGGGCATGGTGCCCGGGGCCGCCATCGGCCTGTGTGTGCGCTCCATCAAGATCTGCCCCGGCACCGACTTCTGCCGTATGGGTATGCAGGACGCGGTGGGGGTTGGGCTCCATCTCGACGAAAAGTATCACGGCATGCCCCTGCCCTTCAAATTCAAGATCGGGGTCTCGGGCTGCCCCAACAACTGTTCCGAGTCCTGCATCAAAGATTTGGGGCTGGTGGGCGCGGCCAAGGGCTGGCGGGTGCTGGCCGGCGGATTTGGGTCGGGCCTTAAACCACGCCTGGCGGACCTCATCGCCACCGACCTCACCGACGCCGAGGCCCTGGACCTGGCAGCGCGGATGCTGGATTGGTACAAGGAAAAAAACCAAAAAAAACGCTTGGGCCGGATCATCGACGACATCGGTCTGGATACCTTCAAGGCTGAACTGGGCCTGGCGGCGGCATGACCTGACATCAGCTAACCGCATCTCTGGCCGTGGGAACATCCCGTTTCATACCAACGATCATTTCCTCACGGACACAACGAAGCATGAACATGGAGCACCGTCGCCCTCGCCGGTGAAATGTGGGACAGCCGCCCCCGGCTGTCCATGGGCAGGCGAGGGCGCCTGCCCTACCCTTTCCCGCTGGGGGCGCTCATGGTCGTCATCTGGCGCGACCTGCCTGATTCATCCAAAGGATCCTTGCACAATAGCCTTGTAGAGGTTATAATTAAGGATTAAGAAATTTACTGCCGGGAACTTGCCGCGGACCTCAGCCAGGAGAGATAGATCGGCTGGGCCTTCTCCCTTGTCTTACCGGAATCCCTTTCATCTGATTTGGAAAGGTCGGAATAATCGGTGGCCCGGGCGTCCCGCCTGGGCGTTATGTGGTGCGCAGTGCGCACCCTACAGGGCTGTCCTCGCCTGGTGCCGGGGTGCGGGTGCGCATCTCACCTTGATGGTGCGTAGGACGCACCCTACGGCAAACGGTGCGCCGGGCGCACCCTTCATGGCTATTGCAATTGTAGGGGCAGTTTTCAAACCCGCCCCTGCCCGGCCCGGCCCACCGCGCCCCTAAGCTTTTTTTGCACTTATCGGAGATTTTATGAGCGTACGAGATGATTTACGCAACCTGGCCATCATCGCCCACGTTGACCACGGCAAGACCACCCTGGCGGACGCCATGCTCTGGCAGAGCGGCATCTTTCGGGAAAATGAAACGGTGGTGGAGCGGGTCATGGACAGCATGGACCTGGAGCGGGAGAAGGGCATCACCATCATGGCCAAGAACATGGCCATTACCTATAAGGGCGTCAAGATCAACATCGTGGACACCCCGGGCCACGCCGATTTCGGCGGCGAAGTGGAGCGCACCCTGAACATGGTGGACGGCGTCCTGCTCCTGGTGGACGCCACCGAAGGGCCGCTGCCCCAGACCCGGTTTGTCCTGGGCAAGGCCCTGGAGCAGGGGCTGCCCGCCATCGTGGTCATCAACAAGATCGACCGCCCCGACCGCCGCATCCAGGAAGTCCTGAACGAAGTTTACGACCTGTTCATCGACCTGGACGCCACCGAGGAACAGTTGGAATTCCCGGTGATCTACACCAACGCCAAGGCCGGCATTGCCCTCACCGACCCCGAAGGCCAGGGGCAGGACCTGGTGCCTCTGTTTGAGACGATTATTTCGGCCATCCCCGCGCCCACCTATGACCCGGAGGCGCCCCTGCAGTTTCTGGTCACCAACCTGGATTACAGCGACTATGTGGGTCTGATCGCGGTGGGTAAAATCGTCAACGGCGCCATGCGCCAGGGCCAGGAAGTGGTCCTGATGAAAAAGGGCGAGGAGGCCGGCAAGGCCCATCTCAGCCAGATTTTAAGCTACGACGGCCTGGACCGGACCCCCCGGGAGGTCATCACCGCCGGAGATATCGCCGCGGTGGCCGGGGTGCCGGCGGCCTTCATCGGCGACACCCTGACTGATCCCGAAGACCCCCGGGCCTTGCCGGTGATCACGGTGGAGGAGCCCACCATCTCCATGATGTTCTCGGTCAACACCTCGCCTCTGGCCGGCAAGGAAGGGCGGCTGTTGACCTCCCGGCACATCAAAGAGCGCCTGGACAAGGAAGTGCTCTACAACGTCAGCGTCCGGGTGGAGCCGGGGCCGACCCGGGAGTCCTTCCGGGTCAGCGCCCGGGGGGAGCTGCAACTGGCGGTGCTCATCGAAATGATGCGCCGGGAAGGTTTCGAACTATCCCTTTCCAAACCCAAGGTCCTGACCCAGGAAGTGGACGGCGAGACCCGGGAACCCCTGGAACTGGCGGTGGTGGACATCCCCGAAGAGTTTGTGGGCATCGTCACGGAAAAGTTGAGCAGCCGCCGGGGCCGGCTCATGAAAATGGTCAACCATGGTTCCGGCCGGGTCCGCCTGGAGTTTGAAATCCCCTCCCGGGGTCTTATCGGCTTCCGGGGCCAGTTCCTGAACGATACTCGGGGCACCGGGCTGTTGAACGCCCTCCTGGTAGGCACCACCCCCTATGCCGGGGAGATCGCCGGGCGCATCAACGGCGTCCTGGTGGCCGACCGTCCCGGGCGGGCGGTGTCGTATGCCATCTTCCATCTGCAGCCCCGGGGCACCATCTTTGTGAAGCCCAATGACCCGGCGTACCGAGGGCTGATCGTGGGGGAAAACACCCGCCCCGATGACATGCTGGTGAATATTTCCAAGGAGAAGAAACTTACCAACATGCGGGCTTCGGGCAGCGACGAGGCCCTGCGCCTGGTGCCGGCGCGCCAGTTCACCCTGGAGCAGGCCATGGAGTTCATCAACGACGACGAGCTGGTGGAAGTCACCCCCCAATCCATCCGCCTGCGGAAACGCTTGACCAGTTAAGACCGGGCGGCGGCGAGGATCGCAAAGCAGGGCGGTTCACGAACCGCCCCTACAACCTCCCTTGCAACAGCCATGAAGCGATGGGGCAAATGGCGGCAAAAAAAGGCCAAGAATCGCAGAAAACCCCTTTCCAAGTGAGGGTGACATGCTTATAGTATTGGCACATTTATCGTAATAGGGAGGTCGTCGATGGAAGTACGCACCATTCTCTGGCCCACAGATTTGTCCAAGAATTCGATCAAGGCCGCCAAACATGTGTCATCTCTGGCCCAGAAGTACCAGGCCAAGGTTATTCTCCTGTACGTCGGGGTGGATTTGCTGTCTTATTTCCGGGCTTATGGCGATCCCAGTAAGGATCAATTGGAGCATTTTCAGAGCTGGGAATTAAAACAGGCCAAAAAGCATCTGGAAGGGGTTTGTGCGCAAGAATTGAAAGCCTGTCCCAATATCGAGGTAAAGCTGGTGCAGGGCGACGCCGCCAGCGAGATTCTGAAGACCATCAAGGAAGCCAAGGCCGACATGGTGGTTCTGACCAGCCACGGCCGCGGCCAGGAGGATTTGGATCAGAAAAGCTCCGATTTCGGCAGTGTGGCCAAAAAAGTCCTGGCCAACTCCCCGGTGCCGGTTCACCTGGTCAATCCCTATACCAAGTGAACCGGGGTTGAGGGATTTTGCCAGGGAACGAGCCTGGCGCGCTTTCCTTTCGGGGCTCGTTCCGATCGACTGGAATTGCCCCCATCGCAGGCTTAACCCTGCGCCGGCACAGGCGAGGCGCCTGTGTCACTCATTGATTGCGAAATGGCTTGGGGGCAAGGGGCCTCCTGCTGCCATCCTGCGGCAGCGGCAGGTTAAACGGCGCCCGTCTCACCCCTGGCTGTCAAGCACCAAAAAAAACGCCGGTCTCAGGCCGAGACCGGCGTTTTTATATGGACTGAATGATCAGATCAAGTTTCGGTCACGACAATGGCCCCTGAGGGGCAGGCCTCGACACAACTCTCGCAACCCAGACACTCGTCGAGATTAGCTACAACGGCTTTCTCGTCCTGCATCTCGAGCACGCCCACGGGGCAAATATTGACGCACTCCTCGTCGCCGGTGCATTTATCGGCATCGATTTCGACTTCCCAACCCATGATATTCACCTCCCTTATATATGAGTAGATATGAAAAACATGAAAAGACGCCGAGCTGGATTGCCAGGCCGACGTCTCCCAACTAACCGGTTCAGTTTATGTTTCAGTCACGGCAATGGCGCCCGAGGGGCAAACTTCTACGCAGCTCTCGCAACCCAGGCACTCGTCTTCGTTGACTACCACAGCTTTATCATTCTGCATCTCGAGCACGCCCACGGGACAAACGTTGACGCACTCCTCGTCTCCGGTACACTTATCCTCATCAATTTCAACTCGCCAGGCCATTACGTTTCACCTCCCTTAAGAATGAAAATCAGAAATACCCCTATGACTTGATTTCTTCCTTGATGGACACGGCTACCTTATAGAGCAAGGTCAGAACCAAAAAGCCCATGGCCCACACCCCCAGGGAGATAATGGCCTCAGGCGCGGTGGGCCAGTACTCGACGACCTTCTCCATGGGGTTGGGCACAAAGCCGCCGGTCATGAGCCCCAGCCCCTTGTCGAGCCAGGTGGTGATGATGACCAGGCCGCACAGGGCCGCCAGGGTGCACTCATTCTTCCGGAACTTGGGGTTGACCAGGAATAAGGCCGCCAGGGTCATGCCGACGATGGAGAACCACATCAGCGGCACCAGTTGCCCTTTGCCGTCCAGGCCGAAGAACAGGTATTGAAAATGGGCCATGTGGTCCGGGAGCTGGCTGTAGAACACCGTAAAGACTTCGCAGAAGAAGAAGAACACGTTGATCAGGGTGGCGTAGGTGACGACTTTGGCCAGGGTCTGAATCTGCTCCTTGCCGGGATCAAACTTGGAGTACTTCCGGACCAGCAGACACAGGAGAATGAGCAGCGCCGGGCCGGCGGCAAAGGCCGAGGACAGAAACCGGGGCGCCAGGATGGCGGTGAGCCAGTAGCCCCGCCCGGGCAGACCGGCGTACAGGAACGCGGTCACGGTGTGGATGGAAACCGCCCAGGGGATGGAAACGTAACTCAGGAACTTGACCCATTTGGGCGGCGCGATGGAATGGCGTTCGCATTCCAGCACGTTCCAGCCGATGAGGATATTCAGGATGAGATAACCGTTCAGGACGATAATATCCCAGAACATCACCGAGCCGGGGGTGGGATATTTAAAGACGTTGAAGACCCGGTCGGGACGGCCCATGTCCACCAGCACGAAGGTAACGCACATGGACACCGCGGCCACCGCCAGGAATTCGCCCAGGATGGTCACCCGCCCGAAGGCCTTGTAATTGTGCAGGTAATAGGGCAGGACCACCATCACCGCCGAGGCCGCCACCCCAACCAGGTAGGTGAACTGGGAGATGTAGAATCCCCAGGACACGTCCCGGCCCATGCCGGTGATACTCAACCCGACATTTAACTGCTTTAAATAGAAGAGAAACCCCAGCGCGAAGAGTCCCGCCAGGATCGCCAGCAATCCATAGTAACGTCTTGTACCGACCAGCGCCTTTTCGAGCATGACCTACCTCACACGATATAGTAAACTTGCGGGTTCGTACCGAGATGGGCTTTCCGCCGGATGGTGAAGTACTTCCGGAGGTACTCCCGCACCTCTGACTTCTCATCCTCCAGGTCGCCGAAGACTATGGCTCCCCGGGACGCCTCAACGCAGGCCGGTTGCAGCCCCTGGGCCAGCCGTTCGGCGCAGAAGGTGCACTTTTCCACCACCCCGATCTCCCGGGTGGGATAACCGGGATAATTTTCTTTGACGTACGGACGGGGATCCTTCCAGTTGAAACTCCGGGCCCCGAAGGGGCAGCCGGCCATGCAAAAGCGGCAGCCGATGCAGCGGTGCATGTCCATCATGACGATGCCGTCCTCCCGCTGGAAGGTGGCCTTGGTGGGACACACCCGGACGCAGGGAGGATTCTGGCAATGGTTGCACAGGACCAGAAAGTTCATGTGCTCCACTTTTTCCGCCATGTGCGCCGGCGCCTCCCCGGGAAAGGCGTTGTGGAAATGCTCGGTCCAGAGCCACTTAATTTCATAGCGATTGGCCACCGCCGGGTTGAGTTTCAGCTTGTCATCCGGGGGATTGATGAAATCCGGAACATTATGCACCCGGTGGCAGGCAGCGGCGCACTGTTGGGCGGTGTTATCATCCATTTCCTTCTGGTTGATCACCATGGCCCAGCGTTTGGCCTTCATCGAACCCGGGGCCGGGATGATCTCGGCTTCTACCCGGCCGGGCGCCAATAATTCAAAAGCCCCTTTGCCTCCCAGCCCCAAGAGGGTGGAGAGTCCGGCTATCCTGATGAATTCTCGTCTATCGATACCCATCACTTCGCCTCCGCCAGTTTCTTGCCTGTTTCCAGGTGACATCCCCAACAGTTAGGCGCCGCCGCCACATAATTGTGACATTTGTCGCAAAATTCAGCCTTGTTGGAGTGGCACTCCATGCAGGTGTTGGTCAGACTGGCAAGGTATTGTTTCCCATCAGGGGCCTTGAATTCGCGGCCCCGGCTGGTGGTGACTTGCTGCTCCTTGGTGCGGACCACGTTGTCCCGCCAATCCACCAGCATCTGCATGTGGTTGGCGCGCATCCACTCCGTGGGCATCACGCACTTTTTGTCTTTCTCGGCCAGTTGCTTGATGACCGGCGTGTCGAGGCTCGGCGTCGGCGCCGCCACGGTTTTCCCCAGGTTTTGCCACAGCGGGATGGTGATTATCACCAGGAAAATCACCAGGCCGGCAATGACCTTATTGCGGTCGAAGAGTTTCTTTTCGACCTTGGGGCGCTCGGCAAATAACCCGAATTCGTTCTTGTAGTCGGCCATGTTATTCCTCTTCCTCCCCGGCTTCCTCCGCCTCGCCGAAGCCTACCAGATCGCGGTCGCGCAAATCGGTGGTGCGCTCCAACTCGTCCGGGAATATCAGGGCATTGCCTACCAGCTCACTGATGCCGGTGATCTCAACCTCCGGCACCCAGTACTGCAGCAGGGTCGGCAGGGTGGCCCGGTCCAGGGCGCAGATGCAGCCCAGGTGGTTCACCCCGTACTTTTCGTGGACAAACCGCACCGCGTTGGCCCGGGGGAAGCCGCCCTGCATCCGCAACTCCATATTCTCGTTGGCGTTGATGCCGCTGGAACTGCCGCAGCAGAAGGCCTTTTCCCGGATGGTGTTGGGGGGCATCTCTACGAAGTTGCCCTCGGGCAGCACGTTGTTGATGATGTAGCGCGGCTCTTCCAGGATTCCCATGCCCCGGGCAGTGTTGCAGGAATCATGGAAGGTCAGCTTGACATGGGCGTTTCGCTGCGGGTCCAGGTTCAGCTTGTTGTTATGGATCAGGTCCGCAGTGAACTCGGAGATATGCACCATTTTGTGGACTTCGGCGTTTTCGAATTTGGTCCCGGTGATGGGGGATACCGGCTTCTCCAGAAAGTCCACCGGACCCCACCAGGTGGACATGTACTGATTGCACACCCGCCACATGTGGCCGCATTCGCCGCCCAGGATCCACTTTACCCCCAGGCGCTTGGCCTCGGCATAGATCTTGGCGTTGAGCCTTTTGCCCATCTCGTGGGAGATGAACCAGCCGAAGTTGCCACCCTCGGCGGCATAAGTGCTGAGCGTGTAGTCCAGGCCGATGTGCTCGAACAACAGCAGGTAACCCATCATGGTGAAGGTGCCGGGGTCAGCGAAATAGTCGCCGGAGGGCATGACGAAGAGAACCTCGGCGCCCTTGCGGTTAATGGATGGCACGGTGTTGATGCCGGTGATGCGTTCGTTTTCCTCGGCCAGGAAGTCCACCATGTCCTTGAAGGCCTGAGGCGGGGCCCCGATGTGGCTGCCCTTGTCGTAGCACTGGGCCACCGAAGCCATGGCCCAGTCGATGTTCAGGCCCACGGAGGCCAGCAGTTCCCGGCCCAGGAGCGTCATCTCCGCCATGTCGATGCCGTAGGGGCAGAACAGCGAACACCGCCGGCAAATGGTGCACTGGTACAGATAGAAGAACCATTCCTTGATGACGTCTTCCGTCAAATCCCGGGCGCCGGCGATTTCGCCCAGGGCCCGGCCAATGGTCTTGAAATAGCGCCGGTAAACCGACCGCAAGAGCTCGGCCCTGAGGACCGGCATGTTCTTGGGGTCGCCCGTGCCCAGGAAGAAATGGCACTTGTCGGCGCAGGCCCCGCAGCGCACGCAGATATCGAAAAAGACCTTCAGGGACCGGAACCGCTTCAGCCGGTCTTCCATCCCCTCCAGGACGATTTCCTTCCAATTCTGGGGCAGGGCCCACTCATCGGTTTCCACCGACCGGGCTGCCGGATAGGGGTAGTTGATCCATTCCATCCACTTGGGGGCGGCGGGGTTACAATAGGTGCCCGGCCGGAAGTCCGGCTTGACGTCCATCCAGCCTTTCTCGGGCGGCTTATAGCTTAACCCGGGAAGCAGCTCTGCTGGTGTCGGAGTTTTGGCCATAAACTCATTGCTCCTTTTCGACCGGGATCCCAGCCTCGATCATGGGTTCCCTAAACTTATCTTCATATTCGGCGTACGAATGGAACTTGACGGGATAATTCCAGGGGTTGACGTGCATGACCCAGCGGTTGTTGGAAACCATGTTCCGGGAAGGGCTCATGAACACTCCGGGGGCGTGCATCAGCTTGCTGAACGGGAAATAAGCAAAGAGCACGCAGACTAAAAAGAGATGGACAAAAAAGAGGCCGCTGAGGTTCGCCGGCAGCTTGGGATGCAAGGTCACCAAACCGATGGCCAGCTCTTTCACCGCCACGATGTCCGTCTTGAAGAAATACCGCATCAAAATCCCGGAGATGGCGATGCCCAGGATCAGGAGCAGGGGAAAGTAATCCGCCGCCAGGGAGATGTAGCGCAGGGCCGGATTGGTGATCCGGCGGAAGAGCAGGTAACCCGCCGCCGCCACCAGCACCACGCCGCTCAGATATACCGCCGGGGTGAAAAACTGAAAGAAGCCGTCGGCGTGATCCAGCAGCAGGACAAAGCCCATGGTGGGTTCGGTGAAGAACCGCAGATGGCGCAGGATGACCATCAGGAAAGCGTAGTGGAAGGCGATGGCCCCCAGCCACAGCCACTTATAGGACCAGTGGATTAGCCGGGCGCCTTCGGGATTGTCCGGGTCCTTCACCAGCTCGGTCCGCAAGTTCCGGAACAGGCTGCGGAAGGCCAGCACTTCCAGGGCCATGCGGCCGATCAGATGCGGGGTGTCGGAGGGATTGTCCAGCTTCTCCCCCAGGTCCCGCTTGATCCAGGGCAGGGTCCGGCCCTGGCCGCCGGTGGTGGGAATCCGGAAGGGTACCGGCGACCGGGCCCACTTGATGACCTGATAGATCAGGCCCTCCACGAAGATGAGCGCGGCCATATAGGGCACCACCACCCCAAACACCAGTTGCAGATTGCCCCTGGCTCCCACGTAGGCGATAATGATCAGTCCCAGGACCGCAGACAAGGCCACAAAGAAATGACGCTTAAAAAAATCCATGTACTGTCACCTCGTTTCAGTTAACCGTTTGCTGCCAACACCTGCTACAGGCTGTCTTCACTGAGGCCTGTTTTGCGCATTAACCCGCTGATCCTTCTCTTCGCTTCGTCGGCCTTGATTTCGTAAATCTTTTCTCGCCGCTTGGTGTAGACATCGAATCCCAACAAGGCCAGTCCGTCGATTCGGGACTCCAGATCCAGGAGCTCCGCCGCCAGGTTTTCTTTCCGGATTTCTTCGGCCAGCTCCTCGCGGATGACAATTTTTAACAGAAAAATGAAGGCCAGGGCTTGGGAGGGGGTGAAATTCTGGAGCGCCCGGATGCGGATGATCTCATCCAGACAGGTCAAGACCTGATCCCGCTCCATCTCCTGCAGGAGGGCGCCGTATAAACCTTCCAGACCTTCGGAGATCCGGTATCCCGCCGGATTGTCGAAGCGGTTCTTTTCCTTCCGCAAAAAAATCGCCGTCTCCGGCGGATAGCTCTCGAAAATCATGGCGAGCCAACGACCGAGGATGGCGGCTTTTTTCTGCGATAAGAGCGTGGCTATTTGCATCAGAAGGTTTCGTTTTACCCAGGAACCGGATTAGACCTGTATGGCTAGTGAATGTTAAAACATTCACAAAATCGGTGTCAAGGAAAAAATCGCCGCCCGGCGCACTCTGTACCTAACATTTCGGGATAGCAAGACTTCTCCGCCGGTCTTATTTTGGGGGCTCGGCCTCCGGCGGGTCAGGTTTGGCCGGGGGCTCCTCCGCCGGAGGCGCTGCGGCCGTCGTGCTGGGACCCGGGCCGGTCTGAGCCTGGACCTTGGGAGCCTTCCGATCCCGGAACACCAGGTAGCTGAACCAGTACACGTTGACCAGAAACAGCAGGGTCAAACCCACCAGATAGTCCCGCCCTTCCACCCCGATGGCCTGGAGGAGAAACCTGGCCGCCACAAAGCAGAGAAACAGCCGCAAGAAAAAGCTGAACACGGCGCTCATGAATGCATCCTACCCAATGCCGCCGCGAATCGCAACCAAGGAGCTTGCTTTATCCCACCATCTGTCTCCGGGAATGAGAGTTGGTGGCCCAGGCGTCCCGCCTGGGCCCGAGTTTTCCTGGTTTCCACACAGAACTTAAACCCGGAAAAATGACTTCATGACAGGATATTATGACCGGTTATGAGTATTTTGGCGTCAATTTTAGGGGTAAGCTGAAGAAAAAAACCAGCCGAGGGAATAATGCGATTTATACTTTCAAGGATTTTGCAGTGATCATTTTTGGCTGGAAACTTCGGCTATATACTCTGAACAATAATTTATTACAAAGTCCATTAATGCATCAACATTATAGTATTTTGTTACACTTTTATGCTCTAGTGCATTGCCATATAATTTAACTAAATAACAATCTATTTTATTATTTAATGTCTGTGACCGTGGACAAAAATCTATATCTAATTTAAATCCTGATTTAATAATTTTAGCTTCATCGTATTCCTTTGATTTTATGATAACATTTTTAAGATCATTTGAGGCTACCTTCCCGCGCCGATATATTAAATTTATTTCTATTAGTCCAGTTCGTCCAAGTACATCATTTATTTCCATTATTGGATTTATAACTTCGCTCATCCACTTCTTTCTTTTCTGTATTTGTTCTCTCGAACCTTTTTTTATTTCTTTTGCATCAATTTCTAAATTTAATTTTTTTTCCTTAATTTTATCCTCCAATAATTTTTTATAATTTTTTTCCGCACTGGCAGGATGTATTATATCGAATTCATTTTTCTTATTGAAGGGAACAATGGTTGACACTTTATTCTCTTCTCTGTCCACCGATTCAGGCATAACCACCTCTTCTCACCATCTCAGCAGATATTACGGAATCGCCTCATCTTGTTAAAAATTATTCTGGAACCCCTTTCCCCAAATTAAAACCCAAGATATACCTTCCTCTCCGTAAACACCTTTTTTAATACCAATACATAATTAAAAAATCAACATAATTTTATCCAAAAGTAGTTTTTTTATGAATTATTTTGGGCTGTTATATCACCCAACGATGGGGTTGTTAAATAATTTTTCTAATGATTTAAGTATGTTAGCCATTGTAACCTATTAAACTGTGACCAGCTATGATATTGGAAGGTTAGATTAAAAAATCCAGGCTATCTTGGCGGTGACAACAATGGCCTAATCCGAGGTTAGGCAGCATCGTTTACTTCATCTGTCCCAAATCGGTAGTTGGAACCCTTTTCCCTGGTTTCCAAACTGAGCTTGGGAGCCTAATTGTGGGTAACGATTTGCTTGGCCGCATATTCTTCTAGGTGAACTATATCTGCAATTATTTCTTTTTTTTTGTTGCCAAGAGGGCCAAGATTTCGCTTGGCTACCTTGGGAGATTCCGCACGCACCAGCAGATTCCCAGCCACACAGCTCTTTGGGGGCATTGAGAACTTCCGTCTCGGCGCCCATACACCATCCTCTATTTGTCTCTCCCCGAGTTCTATCAATGATATGATGCAAGGTAATCATTTTCCCTGGAAATCAACCTCGCTTCGGCTTATGGTTGGGTAAACGTCACGATCTTCCGGAGGATCACTCCATGTCCCGCGACATCCCTGTGGGCAACGGCAAGCTGCTCATCTGTTTTGACCGGAACTACTGTATCCGGGAGCTGTATTTCCCCCATGTGGGTCTTGAGAACCACGTCGGCGGCAAGTTTTGCCGCCTGGGGGTGTGGGTGGACGGGCAGTTCTCCTGGGTGGGGCCGGAGTGGGAACGGGATCTCCGCTATCAGTCTGAAACCCTGGTGACCGAGGTCAAGCTGGCCCACCCGGGCCTGGGGGTAGCCCTGGAGTGCCACGACGCGGTGGATTTTCACGAGGACCTCTATCTCCGGGAAATCGTGGTGACCAACGTCGCCCCGGCCCCCCGGGAAATTCGCCTGTTTTTCTCTCTCGACCTGGGCATTTCCGGCAACGAACTGGGGGATACCGCCGGCTACGACCCCAAGACCGGCGCGGTGGTCCACTACAAGGGCGCCCGCTATTTCCTGGCCGGGGGCCTGGCCCTGGAGGGGGAAGGGCTGAGCCAGTTTGCCGTGGGGCAGAAGGGCTACGAAGGCTGGGAAGGCACTTTCAAGGACGCGGAGGACGGTCTACTTTCCGGCAACCCCATCGCCCAGGGGTCGGTGGATTCGGTCATCGGCCTGAGCCTCCGCCTCCCCCCCTATGAATCTGGGCCGGTTTACTACTGGCTGGCCGCCGGCCAGAGCTGGGAAGACGTCCTGCGCCTGGATGGCCTGATCAAACACAAGCACCCCAAGAACCACCTCAAACGCACCGCCGACTACTGGCGGCTCTGGCTCCGGAAGGAATCCCCGGGGCTGGAAAACTTGCCCGACCCGGTGGCGGAGTTGTACCGCCGCAGTCTCCTGATCATCCGGACCCAGATCGACTGGCAGGGCGGCATCTTGGCGGCCAACGACTCCGACGTGGTCTATTTTAACCGGGACACTTACTCCTACGTCTGGCCCCGGGACGGCGCCCTGGTGGCCTACGCCCTGGACCAGGCCGGCCATCCTACCGCGGCCCGGAATTTTTTCCGGTTTATCTCCGGGCTCTTGCAGCCCGAGGGGTGCCTGCTGCACAAGTTCAATCCCGACGGCACCCTGGCCTCCTCCTGGCACCCCTGGTACCATGAAGGCCAGGCCCAATTGCCCATCCAGGAAGACTCCACCGCCCTGGTGGTCTGGGCCCTGTGGCAGCATTTCGTCCTCTACCGCGACCTGGACTTCATCAAGCCCCTGTACCGGCCCCTGGTGAAAAAGACCGCCGATTTCATGTGTCAGTACCGGGATGCCGAGACCGGCCTGCCGGCCCCGTCCTATGATCTCTGGGAAGAACGCCGGGGCATCTTGAGCTTTACGGTGGGAGCGGTATTCGGCGGCCTCACCGCCGCTTCCCTGTTCTGCCAGGTCTTCGGTGAGGATGAGAAGGCAGCTTATTATCAACAGGTGGCGGCGGAAATTCGTGATGCCGCCTCCGCCCATCTCTGGCGCCCGGAGTTGGGCCGGTTCTGCCGCATGATCCACCGCAATCACGGCGGTCCCTGGGAAGTGGACGGCGCCTTGGACGCCAGCCTGTGGGGCCTTTTTGCCTTCGGCCTTTACAACGCCGATGACCCCCGCCTGGCCGCCACCATGACGGCCCTGCGGGAGAAATTATGGCTCAACACCCCCATCGGCGGCCTGGCCCGCTATGAAAACGACGACTATCACCGGGTCAGCCGGGAGGTCCCGGGCAACCCCTGGTTCATCTGCACCCTGTGGCTGGCCGACTACCTGCTGGAGAAAAACGGCAGTGACGGCGAACTGAGCCAGGCGATGGACCTGCTGTCCTGGGTGGCCGCCCACGCCTTGCCTTCGGGGGTGCTGCCGGAGCAGATCAACCCGCTGACCGGGGAGTCTCTCTCCGTATCTCCCCTGACCTGGAGCCATGCCACCTATATTGCCACGGCCCATCGCCTTCTGCGCCGGCTGGCCGAGAAAGCGGCGGCAGCCGGGGCGGCCGCCACGCCTTACCTCCGGCAGGGAGACTGGCTCGAACGGCTCTATGCCCAGACCTGCGACTCCATCCACGGCATCTGCAAGTTTTAGCCGGACAAACTACCGCCTATCTGGCGCGCTGTTGCTGCAACTCCTGGAAACAACCCCAAAATCCCGACGAGTCCGGGGCTTCTACGCGCTGGCAAACCCTTTTGCCTTGAGCCATAGAAACATACTTGTCGTATGCGTCCTTGTCCCCCACGTACAGGATGTTGGCTCCCTTATCCGGATAGGCGTGATAAACCTTGCCGTCACCCGTAAAGGCAGTGACCTGCCCAGCGGGCAGGGCGTCCAGGAGCGCCTGGGTCTTGGGGGTTTCCATATTCGGCTTATACGGTATAAATCCGGCCTTGGTCAGCATGTATTCGTCGATTACTTCTCCGCGCAGGGGCACCCCCCCGGACTCGACCTGCCCTCCGGCACACCCGTATAACAGGATTGCAACCAAGATAAAACCGATAGCCGTCTTCGATCCGGCCTGCCTCCAGTTCGCCACCATGCCCTCCTCCTTATGCAGTTCTTCTTTAATCTTAGATTCCGGTGACGTCACCGGCCGTGCTGAATCCTTTTTCGTCTGATCTCACCATAACGCCATGCCCCCCAGGCCCGAGCTCAAACTTCGCTTCTTTCAGGACCCCTTATACGAGATACGAAATTGCAGTCAAATGACTATGAGAATGCATGTCATTCTGAACGGAGCGCAGCGGAGTGAAGAATTTACATGGCTAAGGAAACGAGATTCTTCGCTACGCTCAGAATGACAAAAATAGTCTTTTGATTGCTCATTGAGACCTCTGCGAAAGTCTCATGTAGGATAGCCGCCCTCGGCTGTCCATACATTATCTAGGCGCAGGCGAGGGCGCCTACGCCACATTTTGATGATGAAGAATAGCGATAGAGACTTTCGCAGAGGTCTCTCATTGGTATCGAAGCTGTCAAAGGGTGGTTAATCATAGACCAATCCTGCTCAAAGTCAAGCCGGCCCGGGCTCAGGCGGGAATAGCCGCTGGTGCCAGACCGCATCCGGCTCAGGCCGGGATTTGAACCTCCCTGACTTCCTGGAACCGGGTCACCACGATGTACTTCTCCACCTTAACCCGGAGCAGGGCGCAGGTTGGCGAGGTCACAAATCCCTCCAGATAAGGGTGCTTTCCCAGGTAAACCGTTAATAACTGCTGCCGTTCCGCCCCCTGCACTTCCCAGGCCTTCCCCAGGGCGGTCAGGGCTGCGGCCTCGGTAAAATCCGTCACGTCATTCCGCCGGCTGTCCACCAACACCGCCACCCGGGAATCGGCCATCAGGTTGGCGTATTTTCTCGTCGCCCGGGTGGTGGCAAAGAGAAGATACTTCAGGTCACCGGTGGCAGCAATGGCGATGAGATTGCAATAAGGCTGACCATGATCCTGGGTGGAGAGCACCGCCAGCTTTTGCGATTCCAGCAGGTTCCTGACAACCGCCAGCGTTTCCGTAGTATCCTTCATCCGCTCCTCCCTTGCCGAAAAGAGGCTCATGCTTCCCTGGCAAACACCTTCCGGCTCTCCTAACGCTCCGGTTCTTCATGGGTTTTGGCTAATGTAAGCGTCCACCTTAAACTTGGAACGGCAGCCGTTGTAACTCATATACCTGATCTTCCCGAAAACGGGCCGCTCGAACCAGGCCCGGTCATGGACCCCGCCGATGCTCCAGGCAATGCCGGCGTAGCCATTGGGGTCGCGGCCATCCAGTTCGTATTTGTCATTGAGATAAATGGCCGCCTCCTGGGCCTCTTCCGGGGAGGCGGTCCATTCCAGGATTTTTTTGGCCCAGTACATGCGCAGGTAACCGTGCATCTTGCCCCGCTGCACCATTTGCCGCTGGGCCGCGTTCCATAGCTCGTCATGGGTACGCGCCGACTCCAGCTCGGCCGCGGGATAGAGATGCTCCCGCCGATCCCGCCGATGCTGGTTCAGGGTTTTCTGGGCCCAGGCCGGGAAACCGGCAAAGGTGTCGTAGTTGGGCTGGTAGAAGCAGAAATTATCCGCCAGTTCCCGGCGCACGATCAATTCCTCCAGAAAGGCCTCCCGGGAGGCGTCAGAACCGCGGCGGGCCTCCACCTCCAGGGCCACCCGGGCCGCGGCCAGGTGCCCGAAATGGAGGTAGGGGGAAAGGTCCGACTGGCCGTCCAGCGTGGGGTCGTTGCGCCGCTCCCCATAGAAGGGCAGCCGGTGTTCCAGAAAATGGTCCAGCGCCGCCCGGGCCTGACGCTCCCCGGGGGCAAGCCAGGTCACTTCCGGGACGGCGGTGTCGACGGCCAGGGTAGCAGGCAACTCCTTCCAGGGGATTGCCGGCCGTTCGCCCGCCGCCCACCCTACCGGATGCCGGACAAGCGCCGGAAAGTCTTCCAGAAACGCCGGCAAGAGCCTTTTCAGCTTGGGCCTCAGGGTGTAGGCGCCGTATTCCGCCTTGGGGGAGGCCAGCCAACACGGCACGACGTTGTGAGCGTCCACCTCCTCCAGGGAAACCCTGATTTCCTCGGCCACCGCGGTTTTCCACCCCCGCACCAGGCGCAACGGCGAAAAATCGCTCACCACGGCCCCAACCCGGTAGTGCGACACCAAGCCGGGCAGCTCTTGGGCCGGCTCCCCCGTCAGCAGAAAAAACGGCAGGTTCAAAACTGCCAGGTCTCCGGCCAGTTCCTGCAAGCCCTGGAGCATAAAGCCGTACTGGCGCAGGCCTGCCCCGAGAAACGCCGGGGATAGGCAGAACACCACCCCCAGGGGCTGCCCCAGACTAAGGGCCAGCTCCTGGGCGTAGAGCAGGGCCCAGTTGTCCCGGACCCGCTGGTCCCGGCTCATCCAGTAGATCACCGGTCCCTGGCCGGGGCGGCCCTGATTCAAAGGACGTACGCGGGCGCGGCTGACCATAAGGTATTATCTGTCATAGTCAAGATTTGACCAGACAACCTCTCCATCAAGGCATAATCTCATCGGACAAAAAAGGATTCCGGAAATCCCCCCAAAAAAGGTCAATGGCGCTATCCAGATCATATCCGCATTTTTCGCTTATCTGAAGATAATTGTCTCCCCTGGCAAGAGAACTTGATTAGGTCATTACGGAAGCAAAAAATCTGGTTTTCCCGGGAGCAATATCAGGCTTTCCCTTATTCAAATTTTTTACGAATATGTGTTTAAATGATTTAAATAATAAGGAAAAGTCAGGTCCATGTCAAAAAGCGCCCATTATTCCTGGAAAGCTCGCCATCTATCGGTAGATCTCATCCTCCTGGCCCTGGTCTTGAGCCTCATAATGCCGCAGGTAGCCCTGGCCGCTAATAACTGGACCTTCACCGGCTCGCTAAATATCCCACGGTATGGTCACACGGCCACCCTGCTCCCCAACGGCCAGGTCCTCGCAGCGGGTGGGTATGGCGGGGGTTTCCTGGCCAGCGCTGAGCTCTTCCACCCAGATGCAGAAACCTGGAGCCAAACTGGTCCCCTCAATATTGCCCGTCAGAAACACACAGCCACCCTGCTGCCCAGCGGCCAGGTCCTCGTAGCGGGAGGGTATGGCGGCGGCTACCTGGCCAGCGCCGAACTCTATGACCCGGTCTTGGGGAGGTGGACCACCGCCAGTTCCCTAAATATCCCGCGCTATGGTCACACGGCCACCCTTTTATCCAACGGGAAGGTTTTGGTGGTGGGTGGCTCTAATGGTGGAGCGTTGCCCAGCGTCGAACTCTATGACCTGTCCACAGGGATCTGGACCTTCACCGGCCCTCTCAATACCCCCCGCATGGGTCACACGGCCACCCTATTGACCGATGGTCAAGTCCTGGTGGTGGGAGGATCTATTAACAGCGCCGAACTTTACGACCCGTCCACAGGGACTTGGACCCCCACCAGCCCCCTCAACACCAACCACGCCGGTCATACAACCACCCTCTTGCGCAGCGGCCAGGTCCTGGTGGCGGGAAACTTGGTTGAGGCTCTCGCTGGTGGTATGTGGGTAGGTTTTGAAGGCACCATCCCTATGCCCCCTGAGCCCCCTAAGCCCTCTCCCGAGCTCTATGATCCGGTTGGAGGGACCTGGACCTCTACCAATCTCCTCAACTGGGACGACCGTGCTGGTCACACAGCCACCCTGCTAGCCAACGGGCGAGTCCTACTGGCAGGGGGCGGTAATTACTTCCCTCCCCCTTGCTACTACACCGAACTCTATGATCCGCCTGCGGGGAGATGGACCTATGCCGGCTTCCTCAACACGCCTCGTTATGAACACACAGCCACCCTGCTGCCCAGCGGCCAGGTCCTCGTAGCGGGGGGGACGATGTCAACAGTTGGCCCCCTGGCCAGCACCGAGATTTACTCCCCAGCCTTGGGGCACGGGATCATCGGGACCCTTAATTTGTTGCTGCTTGAGTAGGCTGATCTTCCCTGGCTCGAACCTTGGGGCCAACTTGAGTGATGGTTAGCCCAAATCTTGGTTATTACCTATTATTTCTCCAGGCCGACGGATTGCTCACCGCCAGGCCGACTCTCCGGCTAACAACATTAATGCGGCTCGTGGCCCAAAGCCCGCTGGTAAACCTGTTCCACCCGGGCAAAGACCTGGGACCAGGAATAGTAATCCAGGAGTCCCGCCACTGCCAGCCGGTCGACCTCCGGGGTTTGCCTGGCGGCGAGAATCTGCCTTTCCAGGGCCCCGGCCAGGTCCCGGACAAAACCGGCCTCGTCCTCCGGGTGCGGCGTGTCCTGGCCCAGGAGGCGAGGCGGGGAAACCATCGAGATCGCCTCGGTGTCGCATCCGCCCAGGACTTCCACCACCCCGGGGAGGGCCGTGGTCACCACCCGGCAGCCGGAAGCCAGGGCCTCCAGGACCACTAGGGGCAGGCCCTCGAAAAATGAGGGCAACACCACCAGATGCGCCTGTCCCATCAGGCGGGCCAGTTCCTCCTGGGAGCGCGGGCCCCAGACCTGGACCCGGTCTTTCAGGGCGGCCGCCATCTCCAGGATCTCGTCCCGTTCCCGGCCGCTGCCGCCGCCGATGAGATCGAGCCGCCAGGGCAAATGCCTCAGGTCCTCCAGGGCGCGCAACAGCCAGGGCACTCCTTTGGCCCGGCTCAACTTGCCGGCATAAACCAGGCGGACCGGGTCCGGCGCCGGCTTGGGGCAGGGGCGGAACCAGGCCTCGTTGTAACCGGCCCCCACGACCTCGATGTGGTCCCCGGGAATATCGTACAGTCGGATGATGTCATGTTTTTGAGCCCCGCTCAGGGCCATGATGCCCTCCAGTTCCCGGCATCCCGCCAGCACCCGGGGGCGCAGATGGGGACAGAAATGGAACTGGCGCAGGTCGGAGCCGTGGCAGGTGGCCACCAGCGGCAGATACGGCAACATCCGGCGGGCCACGGCGGTGAGCAGCCAGAGATGATGGCTGTGGATGACCTGGGGCTGAAACCTGGCGGCCACGTCCAGGAGCCGTTCCGCAAAACTCCTTTCATACGCTTCCACTTCCAGGGGCGACAGATCGGAAAAACGCCGGCTGGGATAAGGCATGACGTCGCTCATCCCCACCACCGCAAAGGGGAGATCACCGCCCTCAAAGCGCACAAATGTGGCGGCCGCGGCCCCCAACCCGTCCGGCTGAGCCCTTTCCCCCCGGGGCACCCCGGCCAGGAGAAAGTTTTCATGCCCCCGGCGGGCGGCTTCCCGGATCATGGCCTGAATATAGATGCCGCTACCCGTGGCCTCCGGCCTTTGACTCAGCAGATGCAGAATCTTCATACCTAACGTAACCTCGGGACCGACTTGCTGCTGCCCCCGGACCCGGGGCCGCAGGGCCGGGATGGCCTTTTCATCCGGCACGGGCCGCCACCAATCCCCATCATGGGCCATTTTACGTTGACCGCGCCGGTAAAGGCAAAATAAATACCTATCTTAAAAGAAGTGCTTTAATTTCTTTGAGGGGAGAAGCGGTCTATATGGGACAAGTTCTGCTCGCGGTCATCGGGCTCTGTGTGGTCTGGGACGCATTCTGGTGGTTTCTGGGCGTCAAGCCGCGGTTCCCCTGGCAACTCAAGGCCGGGTTAGGCACCGGCGCCTCCGATCTGGTCTTGCTGGACGTGCGCACGCCCCTGGAATATAACTGGTTCCACCTGCCCGGGGCCCAAAACCTGCCCCATGGGCTGGCGGATAGCGGCAAAATGCCTCCGGACTCTCCCTCCCAGGAGGTGGTGGTGATCTGCATGACCGGGCACCGCTCCCCGCTGGTTGCTTATGCGCTGAAGAAAAAGGGCTACGCCAGGGTCTACAATCTCATCTGGGGAATGGCAGGATGGAAGATGTGGGAGTGGATTTCTCAGTTGCGGAGGAACTAACACAAAGTTGCAGTCAAAAGATATTAATTATTCATGTCATTCTGCTGACGGCGGCAGAAGGTCGGACTCCCCCAGGCCCGTCAGGGCTCATTGCTGACTGGTTTAGCCTGGGGACCTCCCCGGCGCCGGGGAGATATGGTCATTTTGATGGTTACATCTTCCTTGGTTAGCGCCGAAAGAAACTGGACTGCAACCCCGTAGGCTGAAGTATTGGGGTCCGGAGGATCGATGCGCAGGACCAGCCCCTGGGCATGTAAATGCGCCTGGTCGGGATGCTCGGCATTTTCAGGCGTCAGGAAAAAGGAAAACTCCCGGATTTGACCCGGTTCCACGGGCAGGGGTGGTTCAACCGCGAAGAGAATGCCCCCATAGCTGATATCTTTCAACATCCCCTCACCATCTTGATAATCTTGCGTTTCCGGCTGCTCCACGATGAACCTGATGGGCAATTGCAGGTGAAGTCGCGGATGACGTCGCTTTTCCATGCCAACTCCTCTCACCCGCAGAGTGTTGATTTTGGGTTAGTCTCTTCTCGGTTGCAGAATTCTGAGAGCTTAACGGTAACCCTGCCAACTCAGCGTTGAGCTATGATGCTATTAAGGATATAGGGATATATCGGCTGAACCGCAGGACAACTTGAAAAATCGGCCTGGCGGTAGAAAGGCAGCCGCCTTAATCCCTGACGAATATGCATTCCCGCCCTATTAACCCCGGCCTCTTCATCCGCGCCCTCAGCCGCCTCCCTGCATATCCATCCAGAGTTCCTGGTTCGTGGATGCACCCGACGGCTCCGGGGTCATGATCAAATTCTCATGTTTTTTAACATTGCCGCTGTCATCGATGATAATGGCCGGGGTCTGGCCGCACCCGGTCAGGACTAAGGCCAGGGCCAGGGCGATGCGGTGACGCTTAAACCGGCTGGTGCTTGTTTTCATGATTCACCCCTTGATTCTGTCGGCGCCTCGGTTGAGTAATCGGCAAAAATCATCTTTTCCTAAACCAGTTGGATTTATTGAGAAGGGTTCTGAGAGGCTCGGGGCAACCCTCCGGGACCGGCGTATGGCGCCAACCCAGAGGGTGGGAAGCCGGGCCCGATTGGGGTCTCCCCAGGCCGGGAAGGTCCAAAATCTGGGGAGCCCCGGGTCTTTAAATAATTTTTATGTTATTATATTTAATTGTGATAGCCGCCTTCGAGATGAGGCTGGTTTTGAAGTTCGAGGCCGGAAGTTGCTATCTCTGCATTAAAGCAACCATCCCTGGTTGCCTTATCATATCAATTATTGAGAGGTTTTGCCGCCATGCGGGCTTTATTAATATGTCCAGAATTTCCCCTTTCCTTTTGGAGTTTCAGAAAATCTTGTCAGCTCCGGGGTAACCGCACGGTTACGCCACCCTTGGGTCTGTTGACCCTGGCCGCCTTACTGCCCCCGGAATGGGACTTGCGCCTGGCCGATCTCAACGCCAGGAAGCTGACCGAACCGGATTGGCAGTGGGCCGATCTGATCTTGATATCGGCCATGTACATCCAGAGGGATGGCCTGTTGGACCTGGTGCGGGAAGCCAAACAGCGGGGAAAAACCGTGGTAGCCGGAGGCCCCTACCCTACTTCAATCCCGGAGGTCACCCTGGCGGCAGGATGTGATTACGTGGTCCGGGGTGAAGGAGAAAATACGATCCCCCTGCTTCTGGAGGCGATGCAAGCCGGTCGGACCGGGGTGATCGAGGCCGTCGCGAAGCCCGATCTTAGCACCTCGCCGGTGCCGCGCTTCGATCTGTTGCAACTGGACGATTATGCCACCTTTTCGATCCAGACTTCCCGGGGCTGCCCCTTCGACTGCGAATTTTGCGATGTGGTAAACCTCTTCGGGCGCCAACCCCGCCACAAGACCCCGAAGCAGGTCATCGCCGAACTGGAGACCCTCTACCGGCTCGGGGCCACCGGCAACGTGTTCTTTTGCGATGACAACTTCATCGGGAGTAAAAAACGGGCTCAGGCCCTGCTGCACGAAATCATTTCCTGGTCCAAGAGCCGGGGCGAACCCTACCGGTTTTTGACCCAGGCCTCGGTGAACCTGGGCCAGGACCCGGAAATGATCGAGCTCATGATTGAGGCTAATCTGAGAGAGGTTTTTATCGGCATCGAGTCGCCGGATGAAAATGTGCTGGAAGCCAGCCACAAATATCACAACATCAAAAACCCGCTCGTAGAATCACTGCACAACCTCAAACGCAACGGCATGGAGGTCATCGGCAGTTTCATCATCGGTATGGACGGGGAAACGGCCGGGGCCGGCAGGCGCATCTGCGCCTTCATCGAACAGACCGACTTACCCGTGACCATGCTGGGGGTCCTGCTGGCCGCGCCGCATACCAAACTGTGGCAGCGCCTGGAGCAAGAAGGGCGGTTGCGCCAGGATCTGGGAGAAGACCTGGGGACCTTCTCAGCCATGAACTTCGAACCCAGCCGGCCGGAAGCCGAGATCATGCAGGAATACGTCGATGCCTGGAACTACCTGTATGAACCTTCCCGCTATCTGGCCAGAACTTACCGCTATTATCTGGCCATGCGGCCGGCTCACCGTGACCCGAAAAAGGCGGCGGGAGCCATCCAACCCCAAGACCAGGTTCCCCGTCAGAAAATTTCCTGGCGCTATTTATTCAACCAGACCCTTGCTCTGTTCAAAATTCTTTGGTGGCAAGGCATCCGGCCGCCCTACCGGCGCCAATACTGGTCCCAGATGATCGGCATGTTGCGGCAAAACCCGAGCCGATTCTTGCAATATTTCGTGACCTGTGTCGAAGGAGAGGACCTGTTCGACATCAGGAAGACCGTGGAGGAAAAGGCCGCGGTCATCATGAAGGCGCGGCGGCTGGCCACGAGCCGGTAACGGTGACCAGAAGGCCCCTTTACTCACCTCCGGCTTAGGCAATTTGGCTGGCTTCAGAGCTTTTTTTCGGATTACCTCATAGAGCACGTCCTGGTCCAGGGACCGATCCGCCAGCTGCCGGAGCCTGCCGATCTTCAAGGGCATCAGGCCCCCAAATTGCTTCTTCCAGCGGAAAAACGCCGGCTCGCTGATCCAATCTTCTTTTGACCTGTTGATCCCCCCTGATAAATACTTATTATTAATCCTAAATGAATGTTGAACATACTGACATGAAACCAGCCATTCAGGAGGAAATTCCATGAGATTTAGGAAACTGCTGGCAGGGTTGGCCGCCGGTGTGCTGGCCATCGCGTTCATAAGCTCCGGCGCTCTGGCCCAGGCGGCGCCTCAAGGCAATGATCCGGCCGTCAAGCCCGCGCCCAGGGGCCTTCAGGTCACCCTCCCGGTGAAGGTGAAAAATATGAAAGCCATGGGTGGCTACTATCTCCAGGGGCCCGTTGAGGTCTACAAGATCGCCAACAAGAACCCCGAAGTCCTGGAACCGTTGGTCAAAAGCGGTGAAACCGTGACTATCGAAGCCAGCGCCAGCGGGGATCTTTTGACCATCCAAACCCTCAACGGCAAAAAGTATGAGGCCAAACCTGCACCGGCATCGAAGTAATGGACCGGAAGCCGGGGAAAGGCCCTCATGGATCTCTCCCCGGTTAGGCAGGTTTGCCTGACCGCCATCCAGGTTTAACCCGGCTGGCAGGGCTAATCATCCTGTACGCCGCAGCCGGTCCAGCGGTTGGAAAAACCAGGCTCGCCCTAAACTTGATTGAAATCGAGGAGGTCCGCCAGGCATGAGATTTTCCGCGGTCAAGCATTTACCCCTGCTGGTCTTCTTTCTGGCCTTGTTGGGCTGCGGCAATCCCCAGGAGGAGGCCACCCGCCAACTGGACCAGATGGGAATCAAATTCACTGAAGACTCCTTTGTAGAACGAGCCCGGGATGGCAACCTGGCCGCAGTGAAACTTTTCTTGCAGGCTGGCATGAAACCCAATGTCACCAGCGCGGCGGGGGAGACCCCATTGCTGGTGGCGGTCCAGTTCGGACGCCAAGACGTGGTGGAGGAACTCCTGGCTCAGGGCGCCGATCCCAACTTCACGGATAAGCGGTTCGGGACCACTCCGCTGATATGGGCCTCGACCAAGGGTTATCCCGGCATCCTGAACCTGCTGCTGGCGAAAGGGGCCCAGGTCAATACCAAAGATGATCAGAGCGGCATGACCGCCTTGATGTCCGCGGCGGTTTGGGGAAGAACAGGGATCATCACGGTACTCTTGGACAAAGGCGCAGAGATTAACGCCTCAGACAACCTTGGCCGCACCGCCCTCATGTGGGCCGCCCAATATGGCCGCGCTGCGGGTGTTAAACTCCTTCTGGAGAAGGGTGCGGACCCCGCCCTCAGGGATAAGCAAGCCGTGACCGCCCTCATCGTCGCTGCCATCCACGGCAAGACCGAGGTCGTAAAGGCCCTTTTGAACCAAGGGGTGGTGGATATCAACGCCACGGACAATAAAGACATGACCGCTCTCATGTGGGCCGCCCGGAATGGCCGGAAAGATGTGGTGCAGGTACTCCTGGAGAAAGGTGTGGACGTCAATGCCAGGGACAAAGAGGGCAAAACCGCCCTGGATTTGGCTGGATATTACCGGCAGGAGCACACCAAAGCCTTGCTCTTAGAGGCAGGAGCCGGTATCGGGAAAGGTTCAGGTAGTTTGCCAAAGGACCAACCCGGGGAAAAGCCGCCAGCCGCGCCACCCTCCGGCCAGAGAAAAAGGTAGAGCGCCGATAACGACGGTGCATCGGCATCCAGAAAGGCCCGCAGCTTGCCGCGGGTCTTTTTTTGTACTCATTCAGGGAGTTGCAGAATCCCTCCTACCGAGATGCCGTCAACCAGGAACGAAGCATATATAGCGTTTGCCAAAATAGAAATTTGCATATGGGCGTTCGGCCCCCCTCACCC
>Ga0351880_1004_pt1 | contig 103152 bp, 80 predicted proteins | sample BONcelFGM3001E13_FD_206766 | JGI IMG/M metagenome (GOLD analysis project Ga0351880, IMG submission 206766) | Enriched cells from coal bed in the Powder River Basin, Montana, United States - BONCAT cells FGM rep3 HSBNCT.FGM.300.1.E13 ...
ATCAATTGAAGGATCTCACGGGGCTGGGATTTCAGTTCTTTATCATTCAGATTGCTGTATTGGTGATCTTTTCAACCGACAACATGATTATAACACAGGTTCTGGGGCCTGAACATGTAACTCCTTACAACATCGCATTCAAGTACTTCCATTCAGTTTCCATGGCTTTTGCAATCATCATGAATCCGCTTTGGTCGACATACACACAAGCATATACAATTAACGATATCCCCTGGATCAGGCATATAACTACCAGATTGGTGAGGCTTTGGTTTCTGATTGTGGCTCTTGTTGTTCTGATGATTTTGATTTCTGGGCCATTTTATATGTTCTGGATTGGCGACAAAATAGAGATTCCGTTGTTAATTACCATATTGATGGGTGTGTTTATATTGATCAGTACATGGAATAACATTTATGTGTATTTCATAAACGGTGCTGGAAAGATCAGGTTTCAGCTTTATACTTCAATTTTGGCTGCGCTTGCGAATATTCCGTTATCGGTATATTTTGCCGGAAACCTCGAAATGGGAGCTGCAGGAGTAATACTTGCCACTTGTATCTGCTTGTTGCCGGGCACATTACTTGCACCCTATCAATACAAAAAGATTCTCAACAAAACTGCAACCGGCATTTGGGATAAATAATGGTTTTTATCACCTTTGCTATTAATAAACATTTACTGCACTAATGACATGAACTTAAAAGACCGTCTTCTGAAACTGCTCAACACCGGGAGTGTCAGAAGCGTCAAGGCCAAGAAAAATATTATTGCTTCCTTTGGGATAAAGGGAGTAAGCATATTTATCGGGTTTATTTTCGTGCCACTGCTTATTAATTACCTCGGAACTTTTGAATACGGAATATGGATAACACTCGGATCAATTGTAGGATGGATTAATTATTTTGACATTGGATTGGGAAATGGTTTAAGAAACAAATTTGCAGAAGCCCTTGCCAAAGGCGATAATAAGCTTGCCAGGATATATGTAAGCACCACTTATGCTGCACTGAGTATGATATTTGGTGCTTTTTTTGTGATTTTTCTGGTTGTAAATCCTTTTCTCAATTGGGCTGCCATTCTGAATGGGCCAGAAACCATGCGTTCGGAACTGAGCATTCTCGTTATGATAACCGTTGGATTCTTTTTGCTGAGATTTATTTTCAGGATGATTGCCATCATTATCACAGCCGACCAAAGACCCGCAGTTAGCAATACTTTCGATCCGATTTCAAATATTGTAGCGCTTTCAGCGATTTTAATTCTCATGAAAACCACTGATCCATCGCTTATCAACATTGGAATTGTGCTGGGAGGAGCACCGGTTTTGGTTTTGTTTATTGCTTCATTATATTTTTTCAAAAATGATTATCGAGAGTTCAAGCCAATTTTAAGTCTGGTTAATTTCAAATATTTCAAAGATCTTGCAGGACTTGGTATTCAGTTCTTTATAATACAGATTACAGTAGTGGTGATAATGTCAACCAACAATCTAATCATCACTCAGGTAGTTGGACCTGAAGCAGTAACTGCATACAATGTAGCTTATAAATACTTCGGCTTGATTACAATGCTTTTTGTTATAATCACCAATACCTATTGGTCGGCATTTACAGAAGCCTATGTAAAAAAGGACTTTTTGTGGATTAAGCGTGTAATGCGCGGAATGATCAAGCTATGGATCGGCATTATTATGATTATTGTCATTATGCTGGCTTTTTCCGGACCATTCTTTTCGATCTGGATTGGCGATAAAGTGCAGGTTCCATTTATGCTTTCAGCATTTACAGCACTATTTGTTGTTGTTTATTTATGGTACAGCATCTTTATTTATTTCATTAACGGCACCGGCAAAATAAAGCTTCAGTTATACACTGCGGTAACAGTTGCCATATTCAATATTCCGCTCTCTATTTTTCTGGCGAAAAACATGGGAATGGGTGCAGCAGGAGTAATACTTGGTTCTTGTATCACCTATTTACCTGGAGCAATACTGGGCCCAATTCAATATTATAAGCTGGTTAATGGCAAAGCGACAGGCATTTGGGGAAAATAAAAGTTGATCTGACAAAATCTGATCATCAATCGAACCACTTCATTAATTGTACGTTTAAGTATCACCAAAAAATTGAGAAGAATGTATAAATATCCCGTTTATCAGCCATCCCTAAAGGGAAACGAAAGAAAATATGTAAATGATTGTATCGACACCAACTGGCTTACCTGGCAGGGAAAGTATGTAAAAGAATTCGAAACAGAGTTCGCCAGTTACATCGGCATAGGATACGCATCAGCTACATGCAATGCTACTGTCGCATTACATCTGGCGATGGTGGCACTGGGTATTGGCCCCGATGATGAAGTAATTGTACCTACGCTGACTTATGTTGCTTCGGTAAATTCTATTGTTTACTGCGGAGCAAAACCTGTATTTGTTGATTCATTGCCTGACACCTGGCAGATGGACACCAAAGATGTTGAGCGAAAAATAACTCCGAAAACCAAAGCCATTATGGCTGTGCATGTTTACGGACATCCCTGCGAAATGGATGAACTTCAATCCATTGCAAAAAAGCACAACCTGTTTCTGATTGAGGATGCTGCCGAAGCTTTCGGATCAAAATACAAAGGCAAATTTACAGGCACTTTCGGTGATATCAGCATTTTCAGCTTTTTTGGCAACAAAACCATTACTACAGGCGAAGGAGGCATGATAGTTACTGACAACACAACCATTATGGACCGGGTGAAACTCTATAAAGGTCAAGGTCTGGCACAGTACAGGGAGTATTGGCATGAAGTGGTTGGTTACAATTATCGTATGACAAATGTTGCTGCTGCCATAGGACTTGCCCAGCTTGAACGTGCAGATGAACTTATTGAAAAGAAAATACTTCTGGCAAAGTGGTACGACGAACTGCTTGAGGATCTTCCGGTTACATCGCATAATCCGGTTGGCGATGTTGTGCATACTTACTGGATGTATTCCATACTTGCTCAAAATGCTGACCAAAGGGTGTTGCTTAGAGCTAAACTAAAGGAGAATGGAATTGAAACACGCCCGATATTCCATCCGGTTCATACAATGCCGATGTACACCGGCAATTATCATCCGTTTAAAGTTGCCGAAGACCTTGGCTGGAGAGGCATAAATCTTCCAAGTTATCCCGATTTGTCAAGAGAGAATGTTGAAGAAATATGTTCGGTAATCCGATCATTTTATAAACCAAATTCTTGAACATGAAGTTTAATGTTTATGAAGCCTGGCAACCTGAATGGAAATCAGCTATTGAAAGGATTGATTCAAAACTCGCCGATATTTATTTCCTGCCTGAATGGTACGCTACCTGGGAAAATTACGAGCATTCTGTATCAAAATGTATTGTTGCAGAGGAGGATGACTTTCTTTTTGTCTATCCATTTCTGATGAGGTCAATTGAAGGATTTGATCTTGCAACTGAATGCTTTGATATACAAAGTGCATATGGATATGGCGGCGTTATTACGAATAGCCTTAATGTTCCGCAATATTTGACTGATAAGTTCAACAAGAAAGTAACCGAATGGCTTACGGATAATAATGTAATTGCTGAATTTGTTAGGGAACATCCGCTGCTTGATCACTGCCGCCGTGATGCGGATTATGTTTTAGCAAGAAAAAACATATACATCGAAGTTTCACGCAACTACAGAATTCCTGAACTTAAGAATCATCAAAATGTATCTAAGTTCCGACGTGATGAAAAATTAAAGGTAGTAATTGATGACCGGCTTGAGGGGATGGATGAGTTTGTGAGACTCTATCATCTGAGTGCCAACCGAATCGGGATGTCAAAATATTACTTTTTTTCTAATGAGTATTTCAGCCTGATCAAAAACCTTTTGAAGGATCATGCCAGGCTCATCAATATTTATTATGAAGATCATCTGATCCACAGCCTGATCTATTTGTTTAACGGAAACAAAGCATCGCTTCATCTTGCAGGTGCTGACCACTCGCTTTATAAATTCAACCTGAGCGCAGTATCATTCTTCGAATCCGTTTTGTACTCAGCAGAACTTGGCCTGGAAACAGTAAACATTGGCGGTGGTTTAACAGCCGATGAGCAAGACGGTCTTTATCGGTTTAAGAAGAATTTCAGCAACAATATAAAAGATGTTTATATCGGGAAAAAGGTCATTAGCCAACTGGTTTATGACTCACTGGTCAGTCAATGGGAAGAAAAGTATCCTCACCTGAGAGATAAATACAAAAGATTTTTTCTGAAATATCGGCAGGTTGATTAACCGGATATGACCCAGCAAAAGAAAAATTCAGAAATTCCCATGGATAGCTCTTTAGTTTTTAGCCAAACCTTCAAGAATCTTGTCCTTCTTCATGTCCATAACAAGCTTTTTTGAGAAAAGCTCAGCACCTCTTATGTTCATGTGTGTGGAGTTGTAGAAGTAGTACTTGTTGAATGACATAGAATCATTCGAATAGTCATAATACGGAATATCGTACTTTTGACCAAAAGAGGCAAAAACACCCATAATTTCAGGCCTATTTTCAACAAATAGCTGACCATCAATATATTCAGGCGGGGCAACAAATATTATCTTAATATTTTTCTTTTGACATTCGGCCAGAAATTCATCGAACAATACAACCGAAAGCGAATCAAGTTCCATGCTGAAGCGACCACCCATCTCCTCCACCGCATTGTCAAAATCTGAATTCCATTCAAGGTTTTTGCCCTGATAACCTTTTATACGATCAGGTTTCTGCCGATCGGGAGCCAAAGCAATTTTAACAGCAGAAATTGAAGTTTTCCATTTCCCCAGATACCTGATCAAAGGAACTTTTGAATCGTATTTTCCATAACCATCATACGATGAAATGGCTTTTGCCAGCAATGTATCGCTGGTCATATAAGGCAAAAACTGGTCGGAATTGTACAAGTCAGGCCTTTTGCCTAACGTCATCAGGTCAACAGCGTAAATGATAACTTCGGGGGCTTTGTTGTATTTAAGCAGGATTTCATGACGAAGCTTCTGGAGCCAGAAATTATGTCCGTTTAAGCCAATATTGTAAACCGAAAGATTAAGACTATCGGAAAGAATTTCAGGATCGAAATGAACCCAGGCCCTTGAACCACCGTAAATCAGCAGATCCTCATTTATTCTTCCGTTGTAAATATCATTCCAAACCCCAAACTCATCGGCTTTTGATTTCTTCAAAGCATTGGTAAGGAAAATATCGGCCAGATAACCAAAGATGAGCAGAGGTAATATAAAAATCAAGCCTGCTATTAAAAATTTTTTCATTGCAAATCGTTTTACATCAGAACTGAAAGTAAATAAACTCTTTACCTGTCGCTGAAAAGAAGAAAACAATAATAATCATCAGATAGTAAAAGCCCCATCTCACGGTTTTCGACAGTGATGTACCAATTCCGGCAATTGCGTATTCATGGCTTTTTCCAAACCATTCAATCACCATCATAACCACAATGAATATCATTGTAATCAGCACTCCCATTCTTCCTTCAAACTGCGGCATTGAAAAGAGAGATAGAGAGAAAATATTTTTGTAGAATTCAAATGCATTTGAAATGTTATCGGATCTGAAAATCACAAAACCGATCATAGCAAGCAGAAAAACGCCAACCATATTTCTGAACTCAACAAAAGAAGGAACTAATTTTCCTTTGAGAGATTTCTTTTTCTTGAAGATTTTTCCCTGAAGTATCAGCGGTATATAATAGCTGCCATGCAGCAAACCGAACAAAACAAAAGTCCAGTTGGCTCCATGCCATATTCCTATGATGAAGAAATTTATCATAATCGCAATGATCAGTCCTCTGTTTCCATGATCTCTGAAATGAATTGACAAAGGAGTGAAAACATATTCTGTCATCCATGAAGTTAAAGAAATATGCCAGCGTTGCCAGAACTCAGCAATATTTTGCGAAAAGAAAGGAAAATCGAAATTCTTTGTAATGTTAAAACCGATAAGTCTGGCAAATCCTATGGCCATGTCAGAATATCCTGAGAAGTCGGCATAAATCTGAATGGTATAAAGAAACAAACCCAGCACCAGAGAGCTGGCAGGCATTGTGTCGAAATTATCGAATACCTGGTTGGTGTAAATTGCACAATTGTCAGCAACTACAATCTTTTTAAATAGTCCCCACAATATCTGTCTGAGTCCATCAACAGCCTGATCATAGCTGAATTCCCGCCGTTTTTCGAGCTGAGGAATCAACAAAGTTCCCCGGTCAATAGGGCCTGAAATCAAACTCGGGAAAAACGAAACATAAGAGAAAAATACTATCCAATCGGTTGTTGGTTCAATTTTCCCTTTATTTATATCGAGCAGATAACTCATTGTCCGAAAGGTGTAAAAACTTATTCCGAGCGGGAGTATGATTTTTAAGGTGTGATAATCGAGATTAATGTTGATGGCCTGAAATGCATCAACAAATGACGTTATGAAAAAATTGAAATATTTAAAGAACACCAGCCCGCCAATTCCCTGAATCAGCCCGATGTATAGGAGTAATCTTCTTTTGGCTTCGCTTCCTGCTTTTGGGATGTAGATGCCCAGAAAATAATTAAGGACTGAAACGCCTATCAGTAAAGATAAAAATCGCCAGTCCCACCATGCATAAAAGAAATAACTTCCGGTTAAAATAAGTAGATTCTGGGCTTTCAGATTTCGCTGAAATACAAACCAGTATAAAACAAAAAAGACCAGAAAAAAAACAGTGAATGGCAGTGAATTAAAGACCATACGCTCAATTTATTAAAGGAATATTGATACCGAAAGAATTACAAAATTTATCATCATGCTTCAATCAGCTCAAAAAGGTGAGCATCGGGAGAAAAGAGGAAAATACATCTTTTTCCTTCGAAAGCTTCTGAGGAAAAATACTCCATCGCTTTGAAGTCCTGCAATTCCAGCTCTGCAACTGCTTCGGTGATGTTATCCACTTTATAACCGATATGATAATAAGTAACTCTTTTTTTTAACAGGCTAAAAACCTTTGATTCTTCTGAATATGGCTGCACCAGTTCAAGAAAACCTTCATCGGCAATCTGAATAAAACAGACATCTACCTTTTGGGTTTCAATCCTATAAACCTGAGAAGCGCAGTTTTGCCCAAAAATATTTTTGTAATTTAATACAGCACTTTCCATATCGTCAACCAGTGTTCCGACATGATGAAAATTAAGTTTGGTCTTCATTATTGAATTTTCATTGGCAGTAAAAAAACTGATTTCTATCGGCAAAGTTTATTTTTTGCTGATTATACCCTCTACCAGCTCTCCGATATTTTTCCAGCTTTGAATTTCCTTGGCTGTGAAACGGAGTTTAAAATGCTTTTCGATTGAAACAACAAGGTGAATGTGAGTGAGAGAATCCCATCCTTCCACATCATTGGCGGTTGTTTCATAAGCCAGTGTTACCTCCTGATCGTCAAGGGTATCTCTGAAAATTTCCTGAAGTTGACTCAAAATCTCTGCTTTGTCCATTTTATTTTTGTTTTTGTTTGATAAAAGCTGCAAACATAACCGGAACCTTAAATTTTTCAGCGTATTGCTGACTGACATGTTCCGAAATAACCACCTTCTCTTCAATGATTTCAAGACCGGCCAGATTGATCATATCTCTTATTTCCTGAACCTCATTAAACAGGTAAATATGATCGATCATCGGTGCATTTACCGGGGTTGAAATATAGGAAATTCCATCGTCACTTATAAGGTCACTCAATTTATTTAATAAAACCAAAGGGTCTTCCAGATGTTCGAGCACCTCGCCAATTGTAATAAAGTCAAAAGTTGAGTTGCTGGCATACTCTAACACGTTTTTTGTAATAAAGTTTACCTTCGGGTTATTAATAATTCCCTTGCAGATGCCAATGGAGTAATCACTGATATCAACAACTTCAAACTTTACATCTTCAGGTAGCAGTTTAATTGCTGTATAACAATACAATCCGTGACCACCGCCAATTTCCAGATAACTTTCTGCAGATTTTGCATAGACTGCAAGTTTGTCAGCAAAAAAAGAATAACGTTCATATTGGTCGAACCAGAGAAATTGGGCCAGGGCAAGTCCATGCATATGATAACACATCATTTCCGGATTATCATAAATGCATTTTTCCACTTCCTGAAAGGAAGCCGAAGAATACTTCCCCTGTCTCAGGAAGTTCATTCTTTCGGTGGCCATATCGTCAAGCATTCTGAGATAGCAATCAATACTAAAATCAAGGCCAGCATTTTCAAGGAGAAGGTACTTCTCATACTGACAGTAGAAATCATTTGCCCTGATAACATACAGTTCGTTCAGGTAGTTTGTGTTTAGTCTTAATTTTTTCGCATGATCAGGCTTTTTTGATTCCAGTTTGAGTAAAATCTCTTCAAGATAATTTCTCATTACTGAAGGTTAACAGGTTTTGCCGTAATAAATGCGGTTCTTTCCTCATAGCTGCTGAGATCGAGGAACCAGAATCCGTTGTCGAAAGTAAACCCAAGATTTTTGTAGTGGTCTTCAACCATTCCGTTCTTTGCAGTTGGAATAAATTCACCTTTCAATCTTTTAAAACCATGTCTGATTCCTGACTGAACAATTGTATTTGTGACAAAGTTTTCCATGCCACGTTTCAAAACCCGGCAGCTCATAAACCAGGTATCAATAAAAAGTGTTTCTGAATCTTCTTTTTCAAGGATGATGACACAAATAAGTCCGTTATCACCAAATTTATCCGCTAGTGTGAATGAAAAAGAAAGATGCTTTTCAGATGCTGAAATTGTTTCAATATCGCTTTCGGTATAGCGCACAGTTCTGAGGTTAAACTGATTTGATCGCTGAGACAGTTGTGCAACCCTTGGTGTATTGAATTTATTGAAAGGTTCTATAACCGAAACCATATCAAGGCTTTTCAGAAAGTCATCTTCATTAACAAACGACTTCTGCATGATGCTGCGTTTGGCCTCAACCTGATATTGTTTCGTACGTTCAGCATCTTCGTTTGAATAAGAAACTGTTTCAAATAGATTAAGTGAGTAAAGATATTCGAGATATTCAGCTGGATCTTCGGGTAATTCAGGTACAATAATCCCGGGAATATTTTCCCGTACAATATTTCTTTCAAAGGGATTGTCATCGAGAAACACCATCGAATCGAAGCCAATATTCAGAATACTCTGAATCAGCCTGATATTATCGGCTTTATTGTTCCAGTTCGCAACAAATACAGCAATATCATCCAGTTTTAGCACCATGTCAGGATGTTTCTCAAAGGGCTCTTTTGCAACCGACTCAGTATTTTTACTGCACACTGCGAGAATAATTCCACGGTTTTTCAGCTTCTTTGCCCAATACTGGAACTCAGTAAAAGCCTTACCTATTCCCAGACTGCCAATCTGAATATTCTCAAGGCCATCATCGCCGATAACCCCACCCCATGTTGTGTTGTCCAGATCAAGTATCAGACATTTATTCACACGGCCATTCATAGCAGAAATCAGGTCGAGTGTACGGGCTGCAACATCAGGCATTATTTCAATGCTGACTACCATCTCAGAATTTATGTAAATTGATGGCTGAAAAAAAGTTTTGCGGCCATACAGATTCTGAATTGATGAAAGGTCACAAATATAAAAACCGGCGTGACCAGCCGCGTACTGCATCAGCTGGTAGTTAAGTTTTCGGAGCTGATAAATGAAAGATGATTCAAATTTGCCTGAATAATTCCCGAAAACGGTATCATCAATCTCGGTATAATTAAAGCAGATAATTTTGGCAGAACAATTTAAACCGATTGAACTGTTGATGCCATCGATCAGTTCCATTTGCGAATCGGCTAAAGTAGCATAAGCTTCGGGCTTTAGTTTATTGTAACGGCCGAGAAGTTTATGTGATGAGTGAAAAACAATTACTATTTCGGGATTAAACTCATATAGCTCCGAAGTCGGATCAAAAACCTGGCGCTCTATCTGATTAAAATCAGCCTCCCAAATATTAAGATCAAGACCATAATCATATCCGGTTCCCTTTAAAGCCTGCGACAAAAATTGTGTCGCACTATCACCTAAAACGGCAACTTTTATACTCTTCAGCTTTGAAAAATCATTTTTCAGATTTTTAACCAACTGTGTAAATGTTTTCATGTAGGGTAGAAATAAAGAAGTTTTTTAATGAAAAAAGTAATGAAGTTAACTCTGCAATCAAAAATACGATATTCATACGTATTCTCATTGCAAAAAGCCTGAGAAATTACTTTTTCTGATATTAAATTTGTGTAAAGAAGAAGTAAATTTTTGAAAAGCCGGACTTTAAACTTCTGGCTGAAAAGTCGAAAACTTTATCAGCAATGGAACTATCTTCAGAGAAAATTGTTCATTTGATGCTTTAAGATCAATTGAAAGCCTTTTGAAACTATACCCCGGTAAAATATTAGCTGTATCTTCAGTAACTAGCTTGCTAAACCCGGGAATATAGTAAACAATTGGTTATATTTGTTGCTTGTTTTACTAATCAGATGCGACTTTGAAACAATAATAGTTGCCGTCTAAAGAACCCTGGAATAAAACTTCAAAGTTCTTTTTCTATTAATCCATTTGCTATGACCATCGGATATTACATTTCAAAAATAAATGCCAGTGATGGCGGAATATATCAGTATTCTGTTTACATTTTAAAAATGTTACTCAGCAGTAATGAAATTAAAAAAATCTACCTTTTTTACTCATTGAATCAAAAATCAACATTTGGTACATTTTTAAATAACTCTAAAGTGATTCCCGTATTGCATGACAGGAGCGGAAGGATTTACAATTACCAGAAGAAGTTAGCTGAATTTTTTCTTACCCGTTACTATCTGAGGCAAAGCAATTCAACATTTGCCTATAAGCTATATTCTTTTATTAATCCCGACCGTAGGTTTCTCAACAGATTCAAACCGGATGTTTTACATGTGCCGCGACAACATTCGCCATCGTATAACTTAAACTATCCGGTTGTTGTATCAATGCATGATGTGCAACAACTTCATTATCCTGAATTCTTTTCACCACTTGAAAGAATATACCGTTCCATAGGTTACTACACTTCCCTGAGCGAGGCAAGTCATGTAATTGTTTCGTATGAACATGTTAAAAAGGATATTAAGAAATACTTTAAGAGCATTGCGGCAGATGTTACCGTATGTGCGGTTCCTATGAACGAAGACTGGACTGAAATTAAAGCGCAGACTGATTCCGATTTGCTGAAAAAAAAGTATAATTTACCTGATAAGTTCATACTTACCCCTGCCGCTACCTGGGAGCACAAGAATCATAGAGCCGTTTTGGAGGCGCTTTCCATTCTCCACCATCAGGGAGAAAAAGTTTTCTGGGTTTCAACCGGAAATAAAACTGCTTATTACAGTACCATTGAGGAAAAGATAAAAGAACTTGGCCTTGAAGATCAGGTTATTTTTACAGGGTTGGTTTCTGATGCTGACCTCGTCGGATTATTTAAGATGACTAGTCTGGTGGTGATTCCGACACTGTATGAAGCAGGATCAGGCCCGCTTTTCGAAGCTATGCGCTATCAGGTTCCAGTAATCTGCTCCAACATTACTTCACTGCCTGACACCATCAGAAACGATGAATTTTTGTTCGATCCGCACAACTACAAGAAAATTGCTGAATTAATAAGTGTCGGATTATCCGACAAGAACTTCATTGAAAGAAACAAGGCAAATTCATTGAAACGCATAACAGAATTGCAAAACGGCGACTTTGCACCGGCATTTTTAAGTGCCTACCAATCGGCAATAGAATTTCACAAAAACAAATCAAAATCTGCTTAATTATTTCCTGAATGGTAAAAAGACTGATCATTCTTTTCGTAATAGTTGCTTCGCTTGGCATGTATGAACTTGTTTTTCTGGGAAAAGACATGATCAAGATTCTGGAGCTGCTGGGAATCGGAGTTATTGCCCTGATTATTCTTTTACAGCTTGTTTACAGCAAAGGAGAAAACTTTAAAACCAATTTCGGGTGGGAAATATTACTCGTTTTTGTGGGGGTAATTCTGAGTATGTTTACCGCTTTTTCCGGGCATAATCAAGGATTCACCACTACATTGATAGCTCAGCGCTTCATGTATTTTTATTTTTTCTATTTCGCGCTGCATTTTATTCGCATCTCTGATGTAGATCTTGAAAAAATTATTGTTTACCTCGCCATTACTTATGTGGTTTTTTACCTTCTGCAATTTGTTGCCTATCCCACAGTAATTTTTGATGTCAGAACTGCGGAGGAAAGAGGTACTGTAAGAATTTTCCTTCAAGGACTTTCTTATCTCGTTCTGGCATATTTCTACATTTTAAATAAATTATTTGAGCGGTTTACGCCAGGCCGTCTCGCACTTCTTTTCCTTTTCTTCAGTATTTTTATATTAATGGGTACCCGCCAGATAATTCTCACTATGTTTATGCTTACTGTACTCAATGTACTTTTCAGCAAAAAGATAAAATCAAAAGTGATGATTATGTTTCTTGTAATTGTAAGTGCAATTCCCATTGTATTTATTTTTCAGGATATCTTTTTAAGCATCTTAAGTGTTACTCAGGAACAAAGTGAAGGTTTTGAAGATGACATCAGGATAAGAGCGGCAACCTTTTTTCTTTATGAATTGTTCCCGAATAAGATCTCATACATCACCGGCAATGGCGCTCCAAGCCTCAACTCTCCATACGGTCAGTTGATTCAGATGTACATGGATGTGTTCAGATTTTATCAGTCGGATGTCGGGATTGTTGGAGATTACAGCAAATTCGGAGCTTTCTTTGTAATTGCTGTCCTTGCAATCCTTATAAGGGTTCTGACTATGAAAATAAGCAGTGAGTTCTCTTATCTGAAGTATTATTATTTCAGTATTGTTTTAACGATGTTTACCGGAGGTGGAACGTTTGGAGAAGGGAGCTCAATTGTTTTAATTTGTATTACTCTTTACATTCTGGACATTGACAAGCACAACCGAATGCTACTGGAAGAAGATGATGACTTCGGGGAAGAGCCGGAATCAATTGCAGGTTAATCAGGAATACCAATTAATTGAAGAAAAATGATAAATAAAATAAAAACAGGGTTGTTAATACCCGTTTTCAATGGTCTTTCATTTACCTCGAACTGCTTAACCAGATTATATGGTTTACACTCAAACTCCGATGCATCAGGCCTTGATCTTCAGATAATTGTTATTGATGATGGCTCAACCGATGGCACTTCTGAATGGATTCACAAAAATTTTCCTCAAACACATGTCCTCACTGGTGATGGCAGTTTGTGGTGGAGCGGCGGAATAAATCTGGGAATGAAATTCGCAATTGATCATCTTGAATGCGATTATCTGCTTTGGTGGAACAATGACATTTCTCCGGCTGATGACTATTTTGTACATCTGGAACAAATTCTCAAAAGCAGCAAACCTGAAATTTGCGGTTCAAAAATTTATTACGCCCATGACCCTGAAATGGTGTGGTCGATGGGAGGAATATTCGATACCCGTAATGGCAGAAAACACATGACGGGAATGAATGTTAAAGATAATCAAGACCTTGACAAAATTTATACGGCCGACTGGCTTCCGGGTATGGGAACCTTACTGCATAAAAGTGTGATTGAAAAAACAGGATTTCTCGATGAAAAAAATTTTCCTCAGTATCATGGTGACAGCGACTATACATACCGCGCCACACTTGCAGGATACAACATTAAAGTTTACCCTCAGCTAAGAATCTGGAACGATAAAAGCAACTCAGGACTTTTGCACCGCGACAATTTTAAACTGCTGAAAAAATCACTGAAAGATATCAAATCAAATTATCACTTTGGGAAAGACCTCCTTTTCTACCGTAAGTATGCAACATCAGCATTTGCATACCAAACATTAGCAATAAAATATTGTTTGTATATCGGTGGGTTTGCTAAATGGAAATTACTGAGCCTTTTAGGTATCAGGAAAAAGCGAAAGTCTTTCTAAACTTCTACAATGAATATTTCAGTACTAAACGGAACCGGTCAGGTAGATTATATGTACGGACTTGTTTCAGGGCTCGCATGCAATCAGAACGACACCATTGATGTACTTGATGTTGATTTGACACAGGAACTCTTTTCAGACTTTAAAAATGTAAATTACATTCCTGTCTATAAATATATTCCCCGGCCTGCTTCTTTGTCGGCAAAAGCCATCAACGTTGCAAGATATTATTTGCTTCAGATTTGGTTTCTGGTTTCGCATAAACCGCGGATTATTCATTTTCAATGGCTTGACAGACATATAATCGTTGATCGGATCATACTGCCTTCTATCGCCAGACTTTTTGGTCATAAAGTGGTTTTGACTGTTCACAACATCAATGCAGGAAAAAGAGACAACCGGGATACACTGCTCAACCGGTTAACGCTAAGAATATTATACCATCTTGCCAACAAACTTATTGTTCACACTCCACAGAGTAAAACCGAGCTCATGAATGAGTTTCCGGTTCCTGAGTCAAAAATCGAAGTAATAAAGCACGGGATGAACAACCGTGTGGCTAAAAAAGGAATAACCACGGCTCAGGCAAGGTTGCATTTCGGTCTTGAAAAAGAAGATAAAGTAATTCTTTTCTTTGGGAATATTGACCATTATAAAGGTCTGGATATTCTTATAGATAGCCTGTTGATCTTAAACAGCGAATTTAACTGCCATGTTAAAGTTTTAATTGCGGGAAACTCAAAATCGCCTGAATACACAGCCGATATACTCGGGAAAGCTTCTGACCCAAAGCTGAACGGATGTATTGATGCAAGAATAATGTATATCCCTGATGAAGATGTTGAACTGTATTTTATGGCATCGGATTGCATAGTACTTCCTTACCGTAACATCTACCAGTCAGGTGTAATATTTATGGCTTATACCTTTGGATTGCCGCTGATCGTTACGGATGTCGGCAATTTCAGAAACGATGTAATTCACGGGAAAACAGGGTTTCTGGTTAAGCCTGAAGACCCCGCCGATCTTGCCAAAGTAATTGCAGAGTATTTTAAAACAGAACTTTACACCGGGCTTGACAAAACCAGAGAAGAAATTCAGAACTGGGCATGGCAGAATTATTCATGGGAGGTAATCGGAAGTAAAACCAGAGAATCGTATCTTTCCATAAAATAAGTCTTATGATCAGTTTCCTCATACCGCTAAGGTCAAAGGCATCAAGCAACGACTGGGATATAACAGTTAAACTATTTAACAATACTTTAAAATCTGTTTTTAATCAAATTGAATCAGGTTTCAGAGTATTTGTAGCTTGCCATGACCTTCCTGAACTGGAAGAAACCTACGACGAGAGACTCCAATTCGTTCAGGTTGATTATCCGCCACCTCCAGAGGTCAAAGATCAACTTACCGATAAGTTTTATAAAAAACGAGTACTGGTTCGTATGGTTCAGGAGACTGGAGGCAAGTATATAATGTTTGTGGATTCAGATGACTATATCAGCAACAGATTGGCAGGTTGGATAAGAAATCATGAACATGCTTCAGGCTGGTCCATTGAAAATGGATATGAATATGATTCAAGCAGTAAACTGCTCCGACCCACACCAAAATTCAACAATATTTGTGGAACCAGTGCAATTCTGAATATTTCTGTACTTATTGATCCTGTGGATACAACATTCACAAACTATGTTCGGGAGAACAAGTACCTTTTTGATTTCGGGCATAACGAATGGAATCAAATACTCACCAATCGTAAAGAGCCACTACTTGGTTTTCTTCCTTTCAGGGGAGCAATATATGTACTTAACCATGGAACAAACTGGACAAATGATGCCGGACAAAAAACCGGATTACTAAGAAAGACTTTCAGAATAATGTTTGCAGGAAAACCCCTTAATGAGGAAATCCGGAGCGAATTTGGGATCAGCAACATTGAACCATAAACCGGGAGTGTATTATGAATGGGAAACAAAAAGTAATATTCTTTCGAAACGATGATGTCAGGGATGTACTTGATGAGTCCCTGATAAATCTGACTGAATTGTGTATCAAACATCACGTGCCCATTTCTCATGCCGTTGAACCGGCAAACCTGAGCGCGGAAGTTGCTGAATGGCTGATCGCAAAAAAAAAACAACACCCCGACATCGTTGAAATTATTCAGCATGGCTACAACCACAACTGCGGCAACCCTCATCAAAAAATGGAATTCGGAGGTAACCGCGGATTTGATGATCAGTTTAACGATATAAAAAAAGGAAAAGAGATTCTGGATAGTACTTTCGGAAACCTCTGGAATCCGGTTTTTACTTTTCCATACGGCACCTTTAATCAGGAAACGCTGAAGGCTGTTGATGCACTTGATTATAAAATCATTTCTTCAAAAATAAAGTTTGATTTCAAAGCCAGACTAAAAAATTTCTCAGGCAAACTGCTGGGCAAAGATCTGATCCTCGGCAAAAAAATCAACTTTCATCCTGATTTCCGGAAGGGATATAAATTCAGAGAAATTTCAGTTTCGGCAAATCTCATAAAAAAATACACAGGAGAATCAACTGCTGACCATTTCAGCCTCGACGAAATTATGGAACAGGTCACACTTGCAGCAAAATACACAAATGTTATCGGCGTCCTTTTTCACCATCGCTTCCATGGCGATCATCTTGAACTTACAGAAAAGCTTATTCTTCAATTAAAAGAAAAAGGATACCGCTTTTCAACATTCAGAGACATTCCCTGTTAAACTCAAAAACAATGACTGAATACAAACACGAAATAGACCTGAGTCCGGAAATTGAATCCAGAATACCAGGATACATACTTGCAGAAGTCGATGCCAGCAATCCAGACAAAAGTATCAACATTCTTCATGAAGGAATCCGCAGATTTTTTGGAGGTTTCGGACAAAATGCCCACCTTTTTGATTTTGGAAAATACCGGTTTGCACTTCTTACACCCGATAAATCGAGCAAACTGGATTGCATAAGCTTTAAAAGGGATGGGGAGGATGTTGCATTCATTGAAGGTACTTTTTCTGATTTCGATTTACTGAGAAAGTGCAAAGCCGAAGGTAAAATTATTTCTGGGTATCTTGCTGCTGAAATACTGGAAAATGCCCGCAAAAACAATCTGGATGCATTGAAAGAACTGAACGGAAGATACTCAGGGTTCGTTTATCTGGCAAGTCAGGATAAACTCATCCTGATCACCGATCAGTATGGAGCAAACCGGGTTTATGTCTATAATCACAACGAAACTTTTGCTGTTTCAAACAATGTTTTCGCCTTGGCTACCAATCCACACCTGCAGGTGAGTGTTGACGAAGAATCTATTTCGCACATTCTGCAGGTTGAATATCCGATATACCGTGGAACTGAGTTTGCTGAAATCTCGCTCATTTTGCCTTCTGATATTTATATAAGATCAAACAAATCAACATCTTATCAGAAATTCTATCAGAAAGTAAATCGCAAAAGAACCAAAAGCGACAAACAATACATTAAAGATCTGACGGAAACGATCGATAAATACTTTAAGGACTTTAATGAATATTACAACGAAACAGTCGGGATATATCTTTCCAAAGGCAAAGATTGCCGGCTTTTTCTCCCGTTTCTGGAAAACAATAAAATTCCTTACCTGCCTTTTGTTTTTAAAGATGGAACAGGGGTATTTGACTATCCTTACGTGAAAGAGATTGCGACTTTGCTCGACAAAGACCTTCATGTGCTTGAAAATTATAGCGTTGATAAAAAACTGGCATTTCTATCCGCCATGAGCACCACCCCTACTTTATCGTGGTTCGCCCTTGGCAGTGTTGCCCAGAAATACACCAACACTGCCCTGATGGGTATTTTTGGCGATATCAGCTCGGGCAAAATGCCATCATTTCGGGTGATTGGCATAAAAACAAAATCGGATCTGGCAGCGGGCTTTTTCAAGATGGTGTGCAAAGGCGTTACCGAAGAAATATTCAAGGAATCATTGCCTTATTTCAGCAAGTATGACATTAAGAAATCATACTTCGATCTTTTTAAAGATTACCCTGAAGCTCAGATACTATTCGACAATGAAGTGTATCATGATGTTGATCATCGTTCATTCAGAAATGCACTTCCGATTCTGATGAGAGCTTCACATTATGTTACTCCTGTAACGCCTTACACCGACAAAGCCATTGCAATGGCCTATCATTCACTGCCTGAATCACTGCTGAAATCGCAAAAAGCACACACGGTAATTACTGCGCTTGAAAAGAAAAGTAATTCAATACAAAGTACAGCATTCCCCGTTTCGCTGAGTCTTGAAAGCAAAATAAGACCGGCAATGATGGCAGTAATACGGCTCAACAACCTGTTGAACAATCGCTTTCTGAAATGGCAGAGTAAAAAATACAATCCGTATGTTGCGGAAGATAAATTCACGCCGCGCTCCGATTATTTCAAAAAGGTTTTTGAAAATAATATTCCTGTTAAAGTCGGACATATCCGTCTGCTAACCAGAATGTACAATGCAGATGATTATCTGCATCTGGTTTTTCATGAGGATATTATCCCGCTTTGCAAAAAACCAGTCATTATCGCTAACGAACTCACTACCGGATAATAAACCGGAAAACCAATAAAAGAATGAATAAATGGATTATTTGCAGTGGCCCCGACTGGTTCAGACCTTCAGTAACCAGCACCCGACAAATTATTTTTCAATTTCAAAAAAACGACCACAATGTATTGTGGGTAAACCCGATAGCTTTTAAATCGCCTGCAGTAAACTCCGACAATAAAAAGTCGATGCATAAGAAGATTGTGAATAAGCTAAAAACCCATCTTAAAGTTTTTAAAAAGGTGGAAAAAGGCTTTTATGTGCTGGTTCCTTTTTATATTCCTGCCTTTTCGCCTTTCTGGGATAAGGTAAATGCTTCATTGTTAAGATTTCAACTGGCTTTGGTAGCTTTGTTACTGGGCATTAATTATAAAGATGCAATCCTATGGATATCAGGCAGTTTTACACTTTCACCTGTGTTGAACAAAAAATTTAAAACCAGAGTTTACCAGGCAGCTGACCTGATTTCTGATTTCAGAACTCCAAACAAAGCATTACTTGCTGACCTGAAAAAGAAGGAAATCCACTTAAGCAACAATGTTGATCATCTTTTTGCCAGTTCGCCAAATATCCAGAATAAACTGGAAATCCTCTCAGGGCGAAAAGTAAACCTCCTCACCCATGGTGTTGATTATGTACATTTTACCAAATATACTAAACTAAATCCCCGGATAATGGAGATCAAAAGTAAAGGGCTACCCGTTGCCGGATATTTTGGAACCTTATCCGACGCCAACGACAAAGAAGTCTTCAGCATTCTTGCAAAGAATGGTTTTTCGGTTGTAATCATCGGCAAAGTACTTGGCGATTATTCAATGCTCGAAGGCATTGACAATGTTTATTTTCTGGGACCTGTTTCCTTTAAAGACCTGCCATCATATGCCAATGGATTTGATATTTGTCTGCTCAACTGGATTATGGCAGACTGGATCAGAAATTCATTTCCGGTAAAAACAATGGAATATCTGGCAATGGGCAAGCCAATCATCAGTTGCCGTATTCCGGTGGTGGAACAAATGTTCGGGAACCTGGTTTATTTTGCCGAAACACCTGAAGAGTTTCTGACGCAAAGCAGACTCGCTCTTTCCGAAGACAATTCTTCGCTGAAAGAACAGCGCGAAAATGCAGCAGCAGAGCACACATGGAACAGTAAATTTGAGTACATTTCAGGAATTATCGGGAATTAATCATAATTTCGACAAAAGATCGGGGTACTTATGAAAGCAGGAATTAAACTAATCGACCTGATAAGGGGAACTGACATTCTGGGATGCTACAAAAACCTTAAACATCTGGCGAACCATCCGGATGAAGCAATTTTAATGAGAAACGGCAATCTCATTGGTCTTCTTACGTATCTCAAAGCCAACAGTAAATATTACCAAACTTTGCTTGAGCGGTTTACTGATGAGGAGATCAACAAATACCCCTTTGTTGTGCTGAACAACCTGCCGGTAATTGACAAACAAATCATCAACAAAAACTACGACATATTTTACAAATCCGACAAAAACCGGCCTGATCAGAAGAAAAAAACCGGAGGCAGTACGGGTGCTCCGTTCTACTATTACGTTGACAAAGAGCATCTTTCGTGGTTTTGGGCGCATATATATTTCTTTTGGAATCGTTTCGGAGGTTATCAACCCGGCGATCCATTTGTGACTATAGCCGGAAATTCGCTGAGAACAGCCAACCGTCAGGCTAGTGAATCTGTTTATCACCTGCTCCAGAATAATTATTTTATTAAAGGCGATCTGATAAGTCAGGACATGAAGATATCGACTTCAAGGATAAAGAAAGCCAGACTTTTGTACGGTTATCCGAGTTCGATACAGAATATCATCAAAGTAAGACCTGATCTGCTTAAAGCCTTCAAGAATCTGAATGCAATTTTTACAACCTCAGAGCAGCTAACCCCTCAGGTAAGAAAAAGCATAGAAACTGCTTTCGGAAAACCGGTTTTTGATATGTATGGAGCCAATGATGGTGGAATACAAACCTGCGAATGCACCGAACACGACGGATATCACATAAACATGCTTAACTGTCATGCTGAGAACCATTGGAACGAGCATGGAATGTGCGAAATACTGTTAACCAACCTGAGCAGTTATACATTCCCATTTATTAAGTATAAAGTTGGTGATCTGGGTTTAATAAAAAAGGAACCATGCAAATGCGGCCTGACATGGCCAAAAGTTACCGAACTTAAAGGCAGAACGCGTGATCTTATTAAACTTCCATCGGGCAATGTGATACATGGCTCCTATTTTAATAACATTTTTTACCGTTATGAACAAATTGACGGTTACCGGATCATTCAGCACGAAGATTATTCGCTTGAAATTATGATCCACCTTTTGGATGAGACACAGTTCAGCCGGATTTCATCTGAAATAGATACTTTCATCAATAAGGAATGGCCTGAGCTAAAAATCAAAACCAGTAAACTTCCCGAACTTAATCCAACCAACCTGAAATTCAAACTCATCGAAAGCCATGTCGTTTAAACTCATTTGCACGGGAGATGTGATGCTGGGTGAAAATGTCCACCATTTTAAACGTGGAATCGTTTCGGGTTTTAACGGAAAATATCCTTCGCTTATTTCTGAAAATGTAAGAGAACAGCTTTCAGCAGCAGATATACTTCTCATGAATTTCGAAGCAAGTCTTGCAAAGGATAACCTGCTTAAGAAAATGAAGATTGACAGGGCAGTTTATGTAGCACCGGTTCAATCGCTTGAATTGCTGAAAAGCATCAAAACACAAGTAGTTGTAAGTGTGGCCAACAATCACTTCGGGCAACATGGTGCTGCATCGGCAAAAGAGTCAATAAAAATTCTGGAGGCCAATGGAATACTGGTAGCCGGCAAAAATAATCTTCCGGTTGAAATTGAAAAGAATGGCTATAAATCAAGTATTTATGGAGTCAGCCTTGTAAAGGACAAACATTTTTCAGGCTCTTACTTCAAGAGTAATTATAGCGATCTGATCGAAGATTTACAACTGAGTAAAAAAAGTGAATACGAAATCAGAATCATTAGTATTCATTGGGGTGAAGAGTACTTTACGCTTGAAAATGAAAAGCAGAGAAAACTGGCCGGGGAGTTGTCGGCTGCCGGATTTGATTACATCATCGGGCACCATCCCCACGTAATACAACCTTACTCAAAAATCGGCAACTCATCGGTCATTTATAGTCATGGGAATTTCATTTTTGACCAGAATTTCTCGGGTCTGACGCAAAAAGGACTGGTAAGCACTATTTCAATACCTGATGGTAAAACTGAGTTGTTTATCAGTCAGCAGCGTAAGTTCAGGGTAACCGGGCTTAAACCAGTTTCGCCGGAACAGCTTGAAAAATTCTGCAAATCAGCTTATCACCGGGGAAAACCTGTAATGATGCGGATTAAAATGAAACTTGAACTTCTGCTTAAGTTTTACGAATTAAACTGGCCCATTATACAGACTTTCACATTAAGAATGTTTAAGAAATAGCCTATGACCGGAAAACCAAAAAAGATACTGGCTGTAGCATCAGGGGGAGGCCACTGGATACAACTTATGCGACTGAAACCAGCATTTGAAGGTTGTGATCTGGTTTATCTATCTACCCATGACGGGTACAAAAAGCTGGTCCAGAATTCACGATTCTACAAAGTTACAGATGCAAACCGGTGGAATAAGTTAAAGCTTCTGAAGATGGCTTTTGAAGTGAGAAAAGTGGTAATTAGAGAGAAGCCCGATGTAATAATTTCAACGGGTGCAGCACCCGGGCTTTTTGCTATTTTGTGGGGAAGACTTAGCGGCAGCAAAACCATTTGGCTCGACAGTATCGCCAATGTGGAAAAACTCAGCATGAGCGGTCGCATTGTAAAACCATTTGCGCATCTGCATCTGACGCAATGGGAGCATCTGGCCAGCAATTCAACTTTGTTTAAAGGAAATGTAATTTCCTGAGATTCAAGGGAAATTAGCATTGAATTTTACAAGATGATGCCAAAAGAAATAGTCATTAATCAGCTAAATCAAGTCCTGGAATCATGAAAATATTTGTAGTAGTCGGCACTCAGGAACCCTTCGACAGAATGGTAAAAACCATAGACCTATGGGCAAGAAACAACATTACACATTCTATATTTGCACAGATATCCAGAACAGAATACAAGCCTGAATCAATCGGGTTTACCGATTTTATATCTCCTGAGCTGTTTGATCAGCATTTTAATGAAGCTGATTTAATTGTAAGCCATGCCGGGATGGGAACAATCATTTCTGCCCTGAGGCATTCCAAACCCATTATTGTAATGCCGCGTATGGCTTCGATGCATGAACACCGTAACGATCATCAACTTGCGACGGCGAAGAGTTTCGAAAAACTGGGTTATGTTCAGGCTGTTTATTCAGAGGAAGAGCTCTTTAAAGCCCTCGATTCAGCAGAAAGGATTGAACCGGCAGCCAAAATCGGCCCGGGAGCATCTACAGGTCTTATAAATACAATTAAGAACTTTATTGACAAAAGCTGAAAACTAAAAAATAATTAATAATAAATTCATCTATTTACAAAAAAGATTCATTAATTTCGACATAGCAAATATCGATAACAAGCCTGCATTCAAGAAATTACAACCAAAAGACTGGTAAGAAAACCGTCTCAGAATGAAACCAAAAAAGAAGTAAAAAACTTTTCATTCATCAACTAATTCGAATTCCTCAAAACCTTGACTGATAAAGGGTCTATTCAATGGATTTCGCGAACAAATATCAACATTCATTGTTAGAACTAAGGAAATACTTCACACCTTTTTATTGATAAACAAGGGTTGAAAATAATAAACTTAACTATTAATGATACGCGAACGCGAAGATTTTGGCAGCCAGATTTTTGGCATAATAATAACAGTGATTTCACTGTTGGCCTTTATTGGAGCATTCCTCTCTGTGCGCTGGTATTCAGGGGCAGAAATTGAATACGACAGTCAGTACATAACTGTCCTTTTGCTATTGATACCCATCTGGTATTACGGCATTAACAAAACCAACCTGACCAAATTCTACCGGGCCAAAGATTTCATCATCATAATGCTCGAAAGCGGATTATTCGTAATTGCTGCTACCGGAATTCTTGCTGCCTTGATCATCATTCTCCAGCTTGAAAAAATCAATCTTACAATTTTACTTGTTTTTTCTGTCATTGATTTCGTGCTTCTTAATCTGTTGATTATCCTTTCGTATAGCTACCACAAAAGTCTTATGAATAAAGGAATGAACACACGAAATGTGATAGTAATTGCTGACCAGAATTGCGTTGATTTTATTGAAAGGTTGTTTTTGCATAAAGAATGGGGCTACAGAATTATCTCAATCATTTCTGACTCAGAACTGATCTCCGAAGTATTTGCAAGCAGGGTCAAGGTTATAGAACAATCCAATAGTCTTCCGAATCTGATAAAAACCCATGTAGTTGATGAAGTTTTGTACTGCAAAAATGACATCAACCAAAACGAAATAAGGTCAATGGTTTACACCTGTGAAGAAATCGGCGTAATTTTCAGATTACAGTCTCAATTTTTTCAGATGTCTTCAACAAAAACACACCTCAGTTATTATGATGATGTTCCGTTTCTGACATTTGTGAATACGCCTATGAATAAAATGACACATCAATGGAAATTTGTTGTGGACATAGTTGCTTCTTTTTTTATAATACTTATTTGGTCTCCGGTGCTGATATTTATAGCACTTGCAATAAAGCTAACATCCAAAGGACCTGTAGTTTTTAAACAGAAACGCGTTGGTTTGCGTGGGCGTGAGTTCAGTATTTATAAATTCAGGACAATGGTGCAGGATGCAGAAAAGCTCAAAGCACTTCTGGAAAATCAGAATGAAATGGATGGCCCAGTTTTTAAAATCAAAAATGATCCCCGGATTACAGGTGTAGGCAGATTCCTGAGAAAATCAGGTCTTGATGAATTCCCTCAGTTTTTTAACGTACTCAAAGGCGATATGTCGCTGGTTGGACCCCGCCCTCCTCTTCCCCGCGAAGTAGAGCAATACGAAAGATGGCAACTCAGGCGATTATCAATGAGGCCCGGAATTACGTGTATCTGGCAGATAGCGCCAAACAGAAACAGCATTACGTTTGAAGAATGGATGAAACTCGACCTGCAATACATCGATAGCTGGTCTTTGAAAATTGATTTCATACTTCTGATCAGAACCATTCAAACTGTTGCCCGTGGTTCGGGGCAATAGCAATGAGTTTTTCATAACCAAACCCACTCAAGAATTACCCCGAATAAAATAATTTTCAAATTAATATTTCAAATTAAACAAACTCAGCACCGCCAGACTTTTGATATTTTTAATTAAATTTCGGCCAAAATTCACCGACGATGAAAAAAACGCTTAAGCAGTTCGGACTTATTATCTTTAGTATTGGATTATTATTCACATCATGTGTACCTCAAGAGAAGCTTAAATATGTGCAGGATGAAACATCCGCCGTTGTAAAAGGAGTATATAGCCACGACAGACCCGAGAAAAAGATCAAACCATTTGATAACCTCTACATTAATGTTTTGAGTCTGGATGAACAGACTGCTCGAATTTTCAGCAACCAGAATTCCTCCATAACTGGAGGATTGAGTATTGACCTGCTCAGCTATACAGTAAGTGAAACAGGCACCATTGACTTTCCATTTATTGGTCAGATAAATCTCAACAACCTCACATTGCTTGAAGCAAAGGCTAAAGTTGAGAAAGAACTCAGTCAGTATCTGAGCAATACTGCTATAACCATGAAATTTGTGAACAGCAATATAACAGTTTTGGGAGAAGTCCGAAATCAGGGAGAATTCCCTTATTTTAAAGAACAACTTAACATTTTCCAGGCATTGGGATATGCAGGAGGAGTAACTGACTATGGAGACAAAAGTAAGGTAACCCTGATCAGAGAATACGAAAACACAATAAAATACCATAACATCGACCTTACCGACAAAAGCATTGTTGAAAGCAGTTTCTATTATCTCCAACCAGGAGATGTGTTAATTGTAGAGCCAATAAAAACCAAATTCCGAAATCTTCGGACTTTTACATATGCTACAGTTCTGGCAACAACATCAACTCTAATCACTGTATTGTACTTTTTCAGATAATAGAACCGTGAAAAAAACCGAAGAAATATTTCAACAAAAGACAGACTACAAAGATCTTGTCTTTAAATTATGGAGATTCAAACATTGGTTTGTTATCTCTTTCGTGGTGCTGATTTCCGGTGCTTACATTTTTAATAAAGTAACACCAGCAATTTTCAAGAACAAAACAACGCTCTTGCTAAAGGACACCCAGAGCAACTCGTTCCTTCAGTCTGGTGATGTAATGCAGGGATTTGGTTTGTTCGGAGCCAATCAGAATATTGAAAACGAACTGGGAGTATTAACCTCCTATTCAATGATTTACGACGCTGTTAACGTTTTAAATCTCGAAACTTCTATCTATAGCGAAAAATATCTTTTTGGTGGGATAATCAAGCATAAAGCTTTGCGATCTGTCGATGAAGTATATCTGGATAAGCCAATTCGGATCAGCATCAACAAATCCGTTTACCAGCCGATTGACCTGCCCATATATTTCACCATACTCAATGATAAGGAATTCACAATTGAAGCCAAAGGAGAAAATGTCCTCATTTATGATTATATAGAAGATAGAATTGTAACAATTGCGAGTAAAGTTAATATTGAAGGAACATACAAGTTTGGCGAGGAAATAAAAGGCCAGAATTATGATTTCAGGGTTCACCTTACTCCCGGCCAAACCTATTCGCCGCCAAAAGATGAGCGTACTTTCTTCTCATTTAACAGCATAAGTTATCTTACTATGTTTTATCAGGGGTCAATTTCAGCTATTGTAACTTCACGCACCTCCTCACTGGTAGTGATCTCAATGAATGGAAACAACCTCTTTAAAATAACTGACTTTCTGAATACACTCTCAAATTCCTATCTGCAGCGTAACCTTGAGCGAAAAAACAGGATAGCTATAAATACAGTTAAGTTTATCGACAGCCAGATCAGTGAAGTTGCCGACTCGCTTACATATGCCGAAAGCAAACTTCAGAACTTCAGAACTTCGAACAGAGTAATGGATATTGGCTTTCAAGGGCAACAGTCACTCGAAAGAATGAATCAGCTCGAAGGCGAAAGAGCATTGCTGATTATGCAAAAAAAATATTACGATTACATTCGGGGATATTTTGAGAGAAATACTGACATGTCAGACCTGATAGCGCCTTCCTCGATGAATGTGCAGGATGCAATTCTTAATCAGTTGATCACCCAATTGATTACGCTGAATGCCGACAGAAACAACCTTTTACAGCAAGGTAATATTAAAAACCTTCGTTTAAACACCATCGAGGTGCAGATAACAAACGTAAAAAACACAATTATTGAGAACATAAACAGTAATGCCGCAACAACAGAAATGGCCCTTCAGGATATCAACAACAGAGTAGCCAGAATCTCTTCTGAAATGTCGCGCATTCCATCAACTGAACGCCAGCTATTGGGAATGGAAAGATCATTTAAACTCAATGATGCCATTTACACCTTTCTGCTTCAAAAACGCTCAGAAGCACAGATTGCCAGGGCTTCCAATGCCCCCGATTATGATGTTATTGATCCGGCAAGGTATGTAACAGCTACCAAAATATTTCCAAAAAGTAATCTTTCGTTTATGATTGCCGGGCTAATGGGATTGGTTTTACCTTTTATTGTAATTGTGCTGCGCGATTTTCTGAATGTGAAAATTTCCGGCAAGAAGGAAATTGAATCAATGACCGCATTCCCCATACTTGGGCATGTCTTCAACAATGATACTAAAGAAAATATAGTTATCAACGAAACGACCAATTCACCCATTTCTGAATCATTCCGAAGCATACGAACGAATCTCCAATTCTATGCTAAAGGAAAGGAAAAGCAGATTTTTCTGGTCACATCATCCTACACAGGGGAAGGAAAATCCTTTGTTGCACAAAACCTGGCTGCTGTTTATGCACTTTATGGGAAAAAGACATTAATCATTGGATTTGACCTTCGAAGACCAAAACTTTATCAGGACTTCAAACTGAACAATCAGAAAGGAATCAGCACTGCATTGATCAATCAAACTGCACTTCCCGACATAATTCAGAGTACACACATAAAGAATCTTGATTTCATTTCGGCAGGACCTATCCCTCCTAACCCTCTGGAACTAATTTCGTCAGAAAAAACGGAAGAATTGATCAATGAATTACGAAATCATTACGATTATATTATTATTGACTCCCCGCCAATTGGTGTCGTTTCAGATGCATATCTTCTGATGAGGTTTTCTGATGTAAATCTGTTTATTGTTAGGCAGGACTTTACCAACAAAGAAGCTTTTAGCAACAGCATTAACCTGCTTAAGCAAAAGAATGTGCCGCATGTTTCAATTGTTATTAATGATGTAAAAGCCAAAGGGCTGATGTATGATTATGGTTACGAATACACTTACTACAGTGATGAAAAAAAGGAACCCTGGTACTACTTCGGATTTGGAAGGAAACATGTATCTCCAAAAAAATAACATACAAAATCCGGCTGAAAGGCCGGTTTTTTCTCGGGTTTGCATATTTAATTGACAATATTTCGAAAAAGCGAATATGGCATTTTGTATTAGATGCCAATACAAGGCATTTACAATGGCAATAAGGCTAAACCTTAGTCGTTTGTCTGAATAGGTAAGTGCCACATATGGGAGTGCCCTGTTATGCATATTTCCAGATAACTATATCCATTTACGAATGAATAAGACCTTTCCTTTACAAGAAAAATAAAAAATAATCACTGTGGAAAAATTCCCCAAATCGGGAGGCACATTCGGGCTTTATCCCCTTTTCTTAATTAGACTAATTATAAATAATATTAAAATGGCAGACCAATTCAATTCTAATCATCTATAAACCAATTATTAGCAATAAATAATTTTAAACTTCTCAATTTTCGGCCATTATTATTTTTACTGGCATAATTTTCCAATAGTATGTCATGCAACATAGGGGACAAAGTTGCTAAGCTAAAATAGGAATAAGTATTGAATACCCGAATTAATATTCGCGCTATCATTACTTTGCCTAAAATTTAAACATTAATGAGCCCTGATATAGGGCTCATTTTAATTTAAAAAGGGGGATAAATGAAAATTACAACAGGGAGAATTCCCAATCGAATGCATCAATCGAGATTCATTTTCTTGGTACTTACAGTTTTTCTTACACTTTTTTATACCACATTGATTTTCGGGGCTACTTATCATGTAGATCCGACATTTACAGGTTCATTACAAAATGGATCAATTACCAATCCATACAATTCCTGGGACAAAGTAACTTTTAACAGTAATAACTCCTATCTTCAGAAAAGAGGCACAACCGCCAGTATTACCGGCAGCATCACCGTTACTGGCCGAAGTAATATTATTATTGGTGCATATGGAACTGGTAACCGGCCCAGGATTAATAAGACTTCAGGAAGTGGCCATGTTTTGGATCTGACAACAATTTCCAACTGTACGATACGGGATCTGGAGATCAGCTCAACTTCTAATGCTACCTCAGGTATCCTGATTGATGGCTATGGGTCCGCAATTTCGTCGAACAACCTTATCGACAACTGCGTTATCCACGGCTGTGAATGGGGCATACGGATCATTACAGCGGCAGCAGGCAACAGAATCCTGAATTCCACCATTCATAACATTGGTGATGATGGAATCTATATCAAAGACGTGCTGAATATCGAAATAGGGTATTGCAATATATACAATGTCAACAGAAAATTCTTCATTAATCCTGATCAGAGTTATTCTGCCGGTGACAACATTCAACTTGTTTCACTGAACAACATGTATTTTAATATTCATCATAATATACTCGACCACAGTTCAACCGGTAATAAGTTCTGCTTTATTGCAGCCGGCGAAACCTATTCTGGTGTCATTGAATACAATACCATGATCGGCAATTCAAGCCAGAATGTAAGCTGCATCTATCTGGGAAACACAAACAACACGGTTACAGTGAGGTATAATACCATTAAAGATGCCAATTATGCTGTTTATTCCTATGCCAGCAACCTTCAATTCCACTACAATCAGGTTATCAGAAACAATCAGGGATTGAGCATAATGAGTAACCGGAATCTGACTGCGCTAAACAATGTTTTTTACAACAACAACGGCATCAGTATTGGAGCAGGCAGCGGGACCAGTGTTACATCCAGAAACAACATATTCCACATAACAGGGAGTAATTCAAGGGTTTATAATACCTCAGGTTCAGTTACCTCCAATTATAACAACTTCAATACACAGCAAAATGGATTCCTGAACGGACACAGCACGCTGTCTTCATGGAGATCAGCATCAGGAAACGACATGAATTCATTTGTCTCAAACCCAATGTTTGTAAATCCGGCTAATGATGATTTTTGCGTTCAATCAACATCTCCTTGTATCAATGCAGGTATGAATGTTAACCAGCCGGTTGACTTTTTCGGGACGCAGGTTCCGCAGTCAAACCTGCCTGATATAGGATTCTATGAATTAGTGAACAATCAGGGGGGGAATCAAGCTCCGGTAATTAATAATCAAACCTTTAATGTGGCTTCAAACGCTACAAATGGAACCATTGTTGGAACAGTTATCGCTTCTGACCCGAATCAGGGCCAGACATTGACATTCTCAATTACATCTGGCAATACCAATGGAGCTTTTGCAATTAATTCAGCTAGCGGAGTAGTAACGGTTGCAAATGCAGCTGCTCTAACCGGCAATGCAATTAACCTTGTTGTCAGGGTCACGGATAACGGTAGCCCCGTCATGTGGTCGCAGGCGACTATTACAATTAATATTACTGCAAACACCAACCAGGCTCCGGTGATAAATAATCAATCATTCAGTACCATTCAGGGTTCTTCTAACGGAACTGTGGTTGGAACTGTTGTGGCAACCGATCCAAATGCCGGACAAACACTGAGCTTCAGCATTACTGGAGGCAATACAAATAATGTGTTTGCAATTGTTGCTGCAACCGGCGTTATTACTGTTGCAAACACTTCGGCAATGAATACCGGTGTTATTAATCTTACGGTAAGAGCAACCGATAATGGAAGCCCTGTTATGTGGTCGCAGGCAACTGTTTCAATAACAGTAACTGCTGCTGGGGGCAATTTACCTCCTGTGGTTGTCAATCAATCTTTCTCGTGTGCTGCAAACCCTCCCAACGGCACCAACATAGGAATTATGATTGCAACAGACCCAAATCCCGAACAGACACTGAGATATAATATTACCGGAGGAAACACCAACAATGCATTCTATATTCTTTCAGCCACAGGCATGATCAGGGTAGCCAGTTCAAGTGCAGTCAATCCGGGAGTATTTAATCTAACAGTGAGGGTTACCGACAATGGAAGCCCGGCAATGTGGTCGGAAGCTACAGCAACCGTAACCGTTGGCGGGGGCAGTAACCTGCCACCGATAATCACCAATCAATCATTTTCAATTGTTGCAAATCCTCCGGGTGGAACTCAGGTCGGGACAGTTGTAGCAACTGATCCAAATGCAGGACAAACCATCTCTTTTTCAATTACATCCGGAAACACAAATAATGCATTCAACATCTCACCTTCATCAGGATTAATCACAGTTGGAAATTCATCTGCCGTCAACCCAGGAGTATTTGACCTGTCCGTAAGAGCTACAGATAACGGAAGCCCTGTCATGTGGTCGCAGGCAACAGTATCAATAACTGTAACAGCAGCAGCCAACCAGGCTCCGGTGATAAATAATCAATCATTCAATACCATACAAGGTTCTTCTAACGGAACTGTGGTTGGAACTGTTGTGGCAACCGATCCAAATGCCGGACAAACACTGAGCTTCAGCATTACTGGAGGCAATACAAATAATGTGTTTGCAATTGTTGCTGCAACCGGCGTTATTACTGTTGCAAACACTTCGGCAATGAATACCGGTGTTATTAATCTTACGGTAAGAGCAACCGATAATGGAAGCCCTGTTATGTGGTCGCAGGCAACTGTTTCGATAACAGTAACTGCTGCAGGGGGAAATTTACCTCCTGTAGTTGTCAATCAATCATTCTCAAGTGCTCCAAACCCATCCAACCACACCAACATTGGGATTATGATTGCAACAGACCCAAATCCGGGACAGACACTTAGATATAATATTACCGGGGGAAACACCAACAATGCATTCTATATTCTTTCATCCTCAGGTATGATAAGGGTAGCAAATTCAAGTGCTGTCAATCCAGGGGTTTTTAACCTGACGGTGAGGGTTACCGACAATGGAAGCCCTGTAATGTGGTCTGAAGCCACTGCAACTATAACCGTTGCCGGCAATCAACCACCGGTAATCACCAATCAATCATTTTCAATTGCTGCCAATCCTCCTGGCGGAACCCAGGTTGGGACAGTTGTTGCAACTGATCCAAATGCAGGACAAACCATCTCTTTTTCAATTACATCCGGAAACACAAATAATGCATTCAACATCTCACCTTCATCAGGATTAATCACTGTTGGAAATTCATCTGCCGTCAACCCAGGGGTATTTACCCTGACCGTAAGAGCTACAGATAACGGAAGCCCTGTCATGTGGTCGCAGGCAACTGTTTCAATAACAGTAACTGCTTCAGGGGGCAATTTACCTCCTGTGGTTGTCAATCAATCTTTCTCATGTGCTGCAAACCCACCCATTGGAACCAATATTGGAATTATGATTGCAACGGATCCAAATCCCGAACAGACACTGAGATATAATATTACCGGAGGAAACACCAACAATGCATTCTATATTCTTTCAGCCACAGGAATGATAAGGGTAGCCAGTTCAAGCGCCGTCAATCCGGGAGTATTTATTCTAACGGTGAGGGTTACCGACAATGGAAGCCCGGTAATGTGGTCGGAAGCTACAGCAACCCTAACCGTTGGCGGGGGCAATAAAAATGGGCTGGTTGAAGATGGTTTTACACCGGAAAGCAAAGTCGATCCAGTATTTAACATCTTCCCAAATCCTTCATCGGATGGAATATACACATTGAGTGCTGAAAATTTTGAGGACGAAGCTGTTATCCAGATATTTGATCTGGCGGGAAAGATGGTTTCAGAGGTCAATAACTTTTCAGGCGATAGAGTCAGCATAAACCTTGAAGCAATGCCAAAAGGCGTCTATATGATTCGGATAACTGCCGGATCCTTCACAAAAACCATCAAAGCCATTAAACAATAATTGCAGATTACCAATACAGACGTGGGCGGCTATTTTAAAATAGCCGCCTTTTTGTATATATCTCATGACGACATGTATAAGCATTTGTAAATAATTTGTACTTTATCGCAAAAATTACAGTATCAATTTTTACACTCCAATAAAAATCAACGTATTAATTTGATTTACAGAAACATTACGAACAGCTTCACTATGCATTTCTTTCCTGTTTTTTATTAATAATCATTAAAAATAACAAAATAAATTACTTTCAGGGGATTACTTTTTTAAAAACAGGTAATAAAATACTGATTACTGCGCGGGACAACATCAAACAAGAAGGCAGTAGTTCAGACATGATTTTTATACTCAAACCGTCTAATCAAACTCATCAAACAATGAAAAGACAATCTTTACTTCCCCTGACCAGCAGAATATCCAAAAGACTACTGCAATCTGGCATCTTTATCTTACTACTCCTGACCTTAACTCTCACTACAGCAGCACAAACGACTGTACATATTGACCCAACCTTCACCGGCTCCGGCCAAAACGGATCGATTCAAACGCCTTTCAGTGCATGGAGTCAGGTAAGCTTTGCCAATGGGAACAGTTATCTTCAAAAAAGAGGTACTACTGCTTACACTACAAGCAACATAACCATTACGGGCAGAAACAATATCACTATCGGAGCCTATGGAACCGGCGACAGACCACGAATTATCAAAACCACCAGCGGCGGACATGTTCTCGACCTAACAACTGTTTCAAACTGCATTGTCCGCGATCTGGATGTAAGCGCCACAGCAGCCGTTACCTCTGCAGTTATAATTGATGGATACGGAACAGCAATTTCTCCAAATAACCTCATTGACAATTGCGTGCTTCATGGCACAGAATGGGGTGTAAGACTAATAACACAGGCACCGGGAAACAGGATTATGAATACAACAATTCATAATATTGGTGACGATGGAATTTATGCAAAGGACATCTCAACCATTGAAATTGGCTATTGCAACATCTATAACGTCAATACCAAATTCTTCATTAATCCCGATCAAAGTTACTCTGCCGGCGATAACATTCAATTGGTTTCATTATATAACCTGGATTTTCACATTCACAACAATACGCTCGACCACAGTTCAACCGGAAATAAGTTCTGTTTCATTGCAGCCGGTGAAACCTACACAGGGGTTATTGAAAATAATATAATGATTGGAAATTCAAGCCAGACAACCAGTTGTATCTATCTGGGAAACACCAACAATACAGTAACAATAAGAAACAACATTCTGAAAGATGGCAACTATGCTGTTTATTCTTACGTCAGCAATCTTCAGTTCCATTACAATAAAGTTCTGAGGAATAATCATGGAATCAGCGTTATGAGCAACAGAAGTCTGACTGCCCTGAACAACGTTTTTTACAACAACAACGGCAACACTATTGGAAGCGGTAGCGGCACAACTGTTACTTCAAAAAATAATATATTCCACATCTCCGGAAGTAGCTCGAGAGTTTATAACTGCAACAGTTCTGTTATTTCAAATTTCAACAACTTCACCGGCCAACAGAACAACTTCCTTAATGGCCACAGCACACTCAGCTCATGGCAATCTGCCACAGGCAATGATGCAAACTCATATGTTGCCAACCCGCAATTTGTAAATCCCGCTGCTGATGATTATTGCTTACAGCCCATATCGCCCAATATCAATGTTGGTGCTGCAGTCGGACTGTCAAATGATTTCTTCGGAACTGCTGTTCCACAGGCCAGCACTCCTGATATCGGAATTCATGAAGTTATTTCAGGTGGTTCATCTAATTTGCCCCCGAGTATCAGCAATCAAACCTTTAGCATTGCCGAGAACAGCGCCAATGGTACTGTAGTCGGACAAGTAATCGCCTCCGATCCGGATGCAGGACAAACCATAACTTATTCTATAACTGCAGGAAACAGCAACAATGCATTCGCAATAAATGCCACTTCAGGTTTACTTTCAGTTTCTAATCAACAGGCAATTGATTTTGAATCAAATCCTCAGTTTCAGTTAACCGTTCAGGTTCAAGACAATGGAGCAGGTAATCTTACTTCAAGTGCTACCATTACAATCAATCTGATTGATGTTAATGAGGCTCCGGTTATGAGCAACAGAAGCTTCCAACTCAATGAAAATTCGCCCGTGGGTACAATAGTTGGAACTATGACTGCAACTGATCCGGATCAGGGACAAACCATCAGTTTTGCAATTACTGCTGGAAACCACTCAGGGGCATTCAGCATTAATTCAACAACCGGAGTTATACAGGTTAGCAATAGCACTGTAATTGACTTTGAATTATATCAGAGCTTTTCACTTACCATTGTTGCAACCGACAACGGAACCCCTTCATTATCTGCAACTGCATCTTCAATTATCAGCATCATTGACCTCAACGAAAGCCCTTTAATCAATGATCAGGATTTTGAGGTTGAAAGCGGTTCACCAACTGGTTATATCATTGGTGAAGTAGAAGCCTCAGACCCGGACGCTGGCCAGATACTAACCTATTCAATATTATCAGGAAATACTTCTTCAGCATTTCAGATCAATCCTTCAACGGGAGTATTGAGTGTGGCAAACAGTTCAGCTGTAAACTATCTGATAAACCCTCAGTTCAATTTGGTGGTCAGGGTTGACGATAATGGAAGTCCATCCCTTTACAGCACAGCAAATGTTCAGGTGTTTGTTTCAGCTCAAATTAACAATCCCCCTGTAATTGCTGCACAAACATTTCAGATTGCTGAAAACAGCGCAAACGGAACCTCAGTAGGACAAGTTGTTGCTTCGGACCCTGATCCGGGCCAAACACTCTCATATTCCATTACCGCAGGCAATATCAACGGAGCATTTGCATTAAATGCTGCAACCGGCCAAATTACAGTTGCCAATCAAAATGTACTTGACTACGAAACCACTCCTCAATATTTGCTTACCGTTCAGGTACAAGACAATGGAACAGGTAACCTCACAGCCAGTGCAGTAATGACCGTAAATCTGATAGATGTAAATGAAAGCCCGGTTATCAGTGATCAGAGCTTCCAGGTTGAAAACAATGCTCCGAACGGAACTATAGCAGGAACAGTGATTGCCACTGATCCTGACCAGGGACAAAGCCTCACTTTCGATATTACATCAGGAAATACATCCGGTGCATTCGCCATAAACCCTGCAACAGGAGTATTGAGCATTGCCAACAGCACAGCCATTAACTACCTGACAAACCCTGCATTTAACCTTCTGGTGAGCGTTGTTGATAATGGCGCACCTTCCCTCAGCAGCAGTGCAACAATAAATGTAGTTGTTTTGGGTTCTAACAATGCTCCTCTGATTAGCCCACAAGCATTTCAAATTGTAGAAAACAGCCCCAACGGAACATGGGTTGGACAAATTATAGCCTCGGACCCCGATCCTGGCCAGGTTATAACTTACACTATCACATCAGGGAACTCAAGGTCAGCATTCAGTATTAATGAAAGTGGGCAACTTCTGGTCAATAACGTATTGGCTATCAATTATGAACTACAATCAACTTATCAGTTGACTGTGGTGGTTACTGACAACGGGGAACCTTCATTATCGGCTTCAGCAAGAATAACTGTTTCAATAACAGACATCAACGAAGCACCTGTAATTGTGCCGAACCAGTCGTTCACGATTGATGAGCATGTTCCTGTTGGAACCCAGGTAGGCTTGGTTTTGGCATCGGATCCCGACTTTAATCAAACCTTAAGTTACGCCATTATAAGCGGTGACAACCTGAATGCATTTTCAATTCATCCTGTTACAGGAATGCTCAGCATTGCAAGATTTGTGTGCTTTGAATTTTGCAGCTCATACGAATTATTAATCAGGGCCACCGACAACGGAAGTCCAACCCTAAGTGATGAAAAACAGGTAAGTATTATTATTACCGACCTGAATGAGACACCCATAATACATGATCAAGCTTTTAATGTTAATGCATTCTCACCTGCAGGAACAATCGTAGGTACGGTTGTGGCTTCAGACCCTGATTTTAATCAAACCCTCGTTTACTCAATCGAAGGCGGAAATACACAGGGAGCATTTGAAATCAGCAGCAACAGTGGCTTAATTACTGTTTTCAATCCAAACGCGCTAAACAGCATAACAAACCCATCATTCAGTTTAACTGTTAAGATTCTGGATAATGGCACACCATCGCTTAGCGCATATGCAATCATTACAATAACAACAACTTCAGTAAACAACTCACCAGTAATTGAAGACCAGAGTTTTCAGGTTGCTGAAGGAAGTCCTGCAGGGTTTGTTATCGGACAAATTGCAGCATCAGATCCAGACCAGGGTCAGCAGCTAACATTTGCAATTGTTGACGGAAATTCATCAGGAGCATTTACTCTTTCGCAAAGCGGAGTTATAACAGTAAGCAACCCACAAGTTCTGGTTTACAATCAAAACCCATCATTTACGCTGACTGTTTTGGTGAGTGATAACGGATTACCTGTAATGTCAGATGAAGCACAGATAACGATCCATGTTATTCCATCAAACAACCCTCCGGTTATACTTCCACAAACATACAGCTACAACGAAAATGCGCCCAATGGCAGGTATATTTGCACGATTCTGGCAACCGATGACCCAGGAGACACTTTCCAGTTACTCCTTATTGGTGGAAATACAAATGAAGCTTTCTGGCTTCAGGCTTATACCGGCAGAATTTTTGTTAACAACACGTTGGCGCTTGACTTTGAAACCACTCCGGTATTTTATTTGATAGTAAGAGCCATTGACAACCATGGCGCTTTTTCTGATCAAACCATCACCATTCAGTTGATTGATGTAAATGAGGCTCCTGTAGTTCTGAATCAGATCTTCTCAGTCAGCAGACCTGCCGGCAACAATACACCTGTTGGTACTGTTATAGCAACTGACCCGGATTTTGGCCAGACTCTGAGGTACTTTATTCATCAGGGAAACACAGGCAACATTTTTAAAATTGATATGATGACCGGTTTGATAAGTATCAATAACGCTTCTTCATTCAATAAGTCTTCCACAACTTCATACGACCTTTTGATAAGGGTTCGCGACGATGGCTCTCCTGCCCTTTCATCCTATGCCACTATGACTATAAATGTGGTAAGAAGTAAAGATTCGGATGAAATTGCTATTGATCAGTTGAAAACAACAACGCAGACCGAAGTGGCTGCTTATCCGAATCCTTCATCAAACGGAATATTCACCATAAAATGTGGCGAGTTCAACAGTTCAGATGTAGTCATGACCGCTTCTTCACTAACAGGAAAAACTATTGTGCAGCAGCAGGTATTCAGCAGCAGCGAAACCATTCTTGACCTGAGCGCAATGCCAAATGGTATATACATCATAAGGATTCTTGACGGGGAAAATTCCTACATGAAGAAACTGATAAAACAGTAAAATAATAACACTCAAACAACGAAGGCTGCCAAATTTAGCAGCCTTCGTTGTTTTATCTTAAATAATTCTTGTAAACCATCTCAATTCCTTGTTTAAGGCTGACTTTACTTTTCCAACCCAGGGTTGCCAATCTTGAACTGTCAAGTAACTTTCGCGGTGTTCCGTCCGGCTTGGTGAGATCAAAATCAATCTTGCCTTTAAATCCAACAGCTTCCCGAATCAAGATTGCAAGCTCCTTAATTGATACTTCATCTCCTGAGCCAATATTAATGTGTGCATTTCTTACCTCACCAGCATTATCTTTTCCTGTAGCTTTCAGCAAATCTTTGAATCCATAATTCTGCATCAGAAAAACACAGGCATCCGCCATATCATCACTCCACAAAAACTCCCTTAACGGGCTTCCTGATCCCCAAAGAGAAAGTGTCACTTGCGAATCATCTCCTCCACCGAACCGCTGAATTCCGTATTTTTTGAGATAGGCAAGCATTTCAGCTTCAGATGTATGCGCGCCCACCCCATGTGAGTTATGAGTAAGCAGATCATGATGAATTGCTTTCATATCTCCATTTTCAAGGCATTTACTCAAATGAATTTTACGGATCAGGGCTGGAAGTACATGTGAGTTCTCAAGGCTGTAATTGTCATTCAACCCATAAAGATTGGTAGGCATCACCGAAATAAAGTCAGTACCATACTGATTGTTGTATGCCTCACACATTTTTAGTCCCGCAATTTTGGCAATGGCATAAGGCTCATTAGTAAATTCCAGTTCGCTTGTGAGCAACTGCTCTTCATTCATTGGCTGCGGTGCATTTTTGGGATATACACAACTACTTCCCAGAAACAGTAATTTTTTAACTCCACTCAGATAAGCGTTGTGAATTACGTTGTTTTGTATCTGAAGATTTTCGAAAATAAACTGAGCCCTGAATGTAGCGTTGGCCATTATACCGCCCACTTTGGCTGCAGCCAGAAAAACATATTCAGGTTTTTCATTCTCAAAAAATTGCTGAACCTGAACTTGAGATGTTAAATCAAGTTCGGAATGATTGCTGGTTAATATGTTTGAATATCCTTTTGAGATTAAATTGCGAACTATTGCACTTCCAACAAGTCCCTTGTGTCCGGCTACGAAAATTTTGCTTTTTAGATTCATCAGGTTATGAATATTTGAAATGAGATTATTCGAAGTAACTCAAGACATCATAACCGCCATCCTTCAGGTATTTGTCTTTTTTAGTAAGCTTGACATCACCTTCCATCATATCTTTAACCAGTCCTTTCAGGTCGTATTCGGGCTCCCAGCCAAGCACTGATTTAGATTTGGCCGGATTACCAATCAGCAGTTCTACCTCTGTTGGCCTGAAATACATAGGATCAACGGCAAGTACTTCTTTGCCAACCGGCAATTGAAACTCAGGATTATCACATTTCTCAACAAACGCCCTTTCATCAACGCCAGTTCCGCTGAATCGCAAGGAAATTCCAACTTCGGCAAAAGCCATCCTTACAAATTCGCGCACTTCGGTAGTAACCCCGGTTGCTATAACGAAATCGTCAGGTTTATCCTGCTGAAGAATCAAATACATTGCTTTGATATAATCTTTGGCATGACCCCAATCGCGCTGAGCCGATAGGTTACCGAGATAAAGCTTATCCTGCATTCCCATTGCAATACGCGAAACCGCCATGGTAATCTTACGGGTAACAAATGTTTCACCACGAATGGGAGACTCGTGATTGAACAATATACCATTTGATGCAAATATGCCATATGCTTCGCGGTAATTGACTGTAATCCAGTAGGCATATAACTTGGCAACAGCATATGGGCTACGCGGATAGAAAGGTGTTTTCTCACTCTGCGGCACTTCCTGAACCAAGCCATATAATTCGCTGGTGGATGCCTGGTAAATTCGTGTTTTTTTAATCAACCCAAGCAGCCTTACAGCTTCAAGCAGGCGAAGTGTTCCAATTCCGTCAGCATCAGCTACGTATTCAGGCGAATCAAAACTAACCTTTACATGCGACATGGCTGCCAGATTATAGATTTCGTCGGGTTGAACTTCCTGCACAATCCTGATAATGTTGGAAGAGTCAGTCATATCACCATAATGAAGCACAAAATTGCGGTTCTCAATATGCGGATCCTGATAAAGGTGATCTATCCGGTTGGTATTGAACATTGAACTCCGGCGTTTGATGCCATGCACAATATAATTTTTTCTTAGCAGGAATTCAGCCAGATAGGCACCATCTTGTCCTGTTACTCCTGTAATCAGAGCTACTTTTTGCGACATAATATCTTGTTTTCTCGAATTTTTACAAATCTACAAACTTAATCAACAACCATAAGGGAATTTGGTTAATGGAACTGTAAAATTAATTGAGTATAGATCAGCCAACAAAAAACTCCATATTTGAACAATGTTGACAAAGTATTCTAACTTTGCGACACGAATTAGTATTCATATCGATCAGCAAAAATGAGTAGCAGGGCATTTAATTTAATTCTTACCTCAGGGTTGGCTCTCATCCTTTTATTTATCCTTGCTCCATTAGGCGGGATGATATTCAAAACCCCGCTTTCCGTATTATTTGAGACCGCAACCGATAAAGAAGTTACAAACAGCATCTTACTTACCATATCTGCCTCATTTACTGCAACTTTAATTTTCGCTTTACTTTCGTTGCCAGCCGCCTGGCTTCTTGCCCGCCGGAATTTTCCTTTAAAAAGACTTATTCTGGGAATTATCGATCTGCCCGTTGTCATCCCCCACACTGCTGCCGGCATTGCCTTATTGGGACTTGTATCCCGCGATTCAACCCTTGGCCGACTGGCGGATTCGGTTGGAATTGATTTTATCGGACACCCCTCGGGGATTGTTCTTGCAATGGCATTTGTAAGTTTGCCTTTTTTTATTAACGCTGCCCGTGAAGGATTTGCCAGCGTACCTGTGCGATTTGAACATGCTGCGTTAAACCTTGGAATTTCACCTTTCAGAGTATTTTTTACGGTATCGGTGCCATTGGCATCACGACATATTGTGAGCGGTGCAGTAATGATGTTTGCACGGGGAATGAGCGAATTCGGCGCAATTGTTATAATTGCATACCAGCCTATGACAACCCCTGTTCTGATTTTTGAGCGATTCAGTTCATTCGGACTTCAGTATGCCAGGCCTGTGGCACTTCTGTTTATTATTATTTCGGTGGCCATGTTTCTGATCATGCGCTTATTGACCAAAGATCCCGAAAATGTTAGAAATTAGAAACCTCAATAAATCCTTCGGAAGGTTTAGCATCAAAAACATAAACCTGAAAGTAGCTTCAAAAGACTACTTTATACTTTTGGGACCTTCAGGAGCCGGAAAATCATTGCTGCTCGAAATCATTGCCGGTCTCACCAAAGCTGACACCGGAACCATCACACTTAACGGAGCAGATATAACCGGAAAAGCAATCGACAAACGAAAAACAGGACTGATTTTCCAGCATCCGGCCATTTTTCCTCACCTGAGTGTAAAGGATAACATTATGTTTCCAATGGTTGGTTCATCTCGCGAAGCAAGAAAGTTAAAATCTGATTTACTTGCCGAACAAATGGGGATTTCACATTTGCTCGACTCCAGAACTGCAAAACTATCGGGTGGTGAACTGCAACGAGTGGCACTTGCACGGGTTCTCGCTTCAGAGCCCCTGATCCTATTGCTCGACGAACCTTTGTCGGCAGTTGACACTTCTATGAAAACTGGCTTAAGAGGCCTCCTCAGAAACCTCAACATGAATGGCTTGCCCATTCTGCATGTTACCCATGATTATGAGGAAGCAATTGCGCTTTCAACTTCAATGGCTGTGATTGAGAATGGAGAAATTATTCAGAGAGGAACTCCGGAAGAAATATTCAACAAACCGGCAAGTTCCTTTGCAGCGGCATTTTCAGGTGAGCATAATTTTTTTAAGGTTCACATCAAGGATCACATTATACATCCTGAGGGGATTGATAATATTCGAATTTTCGGGCCAGAGGAAATTCAGGATGGCGAAGCCCACGTTATGATTAGAAGCAGGAATATCATAATTTCAAATGAGAAACCCGACCTCAGCACTATGAATAATTTTCAGGGCATTGTGCAATCAATAAATCCGCTTCGCGAAGGATTCGAAGTGATGATTGATTGTGGAGTCAGTATTTTTGCCAGAATAACAAGAGAATCGGTGGAACGCCTCAGCCTTCATCCCGGCAAAAGCGTGTGGGCATGCTTTAAAGCTTCTTCGGTTGAAATCATCAGATAAACCTTTCAGCCCTGCGCGATATTATCGTAAATGAGAGATGCTTCCACGCCAATCCTCAATAACCGACAAAATTACTCTTCAGAATACAGCTTTCAGCAGTAGAATGGTTGATATTAATAATAAACCACTTCAACTCCCGGCCTCTTTACCTTATAACGGTTAACATTCTTTTCTGAAATTCTGGTATTGTAAATCTTCAGCGTTTTCAGGCTCAGCAGGTTTTCAATGGGTTTCAAACTGCTGATGCGGGTATTGAAACATGTCAACTGCGCCAGATTTGATGATGACGAAAGTGCATTGAGACGTGTAACCTGAGTCCCTGAAATGTCAAGCGTATTTAATTTTGCGAGGAACTTCAGCGGATCAATATCTTTAACCGGAGTATTAGAACAATTTAACCTTTCAAGACCCGAATTTGTAGTCAAAGGACTAAGATCTGATACCGGAGTATTTGAGCAATCGATCTCTTTCACGCGCTTGATCATCCCAACAGGAATCAAATCGGCCACCTGAGTAGCTGAAAACCTGAGCACCTCAAGTTTTTTAAGTTGAGATACCGGCATCAGCGATGAAATATCACGGTTACGGCTAATGTCAAGTTCCTTTATTGATGCAATTCTATGCAACTGCTCTCTGCCGGGAGTGCCGGTATATGGATCAATTTCAGCAAATACCTGCTTCCATGCCGGAGCAAGTCCACCCCACCATGTCAGCAATTCAGCACTTTGATATACAACGAGTGCATCGGGAATACTATCCCAAACCTTCTCAACCATAGCGGCTATGGCTGGAACGCCGTCAGCAAATAGCTTTTCCAACCTCGACAATCTGAGAATTGCATTGAGGTTTGCCGCCTGAACATTGTCCATTTCCAATTGCTTCAGATTCCGCAGATTTCCAACCGATGAAATATCTATCGCTTTTGTTTCTGAAATATTTAACAAATTAAGCCCGGTAAGGCCTGTAAGAGGAGTAAGATCGATTACCGCAGTTTTAGAAATATTCAGCTCCCTCAAATCCGGCATATCCTTTATTTCGAGTACACTCTGGATTCCCGATGATGATGCATCAAGGCTTGATAAAGAAGGGAGCTTGCGCAAAGGAGAAAGGTTTTGAATCTCAGCATTTCCCGAAATATCAATTTTCCGAAGGTTTGATATTTCATATAACTGCTCTCTCAGCGGTGGATCGTGCACTTCAACCAGTTTATTGAATACCGATTTCCATGCGGCAGGCAGTGTTTCCCACCAAACCGAAAGTTCCTCAGACTCATAAATGACTTTTACTTCGGGACGAGCCTGAATAAAAGCTAATGCAGCCTGCTTTTCAATCATCGACTTATCACAATAGATAACTTTCAAATCGGAAAGTTTCAGCAAAGGTGTTAAACTGCTCACCGGAGTGTAATCAAGGTATATATATTGAAGTTTTTGCATCGCAGCAAGCGCACTGACATCGGCAACATAGGTTTTTGTGAGGTAAATCCGTCGTAATCCGTCCATTCCTTCAAGTGCACTGATATCAGATAAAGGCAAGCCTGACATATCAAGTGTTTCGAGTAAACTTAGTCCTGCAAGCCCATCAAGTGACTTTAGAGGCAAACGCGAAATTTTCAACTCCCTGAGCCCGGTAAGATCCCGAAGCAAAGCAATGCTTTCAAGCGGAGTATCAGAAAGATTCAGAAATTCCAGCACTTTAAAATTCCCCACAGGAGTAATGTCGGAAACAAAAGTTGAAGAAATATCGAGATTTCGGAGCCCGGTGGTATATTGAACAGGATCTATCGAAGTAATTAATGTGGACGAAGCGTTCAGGGTTTCCAGCTTTGACAGATTACGTATCGGTCCTAGTTCAGTTATTCTGGCACCTGAAATATTCAGATGTTTCAGCATTGAAAATGCGCTTAAAGGCTCAAGATCGTAGATGCCCTTTAGTCCACTCAAATCCATTTGCTCAAGCCTCCATAATTTCCTGATTTCGGTAAGCAATGATGCAGGTGCGGTTTTTACAGTATCGGCTTTCAGAAGTGAGTCTGACAAGTTCTCATTGGTTTTCACCAAAAGGTAGTCGCGCCCAACCTGTTGAATGAACCTCATTTTTAGTCCATCATTAAGAATTGTTTCGCCTGAAAAATAATTTCTCCATACCGGATCCAGTGAGTTCCACCACGCCATCAGCTCCTGCTCTTCACTCGACCTTGTGGTATAAATACTTACTATTTTCAATCCGCGACTCGCTTCATCAAGGTTGATTTCGATAAATCTTGCCCTGTTCTCATTGATATCTTTTCCCTCAATGGTTTTTCCTTTGAGGTTTCGGCTTGCTTTAACTTTGAAGTAGGTCTCCCCTTTTTCGTTAACTTCGGTAGTAATCTCTTCAACAGTGTATTTAAATGTTACTTCCTTGAAAAAGAAGTCAATATCTTTGAGGTAAGCCTGAATGTCTTTATTGGTAACCACATCCCTTTTTTCAACCAGGTCATCCTCAACCTGAACTTTGCCATCACGAAAAAACTTAAGATAGGACTGATTGATAATAATATCCTTATCTCTGTATTCCGATTTAGGACTTCCTAATGTATTGAAAGCAAACTCCATAAATCCGACCAGCTGGGTAGCTTGCTTCTGAAAAGCGGCAAGCTCATCTGCACTCATGTTTCCGGTTCCCGGATCAGTTGAAGTGGCCGTGTTTTGCGAAAAAGCAAATCCGGCAGAAAAAACAATTATCAGGGCAACAACAAAATGCTTTATATTATTCATGGAGGATGTATTTCAACAACAATTCTTTTTGATTTTCGTCAATTTTCGTCAATCCGGATATCAACCAGCCTGAATTGCTTCCCGGGCGGTTAAATTCCGACAATTCAAAATACCAGCCATTAATCTGAAAAAAGTGAAATTTAACTTTACTCACATTCTTAAACCTGAGATTCCCTTTTTTAAACTCATACAGAAAAAGAGTAAGATAATCAGGTTGATATTCCTTTTCGGTGTAGAGGTCAACATACTCTTTATCCTTAAAAACCCTGACAAGGTTCATAAAATCGAGTTCGTGACTGAGCGGATGTAAAAAATGGCTTCCGGATTCCTGGTTATTGTTAAACATCAGGTGAAAATGTTTGAAATACACACTTGAAATCACCCATTTGTAACCGAGTTTTTCCTGTTCGAGTTTCATAAACAGGGTAATATTTTCATCTTTTCCCTGATAAAGGAATCTTGTGGTAACTTCAGCAAACCATTGTCCGCCATGAAAATTTAAAAACTGCGGATTACCCGAAGAAAGCACATCTTTGGTAAATGAATCCCTCATTGGATCAGTCATTGATGCATTTTGCTGATCGAAGAGACCATTCAGATATTTCCGCCGCAATTCGGGGCTGCGATAATCCTTATCGGAGGGGTAGTAGCGATCTCCCCTTGCATTCTCTTCTCCGTTGAATCTTCTGAAAAATTGATTTACCTGCTTTGTTTGCGCATTCAAAATGCTTTCATCGCCAAGCAGGGAGTTAAATGCCTGAGCTGGCCCCAACAATGGCAGCGAAACAAGCAACATCAATATCTTTACATAATTGAACATAAATCAGGATTAAAGATAAAAGCAGTTGGTTACAGTATAACCGGAATTAAAAAAACTGGCTTCAACGCTTAAAATAAAGGTTGAAGCCAGATTTAAAATGCATCTGATTATCAACCTGGTTTAGTTTCAGAAACTCTGATATCGCCAAGCAAAACATCCCAGAAACCAATAATACGGCCTGATATCTGCGTGGTTTTGCGCTCAACATAAACGGTTATGTCTTTTTTGGTAACATCAACATATCTCAGGCCTTCTTTCGTAGTGCCTTCAAATCGCTGATAAATGGTAATAACTCCAACATACCTGCCATCGGGCTGACGCTCCAGATCGCTGATATACTGAATTTTATACCATGATATATTAACTTTGTCATAGTTAAGAGCCATCAGTCTTTCGAGATACTCTCTGACACCGTAATAATTAACCTCTTCTCTACTGAGTGAAGAAACTCCCATAAGGGCTCCATCGGCAAAAAGCTCAAGGGTGCGTTCAATCACGCGGTTAGCTTCCGACCATGGGGTATCTTTATTACCAACGATGCTGATGTATTTGCTAAGGTCACGGACTTTTTCAAGCGCAAGGGAGTCAATGGCCTGCTTGCGTGAAGGGCTGATATCGTCCTGCGCCCATGTGTTGCCTGCTGAAAAAATTATCAAAGCAGCCAGTATTCCTAAGATTTTTGTCATGATTATCTATTTTTTAATCAGTTCCAATTCCTTTATTTTTCCGTTGTTGTCAAGCACTGCATTGAGTACCTTGTTTGGTGATTTTTTCTGGTCTTTGATAAATTCCAGATATTTCCTGATGGTGGTTGGTCGGTCGTAATCCTTAATATCACCATCACTGCTTATCAAAATCAAAACAGGAACATCATCACCTGCAAAAGCAGCCATCGCTTCACGAATACGGGCATTGGCTGATGAAACATCACTTGCCGAAGCAACGGCATCCAACGACTGGTTAATTGCTTTGAATTGACCACCCTCACGCAATTCGCGTTCCCGGGCTTCCTTTTCCCGCTGCATTCTTTCTTCCTCTTTTCTGCGCTCAACTGCTGCGCGTTCTCTGGCAAGAACATCTTCAGCCTGAATAATCAGATCCTTAACTTCCTGATCTTCCAGATTCATGCGTTTAATGGTTGCAAGTTTGAACTCCTTTTCCTCGAGTGTCATTCTTCCATCATCGTTAATAATTGCCAATAGGTCAGCTTTTGCTTTTGCTGTCTTTTCGGCCAGCTCCATGGCAGCTTTCTTTTTGGCTGCTTTCTTAGAACTTTTGCAAGATGTGAAACTTGCCCCTAAGGACACGATCAGCATCATTACCAAAAACATCCTGAACTTACCCGCAAATTTAAAGCGGAGGGGGTTTCCTGTGTTCATCATAACATGTATTAATTTGGGTTTAAAAACTCAATTTGCTATCAAAAATTGTGCGATTCTGAACACAAATGCCATTTTTAACACTTTTTTAAGGCATCATCATTCAATGCACAAAGTTAATTTATTTTCATTCTTAATAGACAATCATCATCGAACTGATAAAATTAACCTCTGAATGAAGGAATAGTTTTAAAATACTATGCTGATAAATAAAAGATTACAAATTAAAAGACAAATATATGAGGAGGTAAGGAAAGAAAATCAAGCGCAAAAAAAATCCCTTATTAAAGGGATTTCGGTGTACCCGAGGCCGGACTCGAACCGGCACGGCCGCGATGGCCAAAGGATTTTAAGTCCTTCGTGTCTACCATTCCACCACTCGGGCATCCATTATATGATAAAAAAAAACCCCGTTTAACCGGGGTTCGAGCGAAAGACGGGACTCGAACCCGCGACCCTGACCTTGGCAAGGTCATGCTCTACCAACTGAGCTACTTTCGCTTATCGCTTTAGCGGCTGCAAATATACAATCACTTTTCTATCCTGCAAACAAAATCAGGATTTTTTTAAAAGATTTTTTATTTCATTCAGCTTCATCAAGGCTTCAACCGGCGTAAGTGTATTAATATCAGTGTCAAGGATGTCCTCTCTGATCTGCTCAAGCAATGGATCATTCAGCTGGATAAAACTCAATTGGTAAGGATCGCCGGTTGTTTTCGCCTTTTTTCGTGATGATGATCCCTGAAGCTGACCTCCTCCATGCGATTTTTCAAGAACCGACAACAACTGATTTGCTCTTTCCAGCACTGTTTGCGGCATTCCTGCCATTCTGGCAACGTGAATCCCGAAACTATGCTCACTGCCTCCGGGTTCGAGCTTGCGCATAAAAATCACTCTTTTGCCAGCCTCTTTTACTGAAATGTGGTAATTTTTGATCCGGTTCAGGCTGGAAGCCATTTCGTTGAGCTCGTGATAATGTGTTGCAAACAGAACCTTTGCCTTGAAAAGCGGATGTTCGTGGAGGTATTCCGCGATGGCCCAGGCTATGCTGATTCCATCATATGTGCTGGTGCCACGTCCGATTTCATCGAGCAAAATAAGGCTGCGGTTTGAGATGTTGTTCAAAATGCTGGCTGTTTCGTTCATCTCCACCATAAAGGTTGATTCGCCCGATGATATATTATCTGAAGCTCCTACCCTGGTGAAAATTTTGTCAACCAATCCAATTTCGGCGCTGGCTGCGGGAACATAGCAGCCCACCTGAGCCATCAGCACAATCAAAGCAGTTTGCCTTAACAATGCGGATTTTCCCGACATATTCGGACCTGTTATGATGATGATCTGCTGATTGACATCATCAAGCAAAACATCATTGGCCACGTATTTCTCCCCTACCGGAAGATGTTTCTCAATTACCGGATGTCTTCCATCCTTGATATTCAATTCAAAACCTTCGTTAATCGATGGCCTTGCATAGGAATTGCTCAAAGAAACTACCGCAAACGATAAGAGGCAATCAAGTTTTGCAATAATCCTTGAATTGATCTGAATCGGCTCAATATAGTCAACCAGACTGTAAATCAAATCGTTGTAAAGATTTGTTTCAAGCGCAAGAATTCGTTCTTCAGCATTGAGAATCTTTGATTCATACTCTTTAAGTTCAGGAGTAATGTATCTCTCAGAGTTAACAAGTGTCTGGCGTCTCTCCCATTCCGGGGGCACTTTGTCCTTATGTGTATTGGTTACTTCAAGATAATACCCGAAAACATTATTGAATGCAACCTTCAGCGAAGGAATGCCGGTTCGTTCTGATTCACGCTGCTGAAGTCTTGCCAGATAATTTTTGCCAGAATGAGACAATTCACGAAGTTCATCCAGTTCAGCAGAAATCCCGACCGCGATCACATTTCCCTTGTTCACTGCAACGGGAGGCTCAGAATTCAGCTCTCTCCCGATTTTATCGGCCATAAGGCTGCACAAATTAATCTGATCTGCCATAAGTTGAAGTGAAGGAACCGATGAAGCCGCACAATGCGATTTCACGGGCTCAAGTGCAAGCAGGGCCCGCCTCAGTTGAATGACTTCACGTGGATTAATTCTTGCAACAGCAACTTTTGAAATGATGCGCTCCAGATCGCCCATGGCCTTTATCTGTGCAACAATACTATCAGCAATACTTTGATTATTAAGGAAATACTCCACCACATCATGCCTCTCAACAACAGGCTGTTTATCTTTGAGGGGAAGCACCAACCATCGGCGCATCAACCGGCTTCCCATTGGCGAAACCGTTTGATCAAGCACTTTAAGCAAAGTAGTTGCTTCGTCGTTTGGCGAATTTAAAATTTCGAGATTGCGGACGGTAAACTTATCAAGCCAGACGTAGTGATCTTCCTCAACACGCGATAAACGGCAAATATGCCCAACCTTATCATGCTGTGTTTCTGCCAGATAGTGCAAAGCAGCGCCTGCTGCAATAATTCCAGATTGCATATCATCCACACCAAAACCCTTCAGCGATTTGGTGCCAAAATGTCTCAACAGCAAATCGTTGCCAAAATCATTTGTGAACACCCAGTCTTCGAAAGTATTTATGTAAAATTTGTCACCAAAAAGTGCAGAAAACTCCCTTCGAAGCGATTTTTGGATAATAACTTCGCTGGGCCTGAAAGTCTGGAGAAGTTTATCGATGTAGTCATTGTTTCCTTCAGCAATAAAAAATTCGCCGGTTGAAATATCCAGAAATGCAACGCCACTGGATTTTGGCTGAAGGTGAATGCTTGCTAAAAAATTGTTCTGTTTATTCTCCAGAACCTTATCGTTATATGAGACGCCGGGTGTAACAAGTTCGGTGACGCCGCGTTTTACAATGGTTTTGGTAAGTTTGGGATCTTCAAGCTGATCGCATATGGCAACCCTATGGCCAGCTCTTACAAGTTTGGGAAGATAGGTGTCAAGAGAATGGTGCGGAAATCCGGCCAATTCAACATAGGAAGCAGAACCATTGGCACGTCTGGTTAAAACAATTCCCAGAATTGCAGAAGCTTTGATGGCATCTTCTCCGAAAGTCTCATAAAAATCGCCAACCCTGAAAAGTAACAGTGCATCGGGATATTTAGCCTTGATGGCATTATACTGTTTCATCAAGGGTGTTTCCGCAATTTTACTTGTTGTATCTTTTGTCAAAATCCTGTTTTTTTGAAAACAAAAATAGGCAGTTTGAATTAAACATGCCGGTTGTTTTCCGGAAATTTTTAAACAGCCTACCTTTGCACCACATATAAATCAAAACTTACATGCTAAAACGATCAATGTCGGAGCTGAACCGCATCTCAATCGAAGAGTTTAAAGAGTCAGAAAAACTACCTCTGGTGGTGGTGCTTGACAATATCCGCAGCCAGCACAATACCGGATCGGTTTTCCGGACAGCTGATGCATTCAGGGTTGATGGTATATTACTCTGCGGAATTACTGCCACGCCCCCAAACAGGGAAATACAAAAAACAGCCCTTGGAGCTACGGAATCGGTTAGTTGGAAATATCATGAATCAACAGTTGAAGCAATTAAAGAATTAAAATCCCAGGGATACATTATTATAGCTGCCGAGCAAGCTGTCGGAAGCATTACGCCCGAAGAATTTAAGCCAGTAACAGGATTAAAATATGCACTGATATTTGGAAATGAAGTAATGGGTGTTGAAGATGAAGTGATGAATCTCTGTGATTATTGCATTGAAATTCCTCAAACAGGAACAAAACATTCACTAAATGTATCGGTATCAGCAGGAATACTTATCTGGGAAATTTTTAAGAAATACTCCATTGAGCAAAAATCTGTCTGATAATTTTCGCTTCATGTAAATATGAAATAATCAAGCATAACTATCTGTCATTTACCTTTTTAGTATATTTTTCTGCTAAAAAAGCATGTAGTAAAATGCTTTAAATGGTGATTGGGTTCAGAATAATTAAAATAAACAGATACGTCATTTAGTTAAAATAAATCGGCTTAAGCAAATTCCCCTTTATTGTACAGTCAAAAAAGCAATAATTTCGATTAAATGTTACTTTTTGAATTTAGTTTAACATTTATAGTAAAAAAGGTTAACAACTCTAAACCTTTTCACGCTACCTTTGTTCTTTGTAAGACCAGTAATTTGGCGCTTAAAAGCAAAAAAATGCACTCTTTGCTATGTTTTGCACAAATTATAGTCAAATTTTTTGAAAACTTCAGAATCTGCCCTATATTTGCGCAAACTTTGAGAGACCCGAACCAAGAAACAACAAACTGAAATCAATTTAATTATGACCGTTATGAAAAAAGTAAATTACAAATCATTTGTGATGATGCTCATCCTGATGTTGGGTTTAGCACCTGTATTGGTGTTTGGCCAGCAAGAAGGCACTGAAAAAAGTGAGAAGAAATCATCATTCGACAAACACTTCTTCCTACAGGCTAGTGGAGGAGTTTCCCAATTTTTCGGGGACGTCAACAAATTCAACTATCACAATGAAAGAGTGAATCTTTTCTATGGCTTCGGAGCTGGCTATCAGTTTAGTCCGGTTATAGGAGTCAGGGGACTATTCAATAACGGTTGGGTAGTAAGTACCCGGGAAGAGTCAGATCTCCGTATGTCCTCAAGCGTCTGGGATGCTCAATTGCAGTTAACTGCAAGTTTAACCAATTTAATTTTCGGATACAAACCTGAACGTTTCCTTAACGTTTATGCATTTGCAGGCGGTGCGCTTACAAATTATTCGTCCATATTGTTTCGTGACAGTGACTGGCATGTCATTGATCGCAACGGACCGGATGCTGAAGCACCATTTGATCAGGAAGCATATCGCGCTGTTACAATCCCTGCAGGTTTAGGTTTGAATTTCCGCCTTGCTGAAAAGTGGGATCTCAATCTGGAATACAATCTGCGGACTATGTTCGTTGATGATTTGGATTTACTTGTAAGTGGAGACGGCAACGATGCCTACTCAACAGCTATGCTTGGTGTAACTTACAAGTTCAAACCAAGTGCCAACCTGAAATCCATGGAAAAGAACTATGGTTTGGTTAAATATGAAACCACACCTGATCCACTTGTTAAAGTTGGTGATACTGTTTGTGTAAATGTAAAAGTAGTTTTCCCTGAGAAATATTTTGCCAAGAAAGCTGCAATGAATTTCCAGCCTGAACTGAAATATGCCGGAACTACTCGCAAACTAAAAGCAGTTAATTTCCAGGGCGAAAGTGTAAATGGAGATGGTATTGTAATCAATTACAAAAATGGCGGAACATACACATATGTTGATTGCATTCCTTACGAGCCAGGTATGAATGTTTCTGAACTCGTTGTTTCTCCAAAACTTTACGAACCTAAAGAACCCGTTTCAAGAAATGCAACTCCTGAAGAAATCGGCGCCAAATACAAAGTAATCGACCTTCCTGAGCGTAAACTGGCTGATGGAGTAATCGTTACCGACATGCGTATTACGCACGACGAAACTCTTATCCTCGCTGATCACGGATACGAAAAAGAAACCATCATTTCTAAAGAAGCTACCATCTATTTCGCTGTTAATATGCATAATCTTAACTGGAACCTTCCTTTAAACAGGAACAACCAGGTGCAGAAACAACTTGATGATCTGGCTGCTTTCATTAAAATGGGATATTCAATCCGCGACATTGATATCAATGCATGGGCTTCTCCAGAAGGTGAAGAGAGTTTCAATCAGGGACTTTCAGAGCGTCGTGCTCAGGCTGGCAAAAAACATTTGCTTGATATGATCAAGAAAATGGCCAAAGATAAAAAAGCTCCTTTCGTAATCGAAAATCCTGAAACTTCACTGAAATTCAATACCTATGCTAACGGTGAAGACTGGAACGGTTTCATGAAAGCAGTTGAAGCTTCGAATATCGGTGACAAACGTATCATTATGAACGTTGTTAACTCACAGCCTGATGTTTCAAAACGCGAGCAGGAAATCCGCAACATGAGTCTTGTTTACAGAGAAATTGAAGAAGATGTTCTTCCTCCGCTCCGTAGGGCTGTTATTGCAGTTAATTGCTTCGAGCCTAAGAAAACTGACGAAGAAATTGCAACTCTTGCAACCAGCGATCCTTCAAAACTCAATGACAAAGAATTGCTTTACGCTGCAACTCTTACCAATGACAATGAAACCAAACTGCGCATTTACAAGACTGCAACCACACAGTATGCCAACGATTGGAGAGGTTTCAACAATGCCGCTGTAATTGAACTCGAAGGAAATCAACTTGGTGAGGCTGCTTCACATCTGAACAAAGCCGATCAGCTTGAGCCTAACAATAAAGCCGTTGTCAACAATCTTGGAGCTCTTGCTTCGAAAAAAGCTGATTACAAAGGTGCTGCCGTTCAATACAACAAAGCCAAAACACTTGGTGCTGATGTTAATTACAACCTTGGTATTACTCAGCTTGCTGCCGGCAAATATGATTCAGCTCTTGGCTTGATGGGTGATAAAAAGTGCAACAGCAATGTAGCTCTTGCTCAGATACTGACTGGCAAATACAGCGAAGCTACTACTTCACTGAAATGTGCTCCTGAATCAGGACATAACTACTACTTGCTGGCTGTTGCCGGTGCCCGTAGTAATGATGTTAAGATGCTGACAGAGAATCTTGCCAAAGCAATTGAGAAAGATCCTTCGCTGAAAGCAACTGCTGCTGAAGACCGCGAGTTTATCAAATTCTTTGCTAACCCTGAATTTGCTAACCTGGTTAAATAATTTAATCTGATTTCAGATAAAAAAGGCTGGTCTCTGACCAGCCTTTTTTTATGCAAAGTATTTTCCAACAAACTGCCTGATCATTTCATTGATAATCAATCGCAAGTCAATGTCGTGTTATTAAGGGGAGAAATTCATTGTTATTGGAAGATAGCCATATAATTTACATTGTATGTCATTGATGTTGAAACTCAAAAAATGATTGAACATAATGCGGAGATAACAGGTATTATACTGATTATCAGCATCAGAAACACTTTCCCGACGCGCAGGACTCAGTGTGACATTCGTTTTTTGGCAACATTGATTATCTATAATACGATTGCGAGCAGGGCCAACCCTGTCTGACTGAGGCACACAGGAAGGCTTATTTTATCTTCCAAACCTTAGTAACAGGCAACCCAACACACCTCCAACCTTAATATTTCTTCCCAAACTTCCTTTTCCTTGTATTAAAAAGTGTTTTGTCTTATAAGGTTCAGAAGAAGAAATAAGGTTCAGAAATCGTTGGGGTCAGTATTATTACTAAGGTTATTAAGAGTGAAAAGGTTGATTTTTATTTTGATCAGCATTTGATTGAATTCTAAACTGTCATTGGGAGCGGTTCCGATAGCTATCGAAAAGTAGGACAAAAGATCAAAAGTAAAGAAAGCAATATGAGGCCTTATTTCAGATACTCTTCTATTAATAATACGCCAGTTTGCTGATATAGAACACATTTTTGTTGCTTCGTCCGCTCACATAGCTGTTGCGGATGTTCTGGTATCCATATACAATGAAGTAATTATTGTACCAGGGCTCGATATTGCTGTTAGAGTCATTAAAAACCCTGTCGCGTGGACTCAGCGGTGCAATATCAGACTGAGAAACCGCTTCGATGGTAGAACCTCCGTCGATCAATTTAGATACGATTTTCCCATCTGTGGCATATGCCAAAACCAAACCTTCAGGTTCATCCCAGGCAAGAACCCTGCGCTTCAGGTTTTGCGAAAGGATATTTCGCAATTCAAGATCATTATTCCACAATAAATTGCCGTTAATATCAAAACCTGCTATAAATGTAGTCAGATACCTGAATCCTTCAAAAACTGAGTATGTGGAAGGGTAAGGACGGCCATAATAATCATAGACCATCGTTGTAACGGTCCTGTATTCAGGGTAATATGCTTCAGCCATAAAAACAAACTGGTCCTTCCATTTAAAAACTTCGTGCGCCATCAGATCATGGTTGAATGAATACTCACGCCCTTTCTCAATCCGGTTTGTACTTCGGCGTGTACTAAGATCGGAGGGACGCCTTAAATAACGAAAAAAGTTCTCAAAATCAGTAAATTCGTAAAAATTTGAGTTTGATTCCTGATTGTCCTTGATAAGGATTGAAAAGAAACCGGTCGATGCAACTCCTATTGTTTCCATTCCTTCAATATTCCGGGTACGGCTGCTTCGGCCATATGAACCAATGATAAGATCAGTATTGTTATCAACCCGGTATGAAAATGCAGTGTTGATCATACGGCTATCGTCAAACTTACTAAGCTGGATATTTGCAATTATATTCCCGTTAACATCTGCTTTAACCAGGAAGAAATTTCTTTTTCGCGCCGAACCGGAGGTACGGATAAGTGATGATATTACTCCAGAAGGCTTATCTATATTTATGGAAACAATAACCACACTGCCAGCTACTCCCGGGTTTATAACTGAAATTTGCTGATTGCTAAACCGGTAAGCAAGAATCAGTGATTCATCATTCCGGATATTAATACCAGCCAGTGCAAATTCGTTACCTATGCTGAAATAAGCCATGCCGGAGCGCTCAGGCACCGAATAGGAAAGGCTTTTAAACTCTCCGGAAGTAACATCCATATCAATTATCCTGAAATTACTGTCAGTAGCACCTTTGGGAGAATGATAGAATAAAATAAGGTGCTTGTTGCTATACAATGCATCCTGCAGGTTAAACCCTTTGGGCAGGGCAACCGGTCGTCGCCATATCTCTTTTAATTCTTTGTCTAGCATCGCTGTAACCCACATCATATTTCCTTCCTCGTCAAGTTCAGAGCTGAGATACACAATCATTAAACCGTGCACATCACAGGGCACTACCTTATAAATTTCTGTGTCGTCTTTAACAGGAATTTCCATTCTCAATGGCCTGTTGCTCTGGCCTATAGCAAAATGATTCTGAGCAATAAGTAGAAGAATCAATATGGAAATGAAAAATTTTTTCATGGTATCAGAAGATCATATTGTTACAACAGGAGTTTTGTTGAGTCAGGATAAAGGTACAAAAAACAGGCTTATTCCTTAATACTGTTTCCCTTTATTGCCAAACTCACCTTTTTACTGAAACTTCAGAAATCAAAAAAGATCAGAAACGCAAAAAGGCGGAAAAACCCGCCTTTTTGCTGCAAATTTCGTGCAGAAACAATCTGGAATTGAAGAATTACTTAACTTCTTCGAAATCCACATCAGTCACTTCCTGATCGGGATTTCCTGATGGTCCGCCTTCGTTAGGTGCTGATGCATTCTCACCCTGAGGTTGCTGACCGGTATCCTGTGTGTTTTTATACATCTCTTCGCTGGCAGCAGTCCATGCTGTGTTCAGGGCTGCCAATGAAGCATCTATGGCTGCAACATCGCGATTTTTGTGAGCTTCTTTCAAATCGGCAAGTGCTTTTTCGATGGGCGCTTTTTTATCTCCGGGCAGCTTGTCACCGTATTCTTTCAGCTGTTTTTCTGTCTGGAAGATCATCGTATCGGCACTGTTGACTTTATCAACTTCTTCCTTTGCTTTGCGATCGGTTTCGGCATTGGCAGCAGCTTCATCCTTCATCTTCCTGATTTCTTCTTCTGATAATCCTGACGATGCTTCGATTCTGATTTGCTGCGATTTACCGGTTCCTTTATCCTTTGCAGAAACATGAAGGATACCATTTGCGTCGATATCAAATGTAACTTCAATCTGTGGAACTCCGCGAGGTGCCGGTGGGATTCCATCAAGATGGAAACGTCCGATACTTTTGTTATCGCGAGCCATTGGCCTCTCACCCTGCAGGATGTGAATTTCAACCGATGGCTGACTATCGCTGGCTGTTGAGAAGGTTTCTGATTTTTTTGTAGGAATGGTTGTATTCGATTCGATAAGTCTGGTTAAAACGCCACCCAAGGTTTCGATACCTAAAGAGAGCGGTGTAACATCGAGCAAAAGCACATCTTTTATTTCTCCTGTAAGAACACCACCCTGAATGGCAGCACCAATCGCAACAACTTCGTCAGGATTCACTCCTTTTGAAGGAGTTCTACCGAAGAATTCTTCAACGATTTTCTGAATGGCCGGGATTCTTGTTGAACCACCTACCAGAATAACTTCATCAATATCTGAAGTTGTCAATCCGGCATCTTTCATCGCCTGACGGCAAGGTTCAATGGTTGAACGGATCAGTTTATCATTGAGTTGCTCAAATTTTGCACGGCTCAAAGTGCGAACAAGGTGTTTCGGAATACCATCAACCGGCATAATATAAGGCAGATTGATTTCAGTTGATGTAGAGCTTGAAAGTTCAATTTTGGCTTTTTCAGCAGCTTCTTTCAAACGTTGCAATGCCATTGGATCTTTACGCAGATCGATGCCTTCATCCTTTTTAAATTCATCGGCAAGCCAGTCAATGATGCTGTGGTCAAAGTCGTCACCACCTAAATGGGTATCACCATTTGTTGATTTAACTTCAAAAACACCTTCTCCCAACTCAAGAATTGAGATATCAAAAGTACCACCACCAAGATCGAAAACTGCAACTTTGATGTCTCTGCCCTTTTTATCAAGACCATAGGCAAGCGCAGCAGCTGTTGGCTCGTTGATGATTCTTTTAACTGTAAGTCCGGCAATTTCTCCGGCTTCCTTGGTTGCCTGACGCTGTGAGTCACTAAAATAGGCAGGAACGGTAATTACAGCCTCTGTAATAGTTTGTCCGAGATAATCTTCGGCAGTTTTCTTCATTTTCTGAAGAACCATTGCCGAAATTTCCTGAGGAGTATAGGTGCGATCATCTATTTGAACCCTTGGAGTGTTATTGTCGCCTTTTACAACTTTGTAAGGCACGCGACCAATTTCTTTGGTTACCCGGTCGAAAGTTTCGCCCATGAAACGCTTGATGGAAGACACTGTACGTTCAGGATTGGTAATTGCCTGACGTTTTGCAGGATCACCAACTTTGCGTTCACCATTATCGATAAACGCAACAATTGAAGGAGTGGTACGACGGCCTTCGCTGTTTGGGATTACCACAGGTTCGTTACCTTCCATAACGGATACGCATGAATTGGTGGTACCCAGATCGATTCCTATTATTTTACCCATATTTTCTGAAAATTTGAAATTTCTTATTGTTTTAGCCCATTTGTCAAGTATTGTGCCAAGTTGATCCTGTTCATAAGGCAAGGTTTATAATCGAACAATTCATCGATGTAACAGATTGATTATCTGTTTTTTATAAAATACAAATGGCCGGGCAATCAAGCCTGACCATTTTATTATTTTCTGACAAAGAGTTATGACATTTCGTCAGGAATTTATTTACATTCTAATTCCCGATTTTCTTAATGAACTTTATATTTTCACTTATCAGGCGCTCTTCGGTAAACGGGCTGAGTCTCATTTTAACCTGTGGAGTTTCAGTGGTTCTAACAAAGCGGCAGGAGAATAGTCCAATCCCGTTTTCGATATTTGTATAATCGGGTTTATCCTGAACAATTCCTGAAGAAGGCTCATTGACTTCCATGTAAGTATTCAATTCATCTCCGGCTACTGAAAAAAGAAATTCCACTCGATTTACCAGTCGGGAAACTACGCTGCTCTCACTGATTTCACTGCCCTCCTTATGGGGAATCAGACTTTTACAAATGCTGAAAAAACTTGAAGGTGAATACGGAATTTCCATTGATTCTCCGCCTTGCAGCGAATTTGATTTGACTGAGTTGAAATTCCAGTCAATATAGCGGGGTATGGTATCTTTGGCTGCACCTCTGATTTCATCAAACCAAAACCTTACAGCAACATTATACCGTTTTCCGTTTTTTGCTGATGTCCACTTAACGCGTTGCAAGGCTCCTTCGGTAGCAAAATTGATAACTGGCTGACCCGGCCGCGGAGTTTCAACTGCAAAATTATAAACAAGCGGTGTTTTCGCAGTAATTAACTTCCCGGTTAATTTATTTCTGATTTCGAGGTTATACACCAGTTCCCTTGACGAATAATCAGCTGGAACTTTAAATGCAGATTTATAAACCACCTGATGAGGTGCATAAAAAATACCTGGCTCTTTGTTATAAACCGAGGTAGTATCAAAGGTTAAAGTTCTGATTACGTTTCCATTGCTTGATTCTTTAAGAACTACCTCAAGATTTCCGCCATAGGAACTTGAATCAGGACTCTGTGCATATTCAAGGGCATTGCCCGCGCCCAGAAACGCTTTGTTGATCTTTATGTAATGGACACTGTCATTCTGACTTATCAAGCCATAAACAACCGTAATATCCTGCCAGGGAGCAGTAACATCAAAATCGGTTTCACAGGATTGGAAAACAAAAGGAAAGAAAGACAGTAGTAGCAAAAGCAGAGATATTCTCTTCATTTTAAAAGGATTTGGCAGTAAATTCTAACGAGCAGAGTGCAATGATATTATCAATTGACAAATTTAGATAAATTCCGGCTTCAAAATTAACAAAGGATTGGTATTTCATAAATCAAAAAAATAAGATGACTTTTATCCTGCACAAAAGGTCATTAATTGCCGGTCAGGCAGGCCGATTGATTTCTTTTGTAGCTTTGCAGCTTTGAGTCCCGCATATACGGTATTGACCAGGCAGTTGCATTAACCAACTAAAAAACAAACTTATGATTGAGCCAAGTATTTCGAAGTTTGCCAATGTGATGAAAGTAACCACACATGTGCTTCAGGAGATGAAGTTGAAAAATGAAAAAATCGCTATGCTGACTGCATACGATTATTCCATGGCCCGGCTTCTAGACAAGGCAGGGATTGACGTTATACTTGTTGGTGATTCTGCATCCAATGTTATGGCAGGTCACACATCAACACTGCCCATCACTTTAAACGAAATGATCTACCATGCTACTTCGGTGGTAAGGGCTGTTAAAAGAGCGCTGGTGATAGCGGATATGCCATTCGGAACCTATCAGGGCAACTCAAAGGAAGCTCTAAGTTCGGCGATAAGGATTATGAAAGAATCAGGTGCTGATGCTGTAAAACTGGAAGGTGGACGGGAAATTCTTGAATCCGTTGACCGGATATTATCGGCTGGCATACCCATAATGGGTCATCTTGGTCTCACACCACAATCCATCCATAAGTTTGGCACTTACGTGGTTAGAGCAACCGAAGAAAATGAAGCTCAGAAACTGGTTGAAGATGCACACATCCTGGAGAAAGCCGGCTGTTTCGGAATAGTTCTGGAAAAAATTCCTGCAAAACTTGCTGCAAAAGTTACCAGCGAAATAAAAATACCGATTATTGGTATCGGAGCAGGCCCCGATGTTGATGGGCAGGTGCTTGTGCTGCATGATATGCTTGGCATAACCCAGGAGTTTTCACCCCGTTTTCTGAGGCGATATCACAACCTAAGCGAAGAGATTCAAGGTTCGGTGAGGTCATATATTAAAGATGTGAAATCGGTTGATTTCCCCAACGAACGCGAACAGTACTAAATTTTACTGATTTATGTCCGGTCTTCCTGAAATCCTGTTTGAAGATAACCACATTCTGGTTGTGAATAAACGAACGGGAGATATTGTGCAAGGAGATAAAACCGGCGATCTTGCACTCACCGACATACTTAAAGCCTACCTGAAAGAAAAGTACAATAAACCCGGAGAAGTCTTTCTTGGTCTGGTACACAGAATCGACAGGCCGGTGAGTGGCGCTGTGATACTTGCCCGCACTTCAAAAGCCTTGACCCGGCTATCTTTAATGGTGAAAGCCAGGGAAATTAAAAAAACGTATTGGGCAATTGTTGACAAAATTCCTGAACCCGCATCAGGAAGGCTGGAAAATTATCTGAGAAAAAACGAAAAACAGAATAAATCCTACATAGTTGCTGCAGGAAGCCCGGAAGCAAAACTTGCTATTCTCGATTACAAATTGATTGCATCATCAAAATCACTTCATTTACTGGAAGTTGACCTGATTACCGGCCGGCATCACCAGATCAGGGCTCAATTGTCAGCCAAAGGATGGTTTATCAGAGGAGATCTTAAATATGGTGCCAAAAGATCAAACCCTGATGGATCAATATGTTTACATTCGCGTATGCTTCAATTCAGGCATCCTGTATCCGGAGAAAATCTGAAAATTGTGGCTGATGTTCCATCACTGCCGGAATGGACTTATTTTGTTACCGGATTAATTGATTCATAAAAGCACCTTTAGCAAGACAAAAGTCAGATATTTTTGTTTGAGAATAAAAATCAAACCATATACTGTGAGACATTTCAAATCTGTGCTTGCCATTCTTCTGATTTTTGCATCCGGCTTTCATGCAAGAGGGCAATTCTACGATATTGGGCAAGCTCCTGCTTCAACAAAATGGAACACAATAGAAACTCCGGACTTTCAGTTTATCTTTCCTGCATATCTCGATTCTTTTGCTATAGAAGCAGCACAGTCATTTCAGCACAATGCCGGGGCTGTAAAATCGGGGTTACGCACACAACCGCTTAAAACTCCTGTGTTGCTGCATCCGCAGAGTGCTATTTCAAATGCATATGCAATCTGGGCACCACGGCGCATTGAGGCACTCACTACTCCTCCTCAAAAAAATTACGCACAACCCTGGATGCATCAGCTTGGGCTTCACGAATATCGTCATGTTGTTCAGCTTTCGAAGCTAAATCAGGGATTCGGCAAAGGCTTGGGATACCTTTTTGGCGAACAGGCTACGGCTATATTAACCGGACTTTTTATTCCTCCCTGGTTTCTTGAAGGTGATGCGGTGTTAACCGAAACACTGCTGAGTAAGTCCGGACGGGGAAGGGTGCCTTCCTTTTCAGCGGATATGAAAGCCCAGTTGCACGAAAAGGGAGCCTACAGTTTTGCAAAAGCTACGCTGGGTTCATACCGGAATTATGTACCCGATATTTACACCACCGGCTATTATATTGTTGCCCACGGACGTAAAAAATACGGGATAGAATTGTGGAACTCCGCACTTAATCATGTTGCAAGAAGCCCCCTTACATTTACTCCCTTTAACCGGGGGCTGAAAAAAATCAGTGGACTGGATAAAGAAAGCCTTTATGACGAAGCGGTTGAAGAATTAATCGCAGGAAATAAACCGGAATCTACCAAAGCTGCATTTTGGCCGACTCCGGCAGTTAAAAAAGACTTTATCGAATATCACCATCCTTTTAAGCTGAACGACTCAACGGTTGTTGCCCTGAAAACTTCTTTCGTGTTCAATCCCGAAATTGTAAAGATTGACCAATCAGGCAATGAAACCACACTTCTAAAGACCGGCTATGTCATGGATCGGCTGATAAGCATGAACAACGGCATCATGGCCTGGAGTGAGTACCGTCCGCACATCAGGTGGCAAACTGTAAGTTACACCGATGTGGTAATGTTTGATCCGGTCAGTGGTATCTCGGAAAGAATGTCATTCAAAAGAAGACTTTTTGCACCCGTGGCCGGTAAAAAAACCGGATCGTTTGCTGCAGTTGGATATAATAAAGATGCAAGTGCTTACATCTTTATTTACGACAATCGTTCGCAATCAGAATTCCACGTTCCTGATGGCTTGCATCCCTTAACACCTGCTTGGAACGGAGATGGCAGTGCTTTGATATTTATCACCGTAGGAACAGAGGGAAAAAGTTTCATGAAACTTGATACCCTCAACGGCACTTTTCATTCGCTCACCGTGCCTTCTTTTGCCGAAATCAGCGATCCATTTGTTAGCGGAAATCAGGTTTATTTCACAGGCACAAGCGGTGAAACAAGCCAGATATGCATGATTGATATTGTGGATGGCGAAACCGTGGTTGTGACCAACTCAAAGTTTGGGGCAACAAACCCGATGGTTTATGACAATGTCCTCATTTACAATGATTATACTTCCGATGGAAACCGCATTGCATCACTTAACCTTGATGACATCACACCTATAGCTTACAAACCGTTGACACCTGATGAATGGCCGGGCATGGAAGAGATGTTTTCGCAGGAGGAAATTCACTCTCGTGTAAAAACCGGGAATAGTTCATTTACCATTAACAGATATAAAAAAGCTGCGAATCTCTTTAAGATACACAGCTGGGCGCCGGTTTATGTAGATATTGGCGGAGAAACAGCCAGGCCGGGATTTTCAGTTATGAGTCAGAACCTGCTCTCCACAATGTTTCTGGTGGGTGGTTATGATTATGACCTTTTTGAGCAAACCGGAAGATTCAGGGCAGATGTAATCTATAAAGGATTTTATCCTGAACTCAGGGCAGGTTTTTCTGGTGGAAGAAGATCCGTGTTTGACTCCGAAAAAAACGAAAATACTATCTGGCAGCAAACCTCCATTGAGCTAAGTGCTGGCCAAAGTCTTAATCTGTCGAAGGGCATCTACAACCGCGGACTTTTTGGAGAAGCATCCTATGCCCTTATTAAAAACTCATCAAATATAGAGAGCCCGCACGATTTCAATGAAAGCCAGTTCTCTGTGCTCACTTACAGGGTTTTTGCCTATTCTTACCAGAGACAGGCCTACCGAGACCTTGCTCCTGCTGTGGGTATAAATGCCGATGTGAGATTCAGACATACAGCCGGAGGCACACTTGACGCAGGAAATATCTTTGCACTTCAATCGAACATTTTTTTACCAGGCTTCTACAGAAACCAATCCATTGGTTTTTATGCGGGCTTTCAACATGCCTCACCTCAAAAATATCAGTTTCAGAATATGATCAACATCAGCAGAGGCTACTTCAATATACCAAATGGCGATGATATTTTCAGTTACAGAGCCAGTTACCGTATGCCGCTTGCTTATCCTGACTACAATTTTCTGCATAGCTTTTACATTAAAAGAATCCGATCCAATTACTTTTTCGACTATAGCAAAGTTTCAGGTGGCAAATCACCTGACACATATACATCTGCGGGCTTGGATCTTGTGACCGACCTGCATGCCTTTGGTTTAAGCACCCCCATAAGTGTGGGATTAAGATCAATTTACATGTTTCAGTTGCAGTCAGTTGCCTTTGAATTGTTGTTTTCAATTAATTTTTATGAGTATTAATACAAGGTCATTTCTTTGAATTGAGCGTTTTATCTTTCGTTCCAACAACTATCGAAATCGCTACCAATGACAGATTGTCGTTTTGTCCTTCGTTCCGATACTATCGGTACCGCGCAGCATGACATTGTAAATAATTGATTGTGAATGTCTTAAAAAGAATCAACGCAAACTTCAAATGGATGTCACACTGAGTCCCGCATGTGCAGAAAAGTATTTTAGACGCTGATGCTCAATATTATACCGGTCATCTGCGCATGATCGAAGACAATATTTCCTGACTAAACGACATTGAGTATTAATTTGTAAATGAATAATTTGTACTTTCGTTAATAATAAATAATTCCGGACATAAACCATGAAATTCCCCATAAGACTATTACTTACCACTTTGGCTGTAATGACTGCAATTTATATTCTGCCCGGAATTACTGCAGCTTCATTTTTAGCATGGTTAGGCACTTCGGTCTTAATATCTTTTGCCAATACTGTACCTAAGCGAATGCTGCTAAAGCTGAAAATACCAATGAACCTTATTGTTTTTGGTTTTCTGATGCTCGGACTCAATATCGCTCTTACTTATCTGGCTGCTGCTATATTTCCGGAATTTACTGCTTCAAAGTTTTATGTGGTTTTGGTATTCAGCATTATAGTGACTTCAATAACATCCGTAATGAATTCCATTATTCCTTCGGATAAAGCTGACAATCAGGAAGAATGATAACCGGAAGCAACTTTTTCTCATCACAGAGCCAAAAACACAATTTCTGATTTTACCTCCATCATAAAAGACTTTTGTATATTCGCATCCTGACAAATATTCCAGGAATATGAAAAGCAGATTTATTACCTTGCCCCAGGAAATTGAGCGCATTATAAGATCATGCGAAGTATGCAACATTGGCATGATCGACCTTGAAAACAAACCCTACACCCTGCCATTCAATTTTGGTTTTGATGATCAGACAGTATATCTTCATTCAGGCCCTGCCGGGAAAAAGATAGATGTTTTGCGCAATAATCCCGATGTTTGTATATCCTTCAGCACCGACCATCAGCTTTACAATCAATCGGAAGATGTTGCCTGCAGCTATGGGATGAAGTACAGAAGTGTGCTGATTCAGGGAAAACTGGAGTTTATTGAGGATGCTGATGAAAAAATCAGGATACTGAATATCATAATGCGGCAATATACCAAACGCGACGACTATAAATACAGTGGCCCTTCGGTTGCAAATGTGGCGGTAATGCGCATCAAAGCCGACACAATTTCTGCAAAGGCTTTTGGGTATTGAGGGATTATTTACAAATAATAGAAACCGTTAAAATAATTTCCTCAAATAACACATTTTTTTTATCCCCCTCTTCTCCCCCTTTTGGTAAAAGGGGGACGATTACTTTCGTGTTTTTAGGCACATTCGTTTGCAGAAAGTCCTGTAAGCAGGCATGCTCACTTGATGAACGAATCGACCTCACAAGTCTTCTTTCGACTTGTGAGGTCTTCTTGTTTTCATTAAATCGAAACCTATTCCTCAGGATTTACACTGCCTCCCGGTATCTGCCAATCTGTAAAGCCTGAAAACCAGCCAGCCGAGAAATGCACCTACGGCTCCACCAACCAAAACATCGCCGGGATAATGCACCCCCAGATAAATTCTGCTGTAGGATATAATTCCTGCCCAGACAAGCAACGCCGGCAACACCCATCCAAAGCGTTTCTTAAGCATCAGTCCACTGAAAACAGCCATACCAAAAGTGTTTGTGGCATGCGAAGAAACAAAACCATATTTACCGCCGCAATGGTCGTTTAAAATCCTGACCATTCCATCAAGCAATGGCTCATGACAAGGTCTGAGGCGCAGAAAAACATCTTTAAAAGCTTTAACTGAAACCTGATCGGTAATGGTAACCAGCAAAGCAATGAAAATGAGAATAAGCCACCAACGTGCGGGGCTTTGCCGGATCATCAGAAACAACAAAACAGCATAAAGCGGAATCCAGATGAATTTATCGCTGAGCCAGAACATCAGAAAATCGAAAAACGGGGAGTGCATCCCGTTGATGATTAAAAATATCTGCCGGTCAAACTGAATAATGTGATCCATTGTTTAGAAGTAGGGTTTATGCAGCGCTTTCCAGACTTCGTCTTTAAGTTCACTGATGCCTAGTCCTGTATGCGATGAAATATACACAATAGGGACATCCGGTAATTTGCGTTTTTTCAGTTTTCGCATTCCATCGGCATCCAGCAGGTCGCATTTGGTGATGGCCAGAACCTTGTTTTTATCCAACAGTTCAGGATTAAACTGTTCAAGTTCGTTGAGCAGAATATCATATTCCTTTCTGATATTGGCAGCGGTAACGGGCACCATAAAAAGCAGTGCAGAATTTCGTTCTATGTGCCTCAGGAAACGCAATCCAAGACCACGGCCTTCGGAAGCTCCTTCAATAATTCCAGGGATATCAGCCATTACAAATGAGCGGTCATCGCGATAAGCAACGATACCGAGGTTTGGACGCAGGGTAGTAAAAGGATAATCGGCAATTTCGGGCTTTGCAGCTGAAACCACAGATAAAAGCGTTGATTTCCCGGCATTTGGGAATCCCACAAGACCAACATCAGCCAATATTTTCAATTCAAGAATTTTCCATGCTTCCAGGCCAGGCTCTCCGGGTTGAGCAAAGCGAGGCGTTTGATTTGTGGGAGATTTAAAATGGTCGTTGCCAAGTCCGCCACGGCCGCCGCTGAGAAGAATATAAGTTTCTCCGTCCTGAGTAATTTCAGCTTCCTGCTCCATGGTTTCAGGATCTTTGACAATGGTACCAAGCGGCACTTCGACAATCACATCCCTTCCGAATGCGCCTGTGCGGCAACTTGAACCGCCACCTACACCATCGCCGGCCTTGAGGTGCTTGGTATATTTAAGGTGGAGTAATGTCCATAACTGAGCATTACCTCTCAGAATGATATGCCCTCCCCTGCCGCCGTCGCCGCCATCAGGTCCGCCTTTTGCGTTTGCCCGGGTCCGCAACAAATGCGCAGAACCGGCTCCTCCTTTGCCTGAGCGGAGGTTTAACTTAACATAATCAACAAAATTGGAAGAAGACATAGGGAATTTGCGTGTAAGTAATTTGAACGGGCAAAAGTACAAAAAATGCCGGACAGGCCGGCATAATTATTATATATATTTGAAATACAAATACTTATCTGATCACCTTCATCGCGGCTTCCACTTTTACCGATAAACGTGTGAAGACATCCTCTTCTCCGCCCACAGCATCAATGGATGCAAACTTATTTTGTTTTCTGTAAAACTCAGCCACAGGGAGTGTTTTTTCCTGATATTCTTCAAGCCGGTGAATGATCAGATCGGCATTCAGGTCATACGTTCTTGCCTGTGGTGTTTTTGACCTTGCACTCAGTCGCTTGATGGATTCAAGCGTAGAAGCATGAAGCTCAATACAATAAGATACTGTTGAGTCGAGGCGACGGAGCAATCCATCGAGGATATAAGCCTGAACAATGGTTCGGGGGAAGCCTTTAAAAACAAAACCCCGCACATTGTTGTGCTGTTTGATTTCACTCTCAATGAGGCGGATAACAATTTCATCAGGGACCAATTCTCCAAGAGCCATTATTTCCTTAACCCTTGAGCCAAGTTCGCTGCCTGATTTGATTTCGCGGCGCAGCAACGAACCGGTAGAAATATAGTAAAGATTGTACTTTTTGGCCAGCAATCTGCCCTGAGTACCTTTTCCCGATCCAGGCGCACCTGTGAGTACAAGATTAAACCATACATTCTGAAGTGTGCGGTCGATAGACTCAACCAATCTTCCAAGAACCTCATCAATTTTACCAACCCCGTTGATGGGAATATACTTATCCCTGTCCTGATAAAATTCAGCTACCGGCTTGGTTTTGTTGTTGTATTCTTCAAGACGAAACTCAATAACTTCAGCATTATCGTCGCTTCTGCCGGAAGATTTTCCTCTTTCGAGCAATCGTTCTATCAATTCTTCGCGGGGCACCTCAAGACTAAGCATACAGGCAAGTGAAGTATTAAGCTTTAGCAGCAATCCTTCAAGAATATACGCCTGAACCATGGTACGAGGAAATCCATCGAAAAGAATTCCGTTTTTATCTGTACTTGAAACAATTCTTTTTTCAATAAGCTGAACAATCATTTCATCAGAAACCAACTCACCACGATCGATGGTATCCTTGGCTTTTTTGCCGAGTTCAGTGCCTTCAGAAATTTCGTGACGTAAAAGGTCGCCTGTAGAAATATAGGCAAGATTATACTTTTCGATCAGCAGGGCTGACTGTGTACCTTTTCCTGCTCCCGGAGGGCCGAACAATGCGATATTAAGCATAAATCAATATGTTATGAAGTGCAAAAAGATGGCAATTTACAAATGATTTTCCTGATTGGCAACTATTCAATGATTTTGTAAATATCCGGAAGATTCCGGCCAAAGCCATCATAATCAAGACCATAACCCAAAATAAAATCGTTGGGTATTTCGAGCCCGATATAGTCGATCTTATAATCGGCAGTAAAAGCTCCGGGTTTAAAAACAAGGGTTGCAATTTTAACTTCAGCGGCTTCCTGTTGATTGAGAATCTCAAGCATACGTTTCATGGTGAGTCCGGTATCAATAATATCTTCGAGAATGACCACTGTACGTCCTTTTACTACCTCGGTTAAACCGATAAGTTCACTTACAACCTGTGAGCTTCTGGTGCCGGAATATGACGACAATTTAACAAATGAAATGTTATTCTCGAGTTCAATTTTTTTCAAAAGATCGGAGGCAAACATAAATGCACCATTCAAAACAACCAGAAATAAAGGCGTTTTTCCTTTGAGATCGGTATTCAGGGATTGTGCAACCCGGCTAACAGCCTGATCAATGGCTTCTGCGGGAATATAGATACCAAATTCTCTATCGCAGACTTTAATTCTTTTATTCATAATCCGTTTAATTGGCCTTCAAAAGTACAATAATTAAGAAATATAAAAGCAGGCTTTTTGCTTTTTGGTCAAAATGACAGGTTTCAGGAAACACAAATGCCGTTTCAATACTTTTACCCACACCAACCCTCCCTGGCCTTCGACCATGCCTGCCTAAAAGGGCGGCAGGCAAGCTCAGGCACCGAGGGAGGGAGTGCATCCTACCCGATTGAGCATCGTTCTTTATGCATGCTGAATATTAGGTTCTTTGATCGTTTTGTCCTTCGTTGCTATAGCCAAATGCAGGAATGACAATATTTCTTACCTTTTACTCACCCCATCCCTCCCTGGCCTTCGACCATGCCTGCCTAAAAGGGCGGCAGGCAAGCTCAGGCACCGAGGGAGGGCGTGCATCCTTGTCGATTGATGGTTGGTTCTTATATCAGCTGAATGTCATGCATTCTCCTGTTTTTAAGAGATGTCAGAAGCACTAAAACCTTTATCCTCAACTCCAGACTTCGCACTAAGTTAAATTAAGTTTAAGCTTTTTAGAATTTCATAAAAATCCACTAAATTTCATATTTTTGCATACCAAATATCTTAAACATGGAACCAAGAGTAAGCATTATAATGGGCAGTACATCCGATTTGCCGGTGATGAAAGAAGCTGCAGAAATCCTCAACGATTTTCAGATTCCTTTTGAAATCAATGCGTTATCTGCGCACAGGACTCCGAATGAGGTTGAAACTTTTGCAAAATCAGCTTATAGTCGCGGCATCAGAGTAATTATTGCCGGAGCCGGCATGGCTGCCCATCTCCCCGGGGTCATTGCTGCGATGACAACCGTACCCGTTATCGGTGTGCCCATCAAAGCTTCACTGGATGGTTTGGATTCACTGCTGGCGATTGTTCAGATGCCTCCTGGTATTCCGGTAGCAACAGTAGCCATAAATGGTGCACGCAATGCAGGAATCCTTGCCATACAGATGCTGGCAACCGGCGATGATGAGCTGATGATGAAGCTCATTGCTTTCAAGGAAGAACTGAAAACAAAAATCGTGAAAGCCAACGAAGAACTGAAAAAAGTTGAATACAAATTTAAGGTAAATTAATAGCAATCACTTGCCACAGGCTAGGGTTGAGTGGCAAATCAGGATAACAGAAAACTTCATATCCATTTTCATTTCTTCTATTCGTGTATTCGTGGCATTTCATGGCTGGCTACGAGAGGAATCGGAATTGCAGGCTGCTTAGGGGGCTATTTATTAGCGCTTGTTATTTTTTCCAGTTAATGATTATTGATGAACTCCATTAAGTTTGTTATCAAAGTGTCTTTTTCTCTCAGATATATAAGTTTCATACCATTATAAACACTGAGAAAATCATAGAATTCAATTAATAATACATTCCAATCAAGTATCAATAATCTTACATCCGAAATTCCATCATCAAATCTTACAATTTTCGGGTCATGAGCAATTGATTTCAGGTAGCCTCTATTATCAATCATGCTTTTCGAATATACTTTCAAGACTTTTGAAGACTCAAGAACTACAACATAATCTATTAAGTCCGCAAGATATTTCAGAACTATTATCTGATTTAATGTGTCAATGATCTTTTCATCGTTGTCAAACAAAATATACTTCCCGTTTTGACTAAAATATGAAACACTCAGGGTGTGTCGGTCTTCAACTTCTGTGCGTGGAAAGATATAAACCTTGTTCTTTAAAATATCTTCTACAAATATTGAGTTTTGTTTCTTAACTGAATCAATAATACTTCCATCAATAGATTCAATTTTGTAATAATAAATACCTTCAAATACTTTCTGATAATTCCTGACAAAATCCAAATTCTGTACTCCAAACTTGACCAATTCAAGAGTTTCTTTTATAGAGTAATGAAAGCCAGATTGCTGAATAACAATTTTGTTTTTATTGTTCATGTAAACCGAATCAGATTTCACAAAATCACTGAATTTTAAACCTAACATCTCATATGTATAATCGTTCCTATAGGATAAAAAGGTTGGATTGAGACTTACATTCTCCGGCATATAATCATGATCGAAATATAAGAATACATCATCATTAAATTGAGATTCTTTACATAGTATAGAAACATACTGACCAATAATCTTAACATTATTTATTTCTTCGCATTTATACCCAGTTTTTATGATAACCGTTACATTGTCATATTTATACTTATAGAACTCATCCTGATGTGGAAAAGCATTTATAAACGAAAAGAGTAAAAATATGATTAATGAAATCCTCATGTTAATAATTATTGCTATTGGTCGAAGCCTTACGGTTGCTGGTAATCAAAAACCCCAATCATCCCAGCTTCCGGAATGCCCGTTAAAAATACAAAGTTTCTCCATACCAAAATGTGCCTGTTTGTGTGTAGTTTGAGTTGAACATGAAAAAGTGCAAAAAGCTGAGTGCCACCCCAAATATAATACTTTTTCAATATCTACCCTGGGGGTCATGCCTCCACAAAATACATATCAATATCACCTTTATTTTTTGCTTTGATTTTGCCACGATAAACACAGTTAAACTGATCTTTTACCAGTTCGAAAGTATCGCCTGAAATATTAACTTTTCCCGGCTCTCCGCTTGATTCCATGCGGCTGGCTGTGTTAACGGCATCGCCCCAGATGTCGTAAGCAAATTTGTTCTTACCAACAACGCCGGCAATTACTTTGCCTGTATGTATTCCGATACGCAATTCCCAGTAATCCTGTCCGTTGGCTTCCCTTTCTGCTTTGATGCGATCCATATAAGCTTTTATCTCAAGACCTGCTTTCACCACATCAGCAGGATTTGTAGTATTGGCAACCGGAATGCCCCCGGCACACATATAGGCATCACCGATTGTTTTGATTTTTTCGAGGTTATGCTTGTCGATGATATGGTCAAATTGAAGGAAGCACTGATTCAGTTCTGCAACCAATTGTTCAGGAGTAAGCTTTTCGGCAATGGTTGTAAAACCTTTGAAATCAGTAAATAGTACAGAAACCATTTCGTATTGTTTGGGCGTTGCAGAGCCTTTCTGCTTTAACTCTTCAGCGGTTTCGTAGGGTAAGATATTCAGCAGGAGTTTTTCGGACCTGTCTTTCTCGTCTTCAATAATCTTTTTAGTTTGTCTGATGAATCTGTATCGGTTATACAACCCTATTGCCAGCAGCAGAAGCAGTAATCCGGTTATGCTGGTTGCGTTGCGTATGGTCTTCTGGCGTTGAAGATCAAGTTGCTGCAAGGCTTTGTCTTTGGTAAGAAGATCTACTTCGCCCTGCTTTTTCTCAAGATCAAAATTCAAGGTCAATGCCTGAAGCCGCTTATCCATTTCGGCATTGTAGAGGGTGTCTTTTATGGATGAGAACAGGGTTTGGTATTTATAGGCATTTTCGAAATCAGATACCTTCTGATACAAAGCCGCAAGGCCCTCGTAAGCAAATTTAAGTTCGTAATTCGCTCCGATTTCCAGCGCTATCTCCTTTGCTTTCAGATAGGAGTTAATTGCAGAGCCAAAATCACCCTTCATGTCATAAGTACTAGCCAGTCCAAGCAGTGACTGCGACATTTCGAGTTTTGCATTCTGATTTTCAGCCAACTGAAACGCCTCTCGCTGATATTCAATTGCCCTGGCAAAATCCCGTCTGATTGCGTAAACCTTCCCGATATTATTCAGGGCATAGGGGACATTCCCATTTTCAGAAGCTTTGTAAGCCTCCAGCGCTTTCTCAAAGTAGATCAATGCAGATTTGTCATCGCCTCTGGCAAGATAAATCTCACCCATATTCACAGCTGAAGTGCCGATGGCATCATTATCGCCCAGCTCTTCGCTCAGGGGAAGGGCCTTCAGATAATACTCCAAAGCCATGTAGTGCGTACCCTTTTTGTTATAATAAACAGCTCCGATATTTACCAGTGCAGTGGCAATCCGCAGCTTATCGCCGATTTCTTCCGATACCCTCAGCGATTCCAGATAGTATTGAATTGCTTTCTCATCATCGCCTTCATTAAAGTTAACTGCACCTAAGTTATTCAACATATTGGCAATTCCGAGCTTATCGCCAATGGTTTGAAAAGCAGAGAGCGATTGCTGCCAGAAGAGCAGTGTTTCGATATAGTTTCCCTGAAAGTAATAACTCATCCCAATGCTTTTGAGGGCATATGCCTGACCCCGCACAAAATCAAGTTTCTCTGCCAAAGCCAGTGCTTCATTTGCATAACGAAGCGCTTCTTTTGTGTCAACCCTCAACAAACTCCCTGAAATATCAATTAGTGTGTTTACCTTCAGGGAATCATCATTGGCATTTCTTATCAGTAGTTTAAGGCTGTCGGCTTGCTTTGTCTGAGCATCGACTCTGCTGCTAACCGCAAGTAAAAGTGCCAGGAATAAAAAAACTTGTATTTTCATTGATTTAATTTGGGTTCATTGGTTAAACAACTCCAATGGGTATCTGTTTTAAAGCGAAAAGAACTTTCAATATCGACAACAGGAGAGGATTTCGTTTGAGCCCTCCCCTGTATTTCATCAAGATTACTTTTAAACCAAATCATTTATTGCCTGATGATCCTGAACATCTGTTGTTTATCGGCAAGGGTAACCTTAATGATGTAAACCCCGGATTTTAAAGTTGTAAAATCAATTTCAAGCAAAGCACCGGTATGAATCACATCAACATGGCATATCCTGCCTGCAAGATCATAGGTTACAACATCCTTTTCAGCAAGCTTTTCATCTCCTGAAATGACGTAAACTTTATCTGATGTTGGATTAGGATATGCCATTAACGTTGAAGACAAATTACCTTCTTCTCCCTGATCAGAGATCTCACCAGATTTGTTGCATCTGTTGGATGTTGAACTGGCATTTGATGCAGTTGATGTTTTATGATTGCCGTTAAATGTAATCAATGTCCAGGTCAATTTGTTCCCATCGAAACGGGCCTGCCATGAGCCATTGCCGGGTAAAAACAATTCAGGATGCATGCTATTTTCGAATTGTCCGGTCCCGGAAATGAAATTTTCAATACCCTGAGGCACATAAACGGCTGTAGTATTCGGATTCTGATATGAAAAATTGGCAATAAATGTAAACCCATTTTCATCAGGCGGAATTTGTTCAACACAAACAAGGCTTGTTTTAACATTTCTTGTACCTGGTCCGTAAGGATTTACATAAAGGGTACCATTTTGTGGGCTGAAGTTGTAATTATTCGAGACGGCTGTAGGAATAATCTGGTAAATTCCTGCATTGCCGGTGTAAGCCGGACTGATCTCAAAAGTCAATGAATTGACTACTGACGAGTCATCATCATTGATAAATCCACTGAATGATGCCGTAAATTCAGGCAGTGGATCACCTTTCCTGATAACTTTATCATGAGCTGTCACCACCGCTTCGGCCGGAAGAATGGTAAGGGCTCCAAGTCCATAAGAAATATTAAAATTATTGGACAGCAATGAGCCTGGAACAATTATGTGTTCCCCGACAGTATTTCCGGTTACAAGGTTAAGCGAACGAATTATTACAGAACCTGTTGTACTTCCCGAAAGGATACTAATGTCATCTTCACCGAGAATAATAATTGCTTCGTTGTTGCTGTCTTCGTTTATGGTACCTGAGTTCACCAGCGCGGTGGCATTTACCAGCGCGGTGGCATTCACAAGTGCCGTTGCACTTACCAGATTGCCATCATCGTCAAAGGTATTCACCAAAGCCGTACCGTTTACCAGCGCTGTCGCATTCACCAGAGCCGTGGCATTTACCAGTGCTGTGGCGTTTACAAGCGCAGTGGCGTCTAGCAATGCCTGCGGATCAATCAGTGTTCCGTTGACCAATGCTGTGGCGTTGACAAGGGCTGTGGCGTCGCTGATCATAAAGCTCTTGTTGACCAAAGCGGTAGCATCCAACAGAGGTTCGCCCAGTTCATTCACAAGAGCCGTTGCAAAAACGAGTGCTGTGGCATTTACCAGCGCAGTTGCATGGGATTGTTGCAATTGCGAAAGTATTTCAAGACTATCGGAAGGATTTATGAAAATCAGATTTTCAGGATCAAGTTCAACATCGTTGAAGATATAATCAAACTCAAATCCCTCAAGCACTTCGCCATAGGTAAAGGTTTTATCTCTGGGTTTAATCAGCAGTTCAAGCTTTTCAATGGTCAGCAAACCGCTTTCAAACACAAAATCGAAGCGATTCAGCAGTGAAATATCCAGTGAATCAGAAGGAGGAATATTGCTGAGGGGATTCAGCGGATCGGCCAGAGAGGGCGCAATTTCCCAGAAACCTACATTGCTTAGGTTATTGGCAACTGTTTCAAAAGGCACAGCCATAATTCTTGAAATCTCATCGGCGGATAGTCCGGCATCAGCCAAAGGAACACCCCCTCCAAGGGTTTCGAGTGAATAAACGGCTGTGAAATCCGGAATAACAGCGCCATACTTTTTCGAAGCATCCTCAATTTGAATAAGAATTTTGTCTTTCGTAGAGAAATAAGCAGGTTCAGACAAACCACCATCAGTACCATTGGTCTGAGGCAGCGGAGGATTATAGACCTGAATTACAGGAAAAAGTTCATCAAATTCAGGAATTATTCCGGTAATCAGCGAATCGTTGACCCGAACAGAACCTTGAGGAAGCGGAGCTCCGTTGAAATAAATTTCTGATTGTGAGGTCAGGAAATTTCCTGTCACCGAAACTTCCACAGGAACCAAACCGGGAATCAGCGTTGTATCGTAAAGCAACGCAGTAATTTCGGGAAATGGATTCCCCAGAGTCAGCAAAGGAGCATCGGCCTGAATAAAACCGTAACCCGATGAGAAATTAAAACCTGAAGTACCCATAGGGATGGCGGTGCTTTGCATTAATTCCCTGATTTCCTGCGGAGAAATTCCTGAATCGTAAAACTTTGATCTGGCTTCCATAATCAGCGCAGCAACGCCTGCGGCATGCGGGGCTGCGGCAGAAGTACCGAAGAAATTAGGGAACGGATCGCCGTCAATATTCAAACCGCCAAGATCAACGGTAGTATTCACACCGTTTGGCGCAACAATTTCAGGTTTGTTTCTGACAATGCCATTTACAGGCACGCCACCCACCGATGAAAACGAAGCAATGCTTGGCGGATTAACACCAAATTCAGGCGTGTTGCTGTAAAGCACCGCGCCTACAGCAATGGCACTTGCGGCGTTTGCCTGCCCCACAATGGTGGATGAACCGCCATCGCCAAATTCGTTTATGGTAAGATCACCTCTGAAAACAATGTATTTCAGCAAAACACCAGAAGTGCCTGATGCATTGACAATCATTACATTGGCTTGGGCCCCGCCCGATGCAACTGTGAAAGGCAAAACCTCAATGGCTGGTTTTCCGGTGTTGTTCCTGTTAAAACCGAATAATCTTCCTCCGTTGTCATTAACCAGGTATATATCCATGTCGGTATTGGTGGTATAAAAATCACCACCATCATCCCACTGAAGCACCAGGGTATAATTACCTTCAGACAATGAAATGCTTTGAAACAGATCGGTACCACCTGATCCTGCAAAATTGTGCGCCAGACCTGTAATTCCTATGGGAGGCGTTGCCGGAGAAAACATCTGCTGATAAGATTTTGAGCCATAGTTACCGGCGGCTGAAAAATAAGCAACACCCAGTGAAGCAACACTATCAACTGCTTTTGCCACAATTCCATCGCGGAAGAAGGGCTCAGAAATGTAGGTAATGTCGTCAACAATAATATCGCAGCCGGCTTCCTGAAGCTCAATAATGCCGGCAGCAAAATCACCGGCGGTAATAAATCCGGATCTGAAAGCCAGTTCAGCACCGGGTGCAATATCGTGGATTATCTGAAGCATTGCCCTTCCTTCATCTGAACGCGCTCCGTAAGGAAACTCCTTCAAAACCTGAACCGGAACATTATTCGCAGGATTTGAAGTTCCAGGCAAATCACCACGGGAAACGTCATCGGCTGCAGGGTTTCCCAAAATTGTGTTGTAGCTGTCGGAAAGCACACCAATCTTAATGCCGGTTCCTTTGAGATTAAATGCTTTGCGCGCAAGGGCAGACCGCATGGCAACATCGCCCTGACTGGTTACAATTCCACTGTTTGTCAGGGCCGGGTAAACCGGACTGGCTTGCAAAACAAGCTGAGGCTGATCATTCAGCAGCAGTAAGTTGGCAATAGGGTAAAAACCGGTTATAAGCGATTCATTTTCATATACTTCCACAGATGTCATTCCATATCCTGATGATTCCACCAATGCCAATAAAGCTGGCAATTGCCCCTGAATGGCAGTGATTTCGATCAGTACCGTAGATCCGACGATGTTGAAAATATCATTGGAAATAACATTACCCGTTGCAATGTAAGTTTCGTAAAGGGATGTGAGTTCAGGTCCGATCAGCGAAAATGATTTTCCATCAGCAGGCGGCGTGTAGTAAGGAAAAATACTCTGATTGTTGCAATCAAGCACCGACTGAAAAACTGCGATAGAAAAATCGACAGGCATAGAGCTATTCCCGGCTTTAACCAGTGTGCGTTGATTTTGCAATCCACCGGTTAAAGTATAGGTAACCAGGATTTCGCCGGGACCACTTCCAAAGTTGCCCAAACCTGTAATTCTGAAACCCTGAAAAGGAACACCTCCTATGTCTGGTCCCAGATTAATGGTTGGATTACCGGAACCACCTGACACAAAAACTGCTGAAACATTTGAATAAGTTCCGGGAATGGCCTGCACCGCGTAATGGTTGATCTCATTGCATGCAGGAGGGCCGCATGTATCATGCTTTAATGACAGAACTATGGTAAACTGCCCACTACTGGTCGCAGTAACTGATTGTATATCTGTCGTGTAACCCTGACCATGCAAATATCCGATTTCACAATCTTCCTGAGCAAACAGGGTCTTTGACAAAAGTAGAATGAAGAGAACCAGAAAAAAAGAGGAAACCGAAAAGGCAGATACTGTATTGTAATTATTATTTCTCATGGATGTTGTTTTTTGATTTAAAACAAAGATTTTAAGTCAATACTACTCCGGCACGAATAAGCAGTAAAAGAAAACCACCTCAGACGGGCTGAAAGTTATTGATTGATAGTAGCGGTTAAAACCGGGAGGTAAATAAGAGTGAAATGAGAGAAGGACAATAAACAATCGCCTTATGTAGAATGTTTCTAAACAAAGAAAAATAATTACACGAAGCAAAACGCATAATTAACAGATTTTTAACATTTTACATCATTTTTTATGTGATTTTTGATCAATATATAACTATCAGACTATAATTCCGCAAGTTTTCAGATTTAAATCATTCCTAAAGTTCCTGACTTAAAATACGAATCAAACATATTTGACTATTTCGATGTTATTTAAGTCTCTGAATAGTCCTCCGGCAATCTGATTACTCTCGTTTACTTTTGCCCACAGAAAAACAAAAAAAATCATCAACAGCAGATTAAATATCAAAAAAATGAAACAGGAAAAGATTGTTGTCCCAGTTGATTTTACCATTGCTTCTGATCAGGCAGTTACACAGGCAATTGTAATTGCACAAAAAACCAACTCCACAATTTTACTTTTACATTGCATGGAGCCATTATCTGCTGAGAAAAAAATAACTAATCAGAAACTTGTTGAAGAAAAACTGAATTTACTGACAAAAAAGATTGAATCAGAAGGGATCAAATGCGAACATATTATTGCAGATGGGAGTATTTTTGATCAGATTCCAATGATAGCAAACCGACCGGATAACTTTATGATGGTAATCGGAACACATGGAATTCAGGGGATCAAGCAGAAAATGCTGGGAGCTGATATTTTAAAGATTGTCCGCAAAATATCAATTCCCTGCCTTATTGTTCAGGAAGATTGCTTGACCAAAAATTTCGGTCCCATAGTTTTTCCAGTAGGCAGTCACGATAATTTCCGACGTCTGGCAGAGTCAACTGCTACATTCGCCATTAAATTCGGAGCTGAGATTCATATTTATTCTGTCAACAGAAAAGGGGATGAAGCATCCGAAAGGATCAGACAAAATACGGCACTGGCGAAAGAGATTTTTACCATTAAAACCGTCCCGTTTAAATATCACAGCGAAGATGCTTATGTTATATCAGTAGGCTATGCAAAACAAACATTGAAATATGCCAATCTGATAGGTGCAGGACTGGTGTCTATAATGTCAGTAAATTCTGACGAACACTATTATTTCGCTCAGTCCGACAAGGAAATCATGATCAATAATGAGTATAACATTCCGGTGTTTTGTGTGAGTGGAATTGATGCAGAATAAATGTTCGGTTTGGTTAACCTTAACCTCAACCTATGCCTTAACCTCAGCCTCAGCCTTAACCTCAACCTTAACCTCAGCCTCAATACCCTCAGCGTTTCCTTACCACCATCACCCCATCGCGAACCGGCAACAAAACATGATCTATCCTGTGATCGTTTCTGATATGCTGATTAAACTCTGCAATACCGCGGGTTTCCTTATCTGACAGCGCATCTGGACTCATTACCTTACCGTACCAAAGCACATTATCAACCAAAATAAAGCCTCCCTGACGAACTTTCGGCAGCACAGCTTCATAATAATTCAGATAATTTTCCTTATCGGCATCTATAAAAACAAGATCGAAAATGCCATTCAAAGATTGGAGCACATCCAATGCATTTCCCTGATGAGTGATGATTTTCTGCTGTAGCCCCGTTTCGTTAAAATATTTCTGTGCTATGTGTGCAACTTCAGGATTGTTGTCGATGGTGTGCAGCTTGCCGTTTTCAGTCAGACCGGAAGCCAGATAAATTGCTGAATATCCGGTAAATGTCCCGATTTCAAGGATAAGCGCCGGATTCAGCATAAAGCTGATCATCTGAAGCAAACGCCCCTGCAGCAGTCCCGAAAGCATGCCCGGTGTAGTTACTGCCAGGTTGGTATCGCGAATCAATCGCTGCATCAGTTCAGGCTCAGGCGAAGTATGCTCAATTGCATAACGCTCATACTCAGGATTGGTGGTTTGATATTGCGGCCTTTCGAACAATTCGCTCATGGTTTCCGGTTTTTATAGACCAGCATACTCATTTTTTTGGGGTCCAGTAAATCGGTAGCCACCTCGAGAAGCTGCGCTGACGTAATGGAATTGATTTTTGAAATCAATACTTCATGGGTATCTACTGTATCGTAAACCAGCACACTTTTGGCCATGGAGAGGGTGTCGTTCAGGTTTGACTCAAAGGATATGGCAATCTGACCGATAAACTGCTGTTTGGCGGTGTGAAGTTGCATAGCGCCCAGTGGTTTGTCGCGGAATTTATCCAGCTCCTTGTAAACCAATGCAATGGCTTTATCAAGCGCTCCATTATCGGTGCCAAGATAAATCATAAATGAACCCGCCTCAACATAAGGTGTGTATGCCGATTCTATGTTATACGACAGCCCGTTGCGTTCGCGCAAAGCCATGCTGAGTCGCGAGTTCATAGCTGGCCCGCCAAGCATATTGGTAAGTAAGGCCAGCGCTGTACGATTGGGATCGGTATATCCGTAAGCCTGATTGCCAATAATGCAGTGGGTCTGGAAAATCCGTCGGGACTGAATCACGGTTTCGGGCAGATTACCTGCAAATTTCAGGCGACCGGTCACACGAAGATTTTCCGGCTGCTGTCCGAAGGCTGCAGTCACCAGCTTAACCAGACGGGTAAAATTTATATTTCCCACCGAACTGATTACAATCTGGTCGGTATGATAATGATTGGCAATAAAGGAAAGTATTTTCTTTCTGTTGAATTTTCTAACACCGGTCGGAGTTCCCAGGATTGATTTTCCGAGTGGATGCCCTTTGAACAACATCTCCTCAAACTCATCAAAAATCAACTCAGAAGGGCTGTCCTTGTAAGCGTTTATCTCATCAATCACCACATCTTTTTCCTTGTCTATTTCTTTATCAGGAAAAGTAGAATTGAAAAGGATATCGGCGAAAAGCTCCACAGCACGGGCATAATGCGAACTGAGGAAAGATGCATGAAGGCAGGTTTCTTCCTTGGTGGTGTATGCATTGAGATCAGCGCCGATATTTTCGAGCCGACCCAGCACCTGATGAACCTTGCGTTTGCCGGTTCCTTTGAAAATCACATGTTCAATAAAATGGGCAAGTCCTTCTTCTATGGGCAGTTCATCACGCGAGCCGGTATTGATCATTACAGCCAGATGGCCAACAAGCCGGTTTGAATTTCGGTGAACAATCCGGATGCCATTGCTAAGGGTATGAAATTGATATTGCATGTTTTAGATTGGAGGTGGCAAAAGTAAGGAAATATTCGGCGCACCTGCCTGTTTTAAAGTTGCAGCGCATACCTCCTGCCAGGAAGAGTCTTTGTTTGTGATAACTATCGGAAACGCTAACAATGACAGATTGTCGTTTTACACCACATGATTTGTAAAATTGATCGTTTTGTGCTTCGACTCCGCTCAGCATGACATTGTATATTATTGATTGTGAATACATTAGTTAGAGACTGCGCTAACCTAATACGAATGTCACACTGAGCGGAGTCGAAGTGTTTAAACGCTTGATCTGCTGTCAACTCCGCATATGCTCATTGTTTTTGAGTTCCAACTCCATGTGTACAAGGAGTAGGTACATCCTGCTAATAAATCAGCACACCTATTTAACTTCCAATGGAAATTTCTTCACATACGACAACCAGAAAAGCGGACGATAACCACGCAATTCGCCGGCTTCGGTATAACTTTCAACCAACGGACAAATGGCAATTACCTTTTTGGTAATCATACCGTTATCTTCATTCAGATACCATTCTTCCAGAAAACGAACCCTGGTAATGTCAGATAACTGAAGCTCGCGGGTAACAATGCTGTCGTAGTTTTCGTAAGGTTCATAAGGGCGCTGCAATGTCAGCAGATCGGTTCGGGTGCCGGTGGCAAGTACTTCTTCGGGCGAAAGCTGTTTGTTGGATATCACATCATAAACCTTTACTTTTCCTGTGCGGGCCGACTGAATCACAGCCTGTACAAACTTTTCACGATTCGGTCCTTCAAGATTTTGCACCCACCAGGCCAGATCAACTTCAGGCGTTTTTATGGTAACATCATACTGAATGCGTTCGGTAAGTTTATCGCCTTTCCCGCTTCCGCAGGAAATAAATACGAGAACTGATCCGAACAATAATCCGGCAAATAACATCTTTTTCATAATACAGGGGTTTATTAACGATTTCTTGGTCAGGTATTATTTTTGCGTGAGTACAAAGTTATCAAAGTTATTCCGAAAAGCATTCATACAGCGGAAAAATGATGGTAAGCTGCTAAAGACAGATTGAACTTTTAATTTCCCTTATCAGGATTACATGCTTTGAAAAAAGTGATCGTCTTGTCCTTTGTTCCAATAGGCAATAGGAACTGCTACCAATGATAGGAAGCGTGCAATTGGTGTTATTTCTCAATACCAACAGATTTCTCCCTACGGTCGAAATGACCCATTCAATTAAGGAGAAGATTGATGGTTTTGGAGAGTCTGAATTGGCGGCAAAGCCGCCAATTCAGACTCTCCAAAACCTCTGCTGGCAAAATCCTATCGTCATTTCGATCCCGAATTTTCGGGAGAGAAATCTGCCAATTATATATAGGAAGCGCGCTGGCTGCTAAAAAAATAAACCTCTACCTTTGCAAAAAAGCCACCGACCATCCAAGTGAGCATACTCATGAACAAACCTGAGAAAACCAAACGGATTCCAGTCAGCAAAAGTGCCCCGGAAACACATATTTCTTTCGGAAAGTTTAAAATCACTGCCCGAAATGCAGGCATTGCACTGATTCTTATTTTCACATTTATACTTTACTCCGGTGCATTGCGCAACGATTTCCTCAGCGGTTGGGACGATGGCGAATACCTTTCCGATCCGTCAGTTTCGGGTGAAGGCCCGATTAATACCGCGGCCATTTTCAGCAATTTTCATCTTGGAATGTATCAGCCGCTTGCGGTGCTCAGTTTTGCAATCAACTACAAAACGTCCGGGGCTGAATCCTGGGCTTTTATTCTGACCAACATTCTGCTTCATCTTTTGAATACATTACTGGTTTTTAAACTGATGGAACGATGGATGAAAGGATGGATTCCTGCCGCAATCGTTGCCCTTTTGTTTGCGATTCATCCAATGCATGTGGAGTCAGTTGCATGGATTTCAACACGAAGTTCGGCACTTTACTCACTGTTTTATCTGTCGGGGCTGCTGGTTTGGGATAAGTACCTGGAGCAGGGACTTCAGCCAAAACATTATCTGCTTGCTTTGCTTTTCGCGATTCTGGCGCTTTTCTCAAAATCGATGGCGGCAACATTTCCGCTCATCCTTTTTGTGGTGGATTATATGAAACAACGAAAGTTCAGTCTGAGACTGATTACTGAAAAACTGCCTTTTTTTGTACTTTCGGTCATCTTTGGAATTGTTGCCATCAAAGCCTCCGCTTCATTCGGGCACATCACCGTTCTTGAACAGGATTATTCGCTGGTGCAGCGCTTTTTCCTGATCATTTATGGCGTTGCTTTTTACCTTTACAAACTCATTATACCAACCAATTTATCAGCCATTTATGCATTTCCTGAGCTGACTAACGGAAAATTGCCCGTCTATGTCTATGCTGCTGCACTTCCGGTGGCAGCTTTGGCGGCGGGCATATGGTTTTCGGGAAGGCACAGGCGTGAGTTTGTTTCAGGAGCACTGTTTTTTCTGTTTGCCATAGGCATGGTGCTTCCGTTATTCTGGTCACGGATTTTTATAACGGCAGATAGATACACCTACATTCCATACATCGGACTATTTATGCTGATGGCCAGACCAATTACTGACTTATGGAACTCGCGCACCACCCTTGACCGCAGCACTTTGCGACTGTTTTTTATTGCATCGGCACTTGTTTTGATTACCCTGAGCACAGCAACATTCAGGAGAATTGGTGTATGGAAAGACACTCCGACACTGCTTACCGATGTGATTGACAAAAAACGCTCGGATGCCGATATGGCGCACGGGTATTTTTATCTGGCCAATTATTACGATGGCGCCAATAATAACGAAGAAGCCATGAAATACTACGACCTGTCGCTCAGCCGGAACAACAAATACCTGTTGGCGCTCAATAACCGCGGAATTATCAAAGGCAAAACAGGAAATACAAGATCAGCCATCGCCGATTTTGAACAGGCAATCCAAATAAAACCCGATTACGCGGAAGCATATTACAACCGCGGCGTTGCCCTATACCAGACCGGTGACAAAACTGCAGCCTGCAACGACTGGAAACAGGCGGTTTCTTTAGGCTTTAAACCGGCAGCACAGGCGATAAGTTTGTATTGCCATGAAGCCAAAGCACCTGATTTCGGGAAGATTGGGGAATAAACATTATTGCCACCAAAACTCTAAAGCACTAAAATGCACCAAGATTTGGAGATTTTCTTTGAATATATTCAGTCAGGCATGTCTCGCACTCCCCAAGTTCACGGTTTATATTATGATTCTATCGTATAGCGCTGCATAAATTGATGGTGCAACTGATATTTATTTATATTTGATGCGGTATTCAGATTTGCAAGAATTGATAATTGAGATTAAAGATGATAGCTAAAACAAACTTTCTGTTATGAGAAAACATATAATTGGCTTAGTATTTCTTGGACTGATTTTTAGTTGTTCCAGAAAACCAGAAAATGATACTTTAATTCGGAATATTTGGATAGGTGATCATCATCTTACCTTGTACTTTGACTCAACCCAAAGCATCTATTTTCCTCTGCCTGTGATACTCGATTTAATTGATTCCGATCAAGCTATGTTGAAGTATTTTGCGGGGGATGAGACAAAAATAAAATGGAGTATCGATAACGGCATTTTAACAATTGACACAACTAAGTATAGAATAATTGCCCTTACCACTGATAGTCTTGTTTATTCTCCATATTTAAAGGAAAACCTTAAACCTGATGATGAGCCAAGTGAATATGAAGAAATATCAATAGTTTCTGTAAGAGATGAGTATTATGTTTTTAAGCGGGTAAAGGAGTATAAACATAAAAAAACAGACACAAACATCGCTGACTATTTTATGAACAAATTGTTCTATAATTCCAGTTATGATTCCACCATGAATTATGGCGACTATCTTGATTTCCTTGATAATGAAGTAGTGATTTTCAAAATGCAAAGTGGAACTTCACCAGCTATTCATCTGCAGGAAGAGTGCTGGCGAATTGAACAGTATAAAGGATATTCATTTTTATTTTTTTATCATAGTTGGATAAAAGGCAATGGATTTACAGAAAGAGCTCATCAAATTCTAAACCTGAATGATGATGGATTTACTTTAGATAGATTTCCCGGGAATAAACAATCTGATTACATTTTAGCTGATCCCGAAAAAGATGATTTGCTCCATGCTAAAATGATTGGCAAATGGATATCAATTAATGATACCAGCAAGTTTTACAATCGGCACCTTTCTTTAGGGGGAATTAAATCCGGAATTCATAAACTTTATAATGACACTTTAACCTACCATTTTTTTACTGATTCATTGTCAATATCAGGCAAAGGGTTCTTACCTATAAAATGTAACTGGAGGTTAAATTCTGACAACTCAATATTGATATATGAGCATTTAGTTGAAAGAGATGGTCAACAGGCTTTACATGTTGAATTTGCCAGAATTCACAATTTCGAAAATGATTTACTGGAATTAGAACTATATGAGAATCATATTTCAACAGGCCTGAAAAAACCTGGAGTGGTAATATTAAACAGAGATCAGCGTTTTATAAAATTGAATGAATAACGCAACAATTATAAGAAAAAACTTCGGGTGCATGATTGTTGCCTCATCGATTTTTGACAGTTTCAGATAAAATAAACCAACAATGAAAAAATCATTAATTACCCCGATAATAATTTCAATTCTGATACCAGGATTGATGATAATTGGTGTTATCAGATTTATCGGGCCTTTACTGGGTAATGAAACCAAACATATTTATACAACAGATTTATATAATCTGGTGGAGGATGGAGATATAATTTTTCAAACATCAAAATCAAGCCAAAGTAAAGCAATCCAGATAGCGACCAATTCAAAATACAGTCACCTTGGAATTATTTACAAGATAGAAGGAGACTTTTTCGTTTACGAAGCTGTTCAACCAGTTAAGCTAACTCCTTTTACAGAATGGGTTGAACAGGGAGAAAAAGGCCATTTTGTAATTAAAAGGCTAAAGAATGCAGATGAAATATTGACAAGTGATGTAAAAAACAAAATGAAAACCGAGGGCGAAAAGTATAGAGGCAAAGATTATGATTTATATTTTGAATGGTCCGATGACAGAATTTATTGTTCGGAGTTGGTGTGGAAGATTTACAAAAACGCTGCTGGCGTTGAAATAGGAGAACTTCAGAGATTGGATGAATTTAATCTGAACGATAAAATTGTCAAACAAAAAATGAAGGAACGCTTTGGAGATAATATCCCTGAAAATGAAATCGTTATATCTCCATCAAGTATGTTTGAGAGTAAAAATCTGATTACGATTTACAGCAAATAAAAAATGAAGTCCTATCGATAAAAAAACCTGAACAACAGACATATGAAACTAAAGCATAAACCATCCCTAATTGCAGTGACATGTTGTATATTCCTGATAACAAGCTGTATTCCCGGCAAACAAACATCATTGTTCAGCAATATGAAAAAAGAGGCAGACACATTAATTGTGTTTAGTCCATATCTGGAGATTATCGCCTTTGATTACAGGACGAAAACCCCTGACAGTATATTGGCAGACGAGAATAAAGAAATAATAACAAGGGTTACAAATCAGTTGCTATCCTCAAGGTACAAATTGAAACACATTGAAATACCAGCGCTTGACAGTCAAAAATTATCAGATTTTTTTTTCAGAGCAGATAACGCACCGGGGGCAAATAATTCAACCCGACAACAGACATTTTTTCCGGAGTTGAAAGAAATAGACAACAATCAACTTGCTATGTTTATAACATTTCATGCAGAATACAATTCTGTAACCACCGCCATTACAGGAAGCACAAGTTATGGTGCAAGTTCGGTGAGAATTACGCCATCGGCAAGACCACGTTCTGATTTAAGGCTTATTATTTTTAATATGCAAACCAATGAAATAATCTTTTATAACAGGTATGATACGAGAAGTTACAGCGCCAATTCCCCTGCTGACGTGGAACGTATGACACGAAAAATATTAAGAGACATCTATTATAAATAACATCTGTGGCCAACAACATAGCAGTAAACACCCGTAATCACACGAAAATTTTTATTATTGCGAACATCAACAAATAAGTCCTGAAAAAACGATACAATTTCACCAACAGATCAGTATATTTGTATATGATTGATGATGGCGGGAAGATAAGATCAATCTCTGGCCTCCTTCCGGCCAACAATCCAAATGCTTATTGAAATTGAAAATACAGGTAAACAACATAAATCTGCGAAGCAAGCAGCCATATTTCATAGCTGCCAGCCAATACATCATCAGCATCTTCATATTTGTAAAAATTTAACCTGCAATCAACTATGGACGCAATCAACTTATGGAACACCCTTGCCATAACATTATTGACAGTTATTGGCGGAATATGGACATTTTTCAAACTATTCTACAAATACAAAACCAAAGTACTGTTCATTACAAATTGCCAGATCCTGCATAAAACAATCTGGGAAGCCATGTTTAAGTTACCGGAATTAAAAATTGCGAAACATGGAGAAGAAGATTTTGCATTTCGCCCGCTGGTTCTTTTACCTCATTGTCTGAAAAAATATTCAGATGTAAAAAACGGGCATAAAGCCATACTTGAAAGCGTAAATCCAAACAGAGAAAAAAATCTGAAAATCATAGCGGAAGTTTACTGGATTCCGGAAAACATGCCAATATGGGGCTCAATCAAGCAACCGGTTTTTTCGTTAATCCTGCGCCGCTATTTTGGAATTGAACGCCCGATGTATCAGGATGAAGATATAGATGATACAAGAAGAAACCCCAATTGGATGCCGGTGAGGCATTCCGATGAACATCTTTTGCCACTTAACCGGCCAGACAAAGAAACAAAATCGATCCTCTGGGCGGTTTCTTCTGCCTACACTTACAGGTTTTTCAATCCCTATGACGGAACTTACCATCGCAAACCGGCTGCGGATAACTTTATCGAATATTGTGGATTGTCAATTATCTTAAGCAAAAGGTCTTTGGCTCAGTCTGAAAAAGATTGATTCAAAAACATTTGCGGATCTCTCAGGTTAAACGGTTCTTTACTGCAACAATATTCAGAGAATCAGGCATTGCAAATGCAATGAATATTCAAGCCAACAGCGAACTGCAAGCCACATTTTTTGACTTCGCTTCTTAGCTAAGTTGCATCACGGGTCTGGGCCCACCGGAAAATATTTACACCTGCTGATCCCGCAAAGGAAAAGTATGTAATTTTGAACATTCTCATGGACATGCAAGCAGTTTTCGCTTCATATGATGCAAAGCGCATATAGCAGCTTACAGCAAGCAGTATTTTTGTTTCTCTGGTCAGAAAAGCAGTAAAATTTAAAGGGCAGTTCATCTCAGAAAGTTCAGTGTTGAGAATCCCTGACTTTGCAATGCTGCTGAAGGTTTTCCAACAATTCATCAAGAAAAATCCGACATGGAAAGATTAGTAACATCAAATTTAAAACTTGGAATTATTGCAGGCGGACAACTTGGAAAAATGCTTATTCAGGAAGCCAGCAAGTGGGACATAATAACGTATGTTCTTGACAATGATGAAAATTGCCCTGCCGGAAAAATTGCCTCACATTTTATTAAAGGAAATAAACTTGACTTTGAATCTGTTTACCAATTCGGGAAATTGGCAGATGTATTGACCTTTGAAATTGAGAATGTGAATATTGAAGCCCTGAAGAAACTAAAATCAGAAGGCCACAGAATTGTTCCCGACCCTCAAATATTAGAGTTAATACAAGACAAAGGCTTGCAGAAAGAGTTTTATAAAAAGAATGGAATCCCAACTTCCGCCTTTAAAATTTACGAATCAGAAACAGCTGTTTTCAATGGCATTGAAAAAGGGGAAATTAAATTTCCTTTTGTGCAGAAATTAAGGAAAGGCGGATACGACGGGCGCGGAGTCGCAGTGATAAATGACATAAGCGATTTGATAAAAGTACTCTCAGGGGCATCGGTAATTGAAGAAAAAGTAGAGATTGTAAAGGAAATTTCAGCCATCGTTGCACGAAACAAAAAGGGCGAAATTAAATGTTTTCCTGTTGTTGAAATGCTTTTTGACCCCAGGGCAAATCTTGTAGATAAATTAATTTGTCCCTCCTCAATTACAATTGAACAATCAGAAAAAGCGGTTACTCTTGCCAGTGAAATTATTGAATTGCTGAATATGGAAGGCTTGCTTGCAGTTGAGTTCTTTATAGATACGAAAGGCGAAGTAATTGTAAATGAGGTTGCTCCCCGTCCGCACAACAGCGGTCACCATACCATTGAAAGCATAATTACATCACAGTTTGAGCAACATCTGCGTGCAATACTAAACCTTCCTTTGGGAAGTACAAAACTTAAACTGCCTTCGGTTATGATAAACATTTTAGGAGAAGAAGGCCACGAAGGGCCGGTAATTTACGAAGGACTAACTGAGAGTATGGCAATTGACGGTGTGAAAATTCATTTATACGGAAAAAAGATAACCAAACCTTACCGTAAAATGGGGCATGTAACCATACTTTCGTCATCGTTGGAGTGTGCGCTGAAGAAAGCAGAAAAAGTGAAGCAATTTATCAAGGTAAAATCATGGAAAGAAAGTTAGTAAGCATCGTAATGGGGTCTGACTCTGATTTGCCTGTAATGAAACAGGCGGCCGAAATACTTGACAAATTTGGCATTGGATATGAAATTGATATAGTTTCGGCACACCGAACGCCCGAAAAGTTATATGAATTTGCGTCAAATGCACATAGCCGGGGAATTGTAGTAATCATTGCCGGAGCAGGAGGGGCAGCCCACTTGCCTGGCATGGTGGCAGCCATATCGCCCTTACCTGTAATTGGAGTGCCAATAAAATCAAGCAATTCCATTGACGGCTGGGATTCCGTACTTTCTATTTTGCAGATGCCAGGCGGAGTACCTGTAGCAACAGTTGCGCTGAATGGAGCAAAAAATGCAGGGATTCTAGCAGCTCAAATCGTTTCAGCGATGGATAATTCAATACAAACCAAAATTATCCGATACAAGCAAGAGCTTAAAGAACAGGTTATTACAAAGTCAAATAATTTGAATACTTAAAATTATTTTTATATCCTTTCATCGTAACTTTCCTTCTCACGGGTTTAAATGTGCGATGGATAGTTTTGATGTTTAAATGGTTATATATTCGAGGCAGAAATCTGATTTTTACTTTCGTTCAAAAAGGGAGGAAGGTAAGTTGGGAAAATTGGGGGAATTGAGGATATTAGATCGTTGGAAGAAAAAATCATCCATTTATTGATATTTCAGTTGATAGGCAATTAACGATCCTATAAATACAAAATGGAACTTCATTAACAAAGTCCGATTTATATAAGAGGGATAAAGGTGTTTGTATTGATCTGTTTTGTAGTTTAGACACGCGGTTGGTAATGCACTTCGCACCAACCTAAAACCTGTATTTATGGAATCAACATTTCTTACTGAAATATTCCTTCCCATTTCATTGGGCATCATCATGCTGGGCATGGGATTGTCACTTACGCCTGCCGATTTCAAACGAGTAGCGCTCTATCCTAAGGCCACCGCGCTCGGCATACTGAATCAGATTGTAATACTGCCCATCATTGGTTTTCTTCTTTTACTGATTTTTCCAATGAGCACCCCTGAACTCGCTGTGGGTATCATGGTTCTTGCTGCCTGTCCCGGTGGACCAACATCAAACCTGATTTCGCACATCTCTAAGGGAGACACAGCATTATCGATCACCCTCACAGCCATTTCGAGCATTATTGTCGTTATCACTATTCCGCTGATTGTCAATTTTTCGCTCCGTTATTTCATGAAACAGGGGGAATATATCCCGCTGCCTGTTATCAATACTATGATTTCCGTGGTCATCATCACCCTTGTTCCTGTGGCCATAGGTATGATCATCCGCGCCAAAGCGCCTGAGTTCGCAGCTTTGATGAACAAACCGGTGAAGATTATGTCCGGCATCCTGCTTATGGTGGTCATTTTTGCAGCTGTATTCAACGACAGGGAAATTCTGGCGACTTCGTTTAAACAGGCTGGTCCGGTAGCCCTTGCGCTTAACCTGACTATGATGTTTATCGGATTCTTTTCTGCCCGAATGTTCCGGTTAAACATGGCTCAGCGAATCACCATATCCATTGAATCGGGCATACAGAACGGCACACTGGGCATTGCCATTTGCGCTACATTGCTGCACAACCCAACCATGACCATCAGCCCGGCCATATACAGCCTGATCATGTTCATGTCGTCTGGTGTCATTATTGCCTGGATGAATCTCGGATATAAACAGAAAGCCAGTCAACAATACTCATTATAAAATAGCCGGGAATCTGCGGTCCCAATTTTCCAAAAGAGCCTGTCCCGGCTTACCGGAAGGGATCTCAAAAACACGGGAATCTTACCGGCCATCAGCATAAAATATTCTAAAAAATACTGATTCCCTTTTCCGCTGAAGCGATAAGGAATAAGGATACCTTTGCAGAAAATTACTGCATTTTTTACCCGGCAGAAGCAAAATCATCACTGCCTGAACTCATATAAACTCTCCTGAAAATCAGGACAAAACTGACTTGAAAAAATCAGAAAACTAAAAACTACGCAAAAATGGAAAACAAAGATCTGAATCGGTTCATCACTGAAATTGAACTATTTAAAGGCTTGAGTGCCGAAGAAATTGAAATGGTTGTTGCGGCTGTTGAAAAGCGAAAATTTAATACGGGGGAATACCTTTTTCAGGAAAGCAGTCCGCGTGAAGCTATCTTTTTGATTTTCGAAGGCGAAGTTGAGTTATTTAAAAAATCGGCCCTGGGAGCAGAAACAAAACTCAGCTATTTCAGCCGCTTTGATTTTTTGGGAGAAGGCTCTCTCACCGAGGATTCTCCACACAGCACCAGCGCAAGGGCAAAGCATAAAACCATCACTTTTATGCTGAAAAGAGATTTCTTTGAGTTGAACGGACCTACCGCACTCAAGATTTTTTCGAATATTTCGCGGGTAATTTCGCGCAGAATGCGACAGGCCAATGCACGTATGATCAGCTCGGCTGCTCAGTATGAATCGGGCCGCACCCGCACCGAACACGATCTGCTTGGCTATCGCGAGGTTCCTTACGAGTATTATTATGGCATTCAGACACTGCGCGCACTGGAGAACTTCAACATTTCGGGCGTACAACTGAACTTCTACCCGGTTTTTGCTGAATCGCTGGCCATGGTCAAACTTGCGGCAGCCAAAGCGAATTACGATTTAGGGTTGCTCAGCAAATCACTTGCAGATGCCATTGTACGTGCCAGCAACGAAATTATTAATGGCAAATATACATTCCATTTTGTGGTTGATATGATTCAGGGAGGCGCAGGCACTTCCACCAACATGAACGCCAACGAAGTGATTGCAAACCGTGCGCTTGAAATACTTGGCCACGAACGCGGACAGTATGAGTTCTGCCATCCAAACAATCATGTAAACCTTTCACAATCAACCAACGACGCCTATCCTACAGCAATAAAAATTGCATTGATCCGCAGCAATGAAAAACTGATTGAGGTACTAATCGATCTGATCGCTTCATTCAAGGTAAAAGCAAAAGAGTTCGCTCATGTAATAAAAATGGGCCGTACACAATTGCAGGATGCCGTTCCCATGACATTGGGTCAAGCCTTTGAAGCCTATGCAGTGATGCTTGAAGAAGAGATTGCCCGGTTGAACCAGAATGTTGAGCTATTTCTTGAGGTAAATATGGGTGGAACTGCCATTGGCACAGGCATCAACGCAGACCCGAGATATAGCGGCGTTGTGATTGAACACTTACGCGAAATCACGGGCAAACCCATTGTTCTGGCAACCAACCTTGTAGAAGCAACACAGGATACCGGTGCGTTTATCATGTACTCATCAGCTGTAAAGAGGCTAGCTGTAAAACTTTCAAAGATTTCGAACGATCTCCGTTTACTTTCATCGGGTCCGCGTGCCGGATTTAATGAGATCAACCTCCCTCCTATGCAGCCCGGCAGCACCATTATGCCTGGCAAAGTAAACCCGGTTATCCCTGAAGTGGTAAACCAGATTGCGTTTAAAGTTATCGGCAACGATCTTACGGTTACACTTGCCGCCGAAGCCGGTCAGCTTGAACTTAACGTGATGGAGCCGATTATTGTCTATAGTCTGTTCGAGTCCATTGAAATGCTCAAAAACGGCATGAACACGCTGAACCACAGGTGTATAAAAGGCATTACCGCCAACGAAGAACGCTGCCGCGAAATGGTTTACAACAGCATTGGACTGGTTACGGCACTTAATCCGGTGATCGGCTACGAAGCATCAAACAAGCTGGCCAAAGAAGCACTTGAAGGCAACAGAAGTGTTTATGATCTGGTGCTTGAGCAGAAACTGATGACTAAAGCCCAACTTGATGAAGTACTTGACCCGAAAAATATGATCGCACCGAGGACAATGACGAAGCAGGGTTAAGGTAATTTCTAATTTCTAATTTCTAATTTCTAATTTCTAATTTCTAATTTCTAATTTCCAACCATTTTCGGATTTGACCTAACAAGTTTTCTTTTCAACTTGTTAGGTCTTCTTTTTTTTAAGGGATGTAAATTGATCTTTCTAGTCTTTCTTACCAGAGCGGACATGCTTTTCCACTTGTTGGCTCTTCTTTTATTGAGGGATTGCCGAATTTAAGGCCAGGCGACAAAGGTTAAAGAAACAAAAAGATAACCTGAAAGTAAAGATCCAAATTGGCAATCCTTTTCTACCTTTGTCAAAAGCAACGGCTATGACCATAAAGATAGCATTGATTATTTCTATTGTGCTGCAGTTTGCGGCAGCGATTATTGCATTATCACTAACCAGACGAACCAAAACCAACATTGCGTGGTGGCTGATTTCAATTGGATTTCTGCTGATGGCCATTCGCCGGGTTTTCGAATTCTTTCAGCTTTCTGATAGCGAGAGCAGGCTGGTTACCGGACTTTTAAGCACCTGGACTGGTGTGGCAATTTCTATACTTATGCTTGGCAGTCTGATCTTTATCAAACGCATTTTCAATATTCAGAAGCGCATGGATCAACTGCGCAAGGAAAATGAATCGAGGGTTTTGTCGGCGATTGTAAGGACTGAGGAAAAAGAAAGACTTAACTTTTCGAAGGAATTGCATGACGGGTTGGGGCCATTGCTCTCATCGGTAAAAATGGCAATCTCGGCAAGCCGTATCAATGAAAAATCTGAAAACTGGAACACTGTGCTTAAGAACGCCGAGAAACTTATTGATGAATCGATTACATCGCTCAAAGAAATTTCAAATAAACTCAGCCCGCATGTGCTTAATAATTTCGGGCTGAAAAAAGCAGTAAAGTCATTTATTTCGCGTTTGCCCGCATCCGGAACACTCACCATTAACTTTAACTCAAACCTGGAAGAGCGAAGATATACCTACAATCTTGAAGTAGTGCTTTACAGGATTATCTGTGAATTGATTTCCAACTCGTTACAACACTCAAATGCCCGGAATGTCTTTATCACACTAATGGATGACAATCAATTGCTAAAGCTTGATTACCTGGATGATGGCATTGGTTTTGACGAAGCCATTCTGGAAACCACAAACCAAGGAATGGGATTCGCAAATATCCGGTCGAGGGTGAAATCGCTCAATGGCAGCATCGACATTTACACCGTTCCAAACGAAGGAGTCAGGGTGAATGTGGTGATTGAGAATAGCTGAAAAGGATTGCAGAACTCTTTCATAACAAAATACTTACTTTCATTTTGTCATAAGGAATCCCGGCAAAATTAACAACTGAAAAAACCATGCAACCATTTTCCATTTACTTAGTTGACGACCACAAATTATTCAGAGAGGGACTCGGAATGTTGCTCAGCTCCATGCCGATAGTTTCGGAAATCGTGGAAGCGTCATCGGGCGAAGAGTTTCTTGAAATGCTTGAAAATCAGAAACCCGGGCTTGTATTTATGGACATCAGCATGCCGGGAATTGATGGAATTGAGAGCACCCGCAGGGCACTGGAAATTTATCCTGACCTCAAAATAATTGCGCTTTCAATGTTTGCTGATGAGGACTATTATACCCGAATGATAAATGCCGGGGCCAAAGGCTTTATCCTCAAAAATTCAGGGATTCAGGATGTGGAAGAATGTATTAGAAATGTGGTGGCCGGTCACAACTATTTTTCACCCGAAATTCTGGCAAGCATTCTGAGTAACATCACCAAAAAGAATAAACCTGAGAAAACCGGAGAACTTTCGGAACGGGAAATCGAAGTTCTTTACCGCATTTGTCAGGGACTCTCGAATCAGCAAATTGCTGATCTTCTGCGCATAAGCAAACGAACTGTTGACAAACACAGAGAAAATCTTCTGGAAAAGACAAACAGCAAAAATACCGCAGGCCTGGTAATGTTTGCCATCAGGAATGGAATTGCAGATGTATAATAAAGCCTGTGAATGATAATTCAGGCTCTGATAAGTATTTGTACGTAGTAATCCGGTACGTTTAAAGACTGTTTCACAGCAATTAAATATGAGGTAATTTTGATTGCTCAAAATTACCTTAAATATGAAGCAGATTAATTACAAGCCATTCACATTACTGATCTTAATTTCAGTTCTCTGCCAGACGGTTAGCGCGCAATTCAGCGTTGATGCGCAACTTCGCAGCCGGTTCGAAATCCGCGACGGATACCAGAAACTGGCTATTGAAGGATCAACTCCGGCCATGTTCGTTTCGCAGCGCACCCGTCTTACTTTTGGTTATGAAACCAGCTCATTGAAACTGAAATTCACACCTCAGGATGTGAGACTTTGGGGTGATCAGGCAAAAATGAACGCATCCGGAGTTGGAGACAACCCATCGCTGGATTTGCTGGAGGCTTACGCCGAAGTAAGGTTAGGAAATGCCGGATGGGTTTCAGCAGGTCGTCAGCAACTGGTTTACGACAACAGGAAACTTCTCGGCCACCGCAACTGGAATCAGAGCGGAATGAGTTATGACGCTTTGTTATTTAAATTTAAGCCCGGCAACTGGAACATTCACGCAGGTGCTTCATGGAACACAATGGCCGAATCAATTGCGGATAATCCATATCCCTCAACCCGGATCAAATCGCTGAATTTCTTATGGTTAAACCGAAAATTCAATGAGAATTTTAAGCTCTCCATGTTACATATTTCTTCAGGTGTTACAAAAACCGACACCACCAACCCCATGAATTTCAGGCACTCTACCGGATTTTATGGAGAGTATAAAAAGAACAATTTCAGTGCATTGAGTAATTTTTATTATCAGTACGGGAAAAACCAGAAAGGCAGAAAAGTAAGTGCATTTTTGTTTAATGCAGATGCTGCTTATAAATCCGGGAATCTCACCACCGGAATCGGAATGGGGTATCTGAGCGGAAACAACAAAACTCAGGGTATCGGTGAAACCGATAAACTCTTTGATCCGCTTTACGGAAACCGACACGAGAACTTCGGTGCAATAGATTACTTCAATAGTTTCCCGACGCAGACCATGCAGGGAGGCGTAGCAGACTACTATATTTATCTGGGCTACCGGATTTCTGATAAACTCAGCCTGAAAAACACAGGCCATTATTTTACCCTGGCACAGTCCAATCCTCAAACTCCGGAGGACAAAAATCTTGGTTTTGAAAATGACCTGATATTGAGTTTCCGCTTCAGCAGCTGGGGAAACCTTGAAGGGGGATACTGCTTCTTTCTGCCAACTGAATCACTGAAAACCATCCAAAAAGTTGAGCAGGATAAATTTTCGCAATTCTTTTACCTGCAACTTACGTTAACGCCGAATTTATTTAAGCAAACAGCGTCACCAGAAAAATAAATGACCATGAAAAAGACAGGACTTTTCTTCGCTATGGCAGCTTTGGTATTGTTTACCTCATGCGCCTCACAAAAGAAAAAAGACCAGACCATCAGTCTGTCGGGGGCATTTGCACTTTATCCTCTGGCAATTAAATGGTCAGAAGAGTACAAAAAGCTTCACCCTGAAATCAGGTTTAACATTTCAGGAGGCGGAGCCGGCAAAGGCATGGCTGATGCGCTGGCAGGAGCAGTTGACCTGGGAATGTTTTCCAGAGAAATAGCACAGGAAGAAAAAAATCAGGGCGTTTGGTGGGTCGGACTTACCATTGATGCTGTGGTTCCTACCATTAGCGCATATAATCCCTACCTTGAAACATTAAAAAAACAAGGATTACGGAAGGAAGATTTTGCTGCGATTTTCATCGAAAAAGGAAACCCTGACTGGGGAGACCTCCTGAAAGTTCAAAATAAATCAAAGGTTGTGATTTACACCCGTTCCGATGCATGTGGTGCTGCGGAAACATGGGCCAAATATCTTGGCGCCAAACAGGAAAACCTGCTGGGAATCGGTATTTATGGTGATCCCGGATTGGCTGATGCTGTCGTGAAGGACATGTATGGCATTGGATTCAACAATACCATTTATGCTTACGACATCAACTCAGGCAAAAAGCGCCCCGGCATTGAAGTTATTCCCATCGACATAAACGGCAACGGAATGATTGATCCCGACGAAAATTTCTACGAAACCTTCGATGGAGTGCTGAATGCCATTGCCACGGGCATTTACCCATCGCCACCGGCGCGTGAACTGTACTTTGTTGCAAAAGGCAAACCTGAAAAACAGGCAACCCTTGACTTTATCTCCTGGTGCCTTACTGAAGGCCAGCAATACGTGATGGAAGCGGGTTATGTGCCTATTGATCAGGCTAAAATTGATGAATATCTGGAAAAAATCAAGTAGCAAATCAGAAGTGACCTGAAAATAAAATGCAGCTCAGACGACTAATCTTCGATAAAATAACCGGATTCTGGATGATCACTTCTCTGGTCACCATATTGTCGCTGCCACTGATTATTGGAACAGGTTTATATCTGAAAGCCGCGCCACTATTCGATCAGCAGTCATTTTTCAATCTTATATTTTCATCACAATGGGCTCCTTCAAAAGGAGAGTTCGGATTCTGGCCTTTTATAACCGGCTCACTTTATGTTACCTTGATTTCTTTTCTTTTTACCCTTCCGGTATGCTTGCTGGCGGCCATATACCTCACGCAGTTTTCTTCCAAAAAGCTGATCAAAGTCATGCATCCCGTAATTGATGTGCTGGCCGGACTTCCATCGGTAATATATGGGGTTTGGGGCATACTGATAATTGTACCCTTTGTGTCTGATTACATCGCACCCGTATTTAACACCACATCTTCAGGCTATTCAGTGCTTTCGGGAGGTATCGTGCTGTCAATTATGTGTATTCCTTACATCCTGAATATGCTGATAGAGGTTTTTAACACGGTTCCGGTTGGGCTAAGAGAAGCATCCCTCTCATTGGGAGCAACACGCTGGGAATCAGTGAAGCATGTTGTAATCCGCGGAAATTATCCCGGCATCATCTCAGCTTATGGACTTGGCATTGCCAAAGCATTTGGCGAAACCATTGCTGTGATGATGGTTGTGGGCAATGTGGTAAAAGTTTCCTTTAATCCGCTTGAAGCGGCTTATCCACTGCCTGCACTTATCGCCAATAATTACGGCGAAATGCTCTCTATTCCCATGTATGATGCCGCGCTTATGTTTGCTGCCTTTTTGCTGCTGGTAATCATCCTGATGTTTAATATGATTTTCAGGTATCTGATCCATAAAACGAAAAGGCAATGAAAATAAGAAAGATAAAGATCCTTGAAGAGAAATTCTTCGTGGTTCTGTCAGGTTTTATGGCCTATTCGCTCATAGCCGTTCTGGCATTTATCATCCTTGTTATTTTTGTGAAGGGATTCGGTGCACTTAATCTGGATATGATCCTGAAAACCCCCAAAGGAGGCTATTATTATGGCGGTGAAGGCGGAGTGCTGAATGCAATAATGGGTTCACTTTATATCGCTTTCGGCGCTACACTAATTGCAATTTTGATAGGGATGCCAGCTGCACTTTACATCAATGTGCAACTGATCCGTTACAGAAGAACACAGAACACCATCCGGTATTTTCTTGACGCACTGTGGGGAATTCCTTCAATAGTTTATGGAGCTTTCGGATTTACGCTTATGCTCTTTTTCGGGATGAATGCTTCTTTGCTGGCGGGCATAATAACTTTAGCACTGCTCATTTCTCCCATCATGGTCCGTACCTTCGATGAAGTGCTGAGTACCATCCCCAAAGGATTGCATGAAGCTACGCTTGCACTTGGTTTTACCCGCACCGAAACTGCTTTTAAAGTTATGCTGAAGCAAGGATTTTCAGGTTTTATCACTGCCATTTTATTGTCATTCGGCAGGGGAATCGGTGATGCGGCTTCCGTTCTTTTTACGGCTGGCTACACCGATAATATCCCGGTAAACCTTGATGAACCTGCTGCTACACTTCCACTGGCAATCTTTTTTCAGTTGGGATCTCCCATACCCGAAGTCAGAGAGCGGGCTTTTGCTTCAGCAGTGATTTTAACGGTTATTATCCTGATAATCAGCCTGGGTGCACGATACTTATCGAAACGATATTCGAGAACCAACTTAAAGTAAAACAACATGCTCATCGCAGAAGAAAAAACCATAACTGCCAGCACAGGATTTTCAGATTCTCCCCAAAACCCTGCAAAGCATATTGTCAGGATTAAACACCTAAATGTTTATGCCGGCGAACATCATATTCTGAAGAATGTAGATCTCGAAATTCCGCGGAATAAAATTACCGTTTTGCTTGGCCCGTCGGGTTGTGGCAAAACCACAATGCTCAAATGCATGAATAAGCTCACCGATCTTTACCGCGAGCTGGAAGTTTCAGGAAATATCTTTATCGAAAAAGATGACATTCTCAATACCACGACAAATATTGCATCAATAAGGCAAAAGATGGGGCTTTTGTCGCAACGGCCGTATCCGCTTCCTGTTTCCATTTATAAAAATGTATCGTATGGACTGAAACTTAAAGGTGTTCGCGACCGCAAACTGATAGATTTCAGTGTTGAAAAACACCTGCGCGAAGTTGGGCTGTGGGAAGAGGTTAAAAACCGGCTGAATGCCCCGGCAACCAGTCTTTCTATCGGTCAGCAGCAGCGACTTTGCCTGGCCCGGGGGCTTGCCGTAAAACCAAGTATTATCCTGGCCGACGAACCTACTTCAGCGCTTGACCCGATTTCAAGCAAGATTATCGAAAATCTGTTTAAAGACCTCAAAAAGCATTACACCATTATCCTGGTAACGCACGTGCTCAGGCAGGCCATACGATTGGCCGATCATGCAATTTTTATGATTGATGGTGAAATTATCGAACAGGGAGACCCGGAAGAACTTTTCAAGAACCCACAAACTGAAGGTCTAAGGGCATATCTGGTGGATGGGAATTAGAAAGTTATAAGATCAGCGAATGGCAGCCGGCGTTTAAAACGGGCGATAAGTTCTGCATGGAAAATTGCAATCAGTAATTCGTGCCGGTAAAGCATTCATTAATTCAAAAAAGCTGAAAGTCTTCATCCGCTTTTTGATTTAAAAAGCCAGAAAGTCAGAATAAACCCTTTTACTCCAACGCCGGATTTATCACCACGGTTGAATCATTGATTTCAATAACAAGATCCTGATCGTAATCAAGTTCAAAGGTTTCTGCTGTTTTCAGATATACGGTATTGCTGCCGGCTTTCATGTAAAATTCAAGCTGATAGCGAAATGGGAAAGCATCCTTAAATTCTTTGATTACCAGCTCATCGGATGTTTCGCCGGGAAGCAGTGAACCATAAACCGCAAAATCGCCGAAACTGATGCTCTCAAGTCTGGCATTGCTCAGTTTGTTCTTCACGACCAATGTACCACGCTCAGCGCAGGAAACCGTCAGTAAAGCAACTATCGCGGAAAGTAATATTACCCTGATCTTCATAATTTCAGAAAATTAAAACTTCAAATTCACCCAAAAATGCACTGCGGCTGTTTTCTTTTATTTCAATGGCCTGCAATACCGGTGTTTCAAACTTCCTGTTTACACCGCTTAAATCTCTTACTTCAAACGATTCAACTTTGCAGAAATAAAAGCCCGGCTCAAGCGTAAAAATATTGTTCAGCAATTGTGCATACTCGCCAGCGGTGGTCAATGTGTCCTTTAAACTCTGGTAAGGTGCTATTACAGCATATCTCACTGCAGTATCTGTAACCAGATAATCACCTTGTGATGAATTGACATACAAGGACGTATTCACATTATACGAGTCGAAACTACCCCATGCTTTGCCGTTGACAGACAGTTTCACATTGTAAACTGCCTCGGCAACTATGTATTTCTTCTGGCCATCGACCAGAACATATGGCTTGAGCACCAGCAGCAACTCCCTGAAACGGGTGGAGTTTTCACTCGAATATATTGTGGATGAGCTGTTGTAAGAGTATGCATCGGCGTTATCCTTCTCGCAGGCTGCAAACCCAAATAAAGCCAAAATAAGCAGTGTGTAAATCTTCTTCATCAAATTGAATTAAGGTTTAATAAATAAAAACCTGGTACGTTGCCTGAATGGAGCACGCAAATATAAAGTTTATTAAGACAATTCAAAACGCAGGTAAAGTTCTTTTTACTCCTGGCCGGGCTTCATCACCACTCCAAGATTTTTCTTGCCATCAATCATAATAACCAAAGGCCTGTTAAATCTGACATGACGGATAACATTGTCCTCGTAAAACGCAGGCTGTTCCGAAAGGAAGCCGAGATTATAATGACCATCCTTTATAAACGGATTGATGGTAAAATATCCCACCCTGAATGAAGTGAGGTTCTGAAAAAAGTGGGTTCCCTGACTAGGGTCGATGCGGTAATTCTCGAGACCTGATTCCACGATTACCCTTGCCGCTGAAATCTGAGGCCATTTTACAGGAATGCCCAACCAGTGGTCGCTGCTGCCCCAACGCCCCGGGCCTACCAGCACATAACCCCGCTTTTCTTCAATAAACTTTTCGTTGATCTGGCCGATAAGTTCTGCAGTGTGCTTATTTTCAGATGGATTAAAAGACTCCGGCTTGACATAAACAATATCGTAAATATCGCGGATAATTCCGTTGCCAAGCGCA